>Ga0187877_1000732_pt1 | contig 39187 bp, 36 predicted proteins | sample June2016WEW_17_1_3_FD_132430 | JGI IMG/M metagenome (GOLD analysis project Ga0187877, IMG submission 132430) | Peatland microbial communities from SPRUCE experiment site at the Marcell Experimental Forest, Minnesota, USA - June2016WEW_17_100 | ecosystem: Environmental > Terrestrial > Soil >...
AGGGCTGGAAAGCATTGCAGAACGATACTTCAAACTACGTTATTCTTATTGAACCGCCGGATGCGGACCCGCATGTCCGGTGGTGTGAGAGGGGGCGGCTAGTCACCGCTCCCTACTCGATTATCCTAGGCACTGGCGGAGGGTAGACCGCCGGCTGGCCTGGCTGTATTCACGGCGCGCAGGATTGCCTGCGATAGCACTTCAGCGGCGAATGCCCCGACCAGGCTCACATCGGCCTTTTTCTGGCCGGCGGAAAGAGCGAAGAGCGTGTCGCCATCCAGCATGGTATGGGAGGGACGGACCGTGCGTGCCAGGCCGTCCTGGGCCATCTGGGCGACCTTGGTGATCTGCGCTTTGTCGAAGCGGGCATTGGTGGCCACCACCCCGATGACGGTATTGCTGCGCGCCGCCAGGCCCAGTACCGCCCGGCCGGTGAGGGTCCTCATCACCTGCAGGGTGCCGGCGAACTGCCCTGCGCCGCCGAGCCTGACCGGGCCGAGTTTTGCCGGGCGCGCTCCCGCGACCACCTGACCGGTCTGAGGGTCGACGACGTCACCGAAGGCATTGACTGCCACGAGCGCGCCCACCCGGATGCCCCCGCCGATCTCCAGGCTGGCGGTGCCCAGGCCGGACTTCATCGCACCCGCATGGCCGAAGATCTTGCCTACGGAGGCGCCTGTCCCGGCACCGACGTTGCCTTCCGCCACCGGACCGGTCCGGGCAGACTTGGCCGCCATGTAGCCCATGTCGGCATCGGGGCGTCGGTCGGCGCGGCCCAGGTCCAGGTCAAAGAGGATCGCCGCCGGTACGATGGGGACGCGCGCCGGACCCGCCTTGAATCCGATCTTCTGCTCCTCGAGATAACGCATCACGCCCGTCGCGGCGTCCAGGCCGAAGGCCGAGCCGCCGGCAAGCAGAATGGCGTGGACTTTCTCCACGAGATTGATGGGATTGAGCAGGTCGGTCTCGCGGGTCCCGGGCGCGCCGCCGCGCTGGTCCACCCCGGCAACTGCACCCTGGCGGCAAAGGATGACAGTGCAGCCGGTGAGCGCCTCCTCATCCTGCGCATGCCCGACTTCAATCCCCGGGATGTCGGTAATCGCTTGGTTCTCGATCATGGGCCCCGGCTTAGATCAAGGTGCGTACCAGTTCAAGGAATTCGTCCCACTCCTCTTTAAAGAAGTGCAGGGTGATGCTGTTGAGTTCAATGTGATAGGTTGTTTCGCCATCGGGTTCAGCGGCTTTCCACGCCAGGTAGTTTTCAGTTTCCGCCATGGTTTCCGTGGTGGGTTCGGGGTCGGACTTTGCCATCAGGCCTCCTTCTTGATTTTTGATCAGATGCGGTTTTCGGGCCGGCTGCTCCTTAAAACCCGGCCAGGCAACTCAAGCTCTCTTTTGTCGGAACGCACGCCAACGCTTTTTGATCGTGTTAAATCTTAATCGAGGGCGCTTTTTCGTGGGGATCTCCGCCTCGGCCGGCCAGGGGTCCATGTCGAAAATCTTGCGGAATACATACTGGCCGAACAGCCTCAGGGTCGCCACCAGCGGGGCGGCGATGAAGAGGCCCAGGAGTCCGAACAGGTCGGCGGCGATAATAGTCGCGATCAGGACAATGGCTGGATTGACCTTCAGGGATTCCGCCATGATCAGGGTGGTCACCAGACTGAAGATCTGCTGGATCACGATGGCTACGAGGACGGAAACGGCCGCGTAACCAAGCGGCACCAGTCCCAGGGGGTTGGCTCCCTGAAAATAAGTGACCAGGCCGATGACGATCCAGCTGATCGCCGGTCCGATGTAGGGCAGAAAGTTGGCAAAACCGGACAGGAGTCCCAGGCCGATCGCAAAGCGCATGCCCAGGAGGCTGAACACAAGGGTGTAGGCCACGGTCGAGGCCAGGAAGATAATCATCTGGCCGCGCAGAAAGGCATTCCAGATGCGGCCCAGCTGATTGTTCAGACGGCGGATGTCCTCAGCGTACCCCGGGATCTCGATCGGGATGATGCGGCCTCTCAAGTCCCCGCTTTCAAACAGGATGAAATAGGAGACAAACAGGACGAAAGCGGTCCAGCCGAGGGTGGAAGCCGCGCTCGTGGCGAGGGTCGCGACCAGATTCGTGAGACGCCCGAGGGTGGGTTGGACATAAGAAAGGATCTGCTGGCCGTAGGAGCCCCAATCGAACTTTGAGAAGTCCAGCAGGAACGGGCCGAAATGATAGACTTTTCCGGACAGATCGGTGATGAATCCGGGCAGGTTGTTGATGGCCTGCTGGATGGTGACGATCAGGCTCTCGATCTGCTGGATCAGCCCGACGCCCCCCCAGAATGCCAGGCCGATGACCAGAATAACAAATACCAGGTAGATCAGGTTGACCGTCATTCCCCAGGAGAGCGAGGCCTTGCGTTCGATGTATGTCGCGAAGGGCTGCAGCAGGTAGGCGATCACCACCGCCAGGATCAAAGGTCCCAGAATGGCATGGTAGCGGATCAGCAGGATGCCAAGAAGCGCAACCGCGGTCAGGGCGACGACCAGCTTGGTCATGGATCCCCAGCGCGGGGATCGGGAGGGATGGAGTTCAGACATCCGAATGGGCCTCGCTCATCTTGCCTATTCTACTGCAAATGAGCCGACATTGAACTCCTCTTTCCTGCCCTGGCTTAGGCCGCCCAGGCGGCCTGGCATCTTGGTAGCCGGCGGCATGTCGTTTATAATGCGAAAATGCGCCGTTTGATCCTGATCTTGCTGCTACTCCTGGCAGCGTGCGGCCCGGCTGGGCCGATCGCGAAATTTACGGTCCTCACCCATCCGGACGGGCCGCTGTATGTCGGAGACCGGGTCAGCTTTGAGGTGCTCTCGCCAGGCGCGTTCGATACCGGCAGTCAACGTGTAAAGGTTGATTTCCAGGGCCGGGAGATCGGTGAGGCGGACTTCCAGCCCTTCGGCATCGGGGGCCGCGTTGAGGCGGCTCTGTACTGGGTCTGGGACACCCACGACCTGCAGGTCGCTGCCTATCCACTGACCTTCACCGTCCTGCCCGACGGCACGACCTGGACCGAAACATTCAGTTTGCACCCGGCCTCCCAGGTCCCGCCGCCGGAGCCTGCGGCTCACTGGACGTCCACCACAACCGTCTGTTGTGACATCTATTACATCACCGGCACGGACGCGGCGCGCGATATCGGCCGTCTCGGCCAGATTGCGGATGAGCAGTCTGCCGAGGTCGCCGCGCAGTTCCATACCCACCTGGATACGCTGATCCCTCTGACATTCCTGCCGCGCGTGCTCGGTCACGGCGGCTTTACCTCGGACGGGGTCTACGTCTCCTACCTGGATGGGAACTACATGGACAGCGACCTTGGCATTATCCTGCACCATGAGTTCGTCCACTACTATGACGGCACGCTGGGGGGCAAATTCCGGCCCTCCATGCTGCAGGAGGGGCTGGCCGTCTACCTGAGCGGCGGACATTTCAAACCGGAGCCGATCGGGCCGCGCGCCGCGGCCCTGCTCCCCCTGGGCTGGTACATCCCGATGCGGACCCTGGCGGATGATTTCTACAACCAGCAGCACGAAATCGGATACCTGGAAGCCGCCGGCCTGGTGAAATACCTGGTCGAAACCTATGGCTGGCAGGCGTTCAATACTTTCTACCGCGATATCCCATCCCCGCAGGGAAGTCGTGCCTCCGATGATATGGACAGTTCCCTGCGTCAACACCTGGGGATCTCATTCAGCGAGATGGAGGCGGGTTATCAGGCGTATTTGAAGTCTCAGACGGTGCCTGAGGCGATCCGCACGGATCTGCAGCTAAGCGAGCGTTTCTACGCTGCCGCCGACGCCTATCAGCAGAGATTCGACCCATCCGCGTATTTCATGAACGCCTGGCTGCCGGATGGGACTGCCATGCGCAACAACCATATCGTGGCGGATATGCTGCGCCGCCCGTCCGGTTGGGATAATCGTCTGCTCGAATGGCTCCTGCTACGCGCCCAGCGTGAACTGTCCAGCGGGGATTACCCAACCACCGGTCAGACCTTGAACTGGCTGGATTGGATCTCGAAGCTTTTCCCGGTATAAAAAAACCTCCCGCAGGATCACCCTGCGGGAGGCGGTTTTAGAGGATTACTGGCAGACTCCCCCCACCAACTCGGCGATGAAGCGGAAGGGCAGCATGCACCAGCGGGCGCCGGTCTTGTCGGCATCCACCCACAGGAAGAGCGCCACGCAGGCCAGGATCAAGCACACCAGCAGGATGGCGATCACGATGATCACGACCTTGCCGGCCCCGGACTTCTTGCCTGCTGCCGGGACAGGGGCAGGTCCGGCAGGCACCTGGCCGGAATAGGAAGGCAGCGGAGCTGCCGCGGCAGGTGCGGCGGCGGGTGCCGCAGCGGGCATGGGGGCCATGGGCGCCTTGGCGGGCTTGGCGGGAGCGGCCATGGTTGCATTCGGGTCGAAGGCAGCCTCGTACAGGAGCACGATGTTCTCGCCGAAGGAGACGGTGTCACCCGTCTTCAGGGTAAACGGTCCGCTGAGACGTGTTCCATTGACGAACGTCCCATTGGTCGAACCGAGGTCCTCCAGTGCATAGGCGTTGCCCTGCAAGGTCAGCTTGGCATGCCTGCGTGAGACTTCGGCGTCATTGATCGCTATTCCGTTGCTGGTATCGCGGCCGACCGTGATCTCTGCCGCTTCCAGTGGAAAGACCTTGCCGGGGTTCGGCCCGGAACGCATCGTGAGTTGGAATTGAGCTGCCATGGTTCCTCCTGATTTATTTCTTGAAAACCATCCCTAGTTTACAGACTTTACCTGAAAATGTCAAATCTCATTGGCAGCAGCTGGCCCGGTCTGCCCGCCCAGAGCTATTTTCCTGGAAATATCCATGCTGGATTGTTTACCCACGAAGTGGAATATTCACTCTTCAACCACATCTTGCCAGGGTGTACAGCAGACTGCCCGCCCTGGTGAGTCACTCCTCGAATATGCGCCGGTAGAGGTCTGACTCGAGCAACGTGTCCGGGTCGCAGCGCTTTTTCAGGCTGCGGAATTTGGTGATCGCCTCCTTGCCCAGGAAGCAGCGAGTGGTCTCAGCGGTCGTTTCGCTGTTCTTGGCGAAGTAGAAGCGCCCGCCGGCCTCCAGGACGACGCGGTCGAAGTCCTGGAGCAAGCGGTGGAGTCCGGGCCGGTTCCGGTCCGTGACCTTAAAATCCAGGGCAAGCGAGAAGCCGTCCACGGCGTGGGTCAGCAGGAATGCGTCCGGCCGGTGGCGCTTGGTCACCCCCAGGTAGGAGGGCAGGCCGCGCTGCCGGGATATCTTCAGCATCTCCGTCCAGGCTTCCAGGGCGGTCTCCTTCGGCAGGAAGGACTGGTACTGGATCAGCCCGCCGCGCCCGTAGGCCAGCTCCCAGTGCGGGACGTAGTCAAGCAGGAAGTGGAAGGCGGCGTGGGACTGACGGTAGGTCTTCTCCCGGCCGATGAAGTACTTGACCGTGTCGACCGCCGACCAGGCCAAGTTGTTCCCGAAGGGCGCCATGAAGTAGTGCAGGACCGATTTTGGCACCAGGCCGAAGAAGCGCGACGGCAGGGTCTGGTAGGACACCTGCAAGGTTTTTGCCGCCTGCGGGTCCTCGCCTTCCTTGAGGTAGTCGGCGGTGTGGAGCTGACCACGGCCCAGGCCTTTACCACCGGCGGTGGCTTCCAGCCAGCCAACCGTGTAGTCGTGTTGGGGAGCGGCCTCCAAAATGTCGTCCAGATGCGCCTTCAGGTCCGGCGCGTTCCAGGCGTGAACCTGGAGCAGCCCTGAAACGACTTTCTTCATCTGCAGGGTGATGGAGGTAAAAACCCCTAACATCCCCAAGCCCCCGATCATGGCCCGGAACAGTTCGCCGTTCCTCTTCGGGGTGCAGGTGATTTTCGCGCCGCTCGGAAGGAGGGCGGTGAATTCGATCACATGCTCGCCGATCGGTCCCATGCGGAAGTTGTTCTTCCCGTGGATATTGCTGCCCAGGCAGCCGCCCAGGGTGGTGGTCATCGTGCCGGAGACGACCGGCGGCCACCAGCCGGAGGGCAGGACGTGCTGCCATAACTGCTCCAGGGTCATGCCCGGTTCGAGGCAGACCACCCCGCTCGAGGGGTCCCAGGCAAGAACGTGATTCATCTTGCGAAGGTCCAAAACGATCCCGCCGCCGTTCAAGGCAGCGTCATTGTAGCTCTTGCCTGCTCCGCGCAGGGTGACCGTCATCCCCTCCTGCTTGGCAAGCCGGAAGATCGACCTGATCTCGTCGGCATTCTCCGGCTGATAGAGATAGGCGGGAGACCGCAGTGAGTGGCCGAAGTTGTCGAGAAAGGTCAATGAGCGTTGAGGCAGGTGTGGGGTCATATTAGAAATTCACTTGTCGGAAGATGAAGGAAGGGGTGTTGCGCACGATGAACATGACCAGGGCCCAGCGGGCGGGCACATAGATCACCTGCCTGTGCTTCCGAATGGCTTTCCAGATGTCCGCCGCAGCCTGATCAGCCGAGATGACCCAGAACAGTCCCTTCTGCCCTGCGGTCATCTCCGTAGAAACATGGCCCGGCTTGACGGTCAGGACATGCACGCCGCGCCGGGTCAGCCGGTTGCGCAAGGACTCCAGGTAGGAGGTCAGGGCGGCCTTGGAGGCCTGGTAGGCGGGATTGCTGACCCGGCCGCGTTCGCCGCCCACCGAGGAGATGCCAACGATCTGACCCGCACCCAGGCTCTGGAACATAGCGGCCACCGGGTTCAGCCAGGCCAGGGCCCCCAGGTAGTTGACCTCGGTTGTGCGCAGGTCCTTGTCGAATTCATAATGCTTGAATCCACCGGGCAGGGTGATACCGCTATCGTAAATAAATAGATCCAGACCTCCCAGATCCGCAAGCGCCTTCTGCAGGAGCCCCTGGACCGAGCCATAATCGGTGACATCGTGGGCATACCAGATTGCGCGTATTTCACCACAGGCGGCGTTGATCTCGTCACATAACGCGCTCAGGCGCGCTTCGCGCCTTGCCAGCAGGGCCAGAGTGTAGCCTTCCCTGGCCAGCCGTCTGGCCAGGGCCGCGCCGATCCCGCTGGAGGCGCCGATCAGGATGGCCCTTTTCCGAGGCAGAAGCGGCGTGGCGCGGGGGGGCGGGGACGATCTGGGTTTCTTCATGAGGACTCCTTAACGGGACAAAATGATTATACACGTTTGTTGGCTGAGTCATCACGTCCCCGCTGCCCCTTGAGGATTTCAAGGCGGTTGGGGAGGTCCTGGTCCGTTTTCGGACCGGACCTTCTAGTCATCCCCGCGAGATCTTTCCATTGACCTGGAACGAGGCACGCGGACCGGAACGCGGTTCGGTCCACTAAAGCTCTGCAGTCCGGGCTATAATTCAAGTAGATCCAGCGGAGGCCCCCTCGTGTCTCGAAGAGTCAGGATTATCCTGAACCCCATTGCTGACCACAATCATGCCGGGCAGATCGCAGCTGGGCTGCGACCCCTCATTGAAAAGGCCGGCAACGCCGAATGGGTCACCACCGACCATCCTGGCCACGCCGTTGAACTCGCCCGCCAAACAGGCGAACAGGGCTTTGACCTGCTGTTGGTGCTCGGGGGGGATGGGACGATCCATGAGGTCATCAACGGTTTGATGCTGCTCCCTGCGGAGAAGCGCCCGGCGATCGGGATCGTTCCGCTCGGTTCCGGAAACGACTTCGCTCAGTCGCTGGGCATCCCCCTGGACCTGCCGGAGGCTACCCGTCGTGCCCTGGCAGGACAGGCAAAACGGATGGATGTGGGTCTGGTGAAAGACGAGCATGGCCGGACCGAGTACTTTGATAACACCTGCGGGGCCGGCTTTGATGCCATCGTCAACCTGCGCTCCCGCAAGATCCATTTCGTTCATGGGTTCATGATGTACTTTGTCGCCGTCCTGCAGACGATAGCCTTGAACTTCACCGCCATCCCCATGAGCGTCCAGACCGATCAGGAAGCCTGGTCGCAGCCGTCCCTGATGCTGGCATTGGGCAATGGGAAACGCGAGGGCGGCGGCTTCCTGATCACACCCGACGCCCGGGTCGACGATGGTTTGCTCCACTATGCGACCATCGGCAGGATTTCCCGCCTCTTCATGCTGCGCATCATACCGGAAGTGATGCGCGGTACACACGGCCGCTTCAAGCAGGTGCGTTTGGGCGTTTGCCGGGAGATGACCCTGACCGCTGGGAACCCGCTGTGCGTTCACACGGATGGAGAGGTTTTCGCCGGCTTCGATTCCGATGTCCGGAAGCTCACCATCCAGGTTGTTCCGAACGCCGTGCGGCTGGTCTATTGAGTTGAAATCCTATGCCTGACCTGATTCAATCCCTGCAAGGTCGTGATCTCGGCCACCTGCGCATCGTGGCCTCGCTGTGGGGTGTGGAATTGAAGTCGGTGGAGATCGAACCGGCTTTCCAGGAACTTGCGGCAGATCTTCTGGTCCCAGAATTAGCCGGGGAAGTCGTCAGCACCCTCCCCGCGGAGGCCCAGGAGGCCCTGGCCGCCCTGGCAGCGGAGGGGGGGCGCATGCCCTGGGCGACATTTATCCGGCACTACGGGGAAATTCGCGAGGTGGGACCCGGCCGCCGCGATCGCGACCAGATTCATCTTAACCCAATCTCCGCGGCCGAGACCCTCTACTACCGCGCCTTGCTGGCGCGGGCCTTTTTCGATACACCGAGCGGAGCGCAGGAATTTGCCTATCTCCCCAACGATTTGATGCCGCTCATCCATCCTCTCGTGAGGCCTGGGGGGGCGAAAGGGAAAAAACCGACCGCGTCGAAAACCCCTCCTGCGCCCGAACCGCCCGAGGAACCGCTTGGCCGTCCGGCCACACCGATCGAACGCACAGAGATCATCCTGGCCTCCGACCGGATCCTGGATGACGCCTGCACGCTGCTGGCGGCCCTGCGATTGGGTTGGGAGGGGGTCCCGCGCCCTGAGAACCTGTCTGTGCCGGAAAAGGTGCTGCGAGAGATCCTGGTCGCCGCCGGCCTGATCGCCGATCAAGGCCCGCAGCTCGAGGCGATCAAGAACTTCCTGGCCGCTTCGCGCGGCGAGGCGCTGGCCTGGCTGGTGAAATCCTGGCTGAATTCCGAGACCTTCAACGAACTGCACCAGCTGCCGGGCCTGGTTTGTGAGGGGGAATGGAGTAATCAACCTCTAGTCACGCGTCGTTTCCTGCTCGGTTTGCTTGGCCCCATTCCGACGGGCACGTGGTGGAGCCTGAACGCCTTCGTGCGCCTGATCAAGGAAAAATATTCTGATTTTCAGCGCCCAGCGGGAGACTATGACTCCTGGTTTATCAAGCGGGTTTCGGACGGCGTCTATTTGCGCGGCTTTGTCGCCTGGGATGAGGTGGACGGTGCCCTGATCCGCTATCTGCTCACCGGCCCTCTGCACTGGCTGGGGGTCGTGGACCTGGCTCTGCCAGATCCGGAAAAGGCACCCTCGGCCTTCCGCATGACACCCTCGGCTTCCCGTTTGCTGGGCGGCACCGGCTCGGAGCGAGCCTCCCAGGAGACCGCCCGGCTGCACGTCTCCTCGCAAGGGCGGATATCTGTACCGCGCCTGGCGCCGCGGGCGCTGCGCTATCAGATCGCGCGTTTCTGCGATTGGGAGGACGAAAAGGTCGAGGAGTACCGCTATCGGGTCACCCCGTCTGCCCTCCAACGCGCCAAAGAGCAGGGGCTGAAGATCGAACAGCTGCTGACGCTTCTGCGCAAGTTCACCGCTGCACCGGTCCCACCGGTGTTCCTGCGCGCCTTGCAGCGCTGGGAGCGGAAGGGCACGGAAGCCCGTCTGGAGTCCCAGGTGATCCTGCGCCTGGCCAGTCCCGAAGTCCTGGAAGAACTACGCGCTTCGAAAATGGCGCGTTTTCTGGGGGACGTGCTTGGCCCGGCAGCAGTGGTCGTCAAGCCCGGGGCGCAGTCCAAAGTGCTGGCCGGACTGGCCGAGATGGGCCTCCTGGCGGAGGAGGCTGCCAAAGACGGGCAGGTCGAGGGCCGGTCCGGCGGGCCCTGAAGATTGGGTGTTTTGCATGGAAGTGGAGATGAATCCCCGATTATACGGGAATGAGCGAAGGCGGTCATGATCTGATCAATCCATAAAAGGAGTTTCCGATGTCCACGAAGACTGACTGGATTTCCCAGGAGATTGAAAACCTCAAGAAGGCTGGCCTGTATACCCGCATCCGCACCATTGGCTCGCCTCAGGGCGCGTGGCTGGTGGTGGACGGAAAAAAGGTGCTCAACTTCTGCTCGAATAACTACCTCGGCCTGGCGAATCACCCCAAGCTGGTCGCGGCGGCCAAGAAGGCTGTGGACGAGATGGGTGTCGGTCCGGCGGCGGTGCGCACGATCGCCGGGACGACCACCCTGCACCTCGAGCTTGAAAAGCGCCTGGCGGCATTCAAGGGTGTCAAGGCGGCCATCACCTTCCAGTCCGGCTTCACTGCCAACCTGGCGACCATCCCGGCGCTGGTCGGCAAGGAAGATGTGGTCTTCTCCGATCGCTTGAACCACGCCAGCATCATCGACGGCTGCCGCCTGTCGGGGGCCAAGATCCTGCCTTATGAGCACTGCGACCCGGCCTCGCTGGAGGCGGTGATCAAGGAAAACCTGGCGCAGTACCGCCGGGCGCTGGTGGTCACCGATGGTGTCTTCAGCATGGACGGAGATGTCGCGCCGCTCGATAAGATTTATGAGGTGACGAAAGCCTACGATTTACTGCTTATGGTGGATGACGCCCACGGCGAGGGGGTGCTCGGCAAGGGCGGCCGCGGCATCGTCGACCATTTCAACCTGCATGGAAAAGTGGACGTTGAAGTCGGGACGCTTTCGAAAGCCTTTGGCGTGGTGGGAGGGGTGGTGGCGGGGGACGCCACAGTCGTCGAATGGCTGCGCCAGCGCGGCCGCCCGTTCCTGTTCTCGTCCGCGGTCACCCTCCCGGACGCGGCGGCCTGCATTGCAGCCCTCGACCTGCTGGAAGCCTCGACCGAACTGGTGGACAAGCTGTGGGACAACACCAGGTATTTCAAGGCGGAAATGAAGTCCCTGGGATTTGACACCGGCCTCAGCACCACCCCGATCACGCCGGTCATGCTCGGCGAGGCACCTTTGGCGCAGCAGTTCAGCCGTGAGCTATTCGAGACTGGCGTCTTCGCCATGGCGATCGGCTATCCGACCGTGCCACAGGGCAAGGCGCGCATCCGCGTGATGATCTCCGCCGCCCACGCCAAGAAGGATCTGGACAAGGGTCTGGCTGCCTTTAAGGCGGTGGGGAAGAAGCTGGGCGTTATTCATTAAAACGGATCCGGCAAGGTCGCGGGGAGGGCCGGTCGAAGATCCGCAGAGAGGGCTGGTTGCCTCGATCAGTCGCTTATGAAGAGGTGCCTATGTGGATTTTTACCGCTCAAGATCTGATCAAGCTGCTCATGGCTATCCTGGTCGGCGGGATCATCGGTTTCGATCGCGAGCTGCACAGCAAGTCCGCCGGATTACGCACGATCACCCTCATTACCGTAGGCGCGACCATATTCACGCTTGTTTCGGAGAGGTTTACGGATACCGCCACTTCGCGTGTCGCCGCTAACATCGTTAACGGCGTCGGCTTTCTGGGCGCGGGCGTCATCCTGTTCGCGGAGGGAAAGCTTAAAGGCCTGACCACCGCCTCGTCCATCTGGGTGGCCGCCGCCCTGGGGATGTCGGTTGGACTGGGTCAGTATATCCTGAGCCTCATCGCCACTGTGCTGGTTGTCATCGTCCTGGAGCTTTTCGCCCCCTTGGACCGCTGGCTGGATTCAAAAGGCCACGAAACCCTCACCTATGAGATCACCTATGTCGACAACCCCGGGAAAGACGAGAAACTCGAAGCCGTCTTTCACGAGCACCGCATGGTCATCCGCACTCACCACCCCATGCGCCAGAACGGCCTGCGCTGCGACCTGTGGGAGATCGATGGCCGCGCCGGGGATCACCTCGCCCTGGCAGAAGAGCTGTTGGCGGACGCGGAGGTCAAGGAACTGCGCTATTGAGCGGAAGCTGGGCGCACGAAAAAGGACGGCGGGTGCAATCCCGCCGTTTTTCATGCTTCCAGGAAGATTTCCGTCCACGCCCGGGAGTACTCGCCGCCGGTCCCATCCTCTGCCAGATCCCAGTACGCCGACAGCACGCTGTGGCAGATGGCCCAGGCTTGCAGGCGTTCCCGGTCGACGCCGAGCCGTTCGGACAGGATGACGATGCGCCGCCGGGTCCGGCGTACGGCGCTGGCCTCTTCCGGCAATTTCCCCCAGGGATTCATCAAGAACGGCCCCACCTCGTACTCCGCCGGGCCGATCACGCCCTTCGGGTCGATCACCAGCCAGCCGCGGCCGGCGAGAAGGATATTGTCATGATGGAAATCTCCATGCAGGAGCACCTCCTTCCGGTTTTCCGCAAACAGGGCGCGGGTCAATTCCTCGACCCTGGCGATGTTCTTTTCTGGAAACGGCCCGGTCGTGCCGCCGAAGCGCGGGCGCAGCTCTTTCAGCTTGTCGAACCAGTCGCGCAGGCTGAGGAATTTTTCCGGTTCGTTTACAGGCCGCTGAATTTTCAACATGACCTCCGCGGCAATCCCCGTGGCCTGGTCGTCATCCTTTAGAGTGGCGAGCGGCGTCCCGGGCAAGGCGCGCTCCTCGAGGAGCATGCCCTTTCCGGCATCCGCCTCCAGAAGACGGCAGGCACCCTGGCCGGCGTACAGGCGCAGGGCGTTGATCTCACTGGTCAGTTCGCGGTTGGGGACGCCTACCTTCAGGATGACGGGCGTGCCGTCCGCACGGGTGGCGGCACAGACGTAGTTGTAGGAGAGGGGAAAAATCTCATCCAGATCCAGCTTCAGCTCCCAGCGCCGGGCAGCCTCGTCCAGCAGGTCCGGGAGGTCGTTCAGCCAGCGCTCGCCGTCGGGAGGGAAGGCCTGGGTGACATTTTTGAAGAAAGCCGCGGGGAGATTCTGGATCATGGGGGGGAAATGCCGCAACGCGGTTTAAACCTCCTCGGCAGGGGGTGGATAACTTTGCCCATATTTCTGCCAGTGGACGCGGCCCGCGTCGTACTGCGTGCGCGCCGGCTTTTGTGCCTCGGCATAGCCGACATAGACGATGCAGAGCGGCCTTACGGTCCGGGGAAGGGATGTGATCTGACGCACCGTCCGGATAAACGGGCCGACCGGGTGAACTCCGATCCAGACTGTGCCCAGTCCCAGTCCCGTCGCGGCGATCAGGATGTTTTCGGTGGCGGCAGAGCAATCCTGGACCCAGAACAGGCGGGCGGCCGGGTTGGTGGAGAGACCGGGGTTGCCGCAAACGACGATGGCTGCCGGAGCATTCCGGTCCCCGAAGGGCAGCTGTTTGCGGAACTGCGCCAGGCTGTCGGGATTGGTGACGACCACGAACTCCCACGGCTTGCAGTTCATCGCCGAGGGAGCTGCCATAGCCGCTTTCAAGAGCAGGTCCAGTTTTTCCCTCTCAACCAGCTGAGGGGTGTATTTACGGATGCTCCTGCGCTGGAAGATGAGATCGATGGGCGCGTTCATCCGGGGTACAGCTTGGTGTAGATCTCCGGGCAGTATTTCTGCACCATTTCGGAGGTGAGGCCGTTCTCTTTGCAGATGGCCGCATACAGGTCTGCGGAGGGGCGTTTGCGGCGGGCCTGGGTCTCGACGTCCAGCTCCCACAGGCCGAAGCGCTGCGTCCAGCCGCGCTCCCATTCAAAATTGTCCACCAGCGTCCAGTGGAAATAGCCCTTGATCGGCCAGTTGAAGTTGACCGCGTGCCACATCTGGTGGATGTGACCGGCCAGGTAGCGCGGGCGGATCGTGTCCTTGGCATCCTCGATCCCGTTCTCGGTGACGAGGATCGGCAGCTTGAACTGGTTGGCCCACTGGAGGGCGCGGTAGAACCCCTCCGGCAGGTTCACGTTCATGCCGCTCTCGGCCAGGTCGCTGCCGGCTGGATAGTAGCGCCGGCCGAACAGCTCCTGCGGCTTGCGCAGGTCAAAAGCCACCGTGTCCTGCGAATAGTAGTTCAGTCCGAGGTAGTCCTGCGTCCCCCTGGCTTCCGGGATTTTTGTATTGCCGAGCGGGGTGCGCATGACCCCGGTGCTGAGGGCGCTCGGAAAAGCCAGGTTGATGGTGCTGGAATGGAGATATCGTTCCAGCACATCCAGTGGGAACCAGGCGAAGCGCGGCACCATGGGCCGGTAATGCGCCGCGTAGCCGACCCGGGCTTCCGTCTGGATCGAATGGATGGCCCGGTAGGCAGCGGCATGGCCGCGCACCAGGTTGGCCTCCACGCGCAGGGCGAGTTTGAGATCCGACTTGCCGGGTGGGAAGACCTTGTCCGCATAACCTTCCAGGGCATAAATATTCGGCTCGTTGATGGTGCACCACAGGGAGGCATATTCTTTCAAGGCTTCGACGGTCTTGCGGACGAATTTTTCAAAGAGCGGGACGACCTGTTCGGTCTCCCAGCCCCCGCGTTCGGTGAGCCAGAGCGGGTCGGTGAAGTGGTGGAGCGTGACCATGGCGGTCATGCCGCGCTCGCGCAACCCCCTCAGCATGGTCCGGTAGCGCTCCAGGGCGTCTTCGTCCCAGCGGTCCGGGGTGGGCTGGATGCGGCTCCATTCCACCGACAGGCGGTGGGCGTTCTGGCCACCGTCTGCGGCGCGGTCGAAATCCTCCCTCCAGCGTCCGCCCCACCAGTCACAGGCCAAATCGGAGTGATCGTGGGTGTGCCCCTCCTGCTCCCACTTCCACCAATTGTTGTTGGTATTGTTGCCTTCGACCTGATGTGCGGCGGTGGCGGTGCCCCACAGGAAGCCGTGCGGGAAATGGATGGATGCGGTCGGCATGCTTTCCTCCAGACTTCAAGTTGGAATGGGTCGGGCCCCTGCTTTCATCATTTTACAAGGGGGTCTCGTTTCGTACGTTCCAGATAGGCGAGGTAAAGGGCGATCGACCCGGCCACAGCGGCATTGAGCGATTCGACCCGGCCTTGCATGGGCAGGCGCAGCAGGATGTCACATTTCGACCGGACCAATGGGCGCAGGCCTTCGCCTTCGCTCCCGACGACCACTGTCAGGGCGCCGTCCAGACGGACTTCGGATGGGCTGCTTGACTCCGCCCCCTGATCCAGTCCGACGACCCAGGCCCCTGCCTCTTTCAATTGCTCAATGGCCTGGGAAAGGTTGGCTTGAGCGATCAAAAGGTGCTCCGAAGCACCCGATGAAGCATTGACGGCTGCCGGGGTGACCCCTGCAGCGCGCGCCAGAGGCAGCACCACGCCGTGCACGCCGACCGCCTCTGCACTGCGCAGCAGCGTGCCCAGGTTCTGGGGATCCTGCAGGGTGTCCAGGATCAGCACGAAGGGCGGCTCGCCGCGCTGCCCGGCCAGGTCAAAAATATCCGCCAGGTTCTGGTAGGGATAGCCGCTGGCTTCTAGGATCACCCCCTGATGCCCTGGATGGATCTTGTCCATTCCGGCGCGCGGGGCGCGCAAAATGGGGATCTTCCGCGCTTCGGCCATCTCCAGGATCTGGAGCAGTCGTCCTTTCTCCTGGACCCCGTGTGCAATTTCCAGCCGAAACACCTGCCTTCTTTTGGCGATCAGGGTTTCGTAGACGGCGTTGCGGGAATAGATGAATTCTTTCATCTTCAAAAACCTGGCATAACCTTAAGCCGAGGCCCCCGAGTATTTGCGCATGCCCATGCGCCAGACGAGGCGCGCCAGCGCCATCAGGAGGACGGCCAGTCCGGCCGCGCCGACTAGGGTGAGCACGGTCAGGCGGCCGGTCAACGCCTCGGCGGGAACTGTGACGGCGAAGGCTAAGGGGACCAGAAAAGTCAACCCGATGCGCAGCCAGCCCGGGTAAATGCTGATGGGCCAGCGCCCGGCGGCGTAGAGCCCCTGGAACAGGTCGACCATGGTGTCGATGTTGATCACCCAAAATGCCACGGAGGTCAGGATCAGCCAGAAGCAGTAGATCATGATACCGCCCAGCAGCAGCGCGGCCAGGAAGCCAAGCGCCTGCCAGAGACCCACGCGGGTCTGCAGTTGGGCGACGGCCACACCCAGCACTGCCAGCCCGGCGATCACATCGGTGAGGGACCAGAACCGGAACTCACGCACGCTCACCAGCACCTGTCCGTCCACCGGCTTGATCAGGGCAAAATCCAGGGTTCCATCCTGGATTTCTCGGAGCAGGCGGTTCATATTGGGCTGGATGGCTGAGTTGATCACCCCGCCGATCAGGATGTAAATGCCCATTACTGCCAGCAGTTCCGGCCGGGACCAGCCTCCCAGCTCGGAAGTATAGTTGAAGACCAGCGCCAGGCCGATCAGGCCGGTGGCCACGGCGACGAAGGAATGGAACAATTGGATGAAGAAGTTGACCCGGTACTGCAGTTCGCTGGCGACGCCGATTTTCAGGTAGTTCCAGGCCAATCTGAGCAGTTTCATGGCGACCTCCTCTCAGTTTCCCACGGAAGAGAAACGACGGATGCCGTAGTGCCAGACCAGGTTGACCAGGCCTAAGCCACCCAGGAACCACAACAACTGGATACCCAATCCCGTGACCAGCTCGGCAGGTGTCGGCGAACCAGTGAGGGCGTTGATCGGGAAGTAAAACGTCCATTGGAAGGGCAGGAAGTTCGCCAGGTGCTGGACCCAGGTGGGCATCAACGGCATGGGCACCAGGCGTCCAGATAGAACCAGCTCCAGGGCGAAGTACAAGTCGTAGATCGCCCCGACCCGCGTCGTCCAGAAAGTGATCATCCCAAGCAGCGACATCAGCACGGTGCGGATGAGATAGGCGCCCCAGGCGGCAAAAAAGAAGATCAAGATCTGAAACCAGGTCGGATGGAGCGTGGGCTTGAAGATCAGGGCCAGGAGGGCAGCGATGGGCAGCCACATCAAGATCATCACCAGTTTCCAGCCCGCGAAATCTGTCACATCGTTGTGAATGGGGTGGATTGGTCGCAGGAGTTCTGCCGACATGCTTCCGTGCTGGATGCGCCATTCCCAGTCCCCCGGCGATCGCGCGACGTTCATGTTGCGCAAAAGCGTCCATGTGATGTAGTAGGCGGCAAAACCTCCGACGGTATAACCTCCTACCGAGCCACCCTGCTGCTTCGCGATGGTGGACCAGACCACGAGGTAAATGACCGGCTCGGCAAACATCGTGAAGAGGTAGAAAAAGCTTTGCAACCGGTATTGAAAAGATTTCTGGACCGCGAATTTCATGGCGGTCAGGTAGAAATCGATCAGCCTCTTCATGCCGCCCCTCCCGTGCCCTCGGAGACATCTTGCTGGCTGAAGACTTTCTCAATGACATCCTCGATGGGCGGGTCCTCAACCGTCAGGTCATCCACCTGCTGTTCAGACAGGATGCGGGCGGTTCGCTGGGAGGTGTCTGCCTTGGGGACGCGCAGGACCACATGGGCGCCGTCCTGGTTGAGCACCTCCCCGTACTGGCCCCAGTTGCATAATGTGTTATTGAAGGTCACACGGATCGTCTTGTAAGCCGAAAAACGGTCGATCAGGTCTGCCAGGCCTCCATCGAAGATCAGCTTGCCGTTGTGGATGACGATCACCCGCTGGCACAGCGCCTCGACATCCGCCATATAGTGGCTGGTCAGCAGGACGGTCGCCCCGTAGCGTAAGTTATATTCGGCGACGAACTCGCGGATGCGGCGCTGCATGGTCACGTCCAGACCGATGGTGGGTTCATCGAGGAACAGGACTTTGGGCCGATGCAGCAGCGCCCCGACGATCTCCACTTTCATGCGCTCGCCCAGCGAAAGATTGCGGACCGGCTTTTTCACCAGGTCTTTCAGGTCGAGCAGCTCGATGAACTCGTCACGGGTCTGTGTGAGCTGGCTGCGAGGGATGCTGTAGATCGATCGCTGCAGCTCGAACGAGTCGAGCGCCGGCAGGTCCCAGGCCAGCTGGGAGCGGTTGCCCATCAACAAAGTGATCTGCTCAAGGAAAGCGGCCTGCCGCCGGGAGGGCTCAAAACCGAGCACACGCGCAGATCCGGTGGTGGGGTAAAGCAGCCCGGAGAGCATCTTCAGCGTGGTGGTCTTCCCGGCGCCGTTCGGCCCCAAAAAGCCGACGATCTCCCCGGGCTCGATCGAGAACGTAATTCCGTCCACCGCCTTGACGGTGCGGTAGGTCCGCCTGAAGAGGCTTTTGCCGGCGGCTTTCAAGCCCGCCTCACGGGTGGGCACCTTGAAATATTTGGAAAGTCCGCTGACCGCGATCACGGAAGAGGGGGAGGACATCTGGATCCTTTGGATTGTGTCGTGAATGTTCGGTGAGTCACGCCTGCCAGTTGAATACACCCGCACATGCAGAGACCTGGATGTATTCTACCCTCAAACCCACCTGCCTGAAGGCTGCCTGAGCTTCATCGGCAATCCAGTAGAATTCTTGCTCCCAGGCCTCCCCCAGTTGTACCCGGGTCTTCTCCTGCGTCGGGCGGTCCGGGAAAGCGATGTCGGCGATGACGAGCCTGTCGCCTGGAAGAAGCAGTTCGGATACGATCCTCTGCACCAGGCGCACCTTTTCGTCCAGCTCGAAATGATGGAAGACATAGGCTGAGACAATGCGCTCGAAGCGGCCAGGCAGTCCGGCAGGCCAGTCACCCCGCAGGTCGTATTGAATAATGTGCGCTCCCGGGAGCTTTACCCTGGCTTTTTCAAGCATGGCGGCAGAGAAATCCATGCACCACAGCTCGCAGCCGAGGCGGGCGAAGCGGGAGGCCAGGTTGCCCGTGCCTGTACCCAGGTCCAGCACGCGCATCCCCGATTGCGCCCCGGCAAGTCTGACGACGGTATTGAGGACGCTCGTGTAACCGACGAAGGGAAATTGATTCGATGCGACGTCCTGATCATAGGATTCAGCCCAGCTGTCAAAGTCGAAAGCGGGAAATGGTCCGTTCATGAAGATCCGGTCGACCCGGGATAAATATATCCCCGGCACTTTCAAAGTGCCGGGGACCTGTGTTTCGCTATCCCCACCGCCAGGTGGTGCCATCCTTGCCGTCTTCGATGGCCACCCCGAGGTCCTTGAGCCGGTCGCGGATCAGGTCCGACATGGCCCACTGCTTTTGCTTGCGCATCTGGGTGCGGATTTCCACCAGCAAGACCACGAACGGGTCGGCGCCACCGCTTCCGGCTTTCTTCTCTGGCAGGCGCAATCCCAGCACCCGGGCCAGCGTGCGCAGGGTGTCCTGGGCAGGCTTGAGCTCGGCGTCGGTGGCGCCTGCATTGCGGGCCGTATTGATGGCGCGCACCAGCTCGAAGAGCGCCGCCAGGCCACTGGAGGTGTTGAAATCATCGTCCAGGGCATCGACGAAGACCTGCTGGGTACCCTCGCTCTGGCTGTCCAGGGCGTGGAGCGCTTCCGCCGGGCCACCCTTTGACCCGGGCAGAGCCCCCTTCAGGCCGGTCCGCATCCGCTCCAGCCCGCGCTCGGCCGCCTCCACGATCTCATCCGAATAAGAGAGCGGGGCCCGGTAGCTGGCGTTCAGCACCATGATCCGCAGGACATCCGCCTCGTGCTTGGCCAGGAAGTCGTGGATCGTGACCAGGTTCCCCAGCGATTTGGACATCTTTTCGCCCGAGAGCTGCAGCATCCCGTTGTGCATCCAGTAGCGGGCGAAAGGCTTCCCGGTGAACGATTCGGTCTGGGCGATCTCATTCTCGTGGTGCGGGAAGATCAGGTCATTACCACCGCCGTGGATGTCGATCTGTTCACCCAGGATGTCCAGATTCATGGCCGAGCACTCGATGTGCCAGCCTGGGCGGCCCTTTCCCCACGGGCTGTCCCATTCCGGTTCTCCGGGCTTGGCGGCCTTCCAGACCGCGAAGTCCATCGGGTGCTCTTTCTGCTCACCCACCTCGATGCGGGCTCCGGCCTGCATATCTTCCAGTCGGCGGCCGGAAAGCTTGCCATAGTTTGGATCCGAGGTGACGCGGAAGTAGACATCCCCGTTCTTGGCCGGGTAGGCAAAGCCCTTGTCGATCAAGCCCTGGATCATGGCCTGGATCTTGTCCATGGTCTGGGTGGCGCGCGGGTTGGCGGTGGCCGGCAGGACATTCAGATCGTCCAGGTGCTGGCGGTAGGCCTGGATGTAGGACTCGGCCAGGTCGTGAGGGTTCACACCAAGCTTGCTGGCGCGCAGGATGATCTTGTCGTCGACGTCGGTGAAGTTCATTACATAGCGGACCTGGTAGCCGCGGTATTCCAGGTAGCGGCGGACCACGTCGAAGACGATGGCCGACATGGCGTGTCCGATGTGCGCGTCGGCATAGACCGTCGGGCCGCAAACGTACATTTTCACCACGCCGGGTTCGAGGGTCTGAAACTCCTCTTTTTTTCGAGTGAGAGTGTTGTAGACGCGCAGCATACTCCTCCTGCTATCGGTCTTCTCTCTTATCTTCTCGCGCTTCTGGACGTGCGAAGATCATCCGCCCGGCAGCTGTCTGCAATACTTTGGAAACGGTGACCTGGATCTCCTTGTTGAGATATTTGTTGCCATTCTCGATCACCACCATCGTGCCGTCGTCCATATACCCGACGCCCTGGCCGACCTCCTTGCCCTCCTGGATGACGTTCACTTCCATGATCTCGCCAGGCAGGACGACCGACTTGACCGCGTTGGCCAGTTCATTGATATTCAGGATCACCACGCCCTGCAGCTCGGCGATGCGGTTCAGGTTGTAGTCGTTGGTCAGGATGGGACATTTCATCTGCCGCGCCAGGATGACCAGCTTATCATCCACCTCGCGCACACCTTCCACGTCAATGTCGCTGATCCGGACGACCACCGCGGGCGCTTTCTGGAGTTCGGCAAGTACTTCCATGCCGCGCCGGCCGCGCTGCCGTCGCAGGGAATCGGGAGAATCGGCGATGTATTGGAGCTCGTTCAGGACGAAGCGCGGGATGAGCAGCGTCCCGGGCAGGAAGCCGGTCTTGGCGATATCCGCCACTCGCCCGTCGATGATCACGCTGGTATCGAGCAGGATCGTCCGGCTCTGCAGAGACCATTGGCCGGCTGCCCCGTCCTCGCGGTGCGAGGTGAAGACCCCCAACAGGTTGCCGATATCCGTCTGGCGCATGACGAAGACGGAAATGCCGAAATAGCATAAGACGATTACCCCGATGAAGGGCAGGATCTTCCCGAAGGGGTTGGGGAGCAGAGAGAGGGGAAAGGCCAGCAGGGCGGCAACCAGCAGACCGAAGACCAGGCCAATCAGGCCGGAAACAAGGGTCTCGGCCGCCAGACGTCCGAGCAAGGCCCGCAATGAGCGCATGGGGCGGGTCGTAAAATAGGGCGTCAGCACCAGGCCAAAGAGCGCTCCGATCAAGGCAATGGTCATGGTGTAGACAAGCTGGATAGAGCTGTTGAACCGACCGAGCCAGTTTCCGCCGTAAGCCCCCAGGATGGTAAAGACAACCATGCCGATTAATCGAATAATCGTATCAATACTCATATAAATAACTCCTTCAACATAAAAAAAGGACAAATGCGCATGGATGATAGCACGCCTACCAGCAACCGTCAACTGCCGCCCGTCCGGAATCTGATCTCGGGGCTGTCACGCTACCCCTGAGGCGGAGTCCACCAGAGCTGCTCCGGATCGAGCATTAACGTTTGATTAAGCAACACCCGCGGCGGCTGCCGGGTGCAAAAAGTGGTTATAATTAATGACCGTTCCCTTTATCGGTATTCTTGAGGCGCATATGGCTCTTGACCGTTTTGGGCGAAAAATCCACTATCTCCGTATCAGCCTAACCGATCATTGCAATCTGCGGTGTGTCTATTGTATGCCGGAGAAGATGATCTTCCGGCCGACCGCAGAAATGATGCAGGACGACGAGCTCCTGCTGCTGACGCGCCTGTTTGCCAATCTGGGTTTTGACAAGATCCGTTTGACAGGCGGAGAACCGACGGTCCGGGCGCACGTGGTGGACTTGGTACGGGCCATTGCCCATACGCCCGGCATCCGGACCGTTTCCATGACGACCAACGGCATACTTCTTTCCAAGCTGGCCAGGCCTCTGGCAGAAGCCGGGCTCCAGCGGGTCAACGTCAGCCTGGACACCCTGGACTCAGCCAAATTCAACCGCCTGACCCGCCGCGGGGATGTCGATATGGTCTGGGAAGGCGTTCTGGCTGCAGAGGCAGCTGGGTTGAAGCCGGTCAAGCTCAATGCGGTGGTCGTGCGCGGCTACAACGAGGAGGACGTGGTCGACCTGGCCCGTCTGACCATCGATCATCCCTGGCAGGTACGCTTTATCGAGATGATGCCCTTTGCCGGTGTGACGGAGTTCCAGCAGGGAGAGATGGTCACGGCAGCGGAGACCCAAAGGCGTATCGAACAGGCGTTGGGCTCCCTCCTCCCCGCCAACGGAGGCGAACTGGACGGGGAAGCGCAGGTTTTTCACATCCCCGGCGCCCAGGGCGACATCGGTTTCATCTCCTCGATCACCGCCCCGTTTTGCGCCTCCTGCACGCGTGCCCGACTGACCTCTGACGGACTCCTGCGCACCTGCCTGCTGCGCGAGCACGAGATGAACCTGCTGGCACCGCTGCGCGCGGGCGCCACCCTGGAAGAGCTGCGCCAGATGGTCCTGGATGCGATCTGGAACAAACCCTGGGGGCACGGTCTGGCGGAGGGTGAGATCCCGCTCAACCGTGTGATGAGTGAGATTGGGGGCTGAATTTTTAGGTCCCTGGCGGGAGGTTTAGATGGCCATGGAAGGGAAGATTCTGCGTACGGTACGTGTCCAAGATGAACGCACGCCGGGGGTCTTGGCGCGCCTGATCACTACGGTTGCAGAGGCAGGCGGCAGCATTGGGGAAATGCGTCTGCTCACCGAAAGCTCGCGTTACGTCATGCGCGAGATCGGGATCTATACGGACGATGCCGGACAGATGGAGAAAATCCTGGCGGCTTTGGCCGAGAACCCCGGGACGCGCCTGCTGGAAGTGCGCGATGAGGTGCTGGAATTGCATCAAAAGGGCAAGATCGCGATCCGCAGCCGTTACAAGATCGACTCGCTGGAGACCCTGCGGCGTGTCTATACCCCGGGGGTCGCCGAGGTGTGTTTGATGATTGCCAAAGACCCCTCACTGGCACGCCTGTACACTTCCACCTCCCACCTGGTGGCCATTGTCACGGATGGCACGGCGGTACTCGGCCTGGGGGACATCGGGCCGCTGGCGGGGATGCCGGTCATGGAAGGCAAGGCCATGTTGATGGAGACCCTGGTCGGACTTTCAGGCGTTCCCATCCTGCTCGATAGCAAGGACCCGGATCGGATCGTGGATACCGTGGCGGCCATAGCCCCGACCTTCGCCGCCATTCAGCTCGAGGACATCTCTGCCCCGCGTTGTTTCGGCATCGAATCGCGCTTACAGGCGATGCTGGACATCCCGGTCATGCACGATGATCAACATGGCACGGCGGTCGTCACGACCGCCGCTCTGACGGTCGCCGCGCGCGCCACCGGGGTGGATTTCGGCAAGGCACGCATTGGACAGATCGGCCTAGGGGCAGCCGGGACGGCAATTGCGGACATGCTCATGCAGCTGACCGGTAATCCCGTCCTGGGCGCGGATCTGGCCGAGGAGGCCCTGCAGCGCCACGAGCAGAACGGCGGGAAACGCTCGAATCTAAAGGAGATCATGGCGGAATGCGATATCGTTGTGGCCACGACCGGGGCGCAGGGCCTGATCAAGCCGGGGATGGTGCGCAAAGGGCAGATCATCCTGGCGCTTTCCAACCCGGTTCCCGAGATCGAACCGGACGCCGCGCTGCAGGCCGGGGCGGCCTTTGCAGCCGACGGGAAATCGGTCAATAACGTGCTGGGCTTCCCGGGTATCTTCCGCGGTGCCGTGGACACGTATGCGCCCCGGATCACACAGGAGATGCTGCTCGCGGCAGCCGCGGCGATCGCGGACCTGACGCCGTCCGGCGAAATGGTCCCGAACCCGCTGGATAAAAATGTCCACCGGGCCGTGGCGCGGGCGGTGGCGCAGAAAGCGATCGAACAGGGCATCGCCAGGGCTGACTACGTGCCCTATGTGGATTAAAAAAAAGAGGGCGGCCCAGCGGGGCCGCCCTGAAATTTGTCAGGCGTGGTGCATTTTCTCCTGGGCCACCATTTCCTTGAGCACTGTTCCCAGGCGGTTGACGCCCTCGCGGATGGTCTCAGGGTTCGAGTAGGAGAAATTGAGGCGCATGGTGTTCTTGCCCCCGTTGTTCGGGTGGAAGGACTCGCCGGGCACGAAGGCCACCTTACGCTGGATGGCGACTTTGAGCACATCGGCCGCGTCCATCCACTCCGGCAGGATCCCCCACAGGAACATGCCGCCCTGTGGGTGAGTCCAATGGACCTCGGATGGGAAGAGTTCATCCATCGTTTCCAACATCACATTGCGGCGCTCTCGATAGACCTTGATGATGTATTTGACATGTTCGTCCAGGAAGCCGCCTTTTCCAACCTCGTAGGCAACCATCTGATTGAAGGCGGCGGTGTTCAGGTCGGCCGCCTGTTTGGCCTGGACCAGCTTGCGGATGACCTGCTCTGGGGCGATGACCCACGCCAGGCGGATCCCCGGGGCAAGCAGTTTTGAAAATGTGCTCAAATAGATGACATTTCCGGTATAGCAGCCGTCATCTCCCCGATACTGGCAGTCCAGCGAGACAAGGGGGGGCAGGTGGTCGCCTTCGAACCGCAGCTGCCCGTAAGGATCATCTTCGATGATGGGTACTCCATACCGATCGGCCAATTCAACCAGCTGTTTCCGGCGTTCCAGGGTGAGGGTCGACCCGCTTGGGTTCTGGAAGTTTGGCAACACATAAATGAACTTTGGCCCGATGCGCAGCGCCTTTTCCAGTTCGGACGTGACCATCCCATTTTCATCAGATGGCACAGATATGTACTGCGCCCCGTATGCGTTCCAGGCTTGCAGAGCACCCAGGTAGGTGGGAGATTCGACGATAATGTGGTCACCCTGGTTGATGAAGACCCGTCCGATAAAATCCAGCGCCTGCTGGGAACCGGAGGTGATCAAGATATTCTCCGGTGTGACGTATACTGCGTAGCGGCCGGTGTGGCGGGCGATCATTTCGCGTAAAGGTCGGTACCCTTCCGTGGTACTGTATTGCAGGGCTTGAGGGCCAGCGGTATCCAGGATCACGTTGCACGCCGCCTTAAATTCCTTGAGGGGGAACACTTCCGGCGCCGGCAGCCCGCCGCCGAATGAAATGATGTCCGGCTGCTCGGTAAGCTTGAGCAGTTCACGGATGACGGAACTGCCCATCCGTTGCGTCCGGTTGGCATAGCGGTATTCCCAGGGTGTCTGCATTCGATCTCCTTCGTGATTTTGTGATTTGAGGCGGGTCGGCAATAAAAAAGCCTGGCAGGTATGATTCACCCGTCAGGCTTCAACTGACCACGCGATGCCAAGCAAAGCAGATATTAACAGACTCCGTAGCATGGCCTCCCCAATATTACCGTGTTTTGGCGTTCTATGCAACCCTTGGGCCTCTTTCAGTATTGTAAGGCGGCATGCTACAATCATCCCCAGAGGGCCACCATGCGAAACCCGTTCATTCGTTTGCTCGTCCTGAGCCTGCTCCTTGCCTCCTGCGGGGAGGCACGCGGCGCGAACACGGGGGCTGCCCCGGCAGTATCCTCGACTGCCCGGACTTTGGTCACTGCGCTCCCTTCGGCGGGTATCGGGAACATCGCCGTGATGATTTCCATCCCTCGCACGCCGCGCTATACGACCAGCGCCGGTGTGGTGATCATGGTTTCGCCCTATTTCACCAAGCCCTCCGGCTTTTTGACCGATCCGAATTTCACCAGCCTGGGGTTGATCTCCATCAGCTATCTGTGGCCCGGCGGGACGGACGCCCGCACGAGAGCGCGCAGCGACGGCACCTATGATTATGGAGGGGCGAGCTCCATTAAAGCCTTGCGAGATGTCATCCGCTTTGCCGTCAATCTCATCCCAGATCAGAACGGCCACTATCTCACGAACCTGACCCAGGTCCCGCCGCTTACATCCGAGGTGGGACTTTACGCATATGCGGAGGCGGGCACTGCCGTGTTGAGAGCGCTTGCGCAGTATGGCGACGAGATGAACGGCGTTCAGTATCTCGTCGATCGCGAAAATCCCACCCTGGACAGCCTCTCCAGCCAGGAACTCGGTTACTGGGGAAGCGATGCCAAGCCGGTCTACAATCCGCTCTACCAGTATCCGGATGATTTCAGCCCGAACGAGATCACCTTGGACTACAAGTCCCTCCGCTGGGACCCGAATTACAAGGACAGCAACACGGGCCTCATCGGGCGTCCTTATCTCGACCTGAAAGGGAACGGCATTTTTACTGCTGGCGATTTTGCCTTCAGCGGGCAGGTCCCGATCCTGTTTGGGAAACGCTATTATTCTACGGCGCTGACCGAAGCTCTCTCAGCAAACGGCGCGCTGAGCGCCGCGGATTGGCCGGCGACCCTGGCCACGCCCCAGGAGGTCACCCAGTACTGGCAATCCCCTCAACAGATCATGGCCGCTTATCGCAGCGTCGGGAATAATCTGCCGGACCTCAAGGTGATGCTGGTCTTTGCCCAGAATGACCATGCCCAGGTGGCCCAGGATAAACCCCATATCCACGAGGCCTTCCTGGGTTTTCGCTTCGAAGCCGCCAACCCGGGTACCGGGATCGGCCTGTGGGTGCGGCTCAATCCGGACCGGGCCTATGTGCAGGCCTTCATTCCAAGCGCCGGCTTGGACTTCCCGGATAACCCTGCCGACACCCAGCCCGAGGACTGGACGAAGGTTATGGGCTGGGCCTACCCGGATCAGGGGACAGCGGGGAATCCGGTGACCCTGGCGGCAGTTGCTGAAATGGCCGACCGCTCCCAGTTGGGTGATTGGGACGACAATCTGGGCGCAGTGCTGGTCCAGGAAACCACTCCGGGGCCGTGAGAACGGGAACCCCTCGTTCCTCCCACAGCCAGTCTGAAGGTGTACGGCTCCTCAAAAGGGTTTCCGCCGGCCTGTGTCTGAAAGGATCGCCAGCAGGTGAGGCCGCCGGCGGCTCCCATTAATAGGGCCCGCGAATATGGCTATGAACGTGCTCGTGGTAATACTCGGACAGCTGTTGGTGAAGCTTTACCGGTAGCGGAGGGAGCCCGGAGGCCCGGGCGTTTTCCCTGGCCTGGAGGGGAGAACTCGCACCAGGAATGATGACGGATACCTCAGCAAAGTCCAGGATCCAACGCAGCGCCATTTCGGACATCGTCATCCCCGGCGGCACGAACGCTTTGAGGCCGTCGGCCAGTTCGACCCCTTTTTCGAAGGGGAGACCCGCAAAGGTTTCGCCGACATTGAACATCTGGCCATCCCGGTTGTAGGTGCGGTGGTCGGTATCCACGAAGCGGGTCGAGGCTGTGAATTTGCCCGCCAACAGCCCACTGGCGAGCGGCAGGCGCACGATGATCCCCACACCCCGCTCTCTGGCTCTTGGAAAAAGCATCTCAATGGGCTTCTGCCGGAATAGGTTAAAGATGATCTGCAGGGAAGCGCAGCCGTCCACCTCCAGGCACATCAGGGCCTGATCAACGGTCTCGACGCTGGCCCCGAATTGCTTGATCTTGCCCTCGGCCTTCAGCTTCTGCAGCCATTCGAATATCGCACCGGCCTGCATGACTTCTGTAGGGATGCAGTGCAGCTGCAGAAGATCGAGGGCCTCGATCCCCAGACGCTTCAACGAGGCCTCGGTCGAACGGCGCAGGGCCGCCTCCGTGTAGTGGTCAGGGTAGACATCCGACCCACGCCCGAATTTGGTGGCGATGAAGGACGGTTTTTCGGTCCTCCGGCGAAACTCACCGATCAATGTTTCGCTCCGGCCATTTCCGTAGACGTCTGCCGTATCGAAAAGGTCGATCCCGCTCTCGACCGCAGCAGACATGATATCGTGGGCGGTTTGATCGTTCATCGGGCCGAAGTCGCCGCCGAACTGCCAGCAGCCGAGCCCGACCTCACTGACCCGACGGTCACTTTTCCCAAGTTGTCTGATATTCATACGTACTCCTCCTGATTCCGGGATGGGAGATTTCTAGATTTTATCGAGGCCTCGAATATTCCCCGCGGACCGCCATCCTTGGACGGATCGCTATGCTGCTCCCCCTTTTCCGTGGCGATCATCAAGGCGGTTTTCCCTTCATAATTTTTCCAATTCAGGTCAGTCTTGCAGTTGGCGAGCAGCCAGCGGGTCATTTCGAGATATCCTTTTGTCACGGCATTGCTCAATGCGAAGGCAGCGCCTTCCCGGGCACCCCGACCCCAAAGCAGCTTGGCAAGTTCGACATTGCCACTCATCGCTGCCTGAGCGATCAGAGGGATGCCATGCGAACCGGTCGCCTTGATCCGGGAGCTGTTGCACAGCCTCGATCCGTCCCAGCGTGGCCGCCGTACAGATCTCCAGGGGAGCTCCCTGTTCCAGCAGGAACTCGGCGAGGTCGACAGCTCCTATTTGAGCGGCTGTCTGGATGGCGGTTTCATGGTCACGGTCCGACCATGCGTAGCTTGCGTTAAGCAGCTCGGGGGACCCCTCGAGCATGTGTTTGACTTTGGCGAGATCCCCATGCCCGGCAATGACGAAATCGCGTATCTCTTCCTGGGAGGGTTTCTTCGGATGGTCCATCGTTCGAGTGCCTTTCTCTACCGGTCATCCGGACAAACGGGCGGTGGGCTTTCTGGGTCGGTTCGTCCATGGTCCGTCCCGTTTCCTCGATTCCTCACGCGGTTTAATATCCCAGAGGCGCTAGGGGGTCGCGCTCTGGGCACAGCGAAAGCTGGTCTCGGAGTCAAAATAGGCAGGTGCCTTCGAAAAGCGATAGGCGGAACGGATGCCGATCTCGCTGTAGTGATAGGACCCGCCCCGTTGAACGCGGGCTTGGCCAGTAGCCGGTCCGGCCGGGTTCTGCGCTGGAGAGTGTTGATAATAATCCGGGGCGTACCAATCCGCCACCCACTGCCAGACATTGCCGGCCATGTCCAGCGCTCCGTAAGGGCTGGCGTCGCCTGGATGGCTGCCGGTCTTGATGACATCCCAGATCTTGTTCCCGAAATTTGCCAGGTCCGCCGTGGGGGGATTGTTCCCCCACGGGTAGAGGCGGCCGTCCGTCCCGCGGGCGGCCTTCTCCCATTCGGCTTCGGTGGGCAGGCGCCGTCCCGCCCATTGACAGTAGGCCTGGGCATCGTTCCAGGAGGTGTTGATGGCCGGGAAATCGGTATACTCGGCATACCCATAGTAGTGATCGTGGAGGTTGGAACTGAAAGCGCGCGGCGCCTTGCAGGCCTTGGCCTGTACGCACAGGGCGTATTTTCCGTTGGTCACCACGGTTTGATCGATCCAGAAGGCCGCCAGGGTGACCGTGTGTTGGGGTTTCTCGTTCGCATAGGCCATGCCATCCGAATCGGATGACCCCATCAGGAAATCCCCCGCCGGGACATAGACCTCGACCATCTGGTCAAGCGCTGAGGTCAGGGTGGAGCCGATCCTCAGGGCCGGTGTCGGGGTAGATGTCGGGGCTGAGGTGGCGGTGGGCGGGAGGGTTTGAGTGGCAGAGGCTGCGGTGCTGGTCGCGAGCAGGCTGGGTTCCGGTGTGGGGGCAGCGGAGGGGGCCTGGGCGGGAGTGCAACCGATGAGTCCCAGGCCGGTCAGCAGAAGGCAGGCGAGGGTGGGCAAGATGCGTCTCATGAGGGGAATTATAGACCTTTCCAGCTTCATCCGATTAAGGAGAAGGTCGATGGATACCGATCGGCCCTTTCAATCACAACTAGATATTTTATTTTTTAATGGAGGACCAGCTTGACAAGCTGGTGATGCCCGGCGTCGGCAACTACCAGATTCCCATCCTGATCCAGGATCAACCCCTGCGGGTTGATGAGTCCGCCGACGAGGATCGTGTCCTGCTGGGTGGCGGCTGAGATCAGGTGAACTGCCCCATCGCCGAGGGTGGTGACGAAGATGTTTCCGTTCTGATCCTCGACCACATCATCCGGGGTCGGGAGGCCGGCCAGCTTGTCGATCGTGCCATCCGGGTGGACCCGGCTGAGCGAATTGGCGTCCTCATCCACAACCAGGATACTACCGTCTGGCTCCACCCAGGCGTCCGTGGGGCGGGTGAACTCCTTGGTGATTAAAGTGACCCTCTGACCGTCCAGGCTGGCGCGCAACAGGGTTCCGTTCGGGCTGTCCGGGATGATGATCGTGATCGCCTGCGGATCGTGGCTGTCCAGTGTGATCCCATCCACCCCATCCTGCGTGGTTTCATTGACCAGGCGGACAAACGGGGTCAAGCGGTTCGTGGTGGGATCATAATGGTCCAGACGGTTCCCGCCTTGCTCTGCAATGATGAGCGTTCCATCCGGAAGGACAAGGATCCCCTCCGGTATGTTCAGACCGGAGACGACCGGTAGCAGCTGGCCGTCCGGGGTCAGCCGCGTGACCGTCCCCTCATTGATATCAGAGATATAAATCGAGCCGTCCGGCGCCAGCGCCAGGTCGTCCGGTGCGTTCAGGTTCGCGGCGAGTACGACCTGACGCGGGTTCGGATTGACCTGCGGAATGGATGTCGGCGGCGGTGTCGTCGCTGTGAGCGTGGGAGTCGGGGAGGCTGTCAGGGCCGCGGGGGCGGCTGCCGTCGGAGAGGGGGTCGGAGGTATGGTGGGGGCCGGGGTAGGTGGGACGGGTTCAGCGTTGCAGGCAGCCAACCCGATGATCATGACCAGTAAAAGCAGGCGCGAAAACTTCATAGAGCTGCTGCCCTAATCCCTTTATCCTTACTGGCCCGAAGCCGCATGAATGCTGACCGCGATTGGCGGTAGTGAGTTTCAGCCCTTTGGAAAGCGGCTGACAACCCGCGCTTCGGTCGGGAGCAAGGCTTTGTCGCCAGATTTCATCTCCGCCGGGGGCTTGCCACTTTCGGCGGGAGCCCCTTGGTAGATGAAGATGGGTGTATCTTCCTCGGTATACTTCAACTCAACGAAGCCTTGTCCGGTGAGCGTGCCTTCCATATCGGCCGCACAGCTTGTCACCCAGCCGATGACATGGCCGCGCTTGTCCACCACCGGGTCACCGTTGTGGGCCATGCGCACGCCCTTTTCCGGGAAGCGGAAGCGCACCACCACGCCCCGGCGGGACTGTTCTCGGGCCACATAGGCCAGGCGCCCGATGAACCAGGGTTTGTAGAGCTTGACATACGAGCCGAAGCCGCCCTCTGCCACCCCCAGGTCGCGGAAGCCCTGCTTCCCGGAGCCAGCGCCCATCTCATGGCCGTAAAGTGGCAGGCCGGCTTCCGTACGCAGGGAGTCGCGTGCCCCCAGACCGATCGGCTTGAGACCGAATTTCTGACCGGCCTTCATGACCGCCTTCCAGAAATCGGCGGCCTTCTCCGGGTGGACGAAAAGTTCGAAGGCCATTTTCTCCCCGGTGTAGCCGGTGCGCGAGACGATCAGATCGAACCCGCCCACCTTGGCGTCGCAGAGCTCCGTCCGTTTGAGGGCCAGGATGCGTCGGCGGGCCTCGGCACTGACACCCATTGCCAGCAGGATGTCGCGGCTCTTGGGCCCCTGGAGGGCGATATCGACGCGCATGTCGTCACCCGCTTTGGGATCGCGCAGGTTGCGAATATCCGCCTGATAGCCGTAAGTGCGCGCCCAGGGTCGCTCGTTATCGATCTTGACCTTGCCATCCCGCACAGCGGTCAGCCAGGTGCGGTCCTTATCATCATTGGAGGCATTGACCACTACCAGGTACTTGTCCCAGGTTCGCCGGTAGACCAGCGTATCGTCCACCACATCCGCCTCCGGGGTCAGGAAGTGGGTGTAGAGCGATTCGCCCGGCTCCAGACCGCCGGTGTCGTTGCTGCACACGGTGTCCAGGAAGGAGGCGGCGTCCGCGCCCTCGATCTGATATACGCCCATGTGCGCAACGTCAAAGAGCCCGGCTGCCCGGCGAGTGGCCAGGTGTTCCTCCATGACCGAGGTATACCAGACCGGCATTTCCCAGCCTGCGAAGGGGATCACTTTTGCGCCCAGCTCCTTATGGAGATCATACAGCGGAGTGTGGCGCAGCTTACCTTCCTTCTCTTCCCAGTGGAAATCAGGCAGGGCCTTTGCGTTGCCTTTCCCAACTCCGAGGTACCAGGGCTTCGCCTGGCTCACCGCCTCTCCCTTTGACGCGACCGGTTTCTGATCGGACTCCCGGACCACGACCGGTCCGGGCATGCGCCCGGGTGTCGGATCAGGCGTACCGTCCAGGTTGAAGGAAGTGTAGCCATCGGACAGGTCGCGCAGCCAGGCAGCTGCCAGGGAGGCCTTCTCCGTGGGGACGGACAGGCGATAGAAATCATGGTCGACGCAGCTCAGGGCTCCGGAAATTTCACCCAGGGGAGTGACCAGGCGGGTGGGCTGCGATTGTCCGGCCCCCAGCGCCGAAAGGTCGGATGACACCGTGTAATCCAGCATTTGGCGTACCCGTTCGCCGAGGAGATCGAAGGCGACCTGGCCGTTCTGGTCCGTCGGCCGGTCATCGATGTAGTAGAAATGGGGGTAACCGTGCCGGGTCGGTTCGAAGTCGATCCCGGCCTGCTCGGCCAGCGACCTTACCTTGAGGCGGGCTTCCTCGAGCAATTTGAAATCGACCTTGGCGCGGCGGATCCGGCCTTGGTGAGGGGTGTCCACGGAGTGGGGAGCGGCCGCCAGAAGGACATCCGCCAGGATGTCGGCCAGGGTGCGGGCCTTCTCTTCATCGAATCCGCGTTGGGTGATCCAAGGGGTGCCCAGACGGATCCCGGATGGGTCGCGGGAATCCTTGTCGCCGGGGATGGTATTGCGGTTGACGACTATACCGACCACGTCCAGGATGCGGGCCGCCTGGTCACCGGAGAGGCTCGTGCCATCTTCGCCTTTGACGGAGCGGCAATCGACGTTGAACAGGTGTGAGTTGGTCCCGCCGTAGGGGATACGCAGCCCGCGCTCCTTGAGCCGCTCTGTCATGGCTACGGCGTTCTTGATGGTTTGCTTCTGGAGTTTTTCGAACTGTCTGGTGCGCGCCAGTTTGAAGGTCAGGGCAAGGGCGGCAAAAATGTGGACATGCGGCCCTCCCTGCTCTCCAGGGAAGACCGCCCGATCGAGCTTCCTGGCGAGCAGCGGGTCGGTGGTCAAAATGACGGCGCCGCGTGGTCCGTCCAGGGTTTTGTGGGTGGTCGAAGTGATGACATGCGCATACCCGACCGGCGAGGGGACGGCCCCAGCCGCCACCAACCCGCCAATATGAGAGATGTCGGCCATCAGGTAAGCGCCCACTGTATCCGCGATCTGGCGGAATTTCTTCCAGTTGGGGATCCACGGATAGGAGGAGTAGCCCGCGATGATCATCTTCGGCTGGCTTTCCTTGGCGAGTGCCAGCAGGCTGTCGTAATCGATTTGCTCGGTTTCCGGGTCGATATTGTAATGCACGATTTTATAGAGCTCGCCCGAACGGTTGACCGACGAGCCATGGGTCAGGTGGCCGCCGTGAAGCAGGTTCATCCCCATGACGGTGTCCCCCGGCTTTACCAGGGCATGGTAGACGGCATTGTTGGCCGGAGCGCCCGAGAGGGCCTGAACGTTGACATAGATCTGGTCAGCGGTCACGCCGTTGGCCGCGAAGGCCTCGGCGCAGCGGCGGCGGGCCAAGGCCTCGATCAGGTCGGCGTATTCTACACCTTTATAATAACGCGGGTCGGAGGAACGCCGGAAATGGGCCAGGCGTTTGGGAAAATCCAGGAGCTCTTCCTCCTCCATCCAGCGCGTATCTTCATCGGGATAGCCTTCGGCGTAGATATTCTGAAATGCGGAAGCCATGGCTTCACGCACGGCCAGGGGAGCCTGGCTTTCGGATGGAATCAGGATCAATTTGCGGGCTTGGCGTTCTGCTTCTAGCTGGACCAATTCGTAGACATCCGGGTCGAGGTCGTTGAGGGTGCCGTGAAACAGATAGTTTGACATGGGGATTCTCCTGGTGAGGTTGAGCACGGTCCATTAGATTGTAGTCTGCGCAGGGGGGTGGGTCAAGTGGTTCTAGAAGATTTAAGGCGCGAGGCTCATGGGGGGGACGGACTCTGGATGAAGCTTGTATAGCTGACCGGAGAAATGGGCCAGCACCATGCCGGTGTACACCAGCAGAGGCGGCAGGGCGAGAAAGAGGGTCAGTAGGGCCGCAATGGAGAGGACCGTTGTCAAACCGAGCCCGAAGATGACAAAGACGAGGAAATGGGCACCGAGATGGGCGCGTGCCAGCCGCCAGGCGTGCATGGGGTTAATCGCCTGCCGGAGCGAGCCGGTCTCGGCCAGGATGCCCAGGGCAGCGGGTAGCAAAAAGATGGCCACCATCCCATCCATCATGATGAAGGTCAGCATGCAGCCCAGAATCGCCAACTCCAGGATTGCCAGCTGGTTGGTGCCGATCGATCTCATGAAGAGGATTGGAAGGTAAATGATCAGGATTGCCAGGATGACCGGCATCAGCCAGACCAGGTTGAGCAGCCAGCCTTTAATCCCCTCTTTCCAAAAGCGCGGGAGATTCGCCCATTCGGGAAGTTCGACTTCCCCGCCGCGCACGACCCGGCGTGTGATTTCAAGGGTCCAGCCCAGAACTGGGCTGATCCCGATGATGGTGTATGCAAGCAAGCTGGCCAGGACAACCTTCTTGAGCCAGGCCCGGTCTCTCAGGAAGAAACCGAACGGCGCGGCGTAGTCCAGGTTCATCCATCCTTTCGGTTTCATTTTAATCGATTAATGGAAAAGCCCCGCGGGTTGAATTGAACCCCTAAAACAAGACACGAAAGAAAAAGCCCCTTCTGTGAGAAAATAGAACAGGAGGAGCTTTTCTTATGTCAGGGAAGAAAGGAATGCGACACTATTCACTTGAGGTAAAGTTGGAAGCAGTGCGGATGTTTTATGAAGAAGGCAAAACACAGCCCGAGATTGCAGAAATATTGGGGATACGCAATGCGCAGCGAGTGAAGATCTGGGTGCGGCAATATCGCCAGGAAGGGGAAGTGGCTTTTCAGAAGAAAAGTCGGAAAGGATTGGTTGGCAGGCCGCCCAAAAAGGAGAACAAGGATGCTTACATCGCACGTCTGGAAATGGAGAATGAGCTGCTAAAAAAATTCCATACCGAGTTGCGCAAGGGTATGCTCGCGAAGCGCAATATCGGGTCATCGAACGATACCGAAAAAAGTACGCAGTAAAGAGGATGTGTTGTTTTTTCGGGGTTTCGCGAGCTGCTTATTATGCCTGGGTTGAACGGATCGAGAGACCTGATCCGGATGTCGAAAGAATGGCCACGATCCAGGAAGCGTATGATGGGTCGCATCAAACTTATGGCTACCGGCGGATCACGATCTGGCTGCAAGTGCACAAAGGGGTTTGTATCAACCATAAGGCCGTTTTACGGCTGATGAACAAGATGGGCATCCATTCGGTGGCCCGGAAACGGAAAATCTTCAAGAAGTTGGATGAAATTGAGGCGACCCATTATTATCCAAACCTCCTGGCTCGGGATTTCACGGCCACTCAACCCAACCAGAAGTGGGTCACGGATGTAACCTATATCCATACGCAGCAGGGTTGGGCTTATCTCTCTACCATCAAGGACTTGTTTGATGGCTTTATCGTGGCTCATCAATTAGGGCGTGATAACTCAATCGGTTTGGTAACCCAAACGATCAAGCAGGCCAAATGGAAAGAAGGGATTACTCAAGGACTGATCCTTCATAGTGATCAGGGCGGTCCATACTCTTCCGACCCCTACCATCTCCTCACCACTGCTTATGGGATCATCCCCTCTATGTCCAGGCGGGGAAATTGTTGGGACAATGCCCCTATGGAAAACTTCTTTGGCCATCTCAAGGAAGAAGCCATCCGCCGCTATAAAAACCCAACTTTCCAGGAAGCCAAACAGATCATTGATGAATATATTTACTTTTTCAACTATGAAAGGATACAATTGAAAACGAAACAGACACCTTACCTGGTAGGGTGTCTGTCTACTTGAGCCACAGGGGGGCTTTCTTATTTTGTGTCTCGTTTATAGGGTGCAGTTCAGGTGAGGGGCCTTGGTGGGCGGAACAGGACTCGAACCTGCGACCTTCTCTGTGTAAGAGAGATGCTCTAACCAACTGAGCTATCCGCCCGGGTGTGCTCATTATACCAAAAAGCGAAAATGTGCTAAACTTGGCAGCGACTTTTCGGAGGAAATCATGCGCCTCGTCCGCTATCAGCTTAAAAATGAGCCCGCGTGCTACGGCTGGATTTTGGAAGATAAGGTCGGTCCGATCCAGGGCAGCATCTACGGCGAGTACCGCCGGATGGAGGCGAAAATTCAGCTGAGCAATGTTCACCTGCTTGCCCCTGCACAGCCCAGCAAGATCATCTGCATCGGACGGAACTACGCGGAGCATGCTAAAGAACAGAACGCCGAAGTCCTCAATGTCCCGCTGCTCTTTCTGAAACCCCCTTCTGCCATTCTTGACCCGGGAGATCCGATTCTCCTGCCCCGCCAATCCAAGCAGGTCGAGCACGAAGCGGAGCTGGTGGCCGTCATAGGCAAGCGCGGGCGGGCCGTCACTGCCGAACAGGCCAGCGAGTACATCCTCGGCTACACCATTGGCAACGATGTCACCGCCCGCGACCTGCAGCGCGCCGATGGACAGTGGACGCGCGGCAAGGGCTTCGATACGTTCTGCCCGTTCGGCCCATGGATCGACACTGAGTTTGACGCTTCGGATGCCCTGATCACCTGCAAGGTCAACGGTCAACCGCGCCAGATGGCTTCCACGCGCGATCTGGTGTTCAACGTGACCACGCTGGTCGCGTTCATCTCGTCCGTGATGACCCTGGAACCGGGCGATCTGATCTTCACCGGCACTCCGGCCGGGGTTGGTCCGCTCGAGGCGGGTGACACGGTCGAGGTAGAGATCGAAGGCCTCGGCAGGCTTAGCAATCCGGTCGCCGCACAGGTTTAACCCGCACCCTCATGCAGGGAAAGCATGAGGGTGCGCTCCTGTAAAAATGAACCCGTAGCCGCTGGAGAAATCCGGCGGCTTTCGTTCAGGACACGGTGGTGATCAGGACCCGTTTTGCCCCCGCCTGATACAGGGCCTGGGACACCTTCTCTGTCCTTTCCGGCTGGACCAGCGCGATCATGTTGCCACCGCGGCCGCCGCCGGAGAGTTTCGCCCCCTCCGCACCTGCGGAGCGGGCCGCGCTGACCAAGCGGTCCAGCTCGGGGGAAGAGACGGTCAACTGCTGGAGGATGGCATGGTTCTTGTTCATTAAGGGGCCGAGCGCAGTGCCCTCACCGCTCTCGATTGTCCGCCGGGCCCGTTTGACGATCCTGTCGATTGAGGCGAACATTTTCTCAAATTGATCGGGCTCCGCTTTCCAGGCTTTGCGCACATCCTCGACGACCGCCTTGGTCGGGCTGGATACGCCGGTGTCCCCGATGACGATGGTGAAAGGGACGGCCACCCGGAACGTTTCGATCGGGCGGCCCTTGACGAAGTACACAGGCCGGGCAAAGGTCACGACCGTGTTGTCGATCCCAGAGGGGCTGCCATGGTGTAGTTTTTCGATCTCAAAGGCCATCTGGTTAACCTGATCCTCTGGGAGAGGCCGGTCGAGAAAAGAGGACAGGGCGCGCAAGACGGCGACCGAAACAGCCGCCCCGGAGCCGAGGCCCGCAGCGACCGGGATGGTCGACTGGATATAAACTGTGCAGGCCGGAGGCCGGTCAATCCCCAGGGTGGAAAAGACGGAGCGGATCGCTGCCCCCAGCGGATGGTCCGGTGCGAGATCGGAGAGTTCGGAGGAGAGTTCGATGTTCGGGGCCTCAATCCAGACCCCGCGGCGTGAAGATTGAGCGACTGTGGCGGTCGCCTGGACCTGGGTGACGGGCACCGCCAGCGCGGGATGCCCATAGACGACCGCGTGTTCGCCGAACAGGATGATCTTGCCAGGGGCTGAGGCAGAGCTCATGGGAGGTAAAAGACCGCGAGCACGGATAGCCCCCACAGGACGATGGCGATCTGCAGCGGCCGGTCGGAAAGCAGCACTTCCTCCGGGGCACCGCCGTAGTGCTCCACCTCAATCAGATACAGGTAACGGAACACGGCGTAGACCACGAAGGGGATGGTCAACATCAGGGCAGACGGCGCCTCCGGCCGGAAGAACGTATACAAGCTGTATGCGAGGATGGTCGTTCCCGAGACAATGTTGATGAACTGGTCGAGCAGGGGAATGGTGTACCCCTCCAGGACCTTGCGGTGGTTATTGGCGTTTTCCGCCAGCAGGGCCAACTCGGCGCGGCGCTTGCCGAAGCCCAGGTAGAGCGCCAGCAGGCTCATGACCACATACAGCCATGGGGAGAAACGCTGAACGACGATGAGGGTGGTTCCCGCATGGACGCGCAGGACAAAACCGGTCGCCAGGATCAGCACATCCAGGATCGGGATGTGCTTGAGCCACTTTGAGTAGGCCAGCATCATGGCGAGGTAGACCACCATTACAAGGGCAAACTGCCAGGCCAGCAGAAGGCCGAGCGCAAGGGTGAGGCATGCCAGCACCACCCCGACAGCCATCGCGACGGGTGCTTTGAGCTGACCGGAAGCGATCGGGCGGTTGCGTTTCTCCGGGTGCAGGCGGTCTGCTTCCATGTCGAGCAGATCGTTGAAAATGTAGACCGTACTGGATATCAGGCAAAACAGGATAAAGCCGAAAAGGGTGCGCAGGAAATCCTGCAGGTGGAACAGCTTTCCGTCGAAGACCAGGGCGGCGAAGATGAAGCCGTTCTTAGTCCACTGACGCGGACGCATGGTTTTGAGCAATGCCCTCAGCATGCCTCAATTGTACTAGATATGACACTCTGCTACCGCTCAAATGGCGCAGTTTCTTGGGTCGTGAAAACCCAAGCCACATGCCCGGTGTCCACGGGACTACGCTTGCCCGTTGCGTCGAACGGGTGACGATACTTGACCTCGG
>Ga0187877_1000737_pt1 | contig 39079 bp, 30 predicted proteins | sample June2016WEW_17_1_3_FD_132430 | JGI IMG/M metagenome (GOLD analysis project Ga0187877, IMG submission 132430) | Peatland microbial communities from SPRUCE experiment site at the Marcell Experimental Forest, Minnesota, USA - June2016WEW_17_100 | ecosystem: Environmental > Terrestrial > Soil >...
AGACACAGTAGCGGACCTCAATTTATCCATAAGGCCTTATGCCTCCAATCAACCCCGCCCATCGGGTCCCGGGCAATCACCCGATCAAACAGTGATAAACAACTATTATTCCAACCAAGGCCCTCCGGTAGTGACATACTACGCACCACCTCCTGACTATGATTACCTGTACTCATGGGTCCCCTGTCCGTTCTGGTGGGTCGATTTCTGGTTTGCCGGATTTTTCATCCTCCATGATTTCCACAGGATCGAATACGTGAATCATAGGGCGGTATTCATAACGAATCATTTCAATGATATAAGAGATCATAGGGTTTTTCGTGTCGATGCCATATCGAGATTCAATGGAAGATCCTATGCCGGCATAGGTGCTCCTCATACTGGGAGAACCGTTGCTGGTACAGGTGCTTCTCATAATGGAAGAACCGTTACCGGTAGAGGCACTCCTAATAGTAATAGAGGTAACTATATCTCTACGGGGGTTCCGAGAAGCGAAAGGACCATTTTTAACGGGACCCGCACACGAATGATGTCCAGGGAGAGAACGACCGGCTCGCCCTCCGGTGGAGGCAGAGGTTCTTTCGGCAGGGGGTTCATAAAAAAACGATAAAAGTGTTGGAGCGTATATAAGGAGAAGGATGATATGCACATGCGACCATCGAGAGATGCGGGAATATGTATGATCAGCTTGTTTCTGCTCTTGATGCCTGTAATGATCCTTGCGCAATCGGAGCAGTCAGACCCGGGCGCTCCGCCCGTGAGCCAGCCGTTGATAAATGAAGGCGGCTTCGCAGTCGAGCTGGCGTCTGCATTGGCCGTGGTAAATACCGATGACGAGGCCGAGGCCGAGAGCTCTCTGGGAGAGCTCGGCATTGCTCCGCGGAATGGGTGGATTGCCGATTATCCGGTTACTCCCGACATTATCGTTGAGCTGCAAAATTCACTTGCTGAAGCCGCTGCTGCCGGCAAGCTTTCGATGAGCAAGGAAGATGCCCTGAAGAAGTTCAATACTGTTACGGTCGGCCTTGGCTTGTCTCTCAGACCTTTCATTGCCGGAACAAACTACCAGCCTAACCCTGCAAGCTGCGCGAATTACCCGAACCCTGCGGTGGTAAACGACAGCTATACAGAGGAAGGTCCGCCGGTGGTCACCTACTACTGTCCTCCGCCGGATTACTATGATTTGTATACCTGGGTTCCTTGCCCGTTCTGGTGGTCGGATCTGTGGTTCCCCGGATTCTTCATCCTGCACGATTTCCATCGGATTATGCACCGGCATAACAAGGTAGTGGTCATCACCAATCATTTCCATGAACACGGATCCCATCATGCCTTCAGGATCGACCCCGTGGCAAGATTTAAGGGGAAAACATTCGGCGGCATAGGCATGCCCCGGCATATGGATTCTATCCCTACGGGGATTCCAAGGAGTGAAAGGACGATCTTTAATGCACCGCATGCTCAAGGAGTGCCAAGCGGCAGAATGGGCAGCCCGACCCCTCACGGCGGTGGTTGGATCAGCCCGCCCCCGGGAGGCGGCGGTAGAGGCGGAGGAGAGCGAAGAAACTGATTTATCCCCTCTTTGACAAACCCGACATCCTGCTGATAATGGTACGGCATCGGCCGGAAGTTTTAAGCATAATACAAAGGTCTGCTTTTCATAGGGGGTGGTCGCAAAATGCGACCACCCCCTATGAAATCTCCCTTAAGGAGTGAGGCACGATGTCTCCAGAGAATGAGGTAGTAAGGGTCGGCATAATCGAGGAGCGCATCCTGTTCATACGCGGCGAAAAGGTCATCATAGACTCGGACCTGGCCGAGTTGTACGGCGTGCCCACAAAGCGCCTGAACGAACAGGTGAAGAGAAACAAAGAACGCTTCCCCCATGATTTCATGTTTCAGCTCACGCCTGAAGAAAAGGCACTGCTGGTCGCAAGCTGCGGCCACCTCGAAGGCCTGAAATTTTCCAAGTCCCTCCCGTATGTATTCACGGAGCATGGTTCCATCATGGCCGCCAGCGTGCTCAATTCTGCAAAAGCCGTAGAGGTGAGCGTTTTCATCGTACGGGCCTTTGTAAAACTGCGCCGGGTCATTGGAGAACACAAGGAGCTCTCAAGCAGGATCTACAAGATGGAAATAAGGCTGGCCGACCACGACGAACAGATCCTCTCCATGGTGAATCTCATGAAGCAATTGATGAAGCCTGGACATGCAAAGAGGAAACCGCGCATAGGCTTTATCCCGGAAGAATCCGGATAAAAGAAAAGATATCACATAGGGTCTTTCAGCAGTGAGTGAGGTATTGTGTCCACGGAATTCCCTGTCCGGCGTCCAAGATTACTCGCCTCTTCAGCTTATCCTATCACCTGCACTAAGTCCACGACAGGACCACGAGGCTCTCTCACTATGACAAAATAATTTTTGTCATAATACTTGACAAAATATATTTTGCCATGTAGTTGAAACATGAAGAGAGTTTTTGGGGGGTGGTTATGAGCAAAAATGCTTTAAATGTTGTCATCGGGCAGGCAGCACGGGGCGAGAAATATTTACCTCGTACCAACATTACCAACGAGATATGGAGGAAACTCGAGGGTGGCAGCAGCCTCCTGCTGGTAGCTCCCCGGAGAGTTGGTAAATCATCCATCCTCTTTCATCTTTTTGATAATCCAAAAGAGAAGCTGCTCATCGCCTACTACATCAGCGAATCAGTCAACAATGAGAATGAATTCTACAAGAAACTCTTTCACCATATCCTGGGGGAAATGACCACTCTTAGGAGATATGCGGCGATTGTCAAAACACTGGCAAAGAAATTTCCTTCATGTATCGAGTCTGTCGGACCTGAGGGGATAAAATTCCACCCGGGAAATTCTGTTGACTACTGCGATGAATTGCGCAAGCTCATGCAGAAAGCGGTCCTTAATGATGACAAGATAATCGTACTCATTGATGAGTTTGCTTCAACCGTTGAAAATATCGTGCAGGATGAAGGAGAGCGGGCGGCAATCCACTTTCTGGAAACCAAGAGATCAATCAGGCAGGACCCTGTAATGCAAAATAAACTGCAATTCATTTATGCAGGATCAATCGGTCTTGAAAACATTGTCAGCAAGATGAACCATGTAAACCTTGTTGCCGATTTGGCCCCCATAGCTGTTCCGCCTTTGACGAAAAAGGAAGTGAAGAAATTAATAAACATGATTTTCGATGGATCGGGAATTACCCTCGAAGAGGACGCCTTCGAACACCTTCTTGAAATTACAGAATGGTGGATACCTTACTACTTTCAGATCATCCTTGATGAGTCATATAAAATCATTGAGGAACGGGGCTCGACCGTTATCACCAAAGGCGATATCGATGCTGCGGTAAAGAATGCCCTGAAGCAGCGCATATATTTTGAGCACTGGTTCGCCCGATTGAGAAAGGCATATAAGGCGAATGAATTCTCCTTTGTCAAGGAGCTCCTCAATGTAATCTCTGAGAAAAAGAGAATTCCCTCAAGCGAGATCTTCAATTGTGCCGTGAAATATGGCCTTGAAAATTCCTACACTGATTTAGTGAATGCCCTGAAACACGACGGTTACATAAATAACAGCGATAACCCGAAGGAATACCGTTTCAATTCCTCCTTACTGCGCGAATGGTGGTGTGCAAATGTCGCAAACTAAATCAAGTCTTCCATCACTTTTTAATCCGGCTATGCAGCCACCGGACGAGATCGTTGCTAATTTCGTCATAAGGTTGAAAGAATTCGATGAACTCTTCCATGCAATAAAGACCGACAATATGGCTAAACCCCCGCAGCACTACATGATCCAGGGCCAGAGAGGGTATGGTAAATCAACCCTTCTTTTACGGCTGAAAATCGAGATTGAAAACGATAAAGACCTCCTGGACCGGCTCATACCGGTCATGTTCGATGAAGAGCAGTACGGTGTTCTCAACTTGGCGCGATTATGGGAAGAGGTAATACAAATCCTTGCAGATCGCGATGAAACCTTTGAACCGGTTGCCGGAAAGATTGATGCCCTCTATGATACCGAGAATCCCGAGGAAGAGATCTATAAACTTCTCATCGGGGAATTGAAGAAGCGGAAGAAAAAGCTTGTCCTCCTCCTCGATAATTTCAACGACCTGCTGGGGAAATTCACCCGAAAGGAAAACCAGAGACTGAGGGAGGTATTGCTTACCTCAAATTATTTGAGATTCATCGGTGCTTCATCCGCATTGCTCGAATTCTACTATGAGTACAAAGAGCCTTTCTTCGACTTTTTTAAAGTCATCACCCTCAACGAGCTTGATCGCGATGAAACAATTCTGCTTCTCACCAAACTTGGTGAAACTTACGGGGCAGATGAAATAAAAACCATCATCAGGGAGCAACCGGAAAGAATAGATGCCCTGAGGCGCCTGACGGGCGGAGTCCCCAGGACTGTGGTGCTGCTTTTCGAGATTTTTGTCGATGACGTAGACGGCAATTCCTTCAAGGACCTCGAAGCTATCCTCGACAGGGTGACCCCGCTTTACAAACACCGGTTAGATAATCTCTCGACACAACAGCAGGCAATCATAGATGCCATAGCTCAAAACTGGGATGCCGTGAGCACAAAAGAGATCGCAGCCAAGGTGAGAATGCCGAGCAAGGCCGTGTCTTCCCAGCTCAATCAACTCGAAAAAAATCAACTCATAAAAAAGATACCGACATCGACCAAGAACCATCTCTATCAGATCAACGAACGTTTTTTCAATATTTACTATCTCATGCGCCTCGGTAAAAGACGAAACAGAAATCGTGTGCTCTGGCTCGTAAAGTTTTTTGAAATCTGCTGTGGCGAAAAAGAGCTTGTAGAAAGGACAAAAAGGCACATCAAGGCGATGCATGAAGGACGTCTTTACGACAAGCATGCCTTTTATGTCTCGCAAGCCTTGTCCAAAACCCATATTCCTTATGATCTTCAACATGAACTGCTGGATGAAACGAAAAAATGCCTCACTGCCCAAAGAAGCGACTATGTAAAAGACATTGGCCCGTCTCATATTGATGTTCTGAGAGAAGTTATCGAGGACGTGAAAAAGAAAGATATCAATGGGGCTCGAAAGAAACTCAAACTTGATGGTTTTTTACCATTAAAAGCAATCATGATTCTGGCACAGCTGCTTAAAGATGAAGGCGATTTTCAAGAGGCCATTAGTTTATATAAAGATGCCATCAAATCAGGTGATACAACTGCAATATTCAATCTTGCCCTGCTCTACGCAACTGAATTCAAGGACTTCGCAAAAGCGGAACAGTACTACAAGATGGCCGTTGCAAGAGGTGTTGATGAAGCAATGTTCAATCTTGCCTTGCTCTACCATACTGAACTCAAAGACCCTGAGAAGGCGGAACAGTACTACAAGATGGCTATTGAGAAGGGCCATGCCGATGCAATGAACAATCTTGCAGTGCTCTATAAGCATGAACTCAAGGATTTTGAAAAGGCTGAACAATACTTCAAAATGGCTGTTGAGAATGGGAATCCCTATGCAATGTTCAATCTTGCTGTGTTTCATGCAACTGAATTTAAGGATTTTGAAAAGGCTGAACAATACTACAAGATGGCCATTGAAAAGGGCGATTCTGGAGCAATGTACAATCTTGCTTTGCTCTACAAGACTGAATTTAATGATTTCGAAAAGGCGGAGAAGTATTACAAGTTGGCCGTTGAGAAGGGCCATGCCGATGCAATGAACAATCTTGCTCACCTCTATTTTGATCTTAAGAAAAATAAACAAGAGGCCTTGCATCTTCAAAAAACAGCATACGAAATAAAAAGGGGTGTAAACGAGGCTCGTGGGTACATGACAGTACTGCTCTGGAATGATGAAATCCAAGAGGCAATTATGCTTTTTGAATCGGTTTTTGATTCTGAGGAGATGCAGCACGAAGTTAATGCGGATATAAGCAATATTCTTCTTAGGTTCATTGCAAAAAGGCAGTACAATTATGTCTACCATATTTTTCAGAAAAACAAATACGATATCAGGGACAAATATAAACCAGTCTACTACGCACTCCTTTCCCTGATGGGTGGAAAATATTCTGATGAGTTGAAAAAAATGGGTGATGAATTAAAAGAATCTGTCCAGGATGTTTTAAATAGGATTAACACCCTGGAAAAAGATTTTGCGTAGAACATAGACTCGATGGGCACGTCTATAACAATAGAGGTGTCTTTTTTTGACTTTTAAATAATTGTCGCACCCAAATGTCATGAATCAAGGCCTGACACCATAAAAATCTATGCAGTTCCGCCCTGCACGGATCGCAGTGGATGGACATGGTAAACGAAATTGGCCTGATGAATGTACTGACTTATGTAGGCAGCAGGGACGTCCATAAATATATAAACATTCCATTTCAGATCTTGTCGTGCGACACCTTGTCCTTCCCCTTGATTTTTGTCACTGAAGTGCCCATATCTTTACACCCAGGGGAGGCATATGGATTTTATTCTTTTCTTTGGGGCTGTCATCATTGGCTTCCTGGCTGCAGCCCCCATAGGTCCGGTCAATGTGCTGTGCATCCAGCGCACGCTGAACCAGGGCCGGGCAATCGGGACCATCTCGGGCCTCGGCGCCGCCACTGCGGATGCAGTCTATGGAGGCATCGCCGGAATGGGTCTGACCCTGGTCTCCCATATCCTCATAAAAAATCAGATATGGATACGCTTCGCCGGTGGTATGTTCCTCTGCTACCTGGGTGTCAGGATCATCCTTGCAAAACAGGGGGATCATGCGGTCTCCAATCACGCCAGGGGATTCATGGGCGCGTATACCTCCACACTCGTCATGACGCTTGCAAACCCTACGACGATCTTTTCCTACGGGATCCTGTTTGCAGGGTTCGGCATAATAAACCCCCACCATGGGCTCGAAGCGGCCTGGTTTCTCGTGCCCGGTGTCTTTATCGGCTCGGCCATGTGGTGGGTCATCTTAAGCGGCGGCGCCGGCATGCTCAGGTCCAGGCTGAACGAATCAGGGTTTGCCTGGGTGAACCGCATCTCGGGCGCAATCGTTGCAGGGTCGGGTATTCTCATGATCCTGATCTCAATAATCTCCCTGTGGCGTTGAGCAGGGGAGCATACCCGGCTCTAAAAAGCTTCATCCCTGGGAACGCCTTCACTATGAAACCAATGACAACATGGCATGCCTCGTGTATGATCATGTCCTATGATTTTATTCCAACATCAGCCAAAGAGGAGGGAGCCATGGAGCTGACCGATGCCATCCTGCACAGGAGGAGCGTGAGGAAATTCACCGACTATATTGTCACCGACGGGGAGATCAGGCAACTTCTCGAGGCCGCCAGGCTGGCACAATCCTGGGCCAATACCCAGGTATGGGAGTTCGTGGTGGTGCGCGACAGGGGAATAATCGAGAAGGTGGCCGGCACCTATGCGGACAAGAACCCGGGCACCAAATGCTCGCTTGGTGCATCCGTGCTTATTGTGGCCTGTGCAAAAACCGGCGTGTCCGGCTGCTATGGCGGCAAGGAAGTTACCAAATTCTCCACCTGGTTCATGTTCGACCTCGGTATCGCGGTCCAGAACCTCTGCCTGACAGCCCACGAGCTGGGGCTGGGCACCGTGGTGGTGGGCCTGATGGACCATGATGCCTGCAAGAAGGTCATCGGCCTGCCGGATGGCTATGAAGTTGTAGCCGTACTCCCGGTGGGCAAGCCTTTGGCGGAACTCAAGCAGGGTCCGCCCCGCAAGGAATTGAGCGCCTTCGTCCATCTCGACACCTTCGGGAAGGCATTCAAATAACAATTTTGCGCTTATTCCACAGATTCATAGGGAGGGGTTTACTGTGGCAGATTATGGTATCCGCTTGGAGCGGCACGACCACGTGGCGATTGTAACCTTTGACCGGTCACACAAACAGAATTCTCTGGACGAGCATATGTGGGATTGCATGGAACAGGTGGTGGCCGACCTCAGGGCCAGGCTGCCCCGGGTGATCGTTCTGACCGGGTCCGGAGACAAGGCCTTCTGCGCCGGGTTTGACGTGAACCCCGAAAACCCCCAGGTGGCCCGCCTCATCAATGCCGTGGAGAAACACGAGAGCGGCCCGGCCATGGACCTCATCCGGCGTGTCAGGACCACGAGCGACAGCCTGGTCATGCTGCCAGTGCCCGTCATTGCAGCCGTGAACGGCCTTGCTTACGGCGGCGGGGCTGAGATCGCGTCCCGCTGCGACATGCGGGTCATGGACCCGGGGGCGGTCATCTGCTTTTCCGAGGTGAGGCTCGGTCTCATGCCGGACCAGGGGGGTGTTGTGGGGCTCACCCGACTCGTGGGCTCATCCAAGGCCGCAGACCTCATCCTTACCGCGCGCAAGGTAGGTGCACCAGAGGCCCTTGCCCTGGGGCTGGTGAACCGCATCAGCGCACCCGGCAATGCCCTGGAGGAGGCCGTGGTCCTGGCGCGGACAATAGCCGAAAACGGCCCGCACGCCGTTCGTCACGCCTTGAAGGTGATCAGAAGCACCGCTGACTTGACCACCATGAAGGCCCTAGAGCTGGAGACCGAAGAGGCGGTAGCCCTTATTGCGGGTGGTGAATGCATCCACGGCATCGCCGCCTTCCTGTCAAAGCAGAAACCGCAGTTCCCTGAGCCGGAATAGCGGCGCCGTATCTATGTGATAGAAATAATTGTTTAATAATAAATTTTCAGATACAATTATCATCATGAATACGAACAAAGCAAAAACCTTGTTCGTCCTCATGGTCATAGCCGTTTTTCTCCTGTCTCCGGATACACGCAACAAGGTCCTTGCCGCCGATTCCGACTCATCGGAAAAACCTAAGATATTCAAGATAGTCATTGACCCGGGCCATGGAGGCAAGGCCCCCGGCGCGGTCGGGCCGAATGGCGAGAAAGAGAAGGATATCACCCTGGTTGTCGGCAAGATGCTTGCAAAGCGACTGACTGAAGAAGGCTTCGAGGTCTTTCTTACACGGGAAGATGATGTCTCTTTGCCGCTGAATGAGCGGACAGCCTTCGCCAACACGAAGAAGGCAGACCTGTTTATTTCTATCCATGTGAATGCAAACGAGGCAAAGTCAACAGACGGGGTCGAGACATACTTCCTCAACCTGACTACCGATGCCTCTTCCAAAAAGGTGGCTGAGAGGGAAAACGCCATGTCCCCTGAATCCTTGCAGGGTCTAACGCTTATCATCAGGGATCTCATGCTCAATGCCAAGATAAATGAATCATCGAGGTTCGCCACATCCATCCAGAACTCAATCATCTCATCCTTAAGAAAGACAGGTTATGTGGGGAAAGACCATGGGGTAAAACAGGCCCCGTTCTATGTCCTGATGGGCGCAAAGATGCCGGCAATTCTGATCGAGACGGGGTTTATTACTAATGCTGCCGATTGTATGCTCCTGCATAATGATGCACATCTGGAAAATATCATCGAGGGCATAACTGCAGGTATAAAGGCCTATACGGAAAACACGACATATGTATATAATAATGGAATAAATAAAGAAATGAATAAAGAAAAGAATTGAGATCGATGATATCCGATCCCAGAGGGAGACCTCTCCTATGACCAGGCGAATGGTGATCATGCTTGTGGCCGTCTTTGTGCTTTTCGGCGGCATCTTCGGCTATAAGGCCTTTATGGCAATGATGATGAAAAAATACATGTCCGCAGGCGGGATGCCCCCTGTTACCGTGTCTACAGTCAAGGCAGCATCTGATACGTGGCAGCCGCAACTCAAGGCGGTGGGGACCCTGCGGGCGGTCAAGGGTGTTGAGTTGTCCAGTGAAGTCGATGGCATGGTGCGAAGCGTTCATTTCAAATCGGGTGATGATGTCAAGGCAGGTCGGCTGCTGGTGCAGCTCAATACGGATCCCGACGTTGCCCAGCTGCACGTGCTTCAGGCCGCCGCCGACCTGGCGCAATCAACCTACGATCGCAACATAAAACTGGTTGAAGAGCAGGCCATAAGCCAGTCAACCATGGATGCCTACACCGCCGACATTGAGGGTAAAAAGGCCCAGGTCGCCCAGCAGGTGGCATTAATAAACAAAAAGGCCATCCGCGCCCCCTTTGCCGGGCGCCTCGGCATCAGCCTTGTCAATCCCGGTCAGTTCGTGAAGGCCGGTGACAAGGTTGTCACGCTGCAATCGCTCGACTCCATCTACGTAGACTTCTACGTACCCCAGCAGGAACTCTCCCGGGCACTGGATGGCCAGACTGTGACCGTGACCACCGACACCTATCCGGGCAAGACCTTCAGGGGGATAGTGAGTGCCATCAATCCCAAGGTGGACCCCCAGACACGGAATATCCAGATCGAGGCAACAATACAAAACCCCAAGCATGAGCTGCTGCCTGGTATGTATGCATCGGTGGAGGTCTTGTCAGGAGAGGCCCAGCGCAACCTGACACTGCCCAGGACGGCCGTGACCTTCAACCCCTATGGAGAGACCGTCTATATCGTGGAGGAGAAGGGTAAAACGAAAGACGGCAAACCGGCCCTGTTCGCCAGGCAGACCTTTGTCACCCTGGGACCGTCACGGGGCGACCAGGTGGCTGTCACCGCCGGGATCAAGGAAGGAGATCTGGTGGTCACCAGCGGACAGCTCAAGCTCAGGAGCGGCAGTCCTGTTATCATCAACAACCGGGTCCAGCCCTCAAATGAGGCGTACCCCAAACCTCAGGAAGAATAAGCAGGGATACGCATATGCATTTCACCGATATCTTCATCCGCCGCCCGGTGCTGGCCACGGTAATCAGCCTGCTGATCCTGGTACTGGGGCTGCGGTCTATAGGGCTGCTGCCTGTACGACAGTATCCGGCAACCCAGAATGCCGTGGTGACCGTTTCTACTACCTATTTCGGTGCAGACCCGGAACTCGTGTCGGGATTCATAACCACTCCCCTGGAAAATTCAATTGCCCAGGCCCAGGGCATCGATTATCTCACCTCAAGCAGCACACTCAGCCAGAGCACCATCCAGGCAAATCTGCGTCTGAACTATGACTCGAGCAAGGCCATGACCGAGATCAACGCCAAGGTAAACGCCGTGATCAATCAGCTGCCGAAAGACGCACAGCAACCGGTGATCAGCGTGGCCATCGGGGAGACCATCGACTCGATGTACATAGGCTTCTACAGCAAGGTGCTGCCTACGAACAAGATAACCGATTACCTGATAAGGGTGGTGCAGCCGAAGCTGCAGACCGTGGACGGAGTGCAGACGGCGGAGGTGCTTGGTGCAAAGCAGTTTGCCCTGCGGGCATGGCTCGATCCTGATAAGATGTCGGCCTTTGGGGTAACCGCCACTGACGTGAGCACCGCCCTGGCCAACAACGACTTTATATCGGCCGTAGGACGGACAAAGGGACAGATGGTAACTGTCGACCTCACCGCGGCCACAGGACTGCACTCGGTCGATGAGTTCAAAAACCTCGTGGTCAAGTCAATGAACGATGCCATTGTCCGTTTGGGCGACGTTGCAACCGTCACACTGGGGGCCGAGAACTATGACACTGCAGTAAGATTCGACAATGCAAGCGCTGTGTTCATCGGCATAAAGGTAGCGCCGAATGCAAACCTGCTCACGGTTATTAATGACGTGCACAAGGTTTTTCCCGAAATTGAACAGCAACTCCCTGAAGGACTGAACGGACGCATTGTTTACGATTCGACCAAGTATGTGAACAGCTCCATCAACGAGGTAATCCGTACCATCATTGCTGCATTGCTGATCGTGACTGTCGTGATCTTCTTATCGCTGGGATCGATCAAATCGGTGATCATCCCTGTCATAGCAATGCCTCTCTCTCTGGTCGGAGCGTTCTTCATCATGCTCGTGCTGGGCTACACCATCAATCTGCTGACACTGCTCGCACTGGTGCTCGCCATCGGCCTGGTAGTGGATGACGCCATCATCGTGGTGGAGAACGTACATCGCCACAGGGAGGAAGGCGTAGAGCTCATGCAGGCAGCCATACTGGGTGCCCGGGAGTTAGGCGGCCCCATCATCGCCATGACCGTCGTGCTGGTTGCCGTATATATTCCCATCGGCTTCATGGGGGGCCTCACCGGGGCACTGTTCACCGAGTTCGCCTACACCCTGGCAGGCTCTGTGTTCGTATCGGCCATCATCGCGCTCACCCTGTCGCCCATGATGTGCTCCCGCTTTCTTACAGAATCGCGAGTGGGCGTGTTGAACCGCTTCACCGACTTCATTGACGGCCAGTTCAAACTGGTGCGTTCCATCTATGCGTGGTTGTTGCACAGGGCGCTCAACTCCCTGGGCGTTGTAGGGGTATTCGCCGCGATAATCCTCTGCAGCAATTATTTCCTGTTCATCAGCTCCAAGAGCGAACTTGCGCCCCAGGAAGACCAGGGCATCATCATTACACTGGCAACAGGGGCCCCTGATGCCACACTGGAACAGACGGGAGTCAATTCAGTGCAGGTATACAAGATCGTCAAATCATTCCCTGAGACCGAACATGTGTTTCAATTTGACGGGGCCACGGGTTTGAACACCGCTTTTGCCGGCATGGTATTCAAACCATGGGATGAACGCACCCGGACAGCGGTGCAGCTGCAACCTGTGGTTCAGAAGCGGCTGGGAGAAATCGCAGGGGTTCAGGTGGTGGGGTTCCAGCCGCCGCCGCTTCCCGGGTCCAGGGGCCTGCCTGTGCAATTTGTGATAGGCACTACCGAACCTTTTGACAGGCTGAACGAGGTTTCACAGGCTCTGATGGCAAAGGCCCGGGCGAGCGGCATGTTCGTGTTCGTGGACACCGACCTCAAGATCGACAAACCGCAGACCGTGGTGGAGATCGACAGCGACAAGGCCTCACAGCTTGGCCTGACCATGCGTGATGTAGGGAGCGCCCTTGGATGGATGCTTGGCGGAAACTATGTCAACTACTTCAGCCTGTACGGACGCTCGTATAAGGTGATTCCGCAGGTGATGCAGCGCTACCGGCTGAATGCCGATCAATTGAAAGATTATTATATCAATACATCAAGCGGGGCGTCGATACCGATTTCCACCGTTGCGAGCCTCAAAACAGAAGTCGTGCCTGAGTCGCTCAACCACTTTGAACAGCTCAATGCCGCCACCATATCGGCAGTGACATCCCCGGGTATAACCATGGGCCAGGCATTGGATACACTCAAGACGATTGCGGGGAGTGTGCTCCCTAAGGGCTACAGCATTGATTATGCAGGGCAGTCCAGACAGTACATGCAGGAGTCGAGCGCACTGCTGCTCACATTCTTCTTTGCCTTGGTCATCATTTTCCTTGCACTGTCCGCCCTGTTTGAAAGTTTCCGTGATCCTGTCATCGTGCTTATCAGTGTGCCCATGTCCATCTGCGGGGCGCTCATCTTCATCAGCCTCGGGATAGGGCAGGCAAGCCTGAACATCTATACCGAGGTGGGCCTGGTGACACTTATAGGCCTCATCAGCAAGCACGGCATCCTCATCGTTCAGTTCGCCAATGATCTTCAGCGCGAAGGCAAAAGCAAGCGTGATGCCATCGAGATGGCCTCGGCCATCAGGCTGAGGCCCATCCTCATGACCACCGGAGCCATGGTGCTGGGCATCATGCCGCTGGTTTTTGCATCCGGCGCAGGCGCAGCTGGCCGATACAACATGGGCCTGGTGATCACATCCGGCATCGCCATCGGCACCCTGTTCACGCTGTTTGTTGTTCCTGCCGTGTATATGTTAATGGCTACTGACCATGCCAAGCAAGCGGCAAGCCAGAGGGCGACTGAGGGAGAGGCACTGCCATCCTAAAGGGTGTGGCGAAGTGATCAGGAAGAAGTGAATAATGACTTGGGAAGTTGGAGAAGGTATTTAATTTGTTTAGGAGATCCTGCCCATAGACGTCTTTCTTCTATCCGCGCAGTGCGTTGATGATGGCTGAGGTGAAGGCGACAAGGTCCTGAGGTGTGCGAGAGGTGATCAGGTTATCCGAGACCACGACTTCTTTGTCCACCCACGTGGCTCCTGCATTGACTAGGTCGTCTTTGATGGAAAAAAAGGAGGTTACGGTCTTGCCCTTGAGGTTGCAGGCGCTTGCCATGATCCAGGGTCCGTGGCAGATGGCAGCGATGATCTTGCCCTGCCCGTCCATCTCATGCACAAAGTCCATAGTTGCCTTGCACCTTCTCATCATATCCGGAGAGTATCCACCCGGGATCACTACCGCGACATAGTCTTTGGCATTCACCTGCTGTGAGGCAAGATCACTGACTATGGGATAACCATGTTTGCTGGTATACTCAACCCCTTTATCCGACCCGACCAGATCGACCTGAAACCTGGCTTCTTTCAACCTCAGGAAAGGGTAATGCAGTTCCAGATCCTCATACATATTTTCCACCAGCAGAGCTATCTTTTTCATATGACCCTCCTGCATATTCGGTCTTAAGGAAACAATGAATAAGGCCTTAACCTTTAAAGTCAACGATTACGTTTAATCATCAAGGTTTGTTGAGGGTCATCTTTTCAGAGTGTAACAACCGGCACATGATACCCGAATGGAATAAAGAATGAAAAAAGAACTTCCGATAACAAAAGGAAGCTACATTGATATTTCCATGCACTTGCAAAAATAAATAGGGTAGGTGGCGTTGATGAAAGAAAGTACAAAAGTTCTATTTTTAAGACCCTTACTTTTCCAAGAGACAGTAACCGTTGCTATCCTCATGCCTATCGTGGTGTTTTTCTTCAGGTACATATCCGAATCGGTCATGAAGAATTTCCTACCTGTTATCATGGGGGCATCAGTTGCTGCAAATTTCGGCCTTATATTAGGCACAATGACTAAATATATTCTTATTCGCCCTGCCATTGAGGTCATGGAGAAAGACTCATATACACCTGCTGAGATTTATCGTGCAGTACGTTCAGCCTCGTTACTGCCCCTTGTAGAGTCAATCGTGATATTCTTAAGGTTTGCCCTGTTCGGGAATCTCATGGCAACATTGCCGATTTATCTTAAAGGGTATATACGGTTGCCTGAGTTCTTGTTCGGGGTTAATTCCGTTGCCATGATAGGCCTTTTGGCAATCCCGATTATTTATCTTGCCTCAGAAAATAGTCTCACCCCCTTTTATATGAAAAGCAACCTGAAGGGGGTGCTTGACAGTAATATGAGGTTTTTCCGACTGAGTCTCAGTCAGAAGAACCTTATCACGATCCTCCTCATCGCCATTCCTCCCCTGGGGCTTATCCTCGGCCTTCTCTACCTGTCCATGGCTACAGGGCTCAATATCGCATCCCTTCAGATGGGGTTTTATGTAATCTTGTTTGAGACCATAATCCTTTCATTCGTTTGCGGGATTCTACTCATGAAAAACCTCTCGATTTCAGTTGGCAGGATGTCCGTAATGTTCCAGGACATGGCAAAGGGTCAGGGCGATCTCACCAAAAGACTCGAAGTGAACGGATTAAATGAGGTGGGAGAGCTCTCTTTCTGGTTCAATGAATTCATGGGAGATATTGAGCAGGTTGTAGGTCATGTGAGAGACACTTCCCTTGAACTTCATCAGGCTATTGAAGATGTAAGTTCGGGTTCCCGGGGACTTTCTCAGGCAACTCAAGACCAGGCGGCGAATGTAGAGGAAATCTCAGCATCCATCGAAGAGATGAACTCAACAATCCAGAATAATGCTAATTTGATCAATGAAGGCCAAGATGCATCATCCGCAATAACCAAGCTCATTGATCAAAGCAAGCAGGTGTTTGCCGAGCTCATGAAGGCCATACAAGGGATATCTCTCGACTCAAGAAAGATCGGGGACATTGTTCTCACCGTGAATGAGGTGGCCTTCCACACGAACCTGCTGGCCCTGAATGCTTCTGTAGAGGCGGCAAGAGCCGGTGAGCACGGCAAAGGATTCGCAGTGGTGGCTGGAGAGGTAAGATCACTGGCCCAGCGTTCGGCTGGAGCGGCGAGCGAGATTAAGGCATTAATTGATGGCACGGTAAGTAGGATCAAAAACGGTGATGAGATGATGAACAAGACATCATCTTCTTTAGAAGAGCTCATGAGTCGTATGGAATTCTTCTTCCGGATGATGGAGACAATCAGCACATCAAGTATGGAGCAGACGCAGAATATTGGAGAGCTGAGCCGGGCAATATCTCAAATAGACCATTCCACCCAGAATAACGCTACTACGGTGGAAGAATTGGCCAGCACTATGGATAACCTGCGTTCTATGGCGACAACTCTTGCAGAGGATGTGCAGAAGTTTAAGACATCACAGACTTGAGACAGCAATACGAGGGCGTACATCTGATTTTATGCTAAGGCCATCAAGATTTGTGCTTAGCCATTGAGTAAGCCCGATAGATTCTTTGATGAGCTTTCTAGGCTCTTCCATGACTCTATTTGACGTTATGCAATTTTAATTATTAACAAGTTTAACATATTCATCTCGTGCTTTTGCGTTTTCATCTTTTAAATGTAGTTCTTCAATTGCATTAAGGAGAGAAAGTGCAGCATCTCTCATTTCATTATTTTTATCATTAAGTAATTGTTTATGAACTTTTGAATTGATGACAAACTGATGTGTATCTGTTTTTAAATCAAATGAATAAAACAAGCGATCAAGCATATTATTTTCTGCGACATATTCAAGGTTTTTAACAGGGTAGCATTTTTCTAAAAGACCCTTTAAAGCTAAGAGACCCAGATTATGTCTTGAAATAATTTTATATCCGCACTGATCATGCTTTTCAAAATTAACTATATCGAATCCATTAAGACACTTTGCCATGTTAGTAAGGTCTTGGGGTGTTGCTGTCACCATATATATCCCCTCCTCTCAATACATAGTTGTTAAACAAAGAACTTATATTTTTCGAGTCACACCCGGTGGTCTTCGCGGATGATGGTACGGCAGCCGCCGGACAGGCTTGGACGCCAGTTCTTGGGCTGCCTGATCTCCTTCAACCGGTCCAGCTGCCCAATATCTTTGAGCCGTTTGTAAATGAGCTGCCAGGCGCACGGAAGGCTGGGGTCGACTTCGCACCGGTCTTCACGCGAGCCGCTGCACGGGCCGTTCAACATGTGCTTCGCGCAGCGGGTGACCGGGCAGATACCGCCGTAGAGATGGAGCACACACGAGCCGCAGGCCGCGCATTTTTCCGTCCAGATGCCCCGTTCTTCCAGAATGCCGATGAATGCGGTGTCGAGGCCCGCGTAAACCGGTTTGTCCACAAAACGTTCGGCCAGCGCCTGCACGCCGGCTCCGCAGCCCAGCGACAGCACGGCGTCAGCCTGCCTGGCCGCCTCGGCGGCCTGCTCGAGGAAAACGTTGTCGCACTGGCGTTCTATGGTGAGCTCCTCGACGTCCAGGGCTACGTCTTTCACTCTGGCCGCCATGCGTAGCGCTGAGGCAATGATGCTGACTTCGCGCTGGCCGCCGGCGAGGCAGACGGTGACGCAGGTGCCGCAGCCGAGCACGAGCACGTTGCGGTGTTTTTCCACGATTGTGAGCAGTTCGGGAATGCTTTTTCTTTGTGCGACGATCATGAGCGACACTCCTGTTTTAATTTGGCGCCCGATCTCAGCGGGCTGGGGCCCAGTTTGCGGACCGTTTCCACCATGTCGATGATGGTGTCCGCCAGTGGCCGCGCCATGGCGGCGGAAATGTTGACCATGCGGAGGCGTTCCTTTTCCATGCCGATCTCCTCGAGCATGTCCCGGATGTAGTTGACCCGGCGTTTGGCGCAGAGGTTGCCTTCGAGAAAATGACAGCCCCCTTCGAGACAGCCTGCCACCAACACGCCGTCCGCACCGTTTTCAAATGCCTTCATGAAGTATTCGGTTTCCAGCCGGCCCGTGCAGGGGGTGCGGATGATGAGCACGTTGGGCGGGTACTGGATGCGCATGGTCCCCGCCAGATCGGCTGAGGCATAGGCGCAGTAGTGGCAGCAAAAGGCCACGATCTTGGGTTCAAATACGTCGGATTTCATGGACTTGACTTTTACCTCCTACCGGTTGCCGAGCAGGCCGCGGTTTCGCCGTCTTCCCGGTCTTCCCCGAGGTTGCCGGCGAACAGTTCCTTGATCATCACAACAAACTGGTCGGTTTCGAAATGATGCAGCTCTATGGCGCAGGCAGGACATTCGGCCGCACAGATGCCGCATCCCATACACTTGGCTGCCTCGATCTGCCCCTTGCCGTCCTTGTTGCAGTAGGGCGCGGAATACGGGCAGACGGTGACGCAGGTCATGCAGGAAATGCACTTCTGCTGGTCTACATACGAAACCTGGGCGCTGACGTCGAGCTGCGTCTTCGAAAGCACGGTGGCCGCCCGCGCGGCTGCTGCGCGCGCCTGAGAAATGTTTTCGTCAATGAACTTCGGCGAATGGGCCATGCCGCAGAGGAAAACGCCCTCGGTCGTAAAATCCACCGGCCGCAGCTTCATGTGCGCTTCCACATAAAAGCCGTCGGCATTGAGCGGCACCTTGAGCATGTCAGACATGCGCTTGTTGTTCTTCAAGTCCACTTCCACGCCCGTGCTGAGCACGACATTGTCGGCTTCGATCGCGAGTGTCTCGGGGAAGTCGGGGCTCTTGAGCGTGACAACCAGGTCGCCCTCCTCGGTCACCTGGGGCGGCGCATCAGCCGCGTAGCGGATGAAGACCACGCCGGCCTCGCGCGCCTGCTGGTAGTAGATTTCTCGGAAACCGTAGGTCCTCACGTCCCGGTAGAGCACGATTACATTGGCCTCAGGATCCAGTTTTTTGACGGCCAGCGCGTTTTGGACGGCCATGGAGCAGCAGATGCGGCTGCAGTAGGGATGCTCATCGTTTCGCGAGCCCACACACTGGATCATGACGATGTTCTGTCCCCGGGCGGGCCAAGACTTCTCGTGAAGGCGCTTCCCCAGTTCGACCTGCGTCAGGACCTTCTCGGACCGGCCGTGTAAATATTCGCCTGTCTCGGCCGCCTGAGCGCCCGTGGCCACGATGATGGCGCCGCCGATGACCTCCTGGTTTTTGCCATCCTGGTCGAACGACACATGGAACTTGCCGATGTGACCATTGATTCCGGATATCTCGGCCTGGAGATATGTTTTGATCTGGGAATGATTCCGGACCTGATCGATGAGACTCTCAGCGAAGGCGGCGATGTCCTCCTGCTCGAGGGTCCGGTGAATATCGTGCAGGGTGCCGCCCAGACGATTCGCCTGCTCGATCAAGTGGACGTCGAATCCCTGGTTGGCGAGCGCCAGCGCAGAGGTCATACCGCTTAAGCCCCCGCCGATGACGATGCCGGTCTGGTCAACCTTGAGCGTTCCTCCTTCCAGAGGCTGGAGCCTGCGGGCCCTGGCGATGGACATCTTCACGAGCTCAGTCGCCTTTTCGCTGGCGGATTCCGGCTCGGCCGAATGCACCCAGGAGCACTGGTCGCGGATGTTGGTCATTTCGAACAGATAAGGGTTCAGGCCCGCTTCGCGTAAGGTTTCGCGGAACAGCGGCTCGTGCGTCCGCGGGGTGCATGAGGCCACCACGACTCTGTTGAGCCGGTGCTCATGGATCATGTCCTTGATATTCGACAGGCTCGTGTCGGAACAGGTGAACATGGTGTGCGTCGCTAAAACCACATTCGGCTCATGCTCCACTTGCTTGACCACCTGCTCCACGTCCACGACCGACCCGATGTTCATGCCGCAGTGGCAGACAAACACGCCGAGGCGCGGTTCTTCATCGGTGACATCGTGCTCAGTGGGATAGCTCTTTTTCGTTATCAGCGAATTGCGGGCCGGCGCGAGCAGCTCCATGGCCATGGATGCCGCGGCGCTGGCCTGGGTCACGGTCTCGGGAATGTCCTTGGGTTCCTGGAAGGCGCCGCCCACGAACACGCCGGGCCGGGAACTGCAAAGCGGCTGGAGCCGGTCGGTGTCGCAGAAACCGAATTTGTTGAGCTTGATGTTCATGCTGGCGGCCAGCCCCGCCATGCTGTGCGGCGGTTCCATGCCCACGGACAGCACGACCAGGTCGAACTCCTTGTGCGAAAGTCCTTCGTTCTCGTCGAAGTAAGCAAGCCGAAGGTCCTTGCTGCCGGGCAACTGGACGATCCGCGAGGGGATGCTCTTGATGTAATGGATGTTCTCCTGAGCCCGGGCGCGCTCGTAATACTGATCGAAATCCTTGCCATGGGCACGGATGTCCATGTAGAAAATCGTGGCGTCCAGCCCTTCGACGTGGTCGCCGGTGACGAGCGCCTGTTTGGTGGCCATCATGCAGCAGATGGAGGAGCAATATTCGTTGCCGCACGCCTTGTCGCGAGAACCCACGCATTGGATCCAGGCGATGCGCCTGGCCTCGCGTCCGTCCGACAGGCGGATGACATGCCCTTCAAACGGCCCGGCGGCGGACAGCATCCGTTCATACTGGACGGATGTGACCACGTTGGGATAGCGGCCGTAGCCGAACTCCCCTTTAAGCGATGCATCGAACTCGTCAAAGCCCGGGGTCAGGATGACCGAGCCCACTTCGAGGGTGATTGTCCGTTCCTTCATGGCGTGGTCAATTGCGTTCTGCTTGCAGGTTTCGACGCACCGGAAGCATTCCGAGCACAGGGCGCAATTGAGGCACCGCTCGGCCTCCGCGAGTGCCTGCTCTTCGGTGAGACCTTTTTCCACCTCGTTGAAATTCCTTTGGCGGCTGGAGGGCGCCAGCTCTTCCGGACGCGGCCGGGACTTTTTCTCGACCTTGTCGAGCTCCGGCAGGAGCTCCTGGGGGAGCGGACTTAAGCTTTCCTCAAACCGGCCGCCGAGCAGATCCTTGCCGTTCAAATACCGCTCGATGGATTCGGCCGTCCGTTTGCCAGCAGCCACTGCTTCGATCACGGATAAAGGACCGGATGCATTGTCGCCGCCTGCAAAAATGCTCTCAACGGACGTCTGCCCGGTCACCGGGTCGGCCATGAAACAGCCGCGTTCGGTCTGGACGTCGATGTGGCTGACGGTCTGTTCGTCCACCATCTGTCCGATGGCCACGATGATCTGGTCGGCATCGATGGTGGTGAGGTCGTTTTCGTCAAAGGCCGGGCTGAAGCGTTTCATCTCGTCAAAGACCCGGGTGCAGCGCTTGAGCTCGATGCCGGCGACTTTTCCGTTGCCGAGGATGCGTTTGGGGCCCCAGCCGTTGCGGATCCTGATGTTTTCCGCGAGGGTGGCCTCGATTTCCTCCTCGTAGGCCGGCATCTCGTGCCGTGCTTCGAGGCAGACCATCTCGACGCTCGAAGCGCCCAGGCGCAGCGCGGTCCGGGCCACGTCCACGGCCACGTTGCCGCCGCCGATGACCAGCACGCGGTCCTTCACCTTGGGTTTTTTGGATAAAGCCGCGTCGCGCAGGAATTCCACGCCGTGCAGGACGCCTTTGATGTCCTCGCCTTGAACGCCGAGCTTGCGGCTTTTCTGTGCGCCGGCAGAGATGAAGATAGCGGCATAATCCTTGCGGAGGGACTCGAAAGTGACGTCCCCTCCTATACGGCAGTTGTATACAAATGTCACGCCCTTGCGGCGAATGATCTCGATCTCGTGGTCGAGCACCTTCTTGGGCAGGCGATACTCTGGGATCCCGTAGCGGAGCATACCGCCGGCTTCAGGCATGGCTTCGAACACCGTGGCGCTGAAACCGGCGTCAGCCAGATCATTGGCTGCTGTAAGACCGGCCGGGCCGCCGCCGATGATCGCGACCTTCTTGGCATCCGGTGCGGTTACTTTTTCCTCCGGAAGGGCCAGCTCGCCAGCTGCGAGCATCTCCATTTCTTTGTCCGATGCGAACCGCTTCAGCAGCCGGATGGCGATAGGGGCGTCGACACCCATCCTCGTGCATTCGGACTCGCAAGGGTGGGTGCAGATGCGGCCGCAGATGGCCGAAAGCGGGTTCCGCTCTCTGATGAGCTCCACCGCCTTGACATATTCCTTCTGCTTGATGAGCTGCACGTAGCCCTGGACGTTCACCCTGGCCGGGCACTTCATTTTGCAGGGCGAGTGGCCGTTTTTCAGGATGCCGAAAATGTTCGGGGTGGCCTGAGCGTAAAGCTTGGCAATGCCCTTGCGTGTCCCCAGGCAGCGGTTGAACTCGTCCGGAATGTCCACAGGACAGACTAAAGTGCATTCGCTGCACCCGGTACATTTGTTCTCGTCCACATACCGCGGATGCCGCAGGACGGTAGCCCTGAACCGGCCGGGTACGCCTTCCAGTCCCACCAGCTCGGAAAGAGTCAGGATCTCGATGTTCAGGTTCCGCGCGCATTCGACGAGCTTGGGCGAGACGATGCAGGTGGCACAGTCGCCGGTCGGGAAGGTCTTGTCGAGGTGCGCCATCATGCCGCCGATGGCTGCGTCGCGCTCGATGAGATAAACCTTGAAGCCGCTGTTTGCCAGATCGAGCGCCGCCTGGACGCCGGCAATACCGCCGCCCTGCACCAGCACCGCGCCGATTTTCTTGTCGTCTGATTTACTCATGAGAGTTTACTTCCATTTTTTTTAAGACGTTTTCAGCGGGGACCATCAGCTTTTCAAATCCGAGCTCGCTCGCGTCAAGGCCCAGGCAAAGCCCGAGGAGCTGGGTGATGTAAATCACCGGCATGCGGTAGTTCCTGCCCGAGAGCTTGTTGATGTCCTGCTGCCGCACATCGAGGTTAATCTGGCACATGGGACAGCTGACCGCGATGCACTCGGCGCCCGACTGGACCGCCATATCGAGAATGGACTCGGTGAGCTGGACTACCACGTCGGTCCGCGACAGCGACAGGCTGCCGCCGCAGCAATCGACCTTGCAGGGCCAGTCGAGGCTAACGCCACCCATCGCAGTCACCAGGCGGTCGAGAGACTTCGGATTCTCAGGGTCGTCGAACTGTAAAATCTCCGGCGGACGGACCAGCAGGCAGCCGTAGTAGCAGGCCACCTTGAGGCCGTTCAGCGTTCGTTTGAGGGACTTGGTGAGGGTTGGCAGGCCGATATCCTCCAGGAGCACCTCGAGGAGGTGGCGGACCTTGACCGTCCCGTCGTAATCCCTCTCGAGCGCGTCACGGACGTTCCGGCGGACAGCGGCGTGGGTGGAAATTTCGTGGTTGGCTACCTTCATCCGGTTGTAGCAGGCGGCGCAATTGACGACCATGTCCAACTTCATGTCCTGGACCTTGGCCAGGTTGGCGGCGGACAATGCAACGGCGAGCTCTCGATCGGTCTGGTGACCCGCGGTGGCGCCGCAGCAGGTCCAGCCTTTGGGTTCCTCGAAATCGAGCTTAAGAGCCCGGGCGACCGCATACGTGGACTGGTTCATGTCGCGGGCTGTGGATTCAGTCGAGCATCCGGGATAGTAGGCGTATTTCATGCTCGGGTTCCTCGGTTTTGTTTTGTTTTTTTGAAAATACGTTTCACGGTTTTCCTGTCGCCATTAAGCGGCGGCAGCAGCGCGATTTTTCCCTTCTTCAGCATGGCCGGGAATTTTTCCGTGTCGTCCATCAATTTGCCCGTGCCGATCTTGTAGGCGGTGATCATGGCGATATCGTAGGGGCGGCCGAAGATCTCGACCGTCTTCAAGAATGCGCGGTTGAACAGCGGCATGTCGCCTTGAGGTTTCGGCGCGCCCCGCTCTAAGGCAAGTCGGCGGAGCGAGTCCATGACAGCGGCCACATCAATGCGCATGGGGCAGCGCGACGAGCAGGTTTCGCACGAGACGCACAGCCAGACGAGGTCGCGCTCGAGCAGTTCCTCCCCGGCGCCGAGGTGCAGCAGACGCATGATTTCCGATGGCCGGGTTCTGGCGAGCTTTGCCACCGGGCATCCGCTCGAGCATTTCTTGCACTGCAGGCAGACGTTTCCGTCAACGCCGGTCAGCTCCTCGACGGCGCTCTTCAGCCCATAGCCGATCCTGTTTTTCTTGATGGTTATCACGATAGTAATCTCCGGTTATTTATTCACGGCCAGTTCTTCAATCGGTTCTTCAGCCCAGACATCGTCGGTGTCCTCCAGGACAATGTCCTTTACATTGCCGGGAACAACCTTGCGATACACCCGGCACGGCTCGAGCTGCTTGCCATCCACGGTCAAAAGCGCACTGACGGTTATCCCGAAATGTTTCTGGTTCTCCTCCAGGAACGGCAGGATCAGCTCCCAGTCGGCGTCGGTCACCTTGGCGAACCGGCCGCCGTTCAGCTGCTGGTCCACCAGGGTCTTTCCCGGGTCGCGGACAAAAATGGCGCCGCCCGAAGCCAGCGAAAATAGGTTGCTGCCCGGGTAAGGATCAAGAAGCGGAACCGGTTTCCCTTCGTCATCGAGCTTGACGCCGTTTAAGATCACGAAGCCGCCGCCATTGAGCGGGTCGCCGGCCATGAAGGACTCGCCGAGGAAGTCGAGGCAGGTGCCGTTGATGACCACCTTGGGCCGGCCCACGGAGTTGATGAGCGGCCTTCCCGCCGCGTTGCCGAGCACATAGACCTCGCCGCCCTTGGCACCGTACATGAAGGTCTGGCCCACGTCGCCGTGGATGACCATTTTCCCCAGCTTGACGATCTGCCCCAGTTGGTCCTGGGTGTTGCCGTGCACCGTGATCGTCAGCCCGTCAATGCCCGAACCGAGATAATCGCCGCTGCTGCCGTACACGTCGATGGTAACATCCCCGGTTTCCGGACCGAGGCCGCAGCCGGTGTACCGCTGGCCGATGCAGTTGAAGCAGATGAAACGGCGCCAGCCTAACATAAAAGCGTCAACCAGCAGCGCGGCGTCGCAGTCGTATCCTTCGGGTGGAAATCCGGCGGCGTCGATCACCAGCGTGTTTTCCATGCCTTGCGGCCCCCGCAGGTGTCCGCGCGACGTAAAATCAACCAGGCGATACGCGCCCTTTGCGGCATCCTTGTCGCTGATTTTGGGGAGGCTTGAGAACAGAGCGTTCAGCTCGGTGCGCACGATGTGGAGCACGTGGCTGCGTCTCTTCGAGCCGGTCGAGTAGCGCCGGTCGTTGAGCAGCGTCAGGACTTCTATCGCCGTGGCCGTCTTGGAAGAGTCCCTGGCCTGGTTGATGATCTGCCGGCACGCCAGATCGATCTCGTCAAACGTCGAGTTCGGTATGAGGCCGCGGATCATTTCAAAAATCGCGACGCTGTTGCCGGGTATAAATCTCTCGCTGATTATTGTCTGTATAGTCTCCCTCGATTCGGAGGATAATGAAAATTCCTTGGAAAAATCGCACGACTCGGTACCGCCCGGCATAGCGACCTGCGTGCCGAATTTGTCCGTGCAGGTGATCCGGATTTTGCCGGCCGGATCTTTCTTCAGGTTGAAAATGAACGCCCCGCCATCGTCATAGCTGCCGCCGCGCGCATTCCAGTAGCGGTCCGCCACGGGACAGATCCGCTTGTCATCCTTCGACAGGCTCATGAGCGTGGCGTCAATGGCCTGCTTTTCCGAGGCGATCAGCCCCACCTGGACTTCGCCGTCGCAGAAGGCGAACACCTGGGGCCGCAGCATCGCGGTGTCGGTGATGCCCATTAACTGGAACTGTTTGACGCGGGCGAGGTTGCGGGCAATGATGAAGAACCAGGGGCCGTCGGGCGAGCCGTGCATGTGGGTGGCCTGGATGGCCCGGTAAATCTTCTGCTTCTCAGGGTCGAGCCGGTCGAAGTCCAGCTCCGTGGTCGGCGCCAGGGCTTCGATGATGTATTCCAGCGGGTAATGGTAGGTCCTGCTGAGCAGGTCGAAGAGCTGTGCGGACACTTCCGTATCGGTGAGAAACTGGGGATAGATGTGGCGCTGCTTGAGATATTCGGTCACCGAATGGTAGTTGGCAAAGTCGCCGTTGTGCACCAGTGCCATGTCAATGGCCGCGAACGGATGGGCGCCGCCGGGGTGCCAGACGCGGCCCTTGGTGGGGAATCGCTGGTGGGCGATCCATATGTGGGCGCACAGATCCTCGATTTTGTAATACTTCACGATGGCTTCGGCATAGCCGACAACTTTAAGGATCATGATATCCCGGCCGTGCGAGAGCACGAAGGCGCGTTTTTCGCCCAGGGACGCGTAATACTTCTGATTGAGGCTGAAGCTGTTCTGGTTGACGAATTCGTCCTCCGCCTCGCCGCGGTCGAGCGCCTGCAGGCCGTTCTTCTCGATGAACTCGAAGAGCACCTGCGGCTTGACGCGTACAAAGTAACGGCAGACATCCGGCGGGAGCACCTCAAGGCCCGGCACGGATTTCCAGTCGTCCACCTTGTCGAACTGCGCAGAGGCGGCGACGTCAAAGAACGGCTTGATAAACTCCTCTTCGATTTCCGGACGCAAAGAAGTGTCGATGAAGGCCACGTTCAGCAGGTAATGGGTGCCCAGCACCTCGCGGCTGACCCCAAGCTGCTCCGGGACGAACCCCACCGCGGCGATGCCGCCGCCCTTGCCGTTCCCGCGGTTGTGCATCTGGCGCGACGGTTCGTAAATGTGCCGGCCCGCAACCGGCTCGCTGCAGCAGAAACCGACCACGCCGCAGCCGCCTTCCTCTGCTTCCTTCCGAAGGATCGGGGATAACTTAAGACTCTCAGCGAGTCGTTTTCTTGAACCGGTCAGCTTATTGATCAATTCAGTGTTCATTTGTCTGTCATTACCTCGTTGGTGTAATCCAGATGCATCATGAGGTCGGTGCGTCCGCGCAGTTCGCTGACGCTTTTGAGGCCGAGGCGCTGCAGAATTTTGACCAGCGTTTTCTGCCAGGCGCTGTAAAGGTTGATGAGTCGCTGGGTGCCCCATTCAACTTTCATTTTGGCGGCAAGCTCGGGGTCGGTCGTGGCGATGCCCCGCGGACAGCCCCGCCCGCTCTCGCAGCGGCTGCACCGAACACAGCCCAGCGCCACCATTTCCGAGGTACCGATGACCACCCCGTCCGCGCCCAGTGCGATGGCCTTGGCGATGTCGTGGGCCGTGCGGATTCCGCCGCTGGCGATCAGCGTCACCTTATCGCGGACGCCCTCGGCTTCGAGGAAATTGTGTACCTTGCCGATGGCGTATTCAATGGGCATGGCGATGTTCTTCTTGGCGATGTCCGGCGCCGCGCCGGTCCCGCCGTAGCCGCCGTCAATGTGGACGATGTGCGTGCCGGCGGAATAACTGCCCACCGCCACCATGTCCACGTCCGTCGGGGTTGAAACCTTCGTCGAGATCAAGGCGCTCCGGTTCACGTGCTTGATCCATTCAATGTGCTTGGCGTGGTCTTCGATGGAATAGACACTGTGGAATGGGAACGGGGAGAACAGGGAGATGCCGAGCACCGCCTCGCGCATGCGGGCGACGGCGATGGTGTTTTTGTCGCCGAGCAGATGACCGCCGAGGCCTGGCTTGGCGCCCTGGGCATACTTGAATTCCACGATGGGCACGCGCTGGATGGTTTCCTCACGCACGCCGAACAGGCCTGTGGCGACCTGTGTGATGACGTGGTCGTCATACGGCCGCATGCGCTCCATGTAACCACCCTCACCGGTGCAGGTGAACGTGTTGAACGCAACTGCCGCCCGGGCCTTTGAAAGCTGGGTTACGTTGCTGACCGAGCCGAACGACATGCCGCCGCCGTACCAGGGAACATCAATCTTGATTTCGGGCCGGCCGTCGCCGCGCTTATTCAGCGAGATGCTCGTGTCGATCTCGCTTTCGTCGAGCTCGACGGGAGGCTTGTCCGGGAATTTGAACCGGAGCCGGTCAAAGCCGCCGCCGGAATTGCCGCATTCGTAGTTGAAATCGTAGGCCTCGGGCGGTACATCTCCGGTCTCGGCCATCTTCCATGTCGCCAGAATCAAATCCGCGGTCCAGCGATAATCGCCGAGCGTTGTGAACGTGGGATTTTCCCGGATCGACAAAGCCCCTTGAGGGCAATGGGCCACGCAATACTTATCCGTATTTTCGCAGGAAGGCCCGATGCACAAGTGATGCTCGGGCTCGCCGAAATATTTGAACCCGGGTTCGTGGACGTGGACGCCATAGGAGCAGACCTCCACGCACTTGCCGCAGCGTTTGCAGTCTGGGCTGCGGTGCACGATATACTTGGCAATTTCGTTGCGATAGCGGGACGGCGCGGGTTTGACGAGGCGCTGCACTTGCTCCTGCGGCACGAGCGTCTTGCGCGTGTTCTCAGGCAGAATGTCCTCAGTCTGTCTTTCTTTTTCCATAGAGCTTGCCAAATGTTTCCTCCTCGAGGTTCTCGAAAAACATGGCGCGGCCGACGTCGCCCCGCAGGCGGCGGACCTCGCGCATGCCCATGGCACCCATCAGCTCGATCAACTGGTCGTGCCATGCCGCGATCAGGTTCGTCATCCGGCCCACGCCGTAGTTGAAATCAATGTTCTCCAGCTTGGCCGGGCACGTCGTTTCGGGCTCACAACTGTCGCACAGATGACATTCCAGCGCGACGAGGAGCGGCAGGTTGATGGTCACCAGGTCGGCGCCGCAGATAATGGCCTTGGCCAGGTGCTCGGGCAGCGCGATGCCGCCGCCGGCCATGAGTGTTATTTCATCCCGGATGCCCTTATCGATGAGCGTGGTATGAATCTGACGGATCATGTCCTTGATGAACCTTGGGCTTTGCGCCGTGAGCTCATTGCCGTTGGCATCGGAGACGATGTGGATCACTTCAATCTCTTTTAAGCCCGCCAGCTCTATGGCGCGTCCGATTCCCGCATCGGTCAGTTCCACCCGGATGGTGACGACAATTTCCGGGTGGATTTTTTTGATCGCCTTGATGCGCTTCGCCACGTCCTGGCTGTCTGCGATTTCCACCAGGCGGGTTTTTTTCAGCATCGTATCCGGCACGCTCGGACTGTCCGGGCCAAGATAAAATGCGATGTTCTCCAGGTGGGCGTCGCTTGCCGGCCGGTAACGCGAGTCCATGAGGGCGATCAGGCCGGTGTCGACGGCGGTCTGTTCGATGATTGGATCAAGCTTAGGCAGCGTGTGCGCGGGAGAGCTCAAATCAAAGATCAAAGGCATCGGAATCGAGACCAGCGGTGGCAGGGCCGTGGATTTGTTTCCATTCATTGCCAGAAACGGCGGCTTGCGGCCGATGTCAACCGAAGTGCTGATGTATTCCCGTCCGTGAATGCCGTCGCGGGTCGGGCGGACAATCTCCGACATGTCCGTCCACATGGAATCGAAGCCCTTGCCGGAAAACGGCCCCCGGTAGCCAGCTCCGGAAACCGGGATTTTCGCGGTTTCGGCCTGAAGCCACGTCGTTTTTATGATGTCGGGTTTCCAGTAACTGTTCCCGAGTTTTTCATACTCCGGGTTTATTGACAGGCGTAATAAGCCCTTGGTGCAGTCCTGCACGCAGGAAAAACAGCCCATGCAGTCAAAAAACAATGCCTCGACTTCATTTAAGTTGCGAATGTATTCCGCCTCCTGCCGGTAGCGGTCATAGACACAGGCTTTTTTAACGCAGTTATGACACCGGGCGCAGTCTTCACGCCAGTCTACTACGCCATGTTTGCCTATGCGCGGCCGCCGCGGCGGAACCGGCTGGGTTTTGATGTGATATTTTTCCGGCATAACCTCTCCACGCTACTACAGTCCGGAAGCGGCAACCAAGTCGGGCACAACTGCTTCCTTGCCACCCGAAAGAATATGGATTCCGCGCAAACCCGTAAGCGCTTTAAGCTGCTTGATGGTTTCAACGCAAATGGCCAAGCCCTCTTTCTTACCGGCATCGCCTGCTTTTTTCAGCCGTTCAATGACTTCGTCCGGAATGCAGAATTCGGCATAGGTATCGCGGAGCTTTTGGGCTTCCGCCACGCTTTCCAAGGGATAAACGCTGGCCAGAATGGCAGTCTTTTTGGTGAAGCCTTCTTTGCGGGCGGCGTCAAGCCATTGGCCAAAGGCCTGAATGTCAAATACCGCGTGAGTTTGAACAAACCTGGCACCGGCTTCGACTTTTTGGCCCAGCCTGAGCAGGTTCAGCTCGAGCGGTTTCAGGAATGGATTTGCCGCAGCACCCACCAGCATTGGAAACGGACCGTCTATGCTGGTTCCGTCGGCCAGCACGCCATTTTCGGACATCCGGTTGGTCAACTCGATAAACTGAATGGAATCGATATCAAATACATTAACTGATTCCGGTCGTCCGATCAGTGTCTGATGATAACCGGACATGCAGAGCACATTCTTGATTCCCAAGCTGGCGGCTCCCAGCAAATCGGACTGTAACGCGATGCGGTTCCGGTCGCGAGTGACCATTTGGAGGACCGGTTCAATACCCAATTTCATCGCTGCCACGGATGCGGCCATTGACGACAGCGCCACCCCATGTGAATTGTCAGCCACATTGACGGCCACTGGTTTGCTGCCCAGGGCTTTCAAAGCTGCCTCAGCGGTTGCACCTGACGCAGTGGCGCCGGGCGCACACTCGGCGGTGACGATAAAGTCTCCCGTCTCGATTTTTTTTGCGAGTTTGCTGTCAACTTTCATGCTACCGTGCTCTCCTGTTTGTTGGCGGTGCCGCTTCGAGCATACGTCGGGGGCAGATTTCTCAAGCGTTCAATGAACTGCTTGATTTCGCCGAGGACCGATTCGGCGTCCTGTTTCCCGCACTCAAAAACAGCCATCCGGCCCGCGGTCACGCCGATTTCCTCCAGCAGCGCTTCGACTGCCTCGGCGCGTCTTCGCGCCCGCAGATTGCCCTCGAAGTGGCGACACTCGTTCTTTTTGCAGGTCACAATCGCCACACCGTCCGCCCCGTTTTCAAATGCCTTGATCAAGTAAGGAATATCCACTTTCCCCGAACAGGGCAGACTGATGGTCTTGATCGCATCCCCATCGTTTCCGTGACATAAACCAGAAAACTGGCTTGCTTCAAGATTGTTTGAGCAATAAAAAATATATGTTTTCAAAGCCCGATTGTTCATAAATCTTGTTTCCTTTGGTGTAAAAAATCAATCAAGCCAGTCGGGCCGTTCACACTTTTCACCGGCGCAACAATTTTCTTTTGTATCATCATCTGCCCCTTATGTACAGCCAGAACCATGCCATGAATCGTTGTCTTAAGCATACCTTGAATGCTTTATGATAAAAAACCCTTCATATCAATGGGATAAACATCTCTTCACCAGTGGTGGAACCAAATTTCGATTTTTTTTGCTGGATTATGCTTTTTTTACGCAGGCCAATATTGTTCAGCAGGGTCTATTCTGAACAAATTTGTGTTAATTATTTGAACTTCATATTTTGGTTTCGGGCTGAATCTGGCGCAAAATCGCGCAGGCCTCAAGGGCAGCAGGTCGTGCCGTCGATCCGCCAGCCGGCGCGTTGCTTGATTTAATTGGTGGAGGTGGAGGGATTTGGACCCTCGTTTTGGGCCTTTTTTAGATCATTATTCAATATTATTAATAAGTTGATGTTGTTGGCAATTTGTTGGAAAATCGGATCTAAACAACTGAAAACTAACCACGAGATCTGTAGTATTGGTATCCAGAAAATAATAAAAAGCATAATAATCCAACACCAACTATAATACCAAGGGTAAGTGCACTTAGACTTTGATCATGTGTTATTAGTTCATTTTTAGATTTATTCACATGAGTTCAGTTATTTTTTGAGATTCTTCTTGAAGGATCTGTTTGATGTTTTTCAAATCAGATGCAACGATGGGACGATCTGAGCCAAAGACCTTAGTATCTATCCCAAGTGCCTGCTGGCTATAAGTTAACGCTCCTGGAAGGTCGCCTTTATTACTAAGAACATACCCCATTATATTTTTTAAGCGAGCTTCTTTTTCAGCATCAAGCTTTATGCTGCATTCCGTGAATGCACTTCTTTATTGATCAGAGGTCCTAACTTTCGTTGAGCGACTTTCAAATCATAGGCTGTCTGTAGGTTGAGCCAGAATTCAGGTGTGGTCCCAAAATAGTTGGCAAGGCGTAAAGCCGTGTCCGGGGTAATTGCACGGCGCTCGTTCATGATAGCATAAATACGAGGCGCTGGCACTTTAAGCTCAAGCGCCAAGGCATGTGCACTTATTCCAAGAGGCACAAGAAATTCCTCTCGGAGAATTTCTCCCGGATGAATGGGGCGCATGTTATTTTTAATATTCATCTCTCGCTCCTTAGTGGTAATCGACTATTTCCACATCCAATACTTCTCCCTCTTCAAACCTGAAGCACACCCGCCATTGGTCGTTTATTCTGATGCTCCATTGTCCCCTACGGTTCCCGGGTGGACTTTTCAGATCCTCTAAGGATATGGCGGAGTCTAACATTTGTAATTTACGTTCGGCTATTGCACAAAAAGCCTTGAATCGTCGAGGGGTACGACCTTCGAATAGGGCTTGCGTATCCTTGCAACGAAACGTCTTTATCATATAAGATGTGTATAACGCTTAGCGTTAAACGTCAAGTGTTATGTGGGATAATATAGGGAGGTCTTAAAGTCTCTGGGGTATCCTCAGACAAAAGGTTAAATACCCTACTCAGAAAGTCGACAGTGTAACCTGGTTTCTAGGCAAAAGTGTTGGCAATCTGTTGGCAATCAAAAATGAGACTTATAAGTATATGAATTTATAATATGAAATGGTGGTGCTGGCAGTCAACTGCGAACCACTCTCTATACCATATTCCCTGTTTATCAGGGAATTTGCAAGGAATTTTGTCGTTTCTGGCTCCGAAATGAAAAAAGTGGCATCGATATGATGACTCATTCCAGTGGGTTGCAAAAGAATTCCCTACTCAACATATCAGGGAATTTGAATCGCGGAACAGGGAATTATCAAACGAGGCACATGTGGCGTTGTCCCGGGGTAAGAATGTAGGCCTTAACATCAACGGTCAGTTTCTTCCTGAAGTCAATGATTGACTGCTTTCGATCACCATGCGAGAGTACAAACGGTAATACTTGAAAAAATGAAATACCGTCTGGAAACCAAGCAGCAAACGGAAATACCTATTAAGTCGTTAGGTGCAATAGTTAAGATCTGATCATACAGAAGTAGCACTAAAGTTAACATAAGATCTGACAATTGCCCTTGTATTCCCCTAAAAGGATAATGATTTGTGCAGATCTTGTTTTGAGATCATCAGTTTTTGGGTATACTCAAAATTGGTCATTCGAAGAAATCTTCAATCTGGGCTAATCGTAATAAATGGTATGTGATCTATGCTTTTCCATGCCCATCTTTTTCGATGATTATCAAATCTATGGTTGGAATCCTGAGATAGCACTCATAAATTTATCACATAAATCTTCAGATGAGCCAGCATTAAACAGGAACCTTTAATGGGCGACCCTATACTTTGCTATTTAACAGCGCCCGCCTTCTTGAGAAGTTGCACCACCTCCTGGTGGCCCTGCTGCGACGCCATCATCAACGCAGTGGTGCCATCGCCCGTCTTGGCATTCACATCGACCTTGGCAGCAATAAGCAGTCTCACCACTCCCTGGTTTCCCTTCTCAGATGCCACTATCAACGCCGTGTAACCTTCAGCCGTCTTGGCGTTCACATCGGCCTTGGCAATGATAAGTGCTTGCACCACCACCTGGTGACCCTCCAGTGACGCAATCATCAACGCCGTACTGCCATCGTCCGCCTTCGCGTTCACATCGGCCTTGGCAGCAATAAGCTCCTGTACCACTCCTTGGTTACCCTCCAGCGACGCAGCCATCAACGCCGTACTGCCATCGTCCGCCTTCGCGTTCACATCGGCCTTGGCAGAAATAAGCTCCTGTACCACTCCTTGGTGGCCCTCCAACGACGCCATCATTAACGCCGTACTGCCATAGCCCTTCTTAGCGTTTACATCGGCCTTGGCATCGATAAGTGCCTGCACCACCTCCTGGTGGCCTTGCTGCGACGCCAGTATCAACGCAGTGTCGCCATTGGCAGCCTTAGCGTTTACATCGGCCTTGGCAGTTATCAACGCCTGCACCACCTCCAGGTGGCCATTCTGCGATGCCGCCATCAACGCGGTGGCACCGTCGCCTATCTTAGCGTTCACATCGGCCTTGGCAGAGATCAACGCCTTGACTTGGTAAAGATCACCATCGTAGGCCGCCTTGAAGAGATCGCTCACTTCTGCAAGGGCCCAAGTGCTTGTTGAGGCGCATACCAAAGCCAGCAGTATGCCCAAAACCTGCATGTGTTTCCGTAACCGAATCATTTTAGTTCTCCTACTATTGGAATGACTCCCGCCTCAAGGGATCTCCAACAGTTTAGGTAAAGGGAATGATGTATAACCGTATAATAATCTTTCATTGCTCGAGCTGGAAGACCCGTCCATGGGTGATTTCTACGATTTCATCTTGGTTTTGAAATACCTGAAAACTGATGATCTTGCGTTGAAACCTACGAAGCCCCTCACGTCATACCAGTGCGTGTCATATGGTATGTAATCTTCACTTTTCCGTGCTCCTCTTTTTCGATGATTATCAAAATAAATCTATGCTCTGGAATATCTATTGGCCTTGGCACAAAAGCTATGATTTAAGTATTTTAATTGGGTGACCCCACACTACTAATACTTGTACATGGTGGTCCCTCTTCTCTGAGTGAATTCAAGATATGGTTGGTCTTCAGGAATTAATATATATAGAGTGAGGAGGTATTGGGTTGGGTTGACTTACAGAAAAACGAACGGCAATTCTATATTAATTGATGATTTTGAGAAAGGAGACCCAATAATGGAAAACCTTCTTGCACAAAAGACGGCCATCATAACCGGGGCCAGTTCCGGTATTGGGCGTGCAACAGCCCTGACTCTGGCAAAGGCAGGTGCATCGGTTGTGATGCATGCCCGGCGTCAGGACAGACTGGACGAACTGGCTTTAGAGATCGCGGCCTTGGGTGGCAAGGCCCTTGTTGTGGCAGGTGATGCAAGTAATCAATCTGAAATCGATCTGCTTCTGGATAGCACTTTGGACTGGGATGATGGTGGACACAAGTATGACATCGTCGTTTTAGGTTCGGTTGCTGGAAGGAATGTCTCTCCCTTCAGCGGGTTTTACGGTTCGACCAAATTCGCCATTGGAGCCATTGCAGAAGGTTTTCGCCGTGAAGTATGTCAGCATGGTGTGCGTGTTTCCATAGTCATGCCCGGGATTGTTCTCAGTGAATTCCAGGAAGTGGCCGGCTACAACGAAGAGAATTTCGGGAAAGGTATAGCCCAATTCGGCAAACTACTTGAGCCCAAGGCCATTGCCGACGGTATTCATTGGCTGCTCACATTGCCGCCGCATGTCAACGTTAACGAAATTATGATCCGCCCTACAGGTCAGAGCTACCCATGAGATAGTTTAAAGATAGAGTAGCTATCGTCACCGGAGGTGGTTTAGGTATTGGCCAGACAACGGTTCTTTCATTTAAAACACAACCCTCCATTAACCATACATAGACTCTTCACAACCCTCCGAAATTAGCCTTTCATGCTTAGTTGATTAATAACAAAAAAACGAACAGCGGTGCTTTTTTTAAGATGACCTATGGAATGTTATCTTACATATTGAAAATATAGCCATAAATATAGAGACATGGTATATTCCTGATAGACACAGTGAGAATTTCATTCTTAAAAGGAGACCGTATGACTCTGACCAAAAAAGAGATTATCGAGGATATCTACGCGAAAACAGGTCTGGATAAGAAAACTGCATCTGAAGGTGTCGAAACTTTCTTTGCGGTTATCAAATCAAATCTGAGCAAGTGCGAGGATGTAAATTTCTCCGGTTTTGGGAAATTCCATGTAAGAGAAAAGCGAGCGAGAAGAGGTCGTAATCCAAAGACTGGCGAAGAAATAACTGTCTCCCCGAGGCGTGCTATTACCTTCTCCTTATCCACTGCCTTGAGGGCAAAATTAGATGACAGTGATGAAAAATAAGGTTCATCCGGTTGATGTACTTCCTGAAAGCGGAATTAACGGTTTTTCAAAAGTATGCAATATTACAATTAATAATGAAGGAGAAACATAATGGGAGACAAGGGCGGCAAGAAAGATAAGGAAAAGGGTCGGAAACAGAACGCTGAAAAACAGAAACAAAAGTCAAAAAACAAGCTTGATAAGCAGCCCCAAAGAAATCCTTGATAGACAATAACGGTGTAGAAATCTGTACAACAGCTTTGCCCACTCATGCTAATCTTAATAAAATTAGTTGTCAAACATTACCGGCGCGCGTTATTTTCTAATCCCTGCCTACTTGACACCCTTTTCCCTGATCTTATTTTGTTTTTAGTTCATGCGATCTTTCTTTGAGGGGCAAGATATTACTTGCTATACCAATGAAACAATCATCGATTGAACTGATTAAGGAGATTCCATGAGTAAACAAGTTCGTGTCATCCACCCCAGATACAGCTTACTGCCCACGGAAGTCGAAGGGTTCGATTCCCTTGCCGAGCTTGCCCTGGATATGCGCTGGTCGTGGAATCATTACGCCGATGAAGTATGGCAACAGCTTGATCCAGCATTGTGGGAGCTTACTCAAAACCCGTGGATCGTGTTGCAGACCGTCTCGCGGGAGCAGATCGAACGCATGTCAGCCGATCCTTCTTTCCGCAAGAAGGTGGATGCTCTTGTACAAACCAGACGCCAGGCGACGGAGGCTCATGCGTGGTTTCACCAGACATACCCCCGATCTCCATTAACCTGCGTCGCTTATTTCAGCATGGAATTCATGTTTAGCGAAGCGCTGCCAATCTACTCAGGCGGGCTCGGCAACGTGGCCGGTGATCAGCTCAAAGCAGCCAGTGATCTGGGCGTTCCTGTGGTCGGCGTGGGCCTGCTCTACCAGCAAGGATATTTTCGCCAGGTGATCGACAACGACGGAGCGCAACAGGCCCTCTTTCCTTATAACGACCCCGGACAGTTGCCGATCACGCCGTTGCGCGAATCGAACGGTGATTGGTTGCGGCTGCAACTTGACTTGCCGGGTTACCCCGTCTGGCTTCGCGCCTGGCAGGTTCAGGTGGGCAGAGTGAAGCTTTACCTTCTCGACAGCAATGACCTATCGAACCTCCCGGTTCACAGAGCCATTACCAGTGAGCTGTACGGGGGTGGGCCGGAGTTGCGCCTCAAGCAGGAGATGGTACTTGGGATCGGCGGATGGCGGTTGCTTGCCATGCTCGGCATCCAGCCGGAAGTCTGCCATCTGAATGAAGGGCATGCGGCCTTCGCTGTGTTGGAACGAGCGTGGAGTTTCATGAAAAAGACAGGGCAGCCCTTCGAAGTAGCACTGGCGGCCACGCGCGCCGGCAACCTCTTCACCACTCACACGGCTGTGGACTCCGGCTTCGATCGTTTCACTCCGGCTCTCATCGAACAATACCTCGGTGGTTATGCCGAGTAGAAGCTCTGCATGACACTCCACGACTTGCTTGCCCTGGGCCGCCAGAACCCGAACGACTCGTCGGAGAGTTTCAACATGGCCTATCTGGCAATCCGAGGCAGCGGGGCAGTCAATGGCGTGAGCCGCTTGCATGGGAAAGTCAGCCGGAAACTCTTTGAACCTCTTTTTCCCCGCTGGCCGGCGGATGAAGTGCCTGTTGGACACGTGACCAACGGAGTTCACATGCCGAGCTGGGACTCGGAGGCAGCCGAGGATCTTTGGACGAAGGCCTGTGGAAAGGAATGTTGGTTGAGAACCACGGAAACCCTGGAGCAGGATATTCGCCGTGCCTCCGACACCAGCCTCTGGCAGCTTCGTACCGATGCCCGCACGTCACTCATTGAATACGCGCGTGAGCGCCTGGCCCGGCAACTGGCGGTCTCCGGCGCGTTGCCCGATGTAGTCGATAGAGCGAAGCATCTGTTTGATCCTGGTGTACTGAGACTGGGCTTTGCGCGCCGATTCGCGACCTACAAGAGGCCGCACCTGCTGCTCCACAACCCGGAGCGGCTGCTTCGCCTGTTAGCCAATCCTCAGCGCCCGGTGCAACTCATCATTGCCGGCAAGGCCCATCCGGCAGACCAGGCTGGGCAGGCCCTGATTCAGGAATGGACACATTTCATTCAGCGACCCGAGGCCCGCCCCCATGTGATCTTCCTCAGTGACTACGACATGCATTTGACCGAACACCTGGTTCAGGGGGTCGATGTCTGGCTGAACACGCCACGGCGGCTCTGGGAGGCCAGCGGCACGAGCGGCATGAAGGTGCTCGTGAATGGAGGCATCAACCTTTCGGAATTGGACGGCTGGTGGGCCGAGGCGTACACCCCTGAGGTGGGGTGGGCGCTGGGGGACGGCCGGGAGCATGGCGACGATCCCGTTTGGGACGCTGTTGAAGCCGACGCGCTCTACGACCTGCTCGAGCGGGAGGTGATTCCGGAGTTTTATACCCGAGACGAGAGAGGCATTCCCACCGCATGGGTCAGGCGGATGCGGGAAAGCATGACGCTGTTGACACCGCGCTTCTCCGCCAGCCGCACGGTGCGCGAATACACCGAGCAACACTACCTTCCTGCTGCTGCCGCCTACCATGTGCGCATTGCCGATAAAGGCGCAATCGGAAAACAAATGGTCGATTGGCAGCACAGCCTGGAACAGAAATGGGCCACGCTGCACTTCGGCGAAGTGAAGGTTGAGACTCGCGGCGGGCAGCACGTATTTGAGATTCAGGTCTATCTCGATGACCTCGACCCCGAGGCGGTGCGGGTAGAGCTCTACGCCAACGGCATCATGGGCAGTGCTCCCGTGCGGCAGGAGATGAAGCGCGTTCGCCAACTGGCCGTCGCGTCGGGCGACTACGTGTACAGTGCGGCTGTGTCTGCGGACCGCCCACCAGCCGACTATACGGCGCGAGTGATACCGCACTATGACGGCGCCACGATCCCACTGGAAAACGCACGAATCCTCTGGCAACGATGAACCGATCGAAGGAAGAAAAGACGCTGAAGAAAGCGACTACAATCACCTGCTTGTTTCTGGATAGCAGAACAGCTCTATTGCCTCTCCGGCATGCGGTTGTGTTGTGCGTTGATCCAGAAGAGTTTTCATATCGGAGCTGATCCCGGAGACCCCGATGAGCCCTGAACGCTGGTTGAGCAGCCTTTCGAGCTGA
>Ga0187877_1000738_pt1 | contig 38968 bp, 37 predicted proteins | sample June2016WEW_17_1_3_FD_132430 | JGI IMG/M metagenome (GOLD analysis project Ga0187877, IMG submission 132430) | Peatland microbial communities from SPRUCE experiment site at the Marcell Experimental Forest, Minnesota, USA - June2016WEW_17_100 | ecosystem: Environmental > Terrestrial > Soil >...
CGGCCGCAGGCCGATGGCGCGCTGGCAGGCCTGCATGGCACGTTCCAGCTGTCCGAGTGACCGGCAGTGGGCAGCCAGGTTGCTCCACGGGAGGGGATCCTCCGGCTGGAGCTGGATAGCGTGCTCATCGGCTTCCACTGCCTGGTCGGCTTGTTTCAGCGCAGCGCGGGCCATCCCCAGACCGATCCAGAAGCGCGCCTGCAGCCAGGAATCCTGCATCCGCTCGGCGATTTTTAGGCCGGTTTGCAAGCGCTGGATGGATCGCTCGTAGTCCCCTTTTGCCCAATACAAATGGGCCAGGTTATAAAAAAGGTCCAGGCGGGCCGCCTGGGAGGCATCCCCCTCCGGCAGGCCGGCCAGGGACGTCTCCCGGAAGGCAATTCTCCCATCCAGGTCTTGATGCGATTCCGCTTCCGTCTTCTGATCACCCCACGCCGGCATGTCCAGCGAGGCATCTTCGCCTGCCCCGGCCGGGGCGTCATTGAACTCGACCACCCGGTGGCGAAAAGCCCAAAAATCGGGGGCATGCTTGGGCAGATCGATGGCCTCGCTTTGGGTCAGCCACAAGACTGCACGGATCTGGTTTTCGACAAAATATTCCCGGTGAAGGTTAAGAGCCCGGTAGGCCTCATCCCCGCCCTTGCCCCCGCCCCATTTCAACCCCGTGACGAAAAAGACGGACGCCTCCCTGGCGGGGTGCTGGGAAAGCAGCAGGGCGATATCAAACTGCTCCCGCGTGACTCGAAAGGGATAAACTCTCTGTCCCAGGGAGGATAGCCGCTCGCTGAGGGCGGCCTGGGCAGCCTGGAGGACGAATTCCGATTCGTAGACGGCGATCAAAATCGAAGGGCGGTCGAATTGGATGGCCAGCTCCAGCTCCTCCGCTAGGATGGCAACCCGTTCATCAAAGGGTTCGACCTGTGGGGAGTCGCCTGAGAGGGGGTCTCGGGATTTATTCATCATTCATGAATCTCGCCGCTGTCAGAATTCCAGTTCGCATGATGGATCCAAGTCCCATTATACAATATTGAAATCAAAAGCAAATTCCCCTTCAAGCTGTAGGGGAATTTGTGAGTCAGACTTGTGCCTTGATTTTAACCAAGAGGTTTCTATAGTCGCCGAGATTCGGCGGGTTCATGGCAACGATGGCTTCGATGATCTGAATGGCCGCCGGTCGGTCCCCCCTGTTGAGCAGGGTCTCAGCCAGGGCATCCAGCTGGGCCACCGCCTCGGGGATGTTTCCCGCCTGATGATACTCCTCCGCCAGGTAGCGCCGTACGATCACCTGCTGTGGGTATTCAGAGACCAGCTCGTTGAGCAGCGGGATGGCGTCGGCACGGCGGGAGGTGCTCTGGAGATAACCGATCAGGCTGTCAAGCTCCGCGGTCACCTGGGGGGATTGGTTTAGCCGGATGTTCAGATCAATCAGATTCTTGCGCACGGTAAAGTCGTTCGGTTCGAGGGTGCGGATCTGCTCAAAAATGCGCAAGGCCTGGCGCCAGTCCAGGCGCTGCATGTCGATATCTGCCATGCGCTTCAGCAGCTTGACGCTCCAGGCGCGGTTGGCATTTCCTTGTTGAGCCAAGCGCAGGGCAGTGGTGTAGGTCGTGCGGGCCTGGTCCAGCTCGGCCAGGCGGTAATAGATGTCGGCCAGCTCAATATATTCCCCGATGGCCTCATCCACCTGACCACGCGCCGCCAGCTGGTCGATCAGCCGTGTGCGGGCCACCAGGTCCATGGGTGAAGCCTGGACGATCCGCCGGAGCAGGCTGATTGCTTGGGAGGCCTCGCCGCGCACGCTGTATGCCTCTGCCACGACGTTATATTTGGTGATCGCATCCTGCAGGCGGTTGTCCTCGATCAAGAGGTCGCCGATCAGCGTGTGGAGCGGTAGATACGAGGGTGCGAACTTCAGCGACTCAAAAGCCTCGTCCATTGCAGAGCGCAGATGTCCTGCGCCCGCCAACTGCCGCACCCGGGTGATGGCATCGATGACCTGGCTGCTCTGCGCCTGCGTCAGGATTTCCGCCAGCGGCAGGAGCTGCGCTCCCGCTGCGGGCTTGGGGAGCTGTTCGCGCGCCTGGATCACCTGTGCCCGCCACTTCGGGCGGTAGATAATGGATTTGATGTTATCGCACAACTGCTCGATCTGGGCCTCGTCGGTCATGGTGCTTTGAGATTCAATGAGCGGATCGTACAACTGGCGGAGCTCGTCGGCCTGGTCAGGCGTAACGACCATCGCATCGGCGATTTTAAGCGCTTCGACATACTCCATGGCGGCCGCCGGCAGACGGCCAAGCTGGCGCTGAATCTGCCCCATGAGCAGGTGAGAGGCCAAGGCATAGTCCTCGTGATTGACGGCATGCTGCAAATGGCGCAGGGCGGTTTCGACGCGTTCGGTCGCTGAGCGCAGCAGGCCCAGATCGAAGTAAAGCGCCGGGTCGGTAAAACCGGCTTCCAATGCCTTATCCAGTTCTTCCATCGCCTGCGCATCCTGCTGCTTGGTCTGGGCGTCGATGGCCTGACCGATGTGCATGCTGATGCGCGTCCGCTCCCCTTTCTTATCATCCAACTGACCGGTGCCGTGGACAATAGATTGCAGGCCGCGCTTGGACGATGGAGAGCTGGCGTCCTCCTCAGAAATATCAAACAGCACTTCTGCCAGGCGGGTGAGCGCCTTTTGACGGGCCTCCGCCACCGGATCCAGACCAGTGTCGGTTTCCTTGGGGGGTTCCAGCTGGTGCACCTGGGCCATGCGCAGCGGACCGGTCCCGCCCTGAGGGCGCATCGGCTTGGGGAGCAGCTGCCCGGCTTTTAACATGCTCTGCGCCTGGCGGGCCTCCGAGCTATCCGCTTTCAAGCGCAGGGCGCGCCCGATCATTTCAGCCGCCTTATCGGTGCTGCCTGTACGCTGAAAGAGGCTGGCAAGCGCCAGGTATTCGGTCACCGCCTGCTGGATATGAGCCAGGCGTTCATGGACCATCGCCAGGTAGGAATGGGCCGTGACGTTATCCGCGTCCAGCCGGGTGACGCGCAGCCAGTTTACCAACGCCTTGTCACTGTCCTGACTCTTGATGTAGAGCTCGGCTGCCCGCAGGGAGGCCTGGATGGCCTGTTGCAGGTTGCCCAGATGCTCGGAGATCTGGGCGATTTTTTCCAGGGGGACCGGGTCGTCCGGCGAGGCCTGCGCAGCCCTCTGATAGGCTTGCAGGGACTCTTCAAAGCGCTGCAACTCGAAGAGGGCCAAACCCAGGCTGGATAAGGCCTTGGGGTTATCCGGAAATTCGACGAGCGCCTGCTGATAGGCAACGGCGGCCTTGTCCCATAGTTGATCCCAGGCTGCCGAATGGCCTGCGCTCATCGCCTTCTTGAAAATGTCTTCGCGTCCTGCCATAGGCTCACTCGTTGCGCTTATTCCTTACGATCAAAGACCGGCTGTAACTCATCCCAGTTCATGCCCCAGCTGGCCTCGGTGGTCAGCGGGATCGCAAGCTGATAGGCCGTCTCCATCACCTGCTGGACCTGCTTGGCTGTCGTCACCAGTTCGGGATGTGGGCATTCAATCACCAGTTCATCGTGCACCTGCAAGATCATCCGGCCATGCAGCCCGGCCTGCTCCAGGGCATTGGGGACTCTCAACATGGCAATTTTCATTATATCAGCAGCTGTGCCCTGGATGGGGGCATTGATGGCCTCGCGCTCCTCACGATTTTTCACCGTCTGGTTCAAGGCGCCCTGGAGGGCCGGGAAATAACGCCGGCGGCCCAGCAGCGTCTCGACATAGCCGGTCCTGGCAGCCTCCTTGCGGATGCCGTCCAGGTAGCGCTTGACACCCGGAAACTGCTTGAAATACGCCTTGACGAATTCTTCCGATTCTGCCAGGGTCAGGTCGGTCGCCCGCGTCAAGCCGAAGGCGGACATGCCGTAGATCAGCCCAAAATTGATCGCCTTGGCATGCCGTCTTTGTTCCTTGGTCACAGACTCGAGCGGCACATTAAAGATGGCGGCGGCCGTCGTGGCATGGATGTCCTGCCCCCGCCGAAAGGCGTCCAGCATGGCCTCATCGCCGGCCATGTGGGCGACGATGCGCAGTTCGATCTGAGAATAATCCACTGATAACAGTACACTGCCCGGCGCCGCGATGAAGCCCTGGCGCACCCGGCGGCCTAGTTCGGTGCGGGTCGGGATATTCTGCAAATTGGGATTCGATGACGAAAGCCGGCCGGTCACCGCGCCGGTCTGGCTGAAAGAGGTGTGGACCCGGCCGTCCTCCGGGTGAATCTCGGCCGGAAGAGCATCCACGTAAGTGGACTTCAGTTTCGCCAACTCCCGGTATTCCAGCACCATGTCCACCACTGGATGCTGGCCGCGCAGCTCCTCTAGCACATCGGCGGAGGTGGAGTAATGCCCTGAAGCGGTCTTGCGGCCGCGGTCGGGCGGCGTCAGGTGCAAGGTCTCGAAAAGCACTCCAGAGAGCTGCTGGGTTGAATTCAGGTTAAAGGTCCTGCCGACCGCCTCAAAGACCCTCTTCTCCAGGTCGACCATGCGCTGGCTCAGCTCCTCCGCCATCCTGGCAAAGAAACCCGGATCGAGGGCCACGCCGGCCATTTCCATATCCGCCAGCACCTGGATGAGCGGCATCTCGAGGTTGACCAACAGGTCCCGCAGCTTCGGAAAGCGCTCAAGCTCGGACTGGAGCAGAGCTTGCAGGCGCAGGGTGGTCTCGGCATCCGCAGCCGCATAAGCCGCTGCAGCAGGAATCGCGACCTCCGCCATCGAGCGCTGGTTCTTGCCGCTGCCGATCAGTTCCTCGATATGGGTCATGTCCTCCCCGAGGCGGGTCGCGGCCAGGTTTTTCAGGCCCAGGTTGCGCGAGGCAGGATCCAGCACCCACTCCGCCAGCATCGTATCGAAGGCCAGCGGCGAAACCCGGATGCCGTAGCGGGACAGCATGATGAAATCGTACTTGAGGTGGTGGCCCACCTTCGGCAGGCCGGGATCGGTCAGCGGGCCGCGCAAAGCCGTGAGCACCTGTTGGGCGCCCAGCTGCTCACCCGTCCGGTGCCCGACCGGGATGTAATAGCCCGCGCCAGGCTGCACGGCTAGTGAGATGCCGACCAGCTCGGCGGTCATCTCATCGGTGGAGGTGGTCTCGGTATCAAAAGAGAGCAGGGAGGCCTTGTGCAGGACCTTGCCCAGGGCAGCCAAGCCTGCGGGGTTGTCCACCACCGTTACATTAAGGCGAGGGCGGGAGACGCTCGGCGCGGTCGCTGGACCGCCACCCGGCACCGGCGCAGCGGGCTCTTCCGCGGCAAAGAGCATCATCTGTTTTCCAGGGGTGGTGGCCCCCAGGAGCTTTCGGAGCCGATCGGTGAGCGTGCGAAATTCCAGCTCACGGAAAAGGGCCTCCACCCTGGCCGGGTCGAAGGCGTCGGGGCGGGCCTGCTCCAGGTCAATTTTCACCGGAAGGTCGACTTTGATCTGGGCCAGTTTCTGGCTCATCAAAGCCGACTCTTTCCCCGCCTCCAGCTTGTTGCGCCAGCGCGGCTCGATCTCATCCAAGTGGGCATAAATCTCATCCAGATCGGCATATTTCGCCAACAACGCCTGAGCGGTCTTCTCCCCCACCCCCGCCACGCCCGGGATGTTATCGGACTTGTCACCGACCAAAGCCTTGAAGTCCACCACCTGCTCGGGGCGGATCCCCCAATAGTCCATGACGGCCTGAGGGGTGAAATCTCTGGATTCCGAAAGCCTGCCTTCCGGAAGGCTGACGATGATGCGCTCATTCACCAGCTGCAGCAAGTCGCGATCTCCCGTGATGATCTTGACTCCCAGCCCCTGTTTTACCGCCCAGCGCGCCGCACTGCCGAGCACGTCATCGGCCTCGAACCCCTCCATCTCCAGGCGAGGGATATTGAACGCATCCACGAGCTCCCGGATGCGCTCAATCTGTGGACGCAGGTCTTCGGGCATCTTGGCCCGTGTCGCCTTGTATGCCGGATAGAGGTCGTCGCGGAAGGTCTTGCCGGTATCAAAAGCCACGGCAAGGTAATCGGGTTTTTCCTGTTCGAGAATGCGGAACAAGACGCTGGCAAAACCGTAGATCCCCGCAGTCGGCTCCCCCTTGGAAGTCCGCCAGCGTTGCGGGCCGGTCGTCGTCAAAGCAAAATAAGTACGATAGGCCAGGGCATGGCCATCGATCAGATACAAAGTGGGGGGCATGGAAACACTGCGTGGGGTGAGACTACCGGAGCGGTGGGATGATTCCCTGCCGTTGGCGGGTCTGTGCGATGAAATCTTTGATCAACTGGGCCGGGGCAGGCTGGGAGCCTCCCATGATCAGGTAACCCGGCGCCCAGAAATCTCCGGACGGATTTTCCTTCTTGAAACGCGGGAACTCGTCGAATATTTTTTCCGAGGTCTGCTGGCGCAGGATGCGCATCAGGTAGGCGGGCGAGGTCGCTGGCGGCACGTTGACGATCCATTGCAGATAGTCGGGACGCACCGAGATGTACTCCAGCCTCCAGCCGAAAGCCACACAAATCTGCTGCATCCAGTCCGAGAGACGGTCAGCCAGATCGCCGGTCAGGTAGTGGGTCGTGAACCGAGGGATGAACAGGCAGTCGTAGGTCAGGTCATAGACAGAAGGGGAGACCGGCTCAAGCACAATCCGGCGGCCCCCCTCCGGGGTCAATCCAGGCAGGGTCTCTGCCAGGTCCTCCGAATTGAGCTCCCTTTTCTTCTGGCTCTTGGTCTGGCGAGGCAGCGCCTGGGTTTCATCCAGCTGGGGTTCGAGCGGGAGCGTTTGCTCCGATCCTACCTGGTCGGTCTCGACCAGGGGCTTGAATTCCTGAGAAGCTTCAAGATCGAGGCGCGGCATCTCGAGGGAGGCCGCGGGCGGATTGGCCTGAGGCAGGGTTTCCGCCAGGGCCGGCGGAAGTTGTTGTGTCGGATTGGGCGAGGGAACGTCGGCCAGGATGTCCGAAAGGGAGGCGCGCGGGATCTCCTCCTCGACCTGCCCGTCCTTGGGCTTTTCCTCAACCGGTGAGGCAGAGAGGGAATGCACCAGCTGGTTGGCCTGGGTACGGATCGTGCTGAAGGGCGTCTCGGCATCAAAGACCAGCGCCAGGACCATGCCTTCCGAAAGGCAGGTCGCATACAGCATGTGCTCGGCATTGGTGGAGGTCAAGCGCACGAAGCGCACCAGGTCGTTCTGTTCTTCCCGGTCCCAGTAGCGCCCCAGCGTCTCCGTCAGTTCGCTCGTGGCGCTCTGAGGCAGTTGCCCGGCGTAGGCCCACAACTGCCCCTCTCTCGTGATCAGGGCCGCTTGGGCGGACGATTCAAGGGTTAGGCGGGTCAGATGCTGGGCGGCCCGATTGACATCCGCCAGCCAGGGGAGCTCATCTCCGGTGGACGGTTGGGAGTCGGAAAGCGGCTCCGCCTCCGACGCCGGAAAGAACTTGTCCATCATCTCGAACAAATCTGGGAAATGGAACGGTTTGGAAAGGTAATACAGCGGGAAGAGCTTTTCAAGCGTGGTATGCCAGCCGACTTCCGAAATCACCACAAAACGGATCTCGGGATTGATCAGCCGAAGAGCGCGCCCGATCCTGACCATCAAATCCTCTTCCGTGGCTGCGTCCAAGAACGCCAGAGGGCAACTCACCTCCTGGACGTAGGCGACGGCGCTCTCCTGGTCACCCGTCACACGGACGCCAAAACGCCCCGTTTCCTCCAGACCCTTGTGGAGGAGTTCCCCAAACGGGATGTCAGAAGTGACCACCAGTAACGGGACAGTCATCTTAAATAGTGTATCACGGCCTTTTCAGAGCCGCAAGTGGTCTAACAATGATGCAAACTTCCCACAATCGGGCAGGCTGCACCGGCCGGCCAGAATCAGGTACAATCATGGCTAGAATGATCTTCAAGGACGCCTGGGAGCTTGTGGACCGGGCGTTCGATCCCGGAAGGAGCCCTTATGCAACTACGCTGCACTTACTGCCAGACAATGTTCGCCATCGGGCGCGAGGAGACGCTGGCCGCCCTCGAAGATATGGCTGAAAATAACCTCAAATACTATGATGCACACTGCCCGAAGTGCCGCCGGGCGAACCGCGTCGAGCGCTTCAAGCTGGAATTCTCCTATCCCGGCTGGAAGGCGGACCTTCAGGCGATGGCAAAACAAGCCGAGGCCACCGCTCCCGTACCAGCCAGCCCGGTCGAGCCGTCCCCTGTAGAGGTTGGGACGACCTTGGTGGAGGCTCCGCTACCCCCCTCCCCGCAGGTGAAAAAAACGCACGTCAAATCCCACACTCGCGCCTCCGTCAAAAGGGAGAAAAACACCGTCGGCGCCGTCAAACCGCGTGAGAGCGCACAGAAAGCACCCGCCAGGAAAGGAAGCGCGGCCCCAGTGAAAGGGAAGAAGGACGCAGGCCGGCCTGCTCCAGCGTCCCAGAAGCGGAAACATGCAGCCAGGTCGACGGGATCAGCGACCAAAGCCAGGAAAGCCACCCGGCCCGCCTCCGCCAAAGGAAATAAACCGGCCGGAAAAAAGAAGAAATGAGCCTGCGCGCCCTCTACATGGACTTCGGTGGCGTACTGGTCCGCACCGTGGACCGTGCCCCGCGCACCCAGCTCGCCGCAAGCCTGGGCTTGAGCACTCGTGACATGGAACAAATCGTCTTCGAAAGCCCATCGGCGATCCAGGCCGCAGTAGGGGCGATATCCGAGGAGCAGCACTGGAAGAACGTGATCGAGGCGCTCAAGCTGCCGGAAAGCAAGCTCCCACGTGTCCATGAAGAGTTCTTCCGTGGGGACTTCTGGGACGAGACCCTGTTCGATTTCGTGCGCGGGCTTCGTAAAACCATCAGGACGGGCTTGATCAGCAACGCCTGGACCGGGCTGCGGGCGGTGATCGTCAAACACCGCTTCGAAGACGCCTTCGATACGATGATCATCTCGGCCGAGGTCCAGGTGGCCAAGCCCGATGCTCGCATTTACCAGCTTGCCCTGGAGAAATTGGAACTCGCCGCCGGGGAAGCCGTTTTCGTCGACGATGTGCCCTCCAACGTCGAGGCGGCGCGGGCGGTCGGGATGCAGGCCATCCAATTTACCCAAAGCCAGGAAGTCATGGAGGAGATCAGGCAGCTGCTCGCGAACCACCGGTGACTTTGCGTCCACCGGGGGGAGAGATCGCCTGTCAGAGACCTTGAGCGATAAAATGATATGCCCACCGCCATCCGCCTCCGGATGGCGGTTCATCCCAGCCCTGCCCGATCCATGCCACCGTCTTATGCAACACCCACGCCCCTATGCCATTTTTCGCCCGGTTCCGGGATGCCTGTTTTGGAACGGCGACTTGAAATGAGATGAAAATCGAATCCGCCTTCGATAAACCTGCCCTGCTGGCGAAGATTCGCCAAATTTATGGCTTCCCGGTGACAAGCCTGGCGTTTGTTCCCGAGGGTTTTGTTGGCTGTCATTACGTTGCCGGTTGCGAGGACGGAAAACATTATTTCGTGACCCTTTTAAACGAGAGCCGCGCCGCCCGCCTCAGCCTTGCCCACCTCGATTTCACTCTGGAACTGACTCGCCGCCTGGTCGAGCAGAAATTATTCCGCCAGCTCCCTGCCCCTCTCCCCACTCTGGCCGGGGATTTAAAGGCTGAATTTCAGGGGCAGGCGCTCGTCCTCTACGATTACATTCCAGGTCACACCCTCATGGAATGCTACCCTTACCCGCCAGAGATTCTGGCCCGCCTGGGGCGGTTGACCGCCCAGCTGCACAGCCTCACCCCCCAGGTGGGAATGGAAATTCCTTTTGTAGAGCAGTTCTGCCTCCCCTTCGAGCACGACCTGCTGGAAGGGATGTCCGGCCTTGAAAAGGTCACCCCCCAGGACCGCTCTGGGCCGCGCATCCTGCAGGACCTCCTCTGGCCTCGCCGCGAGATGATCGCGGGCTTCCTTGCCCGCCTGCACGATCTGGCTGCGAGAGCGAAAGGGCTCCATCCATCCATGGTGCTGTGCCACACCGACATCACTCCCTTCAACATCATTCAGACGCCTGAAGACGAGCTTTTCATCGTTGATTGGGAGGGGGCCATGCTCGCCCCGGCCGAGGCGGATGTATTTCTTTTTACCGGGGAAGGTTTCCCCATTTTCCTGGCAGAGTATTACCGTGAGTCGGGAAAGCCGCGCCTGGACGCACAGCTATTCGCCTTTTATATGTTTCGGCGCAGCCTGGTCGATCTGACCGATTGGATCGTCACCATTCTGCACGAGAACACCTCCGACGAGCAGGATCAGAACGATCTGAAAGGTCTGCTCGAGGATTGTATCTCGACGTGGCCCCATTTCGATACGGCGATCGAATTGGTACGGGAGCAGTTGAAGGCGGTGACAGCCTGATCTTTTAGAGAACCATGAAAACCTTCTTACGCGCCACCTTCGAACAGTTCCGCACCCTGAACCGCCCGGCCAGGCTGTTCCTGCTGGCGCTCTTCCTCGACGGGCTGCTGTTCAGCGGATGGAATTTGTTCTTCAACCTGTATATTCTCAAAGCCGGCCACAGCCGCGACTTCCTCGGGCTGATCAACGCCGCCCCATCCATCTCGGCGCTGCTCCTGGGAGTCCCGATGGGGCTTCTTTCGGACCGGATCGGCCGCAAGCGCGCCATGATCATCGGGTTCACCCTGTCGAACTTCGGCGTCCTCGGCCTGAGCCTCGCCCGCTCCGAGACGGTGATGCTGGTCATGGCCCTGTTCTGGGGAGCGACTGGGCAGTTGTTCGTGCTCAGCCAGGCGCCATTCATGATGCAGGCCTCGGACGACCGGACGCGGGATGTACTCTTCAGCCTGAGCATGGGGGTTGTCCCGCTGGCAAGCACGTTCGGCAACCTCCTATCCGGCTATCTGCCCGGGCTGTTCAGCCGGTTCCTGGGTGCTCCCGACAGTCCTCTGGCCTACCAAGCCGTCCTCCTGACCAGTGTGACCGCCAGCTTTGCAGTGCTGATCCCCCTGGCGTTTGTCCAGGAACCCAAGGCGGCAGAACGCCGTGCCGCCTCCGATCCGCTGCGGCCCAAAGACCCGTCCCTTTGGACGGCGCTGGCACGGCCGCTAACCCTGAAACTGGCCCTGCCCAACCTGCTCATCGGCTTCGGTGCGGCCATGCTTGTCCCCTACTTCAACATCTTCTTCGCCGAGCGCTATGCCATGAGCGATGCGAGCCTGGGACTGCTCTTCAGCATTGGTGCGCTGCTTATCGGCGTGGGTTCCCTGGTCGGGCCGCGCCTGGTCGGCAACCTGGGAGGCAAGGTGCGCACGGTGATACTCGCCGAGGCTGTCAGCCTGATCTTCCTGCTGGCGATCGGCTTCTCACCCTGGCCGTGGCTAGCGATGGCCGGCTACTTGGTGCGCGGCGCCCTGATGAACATGATCGCGCCGTTATTCGACGCCTACGCCCTGGAACAGAGCTCGGTGACCGAGCACGGCATGGTCACCAGCGTACGCAATGTGGCGATGAACGTTGGCTGGGCGGTCGGGCCGTATGTCTCGGGCCTCGTGCAGCAACGCTGGGGTTTCAATCCGCTATTCGTGAACACGGCAGTGCTCTACGGTCTGGCGATCGGGATCACCTGGCTTTTCTTCGACCGGAAGGCACCCCTGAATCGGGCAGCCGCTCCGGGTGGATAGTGCTTGCTGAGCAGGCTTGGCAATTCAATGGGCGGCTCAATTCGTTTCTGATAGAATAGGCTTCATGGGCACCCTGTATCTCGTCGCCACGCCGATCGGCAACCTGGAAGACCTCAGCCCGCGCGCCCTGCGCATCTTACGGGAGGTGCGCCTGATCGCTGCCGAAGACACGCGCGTGACCCGCAAGATGCTGACCCATTTCGGGGTGCACACCCCCCTGACCAGCTATTTCGAGCACAACAAACTGACCAAGCTGGATACGATCCTGGCCGCCCTGGTGGGAGGCGATGTGGCTCTGGTCTCAGACGCCGGGACGCCCGCCCTCAACGATCCCGGCTATGAACTGGTGCACGCCGCCCTGGAGACCGGCCACAGGGTCTGCCCCATCCCCGGGCCGTCCGCGCCGGTCGCGGCGCTGGTCACCTCCGGGCTGCCGACCGATGCCTTCTTGTTCCTCGGCTACCTGCCGCGCAAGTCCCCTGAGCGGCAGGCGCTGCTCGAGCGGGTCACCGGGTATCCCTACACCCTAATCTTTCTCGAAACCCCCCACCGACTGGTCGAAGCCCTGGCCGACCTGCAAAGCGCCCTGGGGGACCGCGAAATCGCAGTCGCCCGCGAATTGACCAAGGTGCACGAGGAGGTCTGGCGCGGGAACCTCACCGAGGCCCAGCAGTATTTTGGTGAGAAAAAGCCGCGCGGCGAGTTCACGCTGGTCGTGGCAGGCAATCCCGTGGAAAAAACGGCGCGCTGGTCGGAAGAGCATATGATCTCGGCGCTGCTGGCAGGAGCCAAAGACAGCAAATCTCCCACCTCGCTGGCCAGCCGCCTGGCCGCTGAATCCGGCTGGGCGCGCCGGGAAATTTATAAACTCGCGACCCTGATCAAAAGTAAAATGGAATGAATCGGGGAGGTTTCGCTTCCTTCAAATCCCTCGATCCCCGGTATATGCTGACTGTGATCGAGGCCTTGTTCGAGCTGTAAAAAATGGGACTGCCTGCTCGCAGTCCCATTTGATTTTCCAGGATCAATCCCAGTCGTATCCGCTCAGTGGATCCGCAGGGCAATGCCTCCGCTTAGAGCACCCAGGAGGGCACCAGCCAGGGCATCCGAGAGATAGTGCAATCCCATCGCTACGCGCGCCAGCGCCACGAGCGGCGCCCAGACCCACAGGACCAGCGCCAGCCACCCGGGTCCCATCCCGCTCGCCAGGACGGCGATCAGAAAGGTGCGAGCCGCATGCCCGGAAGGGAACGAGTGCGGATCGGTGGCGCGGTAAAAGGCACCCCATTCGCCCTCCGGCCGGCGGCGGCGGATGGCGAACTTGACCACCAGGACCACGGCTGCCAGGATCAGGATGCAGACGAGCATCCGGAGTGCCCATGGGCGCCAGAAGGCGTCCCCGCGCCACCACAGCAGGATGAGGCCTGGCCACCAGAACCAGGAATCCCCGGAATGGGCCAGCACGGCCGCACAACTCCTCAAAATGCCTGGACGCTCGGCCACCCGCAGGCGCGCGGAGAGACGGGCGTCCAGTTCGAGCAGGCGCTTCAATTTATTTCCTCACTGTCTTCTTTGTAGCAGAGGAGCGCGCCGCGGGTTTCTTGCTCTTGGAAGCTTGCTTGGGTAATGGTTTACGCGCAGCTGTCTTTCCGTCCGCCGCGCGCATGTGTTTCTTCAGGTCCGCCCGCATGATCTCCAGCTGATGCGGCTTGTCGACGTCCATCCCGACCTCCGCATACGGGCAGATCACTGCTCGGCCAGCCACCTTCAACCTTTTCGATATGGTCGCCACCGCCTTCTCTAGTTCCAGCTGGCCGATGATCAGGAGCAGGGCCGTGTCGAAGCCGACCAGGGCGGCCTGCTTGAGCGGACTCTTGCGAGCATCCAGGATCTTATCCCAGATCCCCCTCTCTCCGCTGGCCAGGAACTTGAGGCGGGCGACATTCATATCCCCGCCGCAGACTTCCATATCTTTGAGACGGGTCCAGGTCCGCTTGGAACCGGGAAAGCGCTTCTCCATGACCGCCCGCTCGATGATGTGATAATAGATATCATCGTTGGTCTGCATGGCGTTGTTCGCCACCCAATCCACCATCTCGCCGGTAATGGCCGGGATATCGGAGGAAATCATCAGCACCTGTCTGGCCTTGGGGGTGATCTCCAACGCTTTCCTGGCGCCGGCCTGTAAGTTCTCCACCATCTTGCCCTGGTTGGGGATGTAAGTGATTTCCTTTCCGCAGGTGAGGCCGCTTTTCTCAGTCAGGCCGACGATGATCACATGGTCGACCGTTTTTGCCTCCGACAGGGCATCCAGCACCCACTGGATCATGGGCTTTCCAGCAATATCCACCATGGCCTTGGGATGGCCCTGGGTGGCTGCATACAGCGGCTCTTCCGGCAGCGGGATTCCTCCCGCGGTGATGATCGCATCCATAAATATCTCCTCCAAGATCGTTCACTGCAAAAATCGCAGCCAGGGGAAAATCGGGTTGACCCGGCTTTCTAGTTCAACTCCTGCAGGGTCGGCTCGAATCCGAGCTTCTCGATCAGCTCATTGTACTCTTCGCGCGTCAGGGCGCGCTTCTTGCCCGACACGGCAATCATGGCTGCTTCCATCATATTCGTGCCGAAGGAACGCCCATCCAGCACCGGTGTGGTCGTGACCAGGTACTTTACGCCGCATTGGCGAAACAGCTCCACATCCTGAGGCGTCGTGGTGTTGGTCACAACCACCTTCCCGCGCATATCGTCCGGCATATAGCGCTTGATATAATGACAGTCGCCCGCAACGACCGTAGCCCAGTGGAACCACTTGGGGTATTTCGGCTTGCGCTGCTCCTGCTTTTCACCGGTCGGGTAGACCCACTCGAACGGCAGGCGCCCGGCGAGCGGCAAAAGCAGGGAAGCCAACACTTTGAGCTGTCTCTCAGTGTGCAGGGGGATCGGCATGCCCAGCGAGAACATGAAATCCCCGAAGGTGCACTCATACCCGGCTTTCACGAACCCGTGCCCCAGGCCCCAGCGATCCACGCCTGTCATGATGAAGGCCTTCTTTCCCCCTGCCTCCTGGATGTACTCTCCAAGCCTGGACTCGACAAAAGGCGCCGCCTTGGTCTCCAGGGTGTTCTTCAGCCCGACGCCGTCCACGACGGGCGTCTGCTTGATCAGGCGGACCATCGGCCTGACCGAATAGAGCGGGTACCAACGGGTATCCACCATCAAGCCCAGGTCCGCGCCGCCCACCCCGAACGCATCCACCTGTCCATCCAATTCCTGGTATTTGCGCGCCGCGGCTTCCATATCGCCGTCCGTGCCTATGCGTTCGATGCTGACCTTTTCGCCCAACAGCTGGATGGTGATGGCCTTATCACGCTTGGATGAGCCGATGCTGACGCTGACTGCTCGCTTCATGGTTTTCTCCTCCTGCGTGCATAAAAAACAGTATACACCCGACATAATCATATGAAAATAGGACGGCCTCCAATTAAACACCCGGATGCCCACCCCGTTCCGGATCGCAGCGCTCTCTGGCAGAGCTACCCTGCCAACCGCCAGGATTCAAACTTTATCCCGATCTAGGGCCCCGCGGTGACATAGAAATAGTCGCGGGTGTAATTCCACAGGTAGCGGTCAATATTATCGTTCATCTGGGCCGGGAAGAGCGGCTCCAGGGTTAATTTCTTTCCATCTGTGCGGACTGCCACAAAATGGACCCAGTAGGGGTTAATATCCAGCTGGATGGCCTCGGTCGCGCCAGCAGCGATCAGCGAATCGGCCAGAGCCTCAATCGTCAGGCTGGGACCGCAGACATAATACAAGGTCATGCCGTCCGAGCTCAGGCCGATCGCCGACCGCCAGGTCGGTGAACCCCCTCCCACCACATACCCCCAATCGCTTGGCGAATCATTGTATACGCGCGGGTTGATCGCGCCGTGCTGGATGACGAGCGGCCCGTTCTGCCGCCAGGCCACCCAGTACGGAGAGGCTATCATATCCACACCCCATTCGCCGATATGGACATCCCCCTCCTGGCCGATCGCCAGGGTGCCCAGGCCTTCCCGGGCAGGCAGGGCGACCACGCCGTCCGCCATGGCACCGAACTGGCCTTGCTGGGCTTTAAACCCGCCGTTGAACATGGCCAGCAGAACACCCGGGGCTCGATCGGCCGTGGGGATCGCTCCTGTGCGCGGCGGGCTGTTCGGAGCATAGGGCTGAACCGTGCCCAGCACAAAATGCAGCCGGGTAAGGTGCAGGTCAAACGCGACCACCGCCGCAACGGCATAGGCGCGCCCCAGGTCTGGTTGAAAAGAGGTGAGGTAAGCCACCGTCCGTCCGGTGGCATCCTGTATGTACGGTGACCAACCCCCTTCCCCGCGCAGCGAAGTAAGAGGAACCAGCGATGCGGGCTGCCAGGGTGTGCTTGTCGGGATCGGCGATACAGTCAGGATTGGGGGGAGGGTAGTGAGCGCTTGCGCGGGGGCGGTCAGGCTGGGAGAGGGAGTGGCTGCCAGAGTCATGGAAGGGGGCGTGGCGGTCGAGAAAACCGCCACCGGGGTTGGCGCTCCGGCGGGCAGGATCGGCTTTGTCCAACCCAGGTCATACGACCACTGTTGGAAGCTGTCCTGGACCGTGAAGACCCCCGCCTCCAGGGCTGCGACCGCCTTGTCCCCGATCGCCGCCCGTAGCAGATCCGCACCCTGCGCGCCGAGGGACGGCCATCTGTTCAGCGCGGCGAACATCCCCACGAGGACCAAGCCTGCGATCAGCCCTGCTCCCAGAAGCCAGCGGAGGATCCGCCTCCCAGGGGAAGCTCGCTTATTCATGAACCGATCACTCTTCTCCCTGCCAGACCGTCCCGTCCTGCCACATGGGTGCGTATGCAGCCCTTAGGCGGGTCCCCCACTGGAAGGATTGAACACCCGGATGGCAGCCTGCACGCTGACGGGGCACTGGTACTCACAGATTCCGCAACCGATGCAGAGCTCCCGGTCAACCTCTGGGAATTGGAGTTTCACCAGTTTTCCATCCGGTCCAACCACTTCCGCCTCCTCCAGTTTAACCGCTTTATCGGGCAACGGGCACATCTCCTGACAGACGATGCACGGACGGTGATCAGACCAGGGGATACAGCGATTTTGATCGATGGTCGCCCGACCGATGACCTGCAATCGTTTCTGGTCGAGGCTGAGCGGCGGGATCGCTTGCACTGGACATGCCTGGCCGCAGGCCGTGCAGGCATAATCGCAGAATCCCAAACGCGGGATGAGGACCGGCGACCCAAACCCCTCCACCCCTGCTTCGAACACCGCCGGCTGCAGGCCTCCTGTCGGGCAGATGCGCATGCACTCGCCGCAGCGGATGCAGCGCGTGAGGGCCACGGCGTCCAGGTTGTTTTCGCGCGCCCCCGGCGGGCGCACCAGGAATGGCGACTCGCGCTTGGCCAGGGAGTCACTTTGGAAGAGGCTCACCCCGATGACGGCCGCGGCGATCGCACCCAGGACCTCCCGCCGTCCAGGGTCATAACGATCCCAGGTGGAGGTCGAGAAGCGCGGGCTGAACGTGTTCAGGCCGCGCGGGCAAATCTCCAGGCAATTCAGGCACATGGTGCATTCGCCTGGATCACTGCGGTAGCCCTGGGAGGGGTCGATGGTCCCCGTCGGACAGACGTCCGTGCACAACGTGCAGCCCTTGCAATCCTCGCTCACCCGGCGGCGGAAGGGGGCCAGCTTGCTCACGAGGCCCAGCAGGCCGCCGAGCGGGCAGAGGTAGCGACACCAGAACCGCTCGGCAAACACATTGAGAAGGATGACTCCCAGGAACAATCCGGCGAACAACAGAGTATCCCGGTAATAGACCGGCGTGGGAGGCAGGAGGCCCGGCCGCAAGAGCTGGTCGAAGCTGGAAACAGGCCCAGCCAGGGCCGGCACGCCGTACAGGGCTGACTCCGTAGCGGTGAGGACCCGGTCCAAGGCAGGCCAGACACTCACCGTCAGCGTGCGGACCAGGATGGCCAGCGGATCGAAGAAAAGCAGACTCAGATTCCCCAAGAGGGCCGCGACCAGGATCACCAGAAAGAGGTCGTACTTCACCCGGCGCCATCCCTCCGGCGGGGCAGTCCGCTGACCCCGGGCGCGGCGGAGAGGGAGGAGATCCAGCGTCGTCCCCAGCGGGCACAACCAGCCGCACCAGGCCCGGCCGAAGACCAGGGTCAGGAGCAGGATGATCAACGCCAGCGATGAGCCCGCCAGCCAGGTACGGCTGGCAAGCAGGTTAGCGAGCACCGCCAGCGGATCCAGGCGCATGGGCAGGTTGATCACCTGACCCGGCCAACCACCCTGGCGCGACAGGATGAACAGAAGGATGAAGAAGGCCAGTGTCAGGTACTGGACCGCTCTGCGGGCGGTGATCCACGCCCCTTGCGGGTGGCCTTTTCTGACCTTCTTCCTCGCCCCCCGAGTATTCAACCTGGGCGATTCCATAAGAAGATTCGATTTTTATGATCCGACCGGGATTTGCTCGATTTTCAGATTCTGCAGGTCACTGCGGCCGAGTCCCATGGCGGCCCCGGCGACAATATAAGAGAGGTCGCTCGGCTGCATGTTGAACAGTGTGGCGGTGTAACTATCCGCGGCCACGATATCCGTGCTGGCGATCACCGTATCCAGCTCTTTCACATCCTTCAGGTCGCCTCCGCCGGGCCCGCCCGCCACCAGGATGCGCACGGCATCCACCACGGTCAGCTTCGGCTTCACCAGGCTGGTCAGGTCGGCCAGACGCTGACCGATGTTGATGTGCATGCCAGGGCGGTTGAGGATCACCCCCATGAGGTTCTTCATCCCCAGCGTGAGCAGGGACAGGTCATGATTCTTGGCAATGGGCACATTGATCACCAGATCGGCCTTGAGAATGTCTTCAAAGACCTCAATTTGTTTTAAATCCAGGCCGGACGGGATGGGTGTCTTCACATATTTAAACAAGGGCATGTACACCATCTGGCCGCCGGCCGCCTCCACCTGCTGGCGGATGCCGCTCGTCTGGTAGCCTTCCTGCTCCGAACAGCCAAAAGGAGAATCCATCACCTGCACGCTGCCCGCCCCGGCCTCCAAACACATTTTGACCAGTGCCCCCACCACCCACGGGTTAGTGGTGGCCGCGTACTGATAAGGGTGGGCGACGCAGATGTTAGGTTTGATGATCACCTTCGCCCCGCTCTGGACGAACTTCGGCATGCCCCCCAGGGCGGCGAGGGCTGCCCTCACCAGGGCTTCCGGATCGCTGCCGCCGTGCGCCACGGCCAGGTCAGGCACGACCAAGGGGGTCGCCGTCGGCACAGGGACAGTCGCTGTGGAGAGCGGAAGTGCCGTGTCGGTAGGCGCGGCAGGCAGGGGGGTGTCGGTGGAGGCCCGTGGGAGGCTGGTATTCGCACCTGCCGGGAGCGTGGTCGCGGACAGCGCCCGGTCACAGGCGGCCAGGATCCCAGCTGCAGTCAGGGCTCCCAGCCCGGCTGCGCTTCTGCGCAGGAAGTCACGGCGGGAAAGTTTAGCCATTTTTATTCTCTCTTCTAGTATAGGGCATTTCCTTCTCCGAATCAACAAAGTACAGGGCAAGCTTCATTCTGGAATTTCACCTCCTAGCAGGCCAAATCGTAGCCATGGCAAGAGGTAAAATAAAACGTAGCGGAGGCTGTTTTGTCACGACGCATCATGATCATCCTGCTCCTGCTCTATGCCCTGCTTACCCTTTATTCCGTGTGCAGCATCGCCCTGGGCGGGCACCCCTCTCCCTGGCTCATACCGATCAACACCCTGGCAGGTTTTGGCTTTGCCCTGCTGCATGCCAGACAGCGGGAGGGGTGGAGCCGCGCTCTGCGCCTGCTGGGGTCGGTCTTCGTCGTCAGCCTGCTCTTCGAGAGCGCCGGAGTGGCGACAGGCTGGATCTACGGCCCCTACCACTATACCCATCAACTCGGCCCGCTGTTCCTGGGCCTCGTCCCGTATCTCATCCCGCTGGCCTGGTTCATGACGAGCTATCCTGCCTTCGTCATCGCCGACCGACTGCTGCCGGCGGAATGGAATCGCCTAGGCCGGCTTCTGGCCGTTGCGGCCATCAGCGGGTTGGTGATGACCGCCTGGGACCTGGTCATGGATCCGTTCATGGTGGCTGCCGGGTACTGGGTGTGGGAGACACGCGGGCCTTATTTCGGGATCCCGCTGCAGAACTTCTGGGGCTGGTGGCTGACGGTTTTCACCAGCATTGCCCTGTACCTGTTGATTTCAGGGAAAGCGTCGCGTCCAACCTCGCCACGCTTCGATCAGCTGGCACTTGCCAGCTACCTGGTCACCCTGCTCGGGGCGGTGGGCATCTCCCTGCTCACCCACGCTGGCGGTCCGGCCCTGGTCGGGTTCTTTGCCATGGCCCCCTGGCTCGTCAGCGGATGGCTGCGGACCGCCCGGGAATAGAAAGGACGCATTCCTGGAAGCCGTCGGGCCCCCGATTCCCTTCGGGGCTTACCTTCCTTGCGGCGTGAAAGCCCTGCCATCCAGGGCTGAGAAGGCGTCAGGAATGCAGTAGCTCCGCCAGCACCTTCCTAGAGCGCTCCTCGATGACCGCGTGCAGCGACTGCCCGTGGGCGTCCATGGTCACCACCGCCGGGAAGTCCTTCACCTCGATCACCCACAACGCCTCCGGCACGCCAAAGTCCAGCTTGTACACGGCCAAGACCTTCTTCACGGACTGGGCGATCAAGGTCGCCGCGCCGCCGATGGCATGGAAGTAGACCCCTGGCACATCCTGGCAGCCTTTCAAGGTCTTCGGTCCCATGCCTCCCTTGCCAACGACACCTTTGAGGTTGAAATGTTTCATCACATCAGCCTGGTAGGGCTCCTCGCGGATGGAAGTGGTCGGCCCGGCGGCCACGAACCGGTACTCCCGGGTGTCCAACCCGGCTACGACGGGACCGCAGTGGTAGATGACCCCGCCTGCCAGGAGCGGCTTGAGCGCCGCGTAGATCTGCTGGTCATCGCCCTGAGGGGATCGGGTTCTCTGGATAAAGGTCTCGACCAGCCATTTGTGGGCGGCATCCCGTCCGGTCACCATGACACCGGTCAGCCCAACCGGGTCGCCGACCTTCAGGCTGCGGATGACCTCATCACTGATAGGAATGGTCACTGGTTGCATGCCGCCCTCCGCTAGTCGTAGCTCACCTGGTTCCCCCGGACGGTCAGCTTGCGCCGCCGGTAGGCCCAGCACATATAGGAAATGGAGACAAAGTAAGAAGCCGGCAACCGCGACAGGCCTGTCAGGCGGGTGTCCAGAACAGTCGTTTTCCCCCCGAAGCCCATCGGGCCAATGCCCAGGCTATTGGCTTCCTGGGTCAGCTGTTTTTCCAGGGCGGCCAGCTTCACGTCCGGGTTGGCCTCTCCCATCACCTTGAACAGAACTTCCTTCGAGGCAAAGTAGGACGAGCCGCGGTCCCCGCCAATCGCCACGCCCAGGATGCCCGGGGCACAGCCCTGGCCCTGGGCACGCTGCACCGCATCTAGGACGGCCCTGCGCACCCCGGGGAGGTCCCGCCCCGCCCCGAGGCGGGAATCCGGCAACGAATACTGCGCGCCGACGTTCTCGCAGCCACCGCCCTTGAGCAACAGCTCGATGGTCAGGGTGTCCCCCGCGACCTCCTCGAAATGGATATAGGGGAAGTCGTCCCCGCCCAGATTGTTGCCACTGTTCTTGTCGGAGACCGCCTCCACCGCGTTCGGGCGCATGTAGGCTTTCTTGGTGGCGCGTTCGAGCGCCGTGCGGATCTGCTCTCTGAGCTGGCGCGTGGACCAGCCCTCAGGATGCTTGACATAGAAGATGGGTGTGCCGGTATCCTGGCAGATGGGGGTGGAGTTCTCGCGGGAGAGTTCCACGTTCTTCAGGATGGTCTCCAGTGCGCCGCGCGCGGCCGAGCCGGGTTCCTCCTGCTCGACGGCGGAGCGCAACGTCTTTTCCACATCCGCCGGCAGGTCGGTCGACGTGCGGCGGATCAGTTCAAGGATCTCACTGGTCAAGTCTCGCATAGGATCTCCGCAAGGGGGTTGAAGGTTTCCTTTATCATACACAAAACGGAACAAATTTCGAGTTACAAAGCGCGGGGAATGGCAGGTCAAAACTCCTAAATAAAAGACCTCCCGCAGGAGGCTGCGGGAGGTCGATTGGGGTCGTGCCCTTTAGGGCGCGTACACGTAGAAGTTCTTGAAGAGAATGTCTGTTCCGGCAGTATCGTAGCTGGCAGCCACCAGCCCGACATCGCCGCCCTGGAACGAGCTGTCGGTCGCCGTCGCAACCTGGGTCCCATTGGCATACAGCGTCAGGGTGTCGCCGACGCAGTCCACCCGGATGTGGTTGGTCAATGCGCCCTGGTTGATGCCATTGACTGGCTGTAATTTCCCATCGGCGGAAGAGATGACCGTGGGATTTCCACTCTGCTCTTTGATGACGCCGGCGTAGCCATCGCTGGAGATGTAGAACTTATAGAAGTTGTCTGAGTCCTGGTAGCGACAGATGACCCCGAAGGCATTGTTGTCCGGACCGCCCAACTTGGTGGCGTCCACTTCCAGGTGGACGTCGTTCTGGAACCCTTTGCCGGGGTTGGCCCACTTGTACAGGGAGGTCGCCGTGATGTGGATTTCATAGCCGCCGTTGGTATAATCGGCGGTTCCATTCTGCGTCGAGCTGTGGTCCCAGCCGCTCGAGGGATCTGAAAAATCATCATGAAACAGAATGTTGCTGGTGGTCGGGGTGGCTTGCCCGCTGGGAGTCTGTGGGGTGAAGCTGCAGGCCAGCGTGACCAGCATCAGGACCAGGAGCGCTGCCATCAACTTTTTTGACATATTTCCTCCTTAAAGTTGTTTAATTTTCCTGAGTATATATATTACACGCAATTTCGCAAGGCCCTTTTCCGGCCCTCTTGACAAAAGCAAAAGGGCAGGTAGAATAACCTGCGGCGCGAGCCTATTTTATTTCAAGCCCAATAAGTGTTTATTATACACTAATGAATCTCCCCGCGAGCATCCCCCTCCCCCCCGCCATCCTGGATGCCATACAGCGCGCCCTGGCAGAAGATCTCGGATCCGGCGATGTGACCACCGACGGCATCGTCCCGCTACAGGCGGCGATGCGCGGCCAGATCATCGCCAAGCAGCCCGGAATCATCGCGGGACTCGATGTGGCCCAGGCGGTGTACCTGACCGTGGACCCAGACGTTCAGTTCGACGGCCAGGTGCAGGAGGGCACCCGGGTGGAGGACCGCCAGATCCTGGCCAAGGTCAATGGATCGGCGCGCAGTCTGCTCAGTGCTGAACGGACAGCTCTCAATTTTCTGGGCCGCATGTCGGGCATCGCCACACTGACGCATTCCTACGTGGAGGCGGTTGCCGGGACGAAAGCCGTGATCCTCGACACACGCAAAACCGCCCCAGGGCTGCGCGCCCTAGATAAGCTGGCGGTAGCGCGCGGCGGCGGGCAGAACCACCGCATCGGGCTTTTTGACATGATCCTGATCAAGGACAACCACATCGACTTCGCCGGCTCGCTCGCGGAGGCGGTGAAGCGGGCCCGGGCCGCCTCGTCCGGGCTGGTGATCGAGGTCGAGGTGCGCACGCTCCAGGACCTTCAGACGGCCCTGGATCTGGGGGTCGAGCGCATACTGCTGGACAACATGTCCCTGCAGATGATCGCCCAGGCAGTGCGGCTGACCGCCAGACGCGCCCGGCTGGAAGCTTCCGGCAATGTCAGCCTGAAGACCGTCCGGCGCATTGCCGAAACCGGGGTCGATTTCATCTCGGTCGGCGCGCTGACGCATTCGGCCAAGGTCTTTGACGTCAGTTTCGATACTTTACCGGTTGAAAGAGGTTGACATGGAAACTCAGGAAATGTACGAAAAAATGAAAGCACGGCTGGCCAAGATCGTGCCGGATGTGGAGCTGCGCTACAAGGCCGAACTGGCCGCGGAAATTGTTACCCTCAAGAAGGAAAAGAACGCCGTGATCCTCGGCCACAACTACATGGAGCCGGCTCTGTTTTACTCCATTCCCGACTACACCGGCGATTCGCTCGACCTCAGCCGCAAGGCTGCCCAGACCGACAAGGACATCATCGTCTTCTGCGGGGTGCGCTTCATGGCCGAGACCGCCAAGATCCTCAATCCGACCAAGACCGTCCTGCTACCGGCCGAAAAGGCCGGCTGCTCTCTGGCCGCCAGCATCACCGCTGCGGACGTGCGTGCCCTCAAAAAGCGCTTCCCAGGCGTTCCGGTGGTGAGCTACGTCAACACCTATGCCGACGTGAAGGCAGAAAGCGACATCTGCTGTACATCCAGCAACGCCGCGGCGGTGGTCGATTCCCTGCATGCACAGACGGTCATCTTCCTGCCGGATGAATACCTGGCCAAGAACGTCGCCCTGGAGACCGGCAAGCACATCATCTTCCCCCTGGCCGGGACGGCGACCTTTGAAGACACCTCACTGGATTATCAGATGATCGGCTGGCACGGCCGCTGTGAGGTCCATGAAAAGTTCACGGTGAAGGATATTGAAACCGTGCGCGCCCAGTTCCCGGACGTGGTCATCCTGACCCACCCCGAGTGCAGTCCCGAGGTGGTCGCCGCCTCGGATTTCTCCGGCGGCACCAACGCCATGATCCGCTATGTTCAGCAGAGCAAGGCTCCCCATTATCTACTGTTGACCGAGTGCGCCATGGGCGACAACATTGCCGCGGCCAACCCGGAAAAGGATATGCTGCGCTTGTGCATGGTGCGCTGTCCGCATATGAACACGATCACGCTGGAAGATACTCTCAACGCCCTCCAATTCAACCGCTTTTTGATCGAGATCCCCGAAGAGGTCCGCAGCCGCGCCGCAAAAGCTGTGGAGCGCATGATCGCGATCGGATAGGCCTGCCCTATGAAAACGACTGACGTCCTTATCATCGGCTCCGGGATCGCCGGGGCGACCGCTGCCCTGCGGCTGGCCCGCAACCCCAGCCGCCGCATCATCCTGATTACGCGCGCTCCCGATCCGCGCGAATCGAATTCCCGCTGGGCACAGGGCGGCATTATCGCCCGCGGCCCGGATGACAGCGCCAAGTTGCTGGTAGAGGATATCCTGGCTGCCGGAGCCGGAGCCTCCCTGCCGAAAGCCGCCCAGATCCTGGCCAAGGAAGGCCCGCCGCTCGTGGAGGAGATTCTGATCGGCACAGCCGGCATCCGCTTCGACCATGAGCCGGATGGCACCCTGGCGTACGGCCAGGAGGCAGCCCACTCTCGCCGGCGGATCATCCACGTCGGCGACGGTACCGGCCAAGCGATCATGAACGGCCTGATGGAGGTCCTCAAGCAGAAGCCAAATGTCGAACTGCTGACGAATGCCACCGCGGTCGACCTGCTCACCTACCCGCACCACGCCCGTGATCCCCTGGCCTGGTATGGTCCGATTATCTGCCACGGAGCCTATGTCTTTGACCGCGACGGGGGCGCCGTCCACCGCACGCTGGCCGCTACAACCATCCTGGCAACCGGTGGGCTGGGGCGCATCTTCCGGAACACCACCAACCCGCCGGGAGCGCGCGGCGATGGGCTGGCGATGGCCGCCCGGGCTGGGGCGCGCATCATCAATGCGGAATATATCCAGTTTCATCCCACGGCCCTGGCCGTCCCGGGCGCGGAGGGCTTCCTGATCAGCGAAGCAGTGCGCGGCGAGGGCGGGGTGCTGCTGACGCCGGACGGGCAGCCTTTCATGGAGAAGTACGACCCGGAGTGGAAGGACCTGGCGCCGCGTGACATCGCCGCCCGCGCCATCCATGTCGAGATGGAGGCCAACGGCTATTCCCATGTTCTGCTGGACATCGCTTCGCACATGCCGGCCGAGAAGATCAAAGCCCGTTTCCCGAACATATACGCCGAGTGCCTGCGCGTCGGGTTGGACATCACCCACGAGCCCATCCCGGTCGTCCCGGCCGCGCACTACTTCTGTGGCGGCGTGGCGGTGGATGAATGGGGCCGGACCAACATTGCCAACCTGTACGCGATCGGCGAAGTCTCTTGCACGGGGCTGCACGGCGCCAACCGGCTGGCATCCACCTCGCTGCTGGAAGGATTGGTGTGGGGCAGCCGCACCGCCATTCACATCGAAACCATCCTGGGCCACGATCTGCCGCGCATCCCCGGTCGCGAGGAAGTCCCTCTCTGGGATGAAAGCAACCTGACGAAGGATTCAGACCCCGCCTTGATCCAGGGCGACATGCAGACCATCCAGAACATCATGTGGCACTATGTCGGGCTGATCCGTAGCGGCGACCGGCTGGCACGCGCCATTCACGAACTGCGACACCTGCAAAACGAGATCGAAGTCTTCTATCGCAAAACCAAGCTGAGCGACGGGCTGATCGGCCTGCGCAACGCCATGGAGGTAGGGCTGATCGTGGCCCAGGCGGCCCAGCACAACCGCCAGAGCCGCGGCTGCCACTACCGCGCCGATGCCGTTCAGGCGGGTGACCGGCTGATCTAGGCGAACCCACCGATAAAGCCGAAAGGATTAAAAACGGGCGCAGCCAGCTGCGCCCGTTGCCAGTTATCCTCCGGGATGACCTTTGCCGTTCCGGACCGTTTCATCGCCTCGTTTTTTCATCGAGGCTGGTGCCCTTGATCTCCTCGATCTCGCCCGTGGCGATGAACACTGTGCGCTCGCAGATATTGGTGACGCGGTCCGCGACGCGCTCCAGGTTGTGGGCGGTCCAGAGCAGGTAGTTGGCACGTTCGATGGTGCTGGGGTCCGCCAGGATAATCGTCATCAGCTCGCGGTAAACCTGGGTGTACAGCCCGTCCACCTCGTCATCCTCCGGGGGAATGGCATGGGCGGCCTCCAAGTCCTCGTTGATAAAGGCGGTCAGGGAGCGATGGAGCATGTCAACGCTTTTCTGAGCCATGCGCGGGATGTCAATCAGCGGCTTGAGCAGAGGTTCGTCACCCATGCGCAGGTTGACGGTGGCAATGCCCTTAGCGTAATCACCCATGCGCTCCAGTTCACCAGCCACCTCCAGGACGGAGGCCAACAGGCGCAGATCATGGGCCATGGGCTGCTGGGTGGCAATCAGGACCATCACCTGTCCTTCGATGGCATAACGCTTGGCGTTGATCAGCGAGTCGGTCTCATAAATCCGGCGCGCCGCCGCGAGGTCGCGTTTCTTCAGGGCCTCCACCGAATCTAGGATCTGGGTTTCCACCATGCTACCCAGCAGGAGCAGTTCATCCTTTAATTGTTGGATCTCGGTTTCAAAAGTTTTCCGCATTCGTCACCTCATTTTCCAAATGCCGGTCTGGTGATTATAACCAGGTTTGACCCGTCTAACCGAACCGGCCGGTGACGTAATCCTCGGTGCGTTTGTCCTTGGGACGGGTGAAGATGACCTGAGTCTGGTCGTATTCGATCATCCGACCGGCGCGCTGCTCGTCGATCATCATCATGGCAGTGTAATTGGAGACGCGCGCCGCCTGCTGCATATTATGGGTGACAATGATGATCGTGTACTCCTTCGCCAGGTCGTGCATCAGCTCCTCGATACGCAGGGTTGAGATCGGGTCGAGGGCGGAGGCAGGCTCGTCCATCAGGATCACTTCCGGCTCGACCGCCAGGGCGCGCGCGATGCACAGGCGCTGCTGCTGTCCGCCGGAAAGGGACATACCGGACTGGTGCAGCTTGTCCTTGACCTCCTCCCACAGCGCGGCCGACTTCAGGCTGCGCTCGACAACCTCGTCCAGGTCAGTGCGCCGGCGGACGCCGTATAGGCGCGGGCCATAGGCGACGTTGTCGTAAATGGACTTGGGAAACGGGTTGGGGCGCTGGAAGACCATTCCGACCCGGCGGCGGATGTCCACCACGTCCACCCCGGGCGCAAAGATGTTCTCCCCGTCCAGGGTAATCTCGCCGATCATCCGGCAACTGGGCGTCAGGTCGTTCATGCGGTTGAACGAGCGCAACAGGGTGGACTTTCCGCAGCCCGAGGGGCCGATGATCGCCGTGATCTGCTTCTCGCGTACGTCCAGATTAATATCGGCTAGGGCGCGGAATTTGCCATAGTAAACATCCATTTTCTTTACGCTCACCTTGATGAGGGCATTCCCATTGGTTTCGCGTTTGATTTGGGTCATGATTTCCATGGTCATATTCGTACTTACCTTTCGCGCCTCATCAAGGGGCAGGGCAGGGAAAGACATATTTTCCTAGCCACGCATTTTGCGAGCCCGTTCCTGGGCCCACACTCGGGCGATGATGTTGATCGCCAGAACAAAGATCATCAGCACCAGGGCAACCGCCCAAGACTGCTCGACCCGCTCCGGATAGGGCTGCTGGGCATACTTCCACAGGGCCAGAGGCAGGGAATCCACTGGGGCATTGATGATCCGTCCGATGATGGTGAAGATCGACTGGTGGTTTTGCACGCCGCCGCTGACAATCTGGCCCAGATTGAAGCGCTCATTGCCCAGGGCAGTCATCAACAGCGGCGCCGTCTCACCGGCGGCACGGGCAATTGCCAGCAAGAAACCGGTCAGGATGCCGTTGGCTGCAGCCGGGAAGAGCACGCTGAGGGAGGTCTTCCATTCCGGCGCACCCAGACCGAGGGAAGCCTCGCGCAAGGTGCCGGGAACCAGCTTGAGCATTTCTTCCGTGGTGCGGATGATGGTCGGCAGCATGATCACTGCCAGGGCAGCTCCGCCTGCCAGACCGGAATAATGCCCCATTGGGACGACCATCAGGCCGTAGACAAACACGCCAACCACAATGGACGGAACACCCGACAGCACGTCGGTGCTGAAGCGCAGGGCCACTCCCAGAGGACGGTTCGGATAGCGCGCCGCATAAAAGGCCGCCAGGACCCCGGGCGGGATGGCAAACACCGCCGCCAAAATGATCAGGACCAGTGTCCCTTCAATGGAGGACAGCACACCACCGCCGGTGACACCCAGCGGTGTCGGCATATGAATAAAGAAATCCAGATTGATCGCCTTGCCGCCGCGCACAATCACGTAGCCGATAATCCAGAACAGCGGGACCAGCGCCAGGGCGGTCAGTACGCCGGTCAGGGTAATCATGACCGCGTTGATCGTCTTGCGCCGTCGAATGCTAAGCGCACGCCTGCGGTCGGTTAATTCCGCCATCTGGCTCATGCGCGTCCCTCCTGTGGCGTCTGCCGCGCCACCTGCCAGACCAGGAAACGGGCCAGCATGTTCAGGAGCAGGGTCATAACGAATAAAATAAGGCCGATTTCAATTAAAGCACCCGTATGCAAAGCCGAAACCGCCTCGGCGAACTCGTTGGCGATCAAACTTGCCATCGTGTAGCCCGGCCGCAACAGGGAGGCGGATCCTTCAATGCTGTTGCCGATGACCATGGTGACGGCCATGGTCTCGCCCAGGGCGCGTCCCAACCCCAGGATGACTGCCCCTAGGATACCGGAAAGTCCGTAGGGGATCAGCACCTGCCAGATGGTTTCCCACTCCGTCGACCCGAGAGCCTTGGCGGCTTCACGCTGGCTGTTGGGAATGGCTAGGAAGACATCGCGGGTGACGGCCGCAATGGTGGGGATGATCATGATGGTCAGGATCAGGCTGGCGGCTAGGCGCGAGGCCCCACTGGCCGGGATTGGGCCCATGAACAAACTGCTCAGGACTGGGATATTCCCCAGGGTATTGCCCAGGAAGTTCCCGATGGGCGTGACGACCTGCGGCAAAAACACAAAAATGCCCCACAAGCCGTAGACCACACTGGGGATGGCTGCCAGCAGTTCCACCATCCAGGTCAACGGCGTGCGCAACCAGGGCGGACAGAGTTCCGCCAGGAAGATGGCAATGCCCCCGGCGACCGGCACGGCCACCACAATGGCGACCAGGGAGGTCAGCAAGGTACCATAAATGAACGGCCAGGCCTGGAAGTGATCGTTGACTGGATCCCAGCTGGCATTGTTCGTGGGGGTCAAAAACGACCAGCCGAAGCCGGTCCGCGATGCTACCGAGCGGCTCCACAGCATCCAGCCCACGGACAGCATTAAAACAAACACCAGGGCAGAACCCAGGATGATCAGCCCCTGCCACAGGCGGTCACCGTGCTGGAAAAATCGCTGCAACCGTTTTGGCTGGCGAAATCCAAGAAAAGGGGAGTTTTGGCTACGCATGGTCCTTCCGAATGGTTCCAACCAGCTCTTCAACCTGAGCCTTGATCAAATCCCGGATCGGGCGAACCTCATCAAGAGGCAGGTCCTTTGGATCCGGGATATTCCAGTCGATGTGCCGGTCTGCCGGGATGAATGGGCATTCATCGCCGCAGCCCATGGTGACCACGTAATCGTACTTCCCGGCCGGGAGCTCTGCCAGCGACTTGGAGTGATGTTTACTGAGGTCACAGCCGACCTCCTGCATGGCGGAGGCTACGACAGGGTTGATCTTCCCGGCTGGGTGCGAACCTGCGCTGGAAGCCTCCACCAGGTTCGGGGCGGCCTGGCGCATGAATGCCTCCGCCATCTGGCTTCGGCCGGCGTTTTCGATGCAAACGAATAAAACTCGAATGGAGTCAGTCATTTTGGAATTACTCGCGGTTTGGAGGGCCTGCGGTCGGAGGCCCTCCAAACTCGAGAGAGGAAGCAAGTTCAAAGGAATTTCAAGTTATGGCATCACCGACTGGCCGTTGCAGGTCACCTGGCCCAGCTTGGCAAGCACGGTCTGGCGGACGGCATCCGGAAGGACCGAGTAACCAAGAGTGGCAGCAGCCTTCTGGGCGGTGGGATCCGTCTGGGCCCACTTCAGGAACTCTATGATCTTCTGAGCCTTGGTGCAGTCTTTCATGGAGGTGGTGTGCAGGATGATGTAGGTATAGCCCGTGATTGGCCACACGTCAGGGGTCTTGCCGTCGACAATGATGTTGGTCAACTGGGGCGTGAAGGTGTTGGCAAATTCAGCCATGGCGGCATTCACGCTGTCGCCGTTGGCGGTGACGGTCTTGCCGGCCTGGTTGATCATCTGGGCGAAGGTCAGGCTATTGGCCTTGGCGTAGGCGATCTCAACGTAGCCGATTGAGTTGGGTGTATTGATCACGTCCGCGGCTACACCTGCATTGCCCTTGCCGCCGATGCCGTTGCCAGCCTTGTCCACCGGCCACTGCACCGACTGAGCGCCCCCGGCGGTCCAAGACGAGCTAAATGAGGTCAGTGCCCTGGTGAAAATCTCAGTCGTGCCGGAACCATCCGAGCGGTGTACGGCGGTGATCTTGGCAGCTGGCAGCAAATCCTTCAGGCCTGGGTTGGTAGCAAGAATCTCAGGATCATTCCACAGGGTGACCTTGGCATTGTAGATGTCCACCAGGGTCTGGCGGTCCAGAATGAGGGTCGGGATGGTTGCGGGGGTGGGGGTGGGTCCCGTGCCACTCGCCGGGGTATTCCACTTGATGTTGTAGATAAGGACGACTGCGCCGGCCACCATCGGGTACATCTGCAGGTCTTTACCATCGGTGTAGTTCTGGGCGCTCAGCAGCGAGTCAGAGCCGGCAAAATCAACCGTGTTTTGAATAATGGCCGTCTTGCCCGCGCCGGAACCGGTGCCGTTATAGTTGATGACCACAGACGGGTCAACATACTGATAGGCATAGGTCCACTGGGTGTAAATAGGCAGCGGGAACGTCGCGCCCGCCGCAGTAATCTGGACCGAACCTGCCGGAAGCGGGGTGGGGGCGGCAGGGCCCGGCGTAGCGGTGACTTCCACCTGCACTAATTGGGTCTGAACCTGCACCACAGGGGTTGGCGTAGCCGCGGTTCCACAGGCAGCGAGCAGCAGGCTGGCAGTCAGCAAGACGAACAAAGGAATTAACAGACTTTTGCGCATTTCTTTTCTCCTATTTTTTTATCGTGTGAATCTTATCAATCCATGTTTAAAGCAAATGAAACGTTCGTTTAACGTTCGGTTAAAGTTTCAGCCCCGCCCGTCTAAGTGTGATTTCGGCTGGAAATAAAGAGACCCTGTCTGCGTCCGAAATCAGCGGGAAGCGCTTCGGGAAGGGGAGGCGTGATGGGGCTCAAGCTTTGGTATTCAGGAAAGCCGGCAGCTGGAAGAGGTGCCTGCGCGTCTGTTCAGGCCACTGCCAGGAGTTAAGTTCCGTCAGAACACGGTAAGCCGTCAGGTCCAGCTGCAGCGGAGTGACCGAGATGAACCCCTCGACCAGGGCGCCGATATCGGTGCCGCGTTCGGGCACGCCCGTCGGCGCGTCTCCGCCGATCCAGTAATAAGGCCGGCCACGCGGATCCGTGCGCTCGTCGAGCCGGCTATGGTAAACCCGCAGGCCCTGTCGGGTCAGGTGAAAGCCCTGAATGTCATCGTCCTTCAAAAAAGGCACGTTGACGTTCAGCAGGGTTTCCGCCGGCAGGCTATTTTCGACGACGCGCTGCACGATCTGGCGGGCAGCCCGTGCTGCCGGACCGTAATCGATTTCATCGATCTGCCCATCGGGGATATCCAGGGAAACAGCAATCCCGGGGACGCCGGCAATGACGGCCTCCATCGCCGCTGTGACCGTCCCCGAGTAGGTCACATCGTGCCCGAAATTTGCTCCACGGTTGATGCCTGAGACGACGAGGTCGACCGCCTCTTTAAAATAACCCAGCGTTCCCAGGGCGACACAATCGGAAGGGGCGCCATCGCTCGCAAAAGCCGGGGTTCCATCCGCCAGACGCGCCTCGCGCACCCGCAGGGCGCGCTCGAGCGTCTTGACGTGCCCACCGGCCGACCAATTGTGGTCCGGGGCCAGCACGCTGACCTTTCCGAGCAGGCGCATCTCCTCGACCAGGGCCAGCAGACCGGGGGAGGCCACGCCATCGTCATTGGTAACCAGAATATGTTTCTGCATTCAATCCTCAAATCCAAGCTTCCTAGGGCTAATTCTTACGACGGGACTTGAAAATGTCCACACCGAAGACCACCAACATGGCGGTCAGCAACAACCAGAATGAAATCATGGGTGGGGTCCCTTCTCTACAAAACAACGGCAGTTATCTTCCATGTGGAAAGGATATCATGCCGGTTTTAAAGGCCCGCGAAGGGCAGGTTATGGCTTTGTTATGACTGGATTAACGGGGAGAGGGGGTTGGTAAATAAAAAATCGGCCGGGGAAGGGCCGGCCGAAGAAAAAGTCCAGCAAAGTCAAGCGTTACTTACGGCGCAAGTTCTGACGCCTTCCCTGCACCGTATCGATGGCAAACACCACCAGGGTCGCAACAACCGTACCGATCAGGAACCAATTAGCCATGTTGCCTCCTTCTTCTCGATTAAAAGATATCATAGGAAGGGCAACAGCCTCATGACAAGTTCTTAACAGTTCGGTAAGGTCGGGCTCGCGGATCAGCTGAGCGGGAGGGTGAAATAAAAGGTGCTCCCCCGCCCCTCTTCGCTTTCTGCCCAGATCCTGCCGCCGTGCGCTTCGACCAGATGGCGGCAGATCGATAGACCCAGCCCCGTCCCCCCGCCGGAGCGGGCGCGGTCGGCCTTGTAAAAACGCTCAAAGATGCGCGGCAGGTCGTCCGCGGAAATGCCGACGCCGGTGTCGCGCACCGAAAAGCAAACGAATTCCCCCGCCAGCTGGGCGGACAGGACCACTTCTCCGCCGGGGCGGGTGAATTTGACCGCATTGTGGATCAAGTTGACCAGCACCTGCTCCAATCGCGGCGGATCGGTACGCACCTCAGGCAGCCCGCTGGGGCACTCCGTGCGCAGGCCCACCCCGGCGCGCTCGGCCTGGGCGCGCATCCGCTCGACGGCCGAAGCCAGCAAGTCCTGCGGGGCAGCCGCTATAAACTCCAGCGGTACCTGGCCGGATTCGATACGGGTCAGTTCGAGCAGCTCCTGCGCCATCTGCGTCAGGGCGTCCACCTCGGTCTCTATGCGCCCCAAGAAGCGGCGCGCCGCTGGTGGGTCCTCCAGTGCCCCCTGCTGCAGCGTCTCGGTCAGGGCTTTCAGTGAGGCCAAGGGAGTGCGCAGCTCGTGGGAGACGTTGCTGATGAAGTCGCGCCTCACCGTCTCCAGGCGGCGGACCCGCGTCAAGTCTTGAACGAGCAGCAGGCTGCCGCTGGCATGCCGGTCAGGGATGGCGATCAGCTGCAGGAACTGGCGGTGGGCCGGCAGCTCGACCGACTGGGTCTGCAGCACGCCGCTTTGCTGGCAGCGCTGCCAGGCCTCGATCAGCTGGTGCTGGCGGAGCACTTCTGCGACCGTATGGCCCACCGCCTGACGGGTCTCGAACATCTTCGCTGCCGCAGGGTTAGCGAACTGGACGCGGCCTTCCGCGTCGGCGATCAGCACCCCATCGGGCATCTGGTCGAGGACCGCGGCCAGTTTGCCACGTTCGGCATCCAGGGCGGATATTTGGGCCTGCTGCGCGAGGACTAGCTCGCGTACGGCGTTGGAAAGTTCCTCCAGGCGACTTTCATCTGCAGGCAAGTCCAGCAGGGGAGCATCGCCCCTGGAAGTGCGGTGGACGGTTTCGATGTAATGGTCCAGGCGCCGGCGCAGGTCAGCGGAGCGACTGAGGGACCAACCCAGGGCTATGATCAACAAAGCGACCAGGACCAGCAGGAGCCAGTTCATGTCTTGGGGTGAAATAAAGTAAACGAAGAGCGCGCCGCGACGACAGCTTTTCCCCGGCCGACCGGTATTAGGAAAGGGGCAAAGGGCAAACCAAGAGCGAGTCGTTCCAATTCAAGCATGATCGGATTGTCGACCGCGTTCGGGCGGGGGCGCTGGCCATCCATCAGGGCAGCGAGCCGGTGCATCCCGGCAGAGCTCCCCATGGCCAGCTTTTATCCTCCGGATTATCCCTCGAAGCGGTAACCACCGCCGCGCACGGTCACGATGCGTTCCGGCTTGGCGGGATCCTTCTCAACCTTTTGTCGTAGCCAGCGCACGTGGACGTCCACCGTGCGGCTGTCGCCGACGTAGTCCCAGCCCCAGACGCGTTCAAGAAGGAACTCGCGTGAGAGCATCTGGCCTCGGTGTTGGGCGAAAAACAGCAGCAGATCGTACTCCTGCGGCTTGAGGGCCAGCACCTGCCCATTCCGCGTGACTTCGCGGCGGGTCAGGTTAACCTCCAGATCCCCGAAAGCCAGGATCTCCTGTGAAGCGGATCCCGCCTCCGACTTGATCTTATCCACCGCCTCACGCAGCATGCCCGCCCGGCGCAGTTGCGCTTTGACGCGGGCCAGCAGCTCGCGCATCGAGAACGGCTTGGTCAGGTAGTCGTCTGCCCCGACCTCCAGTCCGACGACCCGGTCGATCTCGTCGTCCCGGGCTGTGAGCATCAGGATGGGTACCGAACTTTCGCGGCGCAGAATCTTGCAGACCTCGAAACCGTCCAGCCGGGGGAGCATGATGTCCAGGATGACCAGGTCCGGGGTCAGGCGCCGGGCTGCTTCCAGGGCAGCCTGCCCGTCTCCAGCGGCCTCGACGCGATAGCCCTCCTTTTCCAGGTTGTAGACCAGCGTCTCTTGCAGCGCAGGCTCATCTTCGACAACAAGAACGGTCTCAGCCATGTGCATATCTTATCATAATCAGCAGGCCGCCGATTGCTTGAAGCGTCCTACCCCGCATACAGTATTTTGCCCCGCGCATATGGCCGCAGGGCAAAATACTGAGAGGAGAATATGTAATAAAAAACAATTTGACCTGTAACAACAGAACTTAGAGGTGCGCTCTTGGATGTTTAGAAGACTTTCATTTCCGACAACAGCTCTTCGATGAATGTGTTTTTTGACAGATCGGCTGGTGGGCCTAGTTCAACCCGCTGTACCTGCAAGCGTTATCCCGGCTGGGCAAAGGCGACATGTATAAATTCGGGACCTACGCCGGAGAACACAGCATCAGCCACGCCGTCCACATCTGCGTAGACTACGTGGATTGACCATTTCATACTACCCTAATTGGATTGTGGTTCGTTTAAGAGCATGTTAACGTTTTGTAAAATCGGGGCACAAAAAGACGAGCCCTGCTGGCAGGACTCGTCCTCTCAAAAGAGGGAAAATCAGCCTCTATCCGAATCGTCCCTCGAGGTAATCCTCGGTGCGCTTGACCCTGGGGTGGGTGAAGATCTGCTTGCCCTCAGCCCATTCCACGAGTTCACCCTGCAGGAAAAAAGCCGCATAATCTGTGACACGCGCCGCCTGCTGGACAGAGTGCGGCACCAGAACAATGGTGTAGTCCTTCTTGAGCTGTTGCAAAGCGGTCTCTACCTTGCCGGTCGAAATCGGGTCGAGACCGGAGGTGGGTTCGTCGAGCAGGATGACCTCCGGCTGGTTGGCCAAGACACGCGCCAGACACAGTCGCTGCTGCTGGCCGCCAGAGAGGGCGACCGCCGGGTCATCCAGGCGATCCTTGACCTCCTCCCACAAAGCCGCCAGCTGTAGGCTGCGCACGAGCGCCTCCTCCAGACGGGAGCGGCGCTTCTCGCCGGCCAGCTCCAGGCCATAGGTCAGGTTGCCACGGATGGTCAGAGGCAGGACGACCGGACGGGCGAAGACGATGCCTACCCGCCGGCGCAGGAGGATGACATCTGTCTGCGGGTCAAGGATATTTTCGCCGTCGAGCAAAATCCGCCCCGAAAGGGCCCGCACCTCGGTCAGGTCGTTCAGCCGGTTGAGGCAACGCAACAGGGATGACTTGCCGCCCCCGGCCGGTCCAAACAGCACCGTGATGGCGTGTTCAGGAATGGCCATGCTAATGTCGTGCAACGATTCGGTCCCATCCGCGTATTGGAGGTTCAGGTGGTCGATCACGATTTTGTCTTTGGTCACCACTGCCTCTTCGAGCGCGCCCTGGAGCGGATGATGACCGCGAACAGGTTCATGGCGAGAACAAAGGCCAGCAGAACAAGCGCCGTGCCGTACTGGATCTGGATCGGCATTCCCGGCACCTGGGTTGAAATGACGAACAGGTGATACGGCAACGCCATCGTGCCATCAAACGGTGAGTTGGGCAGGCGTGCCAGGAAGAACGCCGCGCCCGTGAATAAGATCGGGGCGGTCTCGCCTGCCGCTCGTTCCAAGCCAAGAATGATGCCGGTCATGATCCCGGGCAGCGCCTGCGGAAGCACGATCCTGCGGATGGTCTGCCAGCGCGTCCCGCCCAGGGAGATGCTGACCGTCCGGAAGGACTGCGGGATGGCGCGCAACGCCTCTTCGGTGGCGCTGATAATGACTGGCAGGGTCATGATGGACAGCGTCAGCGAGGCAGACAGGATGCTCGTCCCGAATTTCAGGAAAAAGACAAACAGGCCCAGCCCGAACAATCCGTAGATCACCGAGGGGATGCCAGCCAGGTTGATGATGGCGATGCGGATCAAGCGCGTCAGGGTGTTTTCGCGGGCATACTCCGAGAGATAGATCGCGGCCGCAACGCCCAGCGGAACAGAGAAGAGCGCGGTCCCGAACGTCAGGTATAGCGTACCGACGATTGCGGGCAGGATGCCGCCAGCGCGCATCCCATCGCGCGGCATCTGGCTTAAGAACTGCCAGGAGATCGCCGGCAGCCCCGCCTTGACGACATACACGACCGCCGCCAGGATGGGAAGGACCGTCACCAGCGTGACCAGTGTCAGAAGCGAAATGCCCAGACGCTGGGCAAGGCCGCGGTCCAGGAAGAGGCGGCGATTCACCCGAGCACCCTTTCAGCGCGCTTCTTCTGGCGGAAGACCACTGAAGAGGCAGCCACATTCACCGCCAGCGAGATCAGGAACAAGATCAGGCCGATGAAAAAGAGGACATGATAATACGTCGAGCCATTGGCGACCTCGCCCATTTCGGCTGCAATGGTGGCCGTCATCGTGCGCACGGGGGAGAGGATCGAGTTCAAACGAACGGCCATCACCGGGGCGTTCCCGGTAACCATCAGGACCACCATCGTCTCACCGATTGCCCGACCGACCCCCAGCATGACCGCGGTCAGGGTGCCGGAGCTCGCCGCTGGCAGGGTCACCCGCCAAATAGTTTGCCACCTGGTCGCCCCCATAGCCAACGCCCCCTCCCGGTAGCCCTGTGGAACAGCATCCAAGGCGTCCTCGGTGATTGAGACGACGGTCGGTATGGCGATTCCGCCCAGCAACAGAGAGCCTGCCAGAGCGGTCAGGCCGGTCGGAAGGTTCAGGAAAGTCCGCAGGAAGGGGGCCAACACGAGAATCCCCAGGAAACCGAGCATCACCGACGGCAAGCCTCCCAGAAGCTCTACCAGCGGTTTCAGGACCTCGCGCAGAGGGCGTGGGGCGATCTCGGCGATGAAGACCGCCGTCCCGATCCCGAACGGAACGGCAACCAGCATCGCCCCAACCGTGACAACCAGAGAGCCGGTCAACAGAGGCAGGATCCCGAAATGATTTTCGATCGGGTACCAGCGCGCCGAAAACAGCTCGGACAGCTTGACCTCTGTCAGGGCCGGGAGGCCTTCCCTCAGGAGAAAATAGAAAATCAAGATGATAAAGACGATGGTTGAATATCCGCAGGTCTTGATCACCGCGGCGATGATAGCTTCGCTCCAGTTGCTGGGTTTCTTCACAAAGACTCGGCTCTCAGGGACATCCCGGCAAGGTTCTCCTACTATTTGCTCACCGGCACGAAACCCAGATCCGTCACGATGGCTTGGGCCTCGGGTGAAAGAATCCAGTCCAAGTAATCTTTCACCGCGCCTTTCGGCTGGCCGGCAGTATACATGTACAAATCGCGGGCAAGCGGGTAGGTGTCATCGTTGACCGTCTGGATGGTGGGACGGACATAAGGACCCTCGGCGTCGCGCGCCAGGGCAATCACCTTCAAGTCAGACGGGACATACCCCAAGCCGTCGTAGCCGATGGCATTCGGGTTCTGGCGGATCTCGTTGATGATGCTTTCCGAGGAAGGCAGCAGTAGCGTATCGGTCGAGAAGAGGGTTGTGTCCTGACTCCGCCCTAAGCGGATCACCATCTGCAGGAAGTCGGCATATGTGCCAGAGTTTATCTCGCGTGACAGACGCACGATGGGGCGGGTATCCCCGCCAACGTCGCGCCAGTTGTTGATCTTGCCGCTGTAAATGTCAGAGACCTGCTGCAAGGTGAGCTGGCTGACCGGATTAGACGGGTTGACAATGACGGTGATAGCGTCCCGGCAGACCACAACTTCGACCGGTTGGATGCCGCGGGCCTGCGCCAGTTTCTGCTCGTCGGGGGTCATCGCCCGCGAGGCGTTGGC
>Ga0187877_1000750_pt1 | contig 38728 bp, 31 predicted proteins | sample June2016WEW_17_1_3_FD_132430 | JGI IMG/M metagenome (GOLD analysis project Ga0187877, IMG submission 132430) | Peatland microbial communities from SPRUCE experiment site at the Marcell Experimental Forest, Minnesota, USA - June2016WEW_17_100 | ecosystem: Environmental > Terrestrial > Soil >...
GAGGGACGGGCGGCGCTGCAGGGTTGGCTCGTCAAGCCGGTGGCGCATGTGCGCAACGCCCGCTCAGAGCTGTTGGTGAAGTTGGCTCTGCACGACCGTGCCGGCACGGACCCTGTCGAGCTCCTTGGGGCCCAGTCAGCCCAGCTCGATCCGCTGCTTGCCGGTTTGCGCGAGAAGCTGGCTGAGGCCGAGGGCTTTGACGCGACGTTGGCCCGCTGGCGCCTCAGCTCAGCAGAAGTCCTAGCAACCTTTGTCGCGGGACTGATCGCGGACCGTCGGCGGCATGCCGGGCCGGACATCGGCCGCGATAACGCCCCGGGTCGAGGCGAGCGTTGACGCGGGTACCGAGCCACGCCGGCGGGAGGTGTCGCGCGGGACGAATGTCCGGCTAAGTTCACTAGTCACAACTGGACTAGTTGAAAGGGACCGGGCATCGCCTACCTCGGGAAATGCTTGCGAAGCTAAGGCGCGCTCGACCGCCGCGCGAAAAGGGCGCTTCGCGACAAGGCATCTGGCGCGCCGCGATCGTCACGGCGGCCGGTACGCTCGTCGGACTTGTGGTCGTGATCCCGCCCGCGGGCTTCGCCGCTGCCGCAGCCGGCAAGGGCGGACCCGTCGACGTCCTGTACGCCGGGTCGCTCGTCGACACGATGGGCAAGATCGGCCCGGTCTTCGAGAAGGCGACCGGCTACACCTTCGTCGGTTTCCCAGCCGGCTCGTCGGCTCTCGCGACCGAGATCAAGGGGAGGACGCAGAAGGCTGACGTCTTCGTCAGTGCCGGCACGAAGGCCCCCGCCTCGCTCGAGGGAGCAAAGAACGGCGATTGGGTTTCCTGGTACGCGCAGTTCGGGACGACACCGCTCCTCATCGGCTACAACCCGAAGAGCAAGTTCGCCAAGGACTTCAAGACCGAGCCCTGGTACAAAGTCATCACGCTGCCGGGATTCCGCTTCGGGCGGACCGACCCGGTCGTCGACCCGAAGGGCGTCCTTGCCGTGACCGCCCTCGACGATGCCGCCAGGGACCACAAGTTGCCCGCGCTGAAGACCCTCGGAACCGAGACGTCGGACGTCTTCCCTGAAGAGACGCTCGTCGGCCGTCTCCAGGCGGGCCAGCTCGATGCCGGCTTCTTCTACGGGGTCGAGGCGAAGGCTGCCAGCATCCCGACCGTCACGCTCGGTTCGATCAAGCCTGTGAACCCGTACGTCGTCACCGTCGTGAACCGCGCCCCGCACGAGGCCGGCGCGGTGGCGTTCGTCGCCTTCCTGCTCAGCGCGAGGGGCGCGGCGATCCTCGCGAAGGAGGGACTGACGCTCGATTCACCGGCGATCCTTTCTGGCCCGAAGGCCGCAGTCCCAAAGCAACTCAAGCCGCTCGTTTCCTAGGAAAGGTTTCTTGGCGGTGGGACAGCGACGGCGGCGCGCCAGCCCGCTAATCGTCCTCGGCGGGTTGCTCGCGCTCTACCTCGCGGTCCCAATCGGCGCCTTCCTCGTTCGACTGGCAACGTCGAGCCAACGGGGATTCTCGGCACCGGGCCTTTTCCCGGCGCTGTATACGTCGGCGATCACCGCTTCGATCTCGACAGCGCTGATCGCGGCGCTGGGGATCCCGCTTGCTTACCTCCTCGCCCGGTCGAGGTCGCGGTGGGCGTCGTTCGTCACCGTCGTCGTCTCACTGCCCCTGGCCTTGCCTCCGCTCATGGCCGGCGTTCTGCTCATCTACATCGTCGGGCCCTATACGACGATCGGTAGCCTTTTTGGCGGCAACCTGACCGACTCGATGGCGGGGATCGTGTTGGCCCAGAGCTTCGTCGCCTCACCGTTCCTCGTCCTCGTGGCGCGCTCCGCCTTCGGCGGCATCGACCCAGCGCTGTTTGATCTTGCCGCCGGGCTCGGTCACCGGGAGCTGGCGCGGTTCTGGAAGGTCGGCCTTCCGGGCGCAGCGGAGGGGATCCGCGCCGGGCTCTTGCTCGCCTGGTTGCGTGCCCTCGGGGAGTACGGGGCGACGGTCATCCTCGCCTACCACCCGTACACCTTGCCGATCTTCACCTCGGTGCAGTTCTCTTCGAGCGGACTTTCGACGACGGAGGCGCCGACGGCGCTCGCCCTCGGGCTCGCCGCAGTCATCGTCACCCTCACGAGACTGCGTCGCCGGACCCGGCGCAGAATCGTGAAGCAGCTACCCCGCCCGGCTGCACCCCCGGTCGTGGCGGGCCAGCCGGTCTCGTTCGACCTCGAGTGGCGGCTCGGAAGCTTCCATCTGCAACTCGGCCACGCCGGTGTGGGCACCCGGCTCGCCATCCTTGGACCGTCAGGATCAGGAAAGACCGTGACGATGCGCTGCCTCGCCGGCCTGAATGGCGCCTCGCCCGGTTCCGTCTTCTACGGCGAGCGCGACGTCGCCTCGGTGCCGATCGAGGAGCGGCGCATCGGCTACCTCCCGCAGGGTGTCGCCTTGTTTCCGCATCTCACCGTGTGGGGCCAGCTGCTCTTCGGCTCCGGCGCCGACGCCAGCGTCGCCGCCTACTGGTTGGATCGGCTGGGTCTTGCGGGCCTGGAGAACCGGCTGGCCGCAGAGCTCTCCGGTGGCCAGCGTCAACGGGTCGGCTTGGCGCAGGCGCTCAGCAGGTCGCCGCAACTGCTCTTGCTCGACGAGCCGTTCTCCGCCCTCGACGCGCCGGTGCGCGCCGATCTCCAGCGCGAGCTGCGCCAGCTGCAACTCGAGACCGGGGTGTCGACCGTCGTCGTCACCCATGACCCGGAGGAGGCCGCACTGCTCGCCACGGAGGTGATGGTCATCGCCCAAGGGAGCCTCCTCCAGGCAGGGAACCGGCATGACGTCTTCGCCAAGCCGTCGTCTCCCGAGGTGGCGCGCCTTCTCGGCATCGCCAACGTGCTTCCGGGTCGGGCTCGGCGAGGCGGAGGGATCGTCTGTGGAGACGTGGCGTTCGATGCCCCAACGGACGGCCTGGCGCCGGCGACGCCGTTGTGGTGGTGCATCCGGCCCGAGCAGGTCGTGGTCAGCCCGGAGGGCAGGCTCGAGGCGGCGGTCGTCGATGTTCTCGACCTTGGTTCGACGCGCGAAATCGTCCTGCGGATCGGGGGCGAGGTCACGCTGCGGGGACGGGGAGAGCTCGCCGTCGGCCTGCGGAGCGGTGAGCGGTGCCGTGTCGAGCTCCCTGCGACGAAGATCGCGGTCTGGCCGCGGGCCTAGTCAGTCGTTCTCCGGCTGGCGGCCTCCCGGGGTTTTCGAGCGCGCCGTTAGGATGACCAGGTGGCGGTCGTTCGGGTTCGGATTGGTGCGCGCCGTCGGGTCGCCGCTCTGTGCCGTGGTCGGTCCTTTCCGTCGCCCTGAGCCGAGGCGACCGGACGCCGTTGCGACAAGCGCGGCGTCACGAGCCCGCGCCGCTGTGGCGCCACCAGGACAACGGCACTGGCGTCGGCGCAGCGGCGTCGATCTTCGCTGTGGGGTAGGGCCGTGATCCGGCTTTCCGAGGCACGTCGCTTCGTTCTCTCCGGACTCCGCCGCTCGCAACCAGCGCGGGTGGCACTCGACGCCGCCCTCGGCTGTGTCGCCGCCGCACCGGTGATCGCGGCCGGGCCGGTGCCGGTTTTCGCCAACTCGCAAATGGACGGCTACGCCTTGCGCGCCGCCGACTGTGCCGACGGCGCGCGCTTGCACGTCGTCGACTCAGTTGTTGCTGGTCAGATCGCAACAAGGCCGATCGAAGCTGGCGAGGCGGTGCGGATCATGACCGGAGCGCCGCTCCCGGAGGGCGCCGACGCGGTGTGCATGGTCGAGCAGACCGCAACCGAAGACGAGGGATCGGTCGTTGTCGTGCGCGGGTCGGTGCGGCCCGGTGACTACGTCCGTCGTGCCGGGGAGGACATCGAGGCTGGCGAGGTGGCGATCGAGGCGGGGACCGTGCTCGGTCCCGCCCACCTCGGCGTGCTGGCGAGTCTCGGCGAAGCGACGGTCCTCGTCCACCCGGCCCCCCGCGTCGGGGTCGTGTCCACCGGCGACGAGCTCGCCGAGGCGGGAGGGCGCCTGAGGCCTGGCGCCGTGCGCGATTCCAACCGGCCCGCCCTCTTGGCCCTCGTGCGCTCGTCGGGTTTCGAAGCGACCGACCTCGGCATCGTCGCCGACGAACCGGGCCGCATCGCCGACGCCGTGCGCCGAGCCGCGACCCGTTGCGACGCCTTGATCACCTCCGGCGGGGTCAGCGTCGGCGACCGTGACTACATCAAGGTCGTGCTCGACGAGCTCGCCGCAGGGGCGATGCGCTGGATGCAGGTTGCGATCAAGCCGGCGAAGCCCTTCGCCTTCGGTGCGCTCGCGGCGACGGGTACGCCGGTCTTCGCTCTGCCGGGCAATCCGGTGTCCGCCGTGGTCTCGTTCGAGCTGTTCGTGCGTCCGGCCCTAAGGAAGATGGCCGGACACCGCGAGCTTGACCGCCCGGCGGTGGACGCCCTCGCCGACGAGGATCTGCCCCGAGTTGCCGACGGCAAGCTCCACTTCGTCCGCGTGGTCGCCGCCTTCGGCCCCGACGGCCGCGTCCACGTGCGCCCGTCCGGGGCTCAGGCGTCCCATCTGCTCAAGTCCATGGCGATGGCGAACGCCTTGGCGCTGCTCCCGGACGGCGTCGGCGTCGCTGCCGGGGAGCAGGTGCGGGTGATGCTGCTCGACGCCGGCGGCCTGGCGTCGGCGGCGGAGCCGGCATGACGACCGTCGTGCCGGTGCCGGTTCGTCTCGGTCGCCGCTCGGGCGACGTCGCCTGGCGGGCGATGCCCGAGACGGGCCCACTTGTCGACACGTTCGGCAGGGTGCACAGCGACCTGCGGGTCTCGGTGACCGATCGTTGCAATCTCCGTTGCACCTACTGCATGGCTGACGAGGACCAGACCTTCCGGCCACGCAAGGAAATCCTCACTTTCGACGAGATCGAGCGAGTCGCCCGCGTCGCTCGCTCGCTCGGGGTCGCCGCGCTGCGGCTGACCGGCGGTGAGCCCCTCGTGCGCGCCGGGTTGGTGGACCTCGTCGCCCGGCTGGCAGCGCTCGGATTCGACGACCTCGCGCTCACGACGAATGGGACTTTTCTCGCCCGCTTCGCCCCGGCACTCGCAGCAGCCGGCCTGCAACGGGTCAACGTCAGCTGCGACTCCCTGCGACCCGAACGGTTCGCCGCGATCCGCCGCCGGGGCGAGCTCGGCCGCGTGCTCGCCGCGATGGATGTCGCCGAAAAGGCGGGACTCCGCCCGTTGAAGGTGAACGTCGTTTTGCAACGCGGGGTGAACGACGACGAGATCCCCGATTTTGTTGCTTTTTCTCGCGCGACAGGTCGCGAGGTGCGGTTCATCGAGTTCATGCCGCTCGACGCCGAGGGCCGTTGGGTTCGCGAGGCCGTCGTGGCCTCGGCTGGGGTCGTCGCCCGGATCAACGCCCGTTCGCCCCTCCGGCCGGTCGAGGGCGACGGGCCCAGCGTGGCACCGGCGACGGTCTACGAATTCATCGACGGCGCCGGCCGCATCGGGGTGGTGGCGACCGTCACCCAGCCCTTCTGCGGGACGTGTAACCGTCTGCGCCTGACTGCGGACGGCGCCGTGCGCAACTGCCTGTTCTCCGACGAGGAGCTCTCGGTGCGGGAGCTTCTGCGCGCCGGCGCGAGCGACGACGAGATCGCGCTCGTGCTCCGCCGGGCCGTCTGGGGTAAGAAGGCCGGGCACGGCATCGGTGATCCCGCGTTCTCCCGTCCGATTCGGACCATGTCGATGATCGGGGGCTAGGTGGCGCGACTGCGTCTCCTCGGCCCCGCCGGATCGGCGGCCGGCGTTCGCTGCGACGAGATCGCCGGTGACACGGTCGGGGAGCTGCTCGAAGGCGCGCGCTCGCGTTACGGCCCGGCGTTTGCCGCGGTCCTGGCCGGGAGCCGCGTCTGGATGAACGGCCGGGACGTCGAACCCGACACGCCGGTGGGTGCCGCAGACGAGGTGGCCGTCCTGCCACCGGTGTCGGGCGGGTAGGTCGCGCCGCTCGCGTCGCGGTCACGTTCCCTGGATGCTCGCCAACAGCCGGCGGGAGGTCGCGCGCATCACCCGCGCCGGCTTGGGCGGATCGCTAGTGCGGCCGTCCGCCGGCGAGGAGTTCGAGGGCGTGCGGCAGGACGTCGAGCACGGCATCGAGGTGCTCGACCGCGCCAGCGGGCGATCCCGGCGTGTTGATCACCAGCGCTTCGCCGATCGTCCCCGCGACACCGCGCGAGAGCCGGCCGAGCGGGTTGGCGCCTCGCATCCCCTCGGCGAGACCCGGCGCCTCGCGTTCGAGGACGACACGCGTCGCTTCCGGCGTCATGTCGGTTGGCGCGAAGCCCGTGCCACCGGTCGTCACGATCAAGCCGCGGAAGCCGAGCGCCATCTCGCCGATCGTCTTGGCGACGACGGCGGAATCGTCGGCGACGACCCGGCGCTCGACGACCGCGAATCCAGCCGACATGAGACGCGCCGTCAGCGCCGGTCCCGAGCCGTCCTCGCGCTCGCCGGCGGCCACCGCGTTCGACACCGTGAGGACCTTGGCCACGAGCTGCACGGGCTGAGCGTAGCGGCCGCTCGCGGGAACCCGTGAATCGCCGGCTCGGGCTCGTGGGCGCGGCCGCAGGGTGCGATGCTTCCTTCGTGGGCTGGAGGGCACGCCGACGGGGAGCGGTGCGCCTCGCAGCCCGGAGGGTCACGTGACCATGAGCGACGACCCGCCCTTCAGCCACGTCGACGAGCACGGCCGGGCGTCGATGGTCAACGTCCTCGCCAAGCCGGCGACGTACCGCCTCGCCCGGGCCTCCTGCGCGGTCGCGACGTCTCCCGACGGCCGTCGGCTGCTTCAAAATCCGGTGGCGGGCGCGGAGGTCATCTCGGCGGCGCGCACGGCGGCAGTTGCCGGAGCGAAGCGCACCGCGCGCCTGATCCCGCTGTGCCACCCGATCCGGATCGACGCCGTACGCGTCGACGTCACCGTCACTCGAACGGGGGCGAGGATCGCCGCCACCGCGGAGAGCGTCGAGCGGACGGGCGTCGAGATGGAGGCGCTCACCGCTTGTGCCTGCGCCGCCCTGACGATCGTGCGGGCGGTCCTTCCCGTCGATCCCGGGGTTCGCGTCGACGACCTCGTGCTGGAGCACAAGTCCGGCGGGCGATCGGGCACCTGGAACCGCTAGCGCGCCCGGCCATTGCGTGGCCGCCCGCTACGCCCCGAGGCTGAACGATCCCGTCGCAGGCGGCGCAGGTCCTCAGGGCTGTCGATGTCGTCGGGCGCGCCGACATCGTCGCAGTCGACCAGCGTCACGAGCTCAGGTCTCGCCCTGATAAACGCCCGGGCCCCGACGTCGCCGACGGCGGAGCGCGCGACCTCATCCCAGGTCGATTGGTCGAGCAGGACCGGGGTGAGGCCCTTTCTCCGGTACGCGGCGACGGCGACCACCGCGCCGGCGCGCCAGGCGCCGATCAGGCGGCCGATGAGGGCGGGGGTCACGAGCGGCTGGTCGACGAGCAGGACGACCGCAGCCCGGGCGCTCGCGACCCGCGCCTCGGTAAGCCCGGTCCGCAGCGACCCGCCCAAGCCTTCGGACCAGGCCGCATTGACGGCGACCACGGCGCCGGCGAGATCGCTCGAGCGGCGGACCTCGGCCTCAGCCGCGCCGAGCACGACGACGACCGGCCGGCAGCCTCCGTCGGCGAGGGTTCGTATCGCCCGTTCGACCAAGGTCCGACCGCCAAATCGCACGAGCGCCTTCGGCCCGCCGAAGCTCCGCCCCTCGCCGGCGGCGAGCACGATCCCGGCGACGCCGTCCAGCATCCGTCCGCTTCCCTCCCGCCCCATCGTCGCGCCCTTCAGCCCGATCCCTCTCTTTGGCGCTCCGTAATCCCCGGCCACGATCGTCGGATCGCGCTCCGGTTTTCGGCAAGGAGTTGACCGGTCGGCAAGACCGAGCGGCCTAGAGTCTCGTCCATGTTGCCGCGCCGGACCACGCCGAGGACGCTCGCCGTGGCGCGCGGCGACGAGCCCGCCGATCTCGTGATCCAGGGAGGCCGGGTCTTCGTCCCGGGTACCCGGGAGTGGATCCCGACCGATCTCGCCATCGCCGACGGGGTGATCGCCGGCTGGGGCCGGCGCGACACCGCCGAGGTCGTCGACGTGGCCGGTGCTTCACTCACCGCCGGCTTTGTCGACCCGCACATGCACCTCGAGTCGACGAAGCTGTGGGCCGACGAGTTCGTGCGCGCCGTCATGCCGCACGGGACGACGGCGGTCGCCGCCGACCCGCACGAGATCGCCAACGTCTTCGGCGTCCCGGGGGTGGTCGCCCTGATGGAGGCGGTGCGTGACCTGCCGTTCACCTTCGGCATCTGCGCTTCGAGCTGCGTACCGGCGTCCCCTTTCGAAAGCCCGGCCGCCGTCCTTGGCCACTCCGAGCTCGTGGAGCTGCTCGAGGAGCACGGCGCGATCGGCATCGCCGAGGTGATGGACTTTCCGGGCGTCATCCGGGGGGACGGCGAGGTGCTCGCCAAGATCGCGGCCGCGGGTAGCCGCCGGGTCGACGGGCACGCCCCGGGGATCCGCGGTCACCAGCTCGACGCCTACCTCGCCGCCGGGGTGGAGTCCGATCACGAGTGCACCGAGGTCGACGAGGCCGATGAAAAACGCCGCAAAGGGATGTGGATCTTTATCCGTGAGGGCTCCGCCTCGCGCAACCTCGCCGAGCTTGTGCCAACCGTCCTTTCTCACGGAACCGTCCGCATCGCGCTCTGCACCGACGACCGTGAGCCCGACACGCTTTTGCATGAGGGCCACATCAATGACTGTGTGCGCCTCGCGGTCGCGGCCGGCGTGCCGGTCGAGGATGCGCTCGTGCTGGCGACGGCCAACCCCGCCGACTACCACCGCTTCGACCACCTCGGCTGGTTGGCTCCCGGCTACCAGGCCGACGTGCTCTGTTTCGACGATCTAGCGACCTTCGAACCGGCACGGGTCTGGCAGGCCGGCCGCCTCGTCGCCGTCGCCGGCGAGATCGTCCCCGGGGTCGTCCCCTCCGTCGGGGCGCCGGAGTGGATGTTCCGCTCCGTGCACTTGGAGAACCCGCCGGGTCCCGAGGCGTTCGAGCTCTCCGCCCCCCCGGGGGGCAAGGCGCGGGTGATCGGGGTGGAGTCCCGGTCGCTTTCGACGAAGGACCTCGTCGTCGACGTCAGCGATCCGGCATGCGATGTGGCGCGCATCGGCGTCGTCGAGCGGCACCGGCAGACCGGGCGGATCGGCCTCGGCTACGTCAGCGGTTTCGGCCTGATCCGGGGGGCGATCGCCTCGACCGTGGCCCATGACGCCCACAACTGCATGGTCGTGGGCGCTCGCGGCACCTCCGGCGCGCCGGAGATGGCCGCCGCGGTGACCCGGCTGGCGGCGATCGGCGGCGGTCAGGTCGCCGTCCTCGACGGTCGGGTCATCGGCGAGGTGCGGTTGCCGATCGGCGGATTGATGAGCGACAGGGACGCCGCCACCGTCGCCCGCGAGGTGGAAGAGCTCTCCGCGGTGGTCTCGGAGCGGCTCGGGCTGTCGATCGAGGCGCCGTTCATGCAGCTCAGTTTCTTGGGTCTAACGGTGATCCCGGAGCTGCGGATTACCGACCGCGGCCTTTTCGACGTCAACAGCTTCTCGCTCGTCGACTTGGCTGCCTCCTAAGTCGCCGGCCACGAGCTCGGCCGCGGTCCTGCTGGCCCTCTTCAGTCGGCGGGGGATTCGCCGTTCTCGACGGAGGCGGACATCGGGAGGCTCGCCCGCCAGGTTCCATCGAGATCGTGGAGCGCGGCCGCGACGGCACCGGCCGTCGGCACGAGCCCGACCTCACCGATCCCCTTGATGCCGTAAGGCGAGCGCGGCTGGGGCTCCTCGACGAGCACGACGGCTATCGGCGGGACGTCCTTCGCGCGCAGGATCCTGAGGCTGCGCAGGGTCATGTTCTGCGGCCGGCCCTCAGAGTCGGCGGGGAAGTTCTCCGAGAGGGCGTAGCCGAGCCCCATGTGGACAGCACCCTGGATCTGGCCCTCGCAGAGCAGCGGGTTGACCGCCCGACCGACGTCGTGGACGGCGGTTACCCCCTCGATCCGGCCGCTTTCCCGGTCGATCGTGACGAGCTGGGCGGCGTAGGAGAAAGCGGCGTGGATCGTCGGGTGGGCAAGCCCCTCTGCTAGCGAGTTCGTCCAGTCGACGCGGTGCTCACCGAGGTAATCGACGTCCGGCCGGCGCCCGTCCTCGTCCGCTTGCCGACAGGCGTCGGCGATGGCGCCGGCGCTCATCAGCGTGGCCCGCGATCCCGTCGTCTGCCCGGCGCCGAGCTCGCGCCTCGTGTCGACGACCACCTCGACCCGGTCGGGGTCGACGCCGAGTGACTCGACGGCGATCTGGCGGGCGACGGTGTTCACCCCCTGGCCCATCTCCGTCCAGCAGTGGCGAACCTCGACGTCGCCCTGGGCGGAAAAGCGCACGACGGCCCGGGCCACCTCCACGGCGCCATTGCCGAGCCCGGCGTTTTTCAGCCCCAGCCCGAGACCGACCGCCTTGCCGGCCGCGACCGCGGCGTCGAGGTGGGGCTTGACCGCTTCGAGGCAGGAAGCCGCGCCGCGGCATCCCTCGTCCATCACCTGCCCGGGGCCCCAGACGGCGCCCGGGGTGACGACGTTGCGCATCCTCATCTCCCAGCCGCTGATCCCGACTCGTTCGGCGAGGCGGTCGATCACCCCTTCCATCGCGAACTGGGCCTGGTTGGCGCCGAAGCCCCGGAAAGCGCCGCAGACCGGGTTGTTCGTCCGCACGGCGACGGCCTCGATCTCGATCGCCGGGACGACGTAGGGGCCGGAGGCGTGCCCGGCGGCGCGCTCGAGCACGAATTCGCCCACCGAGGCGTACGGCCCGGTGTCGCTGACGAGGTGGCCGCGCAGCGCGGTGAGCCGGCCCGCATCGTCGCAGCCTGCCCAGTATTCGAGCCGGAACGGGTGGCGCTTGGGGTGGAGCAACAACGACTCCTCCCGGGAAAGCGTGCACTTCACCGGGCGGTTGAGAAGCCAGGCGGCGAGCGCCGTCTGGGCCTGGTTCGATAGGTCCTCCTTGCCCCCGAAGGCCCCGCCGTTCGGGACCTGCTCGACGACGACCCGGTCCTCATCTACGCCGAGGACGGAGGCGATCTGCCGCCGGTCGTCCCAGATGCCCTGGCCGCCCGAGAAGACCTGCAGCGTGCCATCGGCGCGCGGCACGGCGAGCGTGGACTCCGGCTCCAAGAAGGCGTGCTCGACGCGTTGGGTCGAAAAGACTTCGTGCACGGTGTGCGCCGAGGCGCCGAGCGCCGCCTCGACGTCGCCGCGGCGGTACGTCGTGCGCGAGAGCGCGTTGCCCGGCTGCTGCCAGGTGGCGTCCTCGGCGTCAGCGAGGGCTGTGCAGGGGTCCGTGAGCGGGCGCAGCGGGCGGTAGGAGACGTCGATGAGCGCGGCGGCGCGCCGTGCCGTCTGCCGTGTGTCGGCGACGACGATCGCCAGGACGTCGCCGAGGTAGGAGGTCCGGCCGCCTTCGGGAATGAAGACCGGCCAGTCCGGTCGGCCGATCCCGACGCGCAGCTCGCCGGGGACGTCGGCGGCGGTGAGGACCGCCTCGACGCCTGATAACGCCCGGGCAGCCGACGTGTCGATGCGGACGACCTCGGCCCGGGCGTGGGCGGCGAGCCGCAGGGCGCCGTGCAGCATGCCGGGCACGCGCAGGTCGTCGACAAAGCGGTGGTCGCCGAGGGCGAGCCGGCGGCCCTCGTAACGCTCGGTGGGAGCGCCCACCCCGCCCGCGGGAGCGATTGCCGGCGACTTCGCCCCGGTGAGCACCTCGACGGCGTCGAGGATCTTCGCGTACCCGGTGCAGCGGCAGAGATGGGCGCCGAGATGGCGGCTGGCCTCTTCCCGGCTGAGGTCGGCGCCCTTGCGGTCGAGCAGAGCCTTCAGGCGCACAACGATCCCCGGGGTGCAAAAGCCGCACTGCAGTGCGCCGCTGGCAGCGAAGGCCGCGGCGAAGCGCTCCCGCTCAGCGGGGTCGAACCCCTCGAGGGTGACGACCGACCTGCCGGCCGCCCGCGCTAGCGAGACCTGGCAGGCGACCATCGCCTTGCCGTCGACGAGCACCGTGCAGCAGCCGCACTGGCCCGAGGGGGAACAGCCGTCTTTCGGCGAGGTCACGTCGAGCTCCTCGCGCAAAGCGGCGAGGAGATGGGGATGGTCGCCGCGGACCTCGACGGAACGCCCGTTCAGGCGGAACGAGACCGCCCGCGTATCCTCGGAGACGCCCGCCGTCACGGGCTCAGTTCCTCCCCGACGGCACCGGTTCGGCCGCGGGCGGCCGTGTCGCAGCGATCATGGGGAGCCTGTGCCTTTCACAAAGGGCTGAATCGAGCCTAACGTCACGCCACCGGCGGACGGTCCTCGTGTCCGAGGCGAGCGCGGGCCTGGTAACGACCCCAGCCGGCCTCGCCGACGAAGCGTCCGTCGCGGGCGACGACCCGGCCCCGGCTGAGCACGAGCTCCGGCCAGCCGGTGGCGACCATCCCGGCGTAGGGGGAGTGGTCGACCGCCATGTCGAGGTCCTCGGCCGCAAGCGATTGGCGCCTCGCAGGATCCCACACGACGACGTCGGCGTCGGCGGCGACGGCAAGCGAGCCCTTTTTCGGGAAAAGCCCGAAGATGCGCGCCGGGGAAGTGGAACACAACCGCACCCAGTCCGAGGCGCTGATCCGCTGTTCGCGCACCGCCTCCCAGATGAGCGCGAGGCGCGTCTCGACGCCCGGCAGGCCGCCGGGGATCTCGGTGAAATCGCGCACGCTCGTTGAGCCGGCCACCCCGGCGCGCCGGTCGGCGCGCCAGAACGGACAGTGATCGGTGGCGACGGTCTGGATCCAGCCACGCGCCAGCCCCTCCCAGAGCTTCTCCGCGTGCCAGGCCTCGCGCAAAGGCGGCGTGCAGACGAAGTCGGCGGCGTCGTCGCCTGCAAGCCGGCTCTCGTCGAGGCAGAGGTACTGCGGGCAGGTCTCCGCCCGGACGTCGACCCCGCGGGCCGCGGCGGCCCGGATCGCGGCGAGGGCATCGGCTGAAGAGACGTGCACGATATAGATCGCGGCCCCGGTGAGCTCGGCGAGGACCGCGGCCCGGGCCGTCGCCTCGGCCTCGAGGAGGGCCGGCCTCGTGCGGGCGTGCTCGATGACCGCCGTGCGGCCGGCGGCGAGCGCCTCGCGCCGGAGCTCCTCGATTGCCGCCCCGTTCTCGCAGTGCAGGGTGACGAGGGCGCCCTGGCGACGGGCCGAGCCCATCAGGTCGACGACGGTGCCGTCGTCGACCTGGAGGCGGTCGGGGTAGGCGAGGTAGAGCTTGAAAGAGCTGATCCCTGCTTTGACGGCGGCGGCGACGACCGTCTCGGGTACCGCCTCGGTGAAGGTGAGGTGCAGCCCCCAGTCGATGGCGGAGGGCTCCGCCATCACCCGCCAACGGCCGACGGCGGCGAAGGGATCCTCGCCGCGCTCGGGCGTGACGTAGTCGATGATCGTCGTCGTGCCGCCCACGGCGGCGGCGCGGGTCCCCGAGGCGAAGTCGTCGGAGACGCGCAGCGCGCCGACGGAAAGCTGCATGTGGGTGTGGGCGTCGACCCCCCCGGGGACGACGAGCTTGCCGGTCGCGTCGTAGCGCTCTTCGCCGTCGCGCCGGGCGATCCCCGGCTCGACGGCCTCGACACGGCCGTCGTCGCCGACCCGTAGATCGGCGAGCCGCTCTCCTTCAGAGTCGATCACCGTGCCGCCGGCAATCAGCATCGCGTCACCTCTTGTGCCCTCACCCGGTGTTTTCCGTTTCGCCCGCCGCCGCGGAAAGCCTCGGCCGGGGCGGGGCACCGCGGCGCGGCGCGATCCGCGCTCACGACCACAGGCGGCGCGCCCGTCTTGCCAACTCGGCGTGGGCGCGGGCGAGGTCGACCCCGACAAGGTTCCCGTCGCGAACGACGCTCTCCCCGCCGACGAGCAGGTGGCGGACGCGGCGATCGGCTCCGAGCACGAGTGCGTCGACCGCGCGGGGGATGTCAGCGAGGTCGCCGGCGGGCCAAACGGCGAGGTCGGCGGCCGCCCCGACCTCGAGGCGCCCGAGGTCGGCCCGCCCGAGGCACGCCGCCCCGCCGCTCGTCGCGAGCGCGAGTGCCTCGTCGGCCGACAGGGCGTTGGCGCGCCCGGCGCGCAGTCGGGCGAAAAACAGCGCCTGGCGCAGTTCCGGCAGTAGCACGCCCATCTCGTTCGACGCCGGTCCGTCGACACCGAGGCCGACCGGCGCGCCGGCGTCGATGAGTTCGCGCACCGGGCAGAAGCCGGCGGCGAGGCGGGCGTTCGAGCTCGGGCAGTGGGCGACGCCGGTGCGGGAGCTGCCGAGGCGGGCCACCTCGTCGGCGTCGAGGTGGATCCCGTGCGCGAACCAGACGTCGTCGCCGAGCCAGCCGAGCTCCTCCATCAGCGCGAGCGGGCGTTTGTTGAAGCGCTCGAGGCAATGGCGCGCCTCGTCCGTCGTCTCGGCGAGATGGGTGTGGAGACGCAGGCCCCGCCGGCGGGCGAGGGCGGCGGACTCGACCATCAAGTCCGTCGAGACCGAGAACGGGCTGCAGGGGGCGACGGCGATCATCACCCGCCCGCCGTCGTGCAGGCGGGTGGCGACGGAATCGGTCGAGGCGAGGATGGCGTCGATCGGCTCGACCAGGGAATCGGGGGGCAGCCCTCCGGCGCTCTCGCCGAGGTCCATCGAGCCGCGGCAGAGCACGAGGCGCACCCCTACCGTGCGCGCCGCCGCAGCGATCGCGTCGAAGACCGTGTCGTCGCCGTGCGGCACGACGTAGTGGTGGTCGGCGACCGTCGTCGCCCCCGAGAGGGCGAGCTCGCCGAGCCCGACGAGGGCTGCCGCCGCCGTGTCCTCGATCGCCAGTCGCCCCCAGACCGGGTAGAGGGTCGTGAGCCAGGTGAAGAGGTCGCAGGCGGTCGCTCGTCCCCGCGTCATCCACTGGTAGAGGTGGTGATGGGTGTTCACGAAGCCGGCGGTGATCAGATCGCCGTCGCAGGCGAGCACCCGGTCGCCGGGAAGCGCTCCGACCGCGCCGATCGCCGCGATCCGGCCGTTTGCTATGGCGACGTCCCCCGGCCAGCGCGCCCCACGCAGGACCGTCCTCGCCACGTCCGTAGTATCGCCGCCTCCGGCTACGCGGACCAGCGTTGCCCTCGGGCCGCGGTCGGGAGGTTAAGGGTCCCGAACCACCCGACCCCGGTGTCAATTGACTTTGTCAACAAAGGCGCGGCGCTCGCTGTCGGGATACTCTTCCGGAGGTTTCCTGCGGTTCTCAGCAACACGTCCTGTCGTACGAGATGGTGCGCACGGTGAGGGCCATCCGACCTTTCCCGGGCACCCAGAGGGAGGTCCGACGATGGCCAACGGTGTGGACACAGGTCACGGTGCGCCGGGGGGCGGGGCGATGCTCCGGGCCGATGCCGAAGTTGCTGAAGGGTATACCGCCTTCAAGCTTGAGCAACGCGGCATCGAGCACGTCGCCGACGCCGACCGGAAGTTGCGCCCCGCGGGCCTGTTCTGGATGTGGGCCGGGGGAATCTGGAACGTCGAGTTCCTCGTCTACGGCGCCCTGATCGTCGCCTTCGGACTGACGTTCTGGCAGGCCGTCTTCGCGATCCTCCTCGGGAACGTCTTCTACGCCTTCCTCGGCGCGGCGAGCCTTTCCGGGCCGAGGTCGGGGACGACGACTTTCATGGTGAGCCGCGCGGCCTTCGGGCGAAACGGCAACCGCGCGCCGTCGTTGTTCAACTGGATCACCCAGGTCGGCTTCGAGGTCGAAGGTCTCGTGATCGCGGTCTTGGTTGTCGTGGCGATGTTCAGCCACGAGGGGATCCACCTCAACGACACCGGCAAGACGATCGCGATCATCCTCGCTGTCCTCATCCAGTTCGTCGTGCCGTTCCTCGGGCACGCGACGATCACGAAGGTCCTGCACTACCTGTCGTTCGTGTTCATCGTTGTCTTCGCCATCATGGCGTGCCTGGTCCTTCCCCACGTTCACCTGTCCCACCTGCCCGCGCACGGCACGGACTCGTGGTGGCTTTGGACCACCGGGCTCGTGCTCGTCGTCTCGGCAGGGGGTCTCGGCTGGACCGAGAACGCGGCGGACTACTCCCGCTACCTGCCGGCTGACACCTCCCCGGCGAAGACGTTCTGGGCCGCGACGCTCGGCGGGGCTATCCCGTCGATCCTGCTCGAGCTCCTCGGTGCCTGCGCGTACCTCGTCAGCACGTCGCTCCAGAGCAACATCTACGGCCCCGGTGCCGCCGCCGCTCTTCCGACGGCGTTCGCCAGCTGGTTCTTCTGGCCGTTCCTGATCCTGGCGCTGCCGCAGCTGTTCGCGATCAACACGCTCGACATGTACTCCTCGGGGGTCACCCTCCAGGCGCTCGGCCTCCCCGTGAAGAGGTGGGTCTGCATCATCATCGACACCATCATCTCCGGTGGCGTGACGGCCCTCGTGATCTTCAAGGGGAACTTCTACACGGACCTTGCCGGGTTCCTCGACTACATCGTCGTCTGGCTCGGTGCGTGGTTCGGCGTCTACATCGTCGACTACTGGCTCCGGCGCGGCCGCTACGAGTTCAAGTCGTTGGCCGCCAAGCACGGTGGTTTGTACTGGCGTGACGGCGGCTTCAACTGGAAGGCGCTGTTCTCGCTGGCAGCTGGAATGTTCGCGGCGATGATGTGGATCGACGCGGCGTTCTACACGCCCTCGTACTCCTCGCCGTTGTCGAACTGGAGCCACGGCGCCGACTTCAGCTGGGCCTTCGGCTTCCTCGTGAGTGCGATCATCTACTACGTGCTTTCGTTCCGCTCCGTTCCGAGAGAGGTCAGGGCGGGCCGCTCCTAGGTGGCTGCGGTGGCCCCGCGCCTTGCGCGGGGCCACCGCCTCGCCCGGGTCTTACCCGTATCCGGGACTGGCGAGCGCGGTCGGCTTAGGGTGGGACGTGGTCGGTGAGCCTGTCGGCCGCTCGATAAGGCCGCCGGAGGAAGCGGCGAGCGGTCTGCGGACGGCGGCTGAAAAGAGCCGGCGGCCCGCCCGGGAAACGGATCCGACCGGCAGACGGGGCGTCGCGCCCCGCGAGTTAAGGAGAGCGGATGCCGGGCCTGGGACTCGGAGGTGAAATCGTCGACCGGGCGGTCTACGCCCGCACGGTTGAACGGTTCCGGGATCGCCGGATCGTTTTGCCGACCTTCGCCGAGCTCGCCGAGCCGAGCCTCATCGCCCCTGCGATCCGCCAGGCGCTGGCGGCGGTGGACCCGGATGCGGCCGACCCCCTGAACCTGTTCCGGGTGCACTGGTACAACGGCGCCGACCGCGCCCGGCAGGCGGCGTCGCCCGGCCACGCCGTGCTGCCGGCACAGCTGACCGGGGTCGATGCGCGCATCGTCGTCCTATTCGGCGACCGCTTCCCGCTGATCCGGGCCCACAAGGTGCTCGCGGCCTACGGCTGCCTCGTGCCACGCCTCGTCACCGGGCGGTTCGACCCGACGTCGCAGCGGGCGGTGTGGCCCTCGACCGGCAACTACTGCCGCGGCGGGGTGGCGATCTCCCGTCTCATGAGCTGTCGCGGCGTCGCCGTGCTGCCGGAAGGGATGAGCCGGGAGCGCTTCTCGTGGCTCGAGGACTGGGTGGCCGACCCGGCCGACGTCATCGCCACGCCGGGGAGCGAGTCCAACGTGAAAGAGATCTACGACCGCTGCGCCGAGCTCTCGCAGGACCCGGGGAACGTCATCTTCAACCAGTTCTCGGAGTTCGGCAACCACCTCGTGCACTACTGCTGCACGGGAGCCGCCGCCGGCCGTGTCTTCGACGAGATGCGCGAACACGAGCCAACCCTGCGGCTTTCCGCCTTCGTCTCCGCCTCGGGCTCGGCCGGCACGTTGGGGGCGGGCGATTACCTGAAGGAGTCCTACGGGGCGCGGATCGTGGCCGTCGAGGCGCTCGAGTGCCCGACGATGCTCTACAACGGATTCGGCGAGCACAACATCCAGGGGATCGGCGACAAGCACATCCCGTACATCCACAACGTCTACAACACCGACATCGTTACGGCCGTCACCGACCGCGCCACCGACCAGCTCGCCGTGCTCTTCGCCTCGCCGGCCGGCAAGGCGTTCCTGGCCCGCCGGGGCTGTGCACCCGAGATCCTCGCGGTCCTCGACCACTTCGGCCTGTCGAGCATCTGCAACGTCGTCGCCGCCATCAAGACCGCCAAGTACCTAGGACTTGGCCCCGATGACGTCGTCGTGACCGTCGCCACCGACGGCGCCGAGATGTACGGCAGCGAGCGGAAGCGCATCGTCGCCCGGGACTATCCCGCGGGCTTTACCGGGGCGTGCGCCGCCGAGGCCTTCGGCCGCTTCATCCTCGGCGCGACGAGCGACCACCTCTTGGAGACGACGGAGGCTGACCGCGCCCGGATCTTCAACCTCGGCTACTTCACCTGGGTGGAGCAGCAGGGGGTGGCGGTCGACGCATTCAACGCCCGGCGCAGCCAATCCTTCTGGCGGGATCTGCGCGCCGAGCTATTGATGTGGGACGAGTCGATCCGTGAGTTCAACGCGGCAACGGGGGTGACCGTTTCGTGACCGCACCTTTAAGCACCCTCGTCTGTGGCGGCTGCGGCGCCTCGCCGGAGCCAGGTGACCCCTACCCCTTCCGCTGTCCGAACAGCGGGCGCGACGACGTCGACCACGTGCTCGTGCGGGTGCTCGACACGGCCGAGGTCCGCTTCCCGGGCGATGACGAGCTCGACCGGTGCCCGTTCGTCTCCTACCGGCAGCTGCTCGCCAGCTACCACCGCGCCATCGCCGGCGGGATGGGCGACGCCGCCTTCGTCGAGCTCGTGCGAAGTTTCGACGCCGTGGTCGGCGGGGTCGACGGCCGGCGCTTCGTTGTGACGCCGTTCGGGCGCAATGCGGCCCTGTCCGCGGCCCTTGGCTTTGTCGAGCCCGGCGGGGTCTGGGTGAAGGACGAGACCCGCAACGTCGCCGGCTCGCACAAGGCGCGGCATTTGCTGGGTGTGGCGTTACATCTGAAGGTGTCCGAACTCCTCGGCCTCACCGATCGCGAGCGCCGCCCGACGCTCGCCATAGCGAGCTGTGGAAACGCCGCCCTCGCCGCCGCCGTGGTCGCCGCGGCTGGCGGCTGGCGGCTTTGCGTCTTCGTGCCGGCCGACGCCGGCAGGGCCATCCTCGCCCGGCTCGGCGAGCTCGAGGCGCAGATCGTCTTCTGCGACCGCCCCGCCGGCAGCAGCGGAGACCCGACCTACGGCCGGCTCAAGGTCGCACTGGAGCGCGGTGCCGTCGCGTTCACCTGCCAGGGGAACCTCAACGGCCTGGCGATCGAGGGCGGGGAGACCCTCGGCTACGAGATCGTCTCGCAGGCCTCGGCGGCCGGGCTCACTCTCGACCACCTCGTCGTCCAGGTCGGTGGGGGCGCCCTCGCCAGCAGCTGCGCTCAGGCCTTCGCAGAGGCGCGCTCGTTAGGTGTGCTGGAGCGGCTGCCGAGGCTCCACACGGTGCAGACGTGCGGCGCCCACCCGCTGGCACGGGCCTACACCAGGGTGCGCGGCGAGCTGCCGGAATCACCCGACGCCGCAGAGATCGACCGCGTGCTCCAGGCCGCGGCCCTCCGGCGCTCCCGTTACATGTGGCCGTGGGAGGACGAGCCCAAGAGCATCGCCGAGGGCATCCTCGACGACGAGACCTACGACTGGCTGGCGGTGGCGCGCGGCATGCTCACAACGGGGGGACGGCCCGTCGTCGTCGGTGAGGAACGGCTGGCAAGCGCCCACGAGCTCGGCCACCAGGCGGGCTATCCCGTCAGTCCCACCGGTTCGGCGGGACTCGCCGGGTTAATCGAGCTGCTCGCTAAAGAGACGGTGCGTCCCGACGAGCGGGTGGCTGTGCTCTTTACCGGCGTCGAGCGCTAGGCGATGGCCGGGCCGGGTGCCGACCCCGCGGCGTCGGTGGCGCTCTGCGGGGCGACGGTCGTCGTCGCGCTGGCGCCGCCCGAGATCGTCCGTGCCGACCTCGTCTTGTCTGGCGGGCGTGTCCGATCTCTCGGCACGCCGCCGGCGGGAGTGGCCCGCCGGGACTGCAGCGGCTCGCTGATCGTGCCGGGCAACGTCTGTAGCCACCACCACCTCTACTCGGCCCTGTCCCGGGGCATGCCGTACGCGCTCGAGCCACCGAGGGATTTCACCGAGATCCTCCAGCGGGTCTGGTGGCGGCTCGACCGCGCCCTCGACGAGGAGTCGGTGCGCGCCTCTGCGCTGCGGGGCGGTCTCGACGCCCTCGCCGCCGGGACGACGACGATCGTCGACCACCACGCCTCCCCGAACTTCATCGACGGCTCGCTCGATGTGATCGCAGAGGCGCTCGGCGCTCTCGGGGTGCGCTCCGTGCTCTGCTATGAGGTCACCGACCGGGATGGCCGCGAACGCGCCGTCGCCGGTCTCGAAGAGAACCGGCGTTTCCTCGGCCGTCCCCGAGCTCTCGCCCGTGGCATGGTCGGCGCGCACGCCTCGTTCACCCTGTCCGAGGAGACCCTTGAAGCCTGCGCCGGCCTGGCGGCTGGTGCCGACGTCGGGGTGCACATCCACGTCGCCGAGGACGAGGTCGACGAGCGCGACGCCCTGGCGAAAAGCGGGCGACGGGTGGCCGAGCGGCTCGCCGCCGCCGGCGTGCTCAGCGAGCGGGCGCTGCTCGCCCACTGCGTGCACGTCGACGGGGCCGAAGCGCACCTGATCGAGAGGGCGGGCGCGACCGTCGTTTGCAACCCGCGCTCGAACATGAACAACGCCGTGGGGTACTCGCCTTTCAACCGGCGGGCCGCGCACGTCGCCCTCGGGACCGACGGGCTCGGCGGGGACATGTTCGCCGAGTCGCAGGCGGGGTTTTTCCGTGCCAAGGAGTCCGACCCTGCCACGCCGCCGGAGTGGCCGCTCGTCCACCTGGCGCAAGGCGCCCGCCTCGTCGGCCTCGTCTACGACGAGCCGCTCCTCGGCACGCTGCGTCCCGGCGCGCCCGCCGATCTCTGTGTGCTCGCCTACGACGCGCCGACTCGGCTTGAAGCCGACAACCTCGCCGGGCACTGGGTCTTCGGCCTGTCTGCGGGCAAAGTCCGCGACGTCTACGTCGCGGGCCAGCTCGTCGTCGAGGCGGGGCGCTCGACCCGGGTCGAGGAGGGAGAAGCCGCGGCATCCGAGCGGCGCGTGAGCGAACGGCTCTTCCGACGCCTGGAGGAGACACCGCCGCACACCTACGATCCGCGCCGGGGGTCGTGATGAGGGCCGCTTTGTACCTCCAGGACATGCACCCGATCCGTGACGGGATGGCCTACGCCCGCTACGCCGAGGAACGCGGCTTTGAGGCGGTCTGGCAGGCCGAGAGCCGCCTCGTGCGCGAGGCGACCGTGCCGATGGCGGCGTACGCCGCGGTGACGAGCCGGATCAAGGTGGCCTCCGGGGTGATCCCGATCTGGACCCGCAACGTCGGGCTGCTCGCCGCGACGTTCGTCACGCTCGACGAGCTCGCGCCGGGGCGGGTGATCCTCGGGCTGGGGGCGTGGTGGGAGCCGCTCGCCACCAAGGTGGGTGTCGACCGTCGCCGCCCGCTCACGGCGATGCGCGAGGTCGTCGAGGCGACGCGCAAGCTGCTCGCGATGGAGCGTGTCACCTATCACGGCGAGTTCGTGCACCTCGACGGCGTGGAGATCGACATCGTGCACGGCGACCGTTCGCCGAAGCACGTGCCGATCTACGTCGGCGCTACGGGCATGCAGATGATGGAGCTCGCCGCCGAGATCGCCGACGGGGTCGTCCTCAACTACATGGTGAGCCCCGAGTACGACCGGCAGGCGATGGAGCACCTCGCCGCCGGCGCCGCTCGCGCCGGGCGCACCGTCGCGGAGATCGACCGGCCCCAGCTCGTCGTGTGCTCGCTCGACGAGAATCGCGAGTTCGCCCTCGACCGGGCGCGCGAGCTCCTCACCCAGTACCTCGGCCAGCAGCCCCACATCATGGCCGCGAGCGGGGTCGACCCGGCGCTCATTGCGGCAATCGGCAAGGTCCTCACCTGGCCGGCGGGACCCGAGGAGATCCACGAGGCGATGCGGCTCGTGCCAGACGACGCCGTCCAGGCAATCACCGCCTCCGGCACGCCGGAGGAGTGCCGCGCCAAGGTCGACGAGTACCTTGCCGCCGGCGCCACCTGCGCGATCCTCTATCCGCTAGGCAGCGACGTGCGGAGCATGATCGACACCTTCGGCTCGTAGATGGTGGGAAGGAGAGCGAGAATGAGGAGCTTCGCCGGAGCCGACATCCTGTCGCTGCGGGAGTTCGAGCGCGACGAGTACTTCGAGGTCTTCCGGGTCGCCGACGAGCTACGGCCGATCGCCGAAAGCCGTGAGAATAGCGACTTGCTGGGATCGAAGACCCTGGTCACGGCGTTCTACCAGCCGAGCACGCGGACCCGGCTAGCGACCGAGGCGGCGATGCACCGCCTCGGCGGGCACGTGCTCGGCTTCTCCGACGCGAGGATGACGCGGGCCGGGGACTTCTACCAGGAGAGCATCAAGGACACGGTGAACATGCTCGAGTGCTACGGCGACGTCATCGCGATGCGCCACTTCGAGCAGGGCGCGCCGGCGGAAGCGGCGAAGTGGGCCTCAGTGCCGGTGATCAACTGCGGCGACGGCTGGGGCGAGCACCCCACCCAGGTGCTCACCGACCTCTACACGATCTGGAAGGACAAGGGCACGCTCGACGGGCTCAACGTGCTCTGCGTCGGGGACATGCGGATGCGCACGATGCACTCGATCCTCTACGCGATGTCGCAGTTCGACCTCACTGCCTTGCTCGTCCACCCGCCGGAGATGTCGCTCACCCCGGAGTTCGCCGCCGAGCTCGCGGCGCGCAACGTCTCCTACGCCGAGTGCGAAAGCGTCGAAGACGGCCTTTCGGTGGCGGACGTCATCTACATGGAACCGGTCGTCCAGGCCGACTACACGAAATCTCGGGAAGAGGTGGCGGAGCACGGGCTCACCCCTCCCGCCTACCGCGTGACCCGCGCCCTCATGCGGGAGAAGGCAAAGGCCGAGGCGATCGTCCTGCACTCGCTGCCGAGGATGGACGAACTCGCGACCGACGTCGACGACACCCCCCACGCCCGCTACTGGGTCGAGGCGTTCAACGGGGTGGTGATGCGCATGGCGCTGCTCGCCCTGGTCCTCGGGGCCGTCTAGCTGCCGAAAGCCACCGAGTCGGAGGAGAGGGAGAATGCAGACAGATCTCCGGGGTCGAGACGTCATCGACTTTTGCGAGTGGACGAAGAACGAGCTCGACACCGTCCTCGATGTGGCGTTCGAGCTGAAGCGCGACCGTGCGCTCGGCCGGCCGCATCCGTATCTGCGCGACAAGGTCCTCGCGATGCTGTTCTTTTTCCCGAGCACGCGGACGCGGACCTCGTTCGAGGCCGGCATGGCGCAGCTCGGAGGACACGCCCAGTTCATCGAGAGCCGTACGACCCAGATCGCCCACGGCGACACCGCCAAGGAGATCGGCGAGATCCTCGGGCGCTACAACGACGGCATCGCCATCCGCTACGTCGACTGGCAGGTGGGCAACGCCTACCTGCGAGAAGTCGCCGAGGCGAGCCGGGTGCCCGTGCTCAACATGCAGTGCGACGTCTACCACCCGCACCAGGCGCTGGCGGATCTGATGACGATCATCGAGCGCTTCGGCGATCCCCGGGGTCGCACGGTGACGATCAGCTGGGCCTGCGCCGCGAGCTACCAGAAACCGATCAGCGTCCCCCAGAGCCTCGTGCTCTTGCTCCCACGCTTCGGCGTCAACGTCCGGCTCGTCCACCCTCCCGAGTTCGCACTCATGCCAGAAGTCGTCGAGCAGGCGAAAGAGAAGGCGCGCCTGGCGCACGCCTCTTTCGAGGTGTCGCACGACTTCGACGAGGGCATGCGCGACACCGACGTCATCTACGCGAAGAGCTGGCGAGCGCTCGTCTCGACGACGGACGAGGCCGAAGGGGCGAAGCTCATCGCCACCTACAGCGATTGGATCACCGACTCGCGCCGGCTAGCCATGGCGCACGAGGACGCGATCTACATGCATCCTCTGCCGGCGGATCGAGGCGTCGAGGTAGCCGACGAGGTGATCGACGGAGCGCACTCCGTCGTCTACGACCAGGCCGAGAACCGCCTGCACGGCCAGAAGGCCGTGATGGCGTTGACGATGCGCTAGAGGTCTGCGGGGATGGGCGGTCGGCTCGCAGTCGTGGCGATCGGCGGGAACTCGCTGATCAAAGACCGCATGCACCAGTCGGTGCGCGACCAGTACATCGCGGCGCACGAGACCTCTGGGCACGTGGCGGCGATGGTCGAAGCGGGCTGGAACGTGGTGGTCGGCCACGGCAACGGTCCGCAGGTCGGCTTCATCCTGCGGCGCTCCGAGATCGCCGCCCATGAGCTGCACGAGATCCCGCTCGACGTCTGCGGCGCCGACTCCCAGGGCGCGATCGGCTACGCCCTCGCCCAGAACCTCCAGAACGTCCTGCGGCGGCGCGGCATCGGCCGGCCGGTGGCGGCGGTCGTGACCCAGGTCGAGGTGGCGCGCGACGATCCGGCCTTTGTGAGCCCGAGCAAGCCGATCGGCTCGTTCATGGACGAAACCGAGGCGCGCAGGCGCGAGAAGAGGGACGGTTGGGACGTCGTCGAGGACGCCAGCCGGGGCTGGCGGCGGGTCGTCGCCTCACCCCGCCCGCGCCGCATCGTCGAGATCGAAGCGATCAGGGCGCTCGTCGAGGCGGGGGAGATCGTCGTCGCCGTCGGCGGCGGGGGCATCCCCGTGGTTGCTGACGCCACGGGTGATCTCACAGGAGTAGAGGCCGTGATCGACAAGGACCTCGGCTGCTCGTTGCTGGCGCGCGATCTCAGCGCGGAGCTGCTCTTGATCTCGACGGCGGTCGAGAAGGTCGCCCTCAACTTCGGCACGCCCGCCCAGCGATGGGTGGACCATCTCACGCTCGCCGAGGCGCGCCGCTACCTCGCCGAAGGCGTGCACTTCGCGGCCGGCAGCATGGCGCCGAAGATCGAAGCGATCATCGAGTATCTCGAGGATGGTGGGACCCGCGCCATCGTCACCGATCCTCCGAACCTTGGCGCGGCGCTCGCCGGGCGCACGGGCACGCTCTTCACCGTTGACTAGGACCGCGGAATTCGACCGCCTGCGACGGTGATTGTTCCGACCGGCGGCGGGCCCGGCAACCCATGGCGGCACGAGCTTGGAATGAAGGTCTCTCGTTCCCGCCTGCTTGGATGACGCGGTGAGGTGCTCGAACCCGCGGAGGTCTCAGCCTCCCGCCGCGAGATGGACGGCGTCGATGATCTTCTGGTAGCCGGTGCAGCGGCAGAGGTTTCCGGAGAGAGCCTCGCGGATCTGCGCGTCGTCGGGAGAGGTCACGCGCCGGAGCAGGTCGTGGGTGGCCATGACGAAGCCGGGGGTGCAGAACCCGCACTGGACGGCGCCCGCTTCGACGAAGGCCCGTTGGATGGAATCGAGCGGCCCCTCGGGGGAGAGCCCCTCGACCGTCACGACGTCCCGGCCCTCGGCTTGACCGGCGGGGACGAGACAGGCACAGACGAGCAGGTCGTCGAGGTAGACGGCGCACGACCCGCACTCACCCTGTTCGCAGGCGTTCTTCGTGCCCACGAGGCCGAGCTCGTCGCGCAGCAGGTTGAGCAGGCTTGCTGCCTCCTCGACGCCCTCAGCGACGCGGCACCGGCCGTTGACGGTCAACGAGACCCTCATACGCCGTTCCCCCGGTACTCCTCCCAGCACCACGAAAGGGCGCGCCGGGCGAGGACCCCGAGCGCATGCCGCCGGTAGGCGGCCGAACCGCGCACGTCGTCGATCGGTCTCGCCGCTTCGGCGACGAGGCGGGCGAAATGGCCGATCACGGCGTCAGAAAGAGCCGGCCGCGCCTCCCAGGCGCCGATCTCGCCGAGGTGCCCCTCGAGGAACTCCTCGGCAAACCGGGCTCGCAGGGGCACCGGTCCGGCGGAGCCGATCCCGGTGCCGACGCGGCCGGTCTCGGGGTGGAGGGCGAGCGAGAACGAGCAGATGGCGATGACCATGGCATTGCGCGACCCCACCTTGGAATAAGTCTGGGGGCCGCTCGCCGCCGGGACCCACACCGCGGCGATCAGCTCGTCTGGACGCAGCACGCTGCGTTTCGGGCCGGTGAAGAACTCGGCGACGGGGACGGTCCGGCTGGCGTGGAGCGAGGCGAGCTCGACCTCGGCGCGACAGGCGAGCAGCGGCGGGTGGCAGTCCCCGGCGGGGGACGCCGAGCCGAGGTTGCCGCCGATCGTGCCGCGGTTGCGGATCGGCGGGGAACCGACGGTGCGGGCGGCGGTGGCGAGGCCGGGGAGGTCGGCGGCGAGGTCAGCGATGATCGTCTGGTAGGTGACCCCGGAGCCCACCCGGACCTGCCCGTTCTCCCGGCCGAAGGCCCGCAGCTCCTCGACCCCCGACAGGTCGAGGAAGGCCGGCGGGTGGAGACGGCCGAAGTTGGCCTCGACCATGACGTCGGTGCCGCCGGCGACGACCACGGCCTCGGGGTGGGCGGATCGCTCGGCGAGAGCCTCCGCCCAGCTCGTCGGCTGGATGAAGGTCACGGCGCCATGGTGCCACAGCACCACCGCGCCACCCGGGGCGTGCCCAGCGGTCCACGCCGCATGGAATGGGGTCCCGAGCGCTTCACATCAGCCTCTGCTGGCCCGAGCTCATCTCGGCGTAGAAAGGGAGCGCCTCCTGGCCCGGTACGTCGGGCGACGGGGGAGGACCCGCCGTCGCCGCGGGACCGCGCAGCCCGACGAGCTCGTCCGGCGTGACGGGCGCGCGGTTCAGCTCCCGCCCGGTGGCGTCGCGCAGGGCGGCGACCACCGCCGCCGTCGCCACGACCGTCGGCGACTCGCCGATGCCCTTCAAGCCGTACGGGGTGCCGGGCTCGGGTTCCTCGACGGCGACGGAGACGACCGGTGGCATGTCGAGGATCGTCGGGATCAGGTAGTCGGTGAACGACGGGTTCCGGATCACCCCGTTCTCGAGCTGAACCGCCTCCATCAGCCCGAGGCCGAGCCCCTGGGCGGTGCCGCCCTCGATCTGGCCGGTAAAGCCCAGGGGGTTCAGGACCCTGCCGGCGTCGATCGCCGCGGCCACCTGCAGGACGCGCACCAACCCGAGGTCCTCGTCCACCTCGACGACCGCCCGTTCGGCCGCGAAGGCGAAGCAGGCGTGGATGTCCCCCTGGCCCGATTCGTCGAAGGGTGCGGTCGGGCGGTGGTGGTAGACGGCTTCACTGGACACCGGCTCGTCGAGGAGGTCGACGAGCTCGACCACGGGAGCGCCGTCGGCGGCGACCCAGCCGTCGGCTAGCGAGAGCTCAGCGTCGGGCGGGCAGGTTCCGGCCCGAGCGCGGGCCCGCTCGAAAAGCGCCTCGCGGACCGCGGCACAGGCCATCTGCACCGCGCCGCCCGTCATCATCGACTGACGCGAGGCGGAAGTGGATCCGGCGCCGCCGATCGAGGTGTCGATCGGGTGCAAGACGACCCGGTCGACCTCGAGCTCAGTGCGCACGACCTGGGCGAGGAAGGTGTGGAGGCCCTGACCCATCTCGACCGCGGCGGTGTGGATCTCCGCTTCCGGCCCGTCAGGGGTGCGGCTGAGCGTGACCCGTGCCGTGGCGAAGTCGTCGAAACCCTCGCTGAACGCCACGTTCTTGTAGCCGACGGCGAAGCCCACCCCGCGCTTGATCCCCTCGCCGTGGGTGACGTTGCCCGCGCCCCCGGGATAGCGCATCAGGTCTCGGCCCGATGTCGGCTCGCACTCGGGCAGGGGCACGGCCGTGCAGCGCTCGATCAGCTCCCGCACCGGGGCGGCGCCCGTGACGACCTGCCCGGTCGGCAGCGTCGAGCCGGTGGACAGCGCGTTGATCAGCCTCAGCTCGACCGGGTCGATCGCGAGGGCGCGGGCGAGCTTGTCCATCTGGGCTTCGTAGGCGAAGCACATCTGGGGAGCACCGAAGCCGCGCATCGCCCCGCAGGGCGGGTTGTTCGTGTAGACGACGGTCCCCTCCACCTGGACATGGGGCACTTCGTAAGGGCCGGCGGCCATGCTCGCCGCGTTTCCCAAGACCGCGGGCGACGACGAGGCGTAGGCGCCGCCGTCGAGAAGCAGCCGGGCGGTCATCGCCACCAGTCGGCCGTCGCGCCTGGCGCCGTGTCGCATCCAGACGCGCGAGGGGTGACGGTGCACGTGACCTTGGAAAGACTCCTCGCGCCCGTAGCTGATCTTCACCGGCCTGGCGGTGCGCAGGGCGAGCAGGCAGGCGTGGATCTGCATGTGGATGTCCTCGCGGGACCCGAACGCCCCGCCGACGCCGGCGAGGTGCAACCGGACCTTCCCCTCAGGTAGACCAAGGCACGGCGCGATCTGCTCCCGGTCGACATGCAGCCACTGCGTCGTGACGTAAAGGTCCACGCCCCCGTCTTCGGCCGGCACCGCCAGTCCCGCCTCCGGCCCGAGCGCCGCCTGGTCCTGCATCGCCGTCTCGTAGTAGCCGTCGACCCAGACGTCGGCCTCGGCGCTGTCGGGCTCGCCGTGGACGATGTGCACGTGACGCAGCACGTTGCCGGTCGCGTGCAGTCGTGGGGCATCGGCCAAAAGGGCCGCTTCCATGTCGAAAACACCGGGCAGGGCCTCGAGGTCGACGGTGATGCGGCCCAGCGCCTCCTTGGCGAGCGCCGGCGTCGAGGCGGCGACCAGGGCGATCGGTTCGCCGGCGTAGCGCACGACATCTTCGGCGAGGACCGGCTGGTCGAAGAAGTTCAGGCCGAATCGGTTCTTGCCTGGCACGTCCGAGCCGACAATGACCGCCGCGACCCCCGGGCTCGCGACAGCCGGCGTGATGTCGAGCCCGCGGATTCGGGCGTGCGCCAGAGGAGACCGCAGGGTCGCGCCGAAGAGCATGCCGTCGCGGTGGAGGTCGCTGGCGTAGGGGAACGACCCTGTCACCTTGGGCTCCCCGTCGATGCGCCGGGCGGCCTGCCCGACCCTTCCTCGGGTCCCGAAGGTGGTGATCGTGGTCAACGTGCGCTCTCGGCCTCGCCGCGCACGTTAGCGGGCTCGCCTGTTGGCGTCGCCCACAGACCCGCTGGCCACTCCTCCGTGACCTGAAGGGCCAGGGCCGTGGATCGGGCCGCCGGTCGCCTGGAGCGGCGATCCCGTGTGGCCGGCCGAGCGCAAGGCGATGATCTCGGCACAGATCGAGACCGCCGTCTCCTCGGGGGTTCGCGCCCCGATGTCGAGGCCGATTGGCGCCATGACCCGGGACATCGCCTCGTCGCCGACGCCGGAGTGGCGTAACCGCTGGACGCGGTGGGCGGCCGTGCGGCGAGACCCCATGGCGCCGATGTAACCGACCTGCGTAGAGAGCGCGGCGACGATGGCCGGAACGTCGAACTTTTGATCGTGGGTGAGGACGCAGACGGCGTCTCGTGCGCCGAGCGTGGGACCGACGGCCGCGAGGTGGCGGTCCGGCCAGTCGACAACGACCTCGTCAGCCATGGGAAAGCGCGCCGGCGTGGCGAAGGCGGGACGGGCGTCGCACACCGTGACCCGGTAGCCGAGAACCTTGGCCATCTTGGCAAGGGCCGCGGCGAAGTCGACGCCGCCGAAGATGAGCATGCGTGGCGGCGGCGTGAAGACCTGGATGAACACGGCGAGATCCTGCCCGGTGGTCTCGCCTGCCGGGCCGTAGCGGCGCACGTCGGTCCTGCCGGCGTCGATCGCGCCGGCCGCGTCTCGCCGGACCGCCTCGTCGAGGCTCGCCGGCCCCAACGAGCCGAGTGGCGGGCTGCCGGGGCGCACGAGCATCGTCGCCCCGGGCGTGGCCGCCCGCTCGCCCGCCCCATGCTCGGCTCCGCCCGTTGCTTCGATCAGCGTGACGAGCGCAACCGGTTGCTCCGTCGACAGCTCCTCGCGCAGCTCGGCAAGGATCCGGCGTTCGAGGCCTGGTCCGCCGAGCGGCTCGATGAACAACTCGATCGTTCCGCCGCAGGTGAGGCCGACGGCAAAGGCATCGGCGTCGGAGTAGCCGAAGGTTGCAAGATGCGGCTTGCCGGACTCCATCATCGCGAGCGCGTCGGCGATGACGGCGGTCTCCACGCACCCGCCGGACACTGATCCGGCGACCTCGCCCTCTTCGTTGACGGCCATCGCCGCGCCGGGTGGGCGAGGCGCCGAACCTTCGACGCCGACGACTCGGGCGAGCGCCAGCCGCCGACCAGCCGCCGACCACCGCTCGATGTCGTCGAGGATCTCTCGCACAGCGAAGAGCGTAGGGTGCCGCCGCCCGGGTGCCGAGCGCGCAACGCCGCCCGGGTGGTCTTCTGTGGGGCAGCCGGGCCTACGATCGATGCTGTGTTGGCAGACGAGGGCCGAAGGGACTGGATCGCGGTCACCGCCGCCGAATTGCCGGTCGCGGAGGCACTGGCCTGGGCTTCGCAGCCGGATTGTGGCGCCGTCGTTGCGTTCTGCGGGACGGTGCGCGATCACTCGGAAGGACGGCCGGGCGTCTTCAGCCTGGAATACGAGGTCTACGAGGCCTACGCCGAAGCGAGGATGTCGGAGGTGGCGCGCGCCGTGCGGGCACGGTTCCCGCAGGTGCGTCGGATGGCGCTTTTCCACCGCACGGGGATGCTTGGAGTCGGCGACGTCTCGGTCGCCGTGGTCGTCGCCACCCCGCACCGATCCGATGCCTTCGCGGCCGCCCGCCTCTGCCTCGACATGGTCAAGGCCGCGGTGCCGATCTGGAAGCGCGAGACCTGGGCTGACGGTTCGGACTGGGTCGAGGGCTCGCGCCCGATCGCCGACGTGTCCGACCTCGACGTTCCTTGAGTCGACCGGCTTAGGCCCAGCCAGGGTGATCCCGGAACGCGGTATGTTGCCGCAGACAAAGGGGGCCGGTGCCGGGCAAGGCGCGGCGCGAGTCGGCGGCGTGATCGGCGGAGGTGGGTGCAGATCGAAGCTCGAGTCGGTGTCCCGTGCCCGAGGAGAAGAAGATGGTGGTAGCAGAAGTGACGGAAGTGATCGACCTGTCGGCGGTGTCACCGCCGATCGCCGGAGATGCGACACGCAAGAACCTGCTCTCCGTGCGTCAGCTCGCCGCCGAGGACATCTCGACCTATCTCGAAGAGGCGTACGCCGCCGAGGAAGCGATTCGAGACCCGGCCCGCCGTGGCCTTTCCCTGCTGCCCCGTGCCGTCATGAAGGCGATCATGCGCCAACCCTCGACCCGAACGGGTGGCAGCTGCACCTCGGCGATGTGGAAACTCGGTGGCTCAGCAGAGCTCATCAGCGGCATGAGCGGCTCGTCCGAGGCCAAGGGTGAGTCGCTCGCCGACTCCTGGGTCGCCTTTGCGACCCAGGCGGACATCCTCGGTATCCGGACGGCCGAGAACGGCGGCCCGGCGTTTGCCGCGCACGTCATCGCCCAGGCGGTGAGCTACGGGCAACTCGCTGAGATCGTGCCGGTCATCAACCTCGGCGATGGCCACAATGAACACCCCACGCAGGCGCTCGGTGACATGTTCACCATCCACAAGAAGTTCAAGACCTTCGACGGGCTCGTGGCCGTCGTCGTCGGCGATCACGAGCGATACCGTGCCCACCATTCCTTCATGCTCGCCGCCGCGATCCTCGGCATGGACCTCGTGGCGGTGGAATCCTCGGCGGCTCGGGTGCCGGCGTCGCTCGTGGAGACCCTGGGCTCGAAGCTGACGAGGACCGCCGATCTCGACGCGGCGATGCGTGAGGCGGACGTTTTGTACCTCGGGCGCAATCCCGATGAGTACACCGGGGAGAACCCGGCGGAGATCGTGCGCGGGGAACAGCTGGCCCGTGACTACGCGAGTTGGACCGTCGATTACGACCGGATCCAGCAGATGAGGCCGGAAAGCATCGTGATGCACCCGCGACCGCGCCGCGACGAGCTCCACCCCAGCGTCGATTCCGATCCGCGGATGAAAGACGTGGAGCAGATGGCGAACATGATCCCGATGCGCATGGCGATTATCGCCCGGCACCTGGGCGTGTCCATCGTCGAGGCGGCGTGAGGCCGGGCTAGCCGACATCCCGCCGCGATTTCACCTCGAAGCTTCGTCGAGGCCGTCACCGCCGAGCGTCACAGGCGCCAGCTAGGGTGACGATTCGTTTCGGATCACACCCTGATCCCTTTCAGTTATCGGCCCCGTCGGCGAGTGATCGTCCCGCCAAGGCTCCTCGTATCGGCTCGACCCGCCCAACCTCGCTCAACCGCCACGCCCGCCCGCCGCGGACCTGGCTCCGGGCGGCCGGGTCGGCCGAGAAAGCGTTGCGGGTGCTCAGCACCCGTCCGACACCAGGACGGCGACGTGGCTGCGACAAGCGAACACCGGGATGTCATCGCCCAGCTCACCGAGGGGATCGCCAGTCTCACGTCTTCTGAGCGCTGGCGCCGCTACCTCGAGTTCCAGAGCCGGTTCCACAGCTACAGCTTCAACAACGTCCTGCTCATCGCGGCCCAGTGTCCCGAGGCGACCCAGGTGGCGGGTTTTCAGGCCTGGCGGAAGCTCAACCGTTTCGTGCGCGCCGGACAGAAGGCCATCTGGATCCTCGCTCCGATCCGGTACCGGCGGGACGGTGACGAAGACGGCGAGGCGGAACGGGTGATCCGCGGCTTCAAGTTCGTGCCCGTCTTCGACGTCTCGCAGACCGACGGCGCCGTGCTGCCGTCGGTCTGCAGCCGGCTCGAGGGCGACGATCCGGCAGGCGATTTCGCGCGGCTGGCCGCGTTCGCCAGCTCCCTTGGCTTCGCCGTCGAGGACCGCGAGCTCTCCGGGGGCGCCAACGGCGACTGCTCCCACGCCGAACGTCGCATCAGGGTCGAGATCCGGACCACACCCCGGCAACGGGTGAAGACCCTCGCCCACGAGCTCGCCCACATGCTTCTCCACGAGGACTTTGCTGACCGCGGCCTCGCTGAGCTCGAGGCCGAGTCCACCGCCTACGTCGTCTGTCGTGCCCTCGGGATCGACAGCGGCGACTACTCCTTCGGGTACGTCGCGACGTGGGCCGGCGGCGGTGAGCAGGCGATTGTCGCCGTCAGGGCAGCGTGCCGACGGATCCAGAAAGCCGCCGGCGAGATTCTCGGGTCGCTCCCCGGCGCGGCGGAGCGGGCGGCCTAGCACGGCACCGGCGGCAGGCGAACGGGTTGCCCTGCGATCATCGATGCAATTCGGCCGGGTCGCATCCCCGGGGCGGCGGGTCCGTGCTTCAGCGGTTCGTTATCGTCGACAGGGCAGGTCCGGGTTTCTCGCGATAGAACGTGACCCAGGATGGCGACGGATCAGTGACAATCTCCTCTGACACACCGCCGGAAGCGAACCGAGTCGGGCTGCTCGAGAGCGCGTTCAGGTTCTCACCGCTCGAGGCCGTCTGCGAGGCCGTCGCCGCCGCGACGACGATCGATCCGGAGATCTTCATCGAACGCAAGGGGGACCGCTACCGCTGGAGTTTCGCGGCGAGAGACGGCGCCTTCGCCCTGCTCGACAAGGCCGCACGGTTCCTCGGGATCGGCCAGAACCACCTCCTCGTCGGTTTCCGCACACTCGACGATGGCACGTTCGTCCTCCACGACGACCGGGCGAGCTTCGAACCGTGCGAAGTGGCGGCGCTCGTCACCTTCAAGATTCCGGCCACGGAATCCGAGGTCGCGGAGCAGATCCGGACGCAGTTCCCGGTCAAGGCCTGATCGCGCTCGGCTAGCGGGCCGGTGGCGCCTTTCTGGCAAGAACCTCTTAGGCCCAGCCGAGCTCGCCGAGGCGCGCGTCGTTGATCCCGAAGTGGTGGGCGATCTCGTGAATCACCGTCTTGCGCACCGCCACCGTGACCTCTTCCTCGCTTCGACAGCTCGCGCAGATGCTGCGCATGAAGATCGTGATCCGGTCCGGCATCACCGCCGAGTACCCGACGCCTCGACGGGTGAGCGGGACCCCCTCGTAGAGACCGAAGAGCCTGCCCGCTGGCGCGAAGGGGTCGACCGAGACCGAGACGTTCTCCATCGCGCGCCCGAGGCTCTCGGGGAGGCTGTCGAGGGACGTGGCGACGAGCTCCTCGAACCTCTCGGTCGACATCGTGACCATGACGTCGATCATCGCGCCGCGCCTCGAAGCAGGCGAGGTCCGTGCGCCCGCAGGCACACGGCCCGGTCGCTGAGGCGGTGTCGGTGGCGGCGCGGACGCCCACCGCCTCTCGGCGGATCGCCGCGGCGAAAGCGGCAGCGACGGATTGCCGCCGTGGCACCCGAGCGGGGCAGACTCTCGCTGTGACGAATCCCAGGCCCCCCGTCCGGCGCGCAACCCACCGGTCGGCCGCTCGCGAGCTCGCCGGGCGCGACCCGGTGCTCGCGTCGCTGATCGAGGCCGCTGGTCTGCCGGTTTTCAGACGGCCCTTAGAAACGCCGTTCGCGGCGCTGGCGCGCTCGGTCCTCTACCAGCAGCTCGCCGGGCCGGCGGCATCGGCAATCCACGGCCGGCTTGTCACCGCGATGGGTGACCCGAACAGTCCCGCGGCGTTGCTCGGTCTGTCAGATGGCGAGCTCCGGACGATCGGGTTGTCGCGGGCCAAGGCGGAATCCCTCCGTGACCTCGCGGCCAAGGTGCTCGACGGGACGGTCGAGCTTGGGGCCCGGCGCCTCGCCCGGGCGAAAGACGAGGAGATCGTGTCGCATCTGTCGACGGTGCGCGGGATCGGTCGGTGGACGGCGCAGATGTTTCTCATGTTCCAGCTGCGACGTCTCGACGTGTGGCCTACGGGCGACTTCGGGGTCCGCAGGGGCTACGGGCTCGCCTGGGGCGTGCCGCCGCCGAGCGCGCGCGATCTCGAACCGCTCGGGGATCGCTTCCGGCCGTACCGGTCGGTTGCCGCTTGGTACTGCTGGCGCGCCTGCGAGCTCTACGCCGGCGCCGAGAAGAGCGCGCTGACGAGATAGGCGGGCACTCCGGCCGTCGGGGCGCGCCCGGGGCGATCTCTGCCGCACCCGGAAAGCCGCTCAGCGACGCGAGGATCGCCCTCGGCCGGGCGGCCTCTGGGCGATTGTCTTATCCCGCCGACCCGTTCACCCGGCAGAGGTGGACGTCGTGTCTTCGGGCTCGGCGAGCGTGACGTCGACGCTGAGCTCGCCTGGTGCCGCGACGAAGGCGAGCTCGTCGATCGCGCCGGCGGCGACGAGGTCGTCTGCCGCGAGGCGCAGGAGATCGACCGTCGCGGCGGGAGCGGTGACGACGACCCGTGCGGCGCGGGCCCGCATCGAGCGCTTTGCCGCGGTCTTGGCGCGCCGCACCGCGCCGAGGACACTGCCGACGTCGTCGAGCAGGCGTCCCTCTGGTCCCGCCGCCGGAGCGTCGGCGGGCGTCGGCCAACCTGCGGCGTGGATCGAGCCCTCGTGGCTCCACGACCACGCCTCCTCGGCGGCAAAGGGGAGGAAGGGGGCGAACAGGCGCAACAGGGTGTCGAGCGCCAGGGCCAACGCCTGACGGGCCGACATCGAACCGGGATCTTCTCCGTAGGCGCGGACCTTCACGAGCTCGAGGTAGTCGTCGCAGAAGGTCCAGAAGAAGTGCTCAGTTCGCTCGAGCGCCCGGGCGTGGTCGTAGTTCTCGAGGGCGTCCGTGGCCTCGGCGACGACGGCGGCGAGCCGTCGGAGCATCGCGACGTCGAGGGGATTATCCGGCGGCGTTGGAGGGCTCGGCTGCGGAGGTGCCGGGTGGTCGGCCTGCCTTTGGAGGATGAACTTGGCGGCGTTGAGGATCTTGATCGCCAGTCGCCGTCCGACGCGCATCTGCTGCTCGTCGAAGATCGTGTCGACGCCGAGACGGGCGCACGCCGCCCAGTAGCGGACGGCGTCGGTGCCGTGCGCCTCGAGCGAGTCGCTCGGCACGACGGCGTTCCCCTTGGATTTGGAGATCTTCTTGTGGTCGGGATCGAGGATCCATCCGGAGATGGCGACGTGGCGCCAGGGAACGCAGTGGTGTTCGAGCTCGGACCGCACGACCGACGAGAACAGCCACGTCCTGATGATCTCGTGCGCCTGCGGGCGGAGGTCCATCGGGAAGAGGCGGGCGAACAGTTCCGGTCGGTCGATCCAGTGTCCCGCGATGTGGGGGCTGAGCGAGGAGGTCGCCCAGGTGTCCATGACGTCCGGATCGGCGACGAATCCCCCCGGCTGGCCGCGTTGGTCCGCGGCGTAACCCTCGGGGACCGCCGTCGACGGGTCGAGGGGGAGCTGGCCCTCGTCGGCGAGGATCGGGTGGTCGTCGTCGACCGACCTGTCCGCCCGCACGGCGTACCAGACCGGGAAGGGCACGCCGAAGTAGCGCTGACGCGAGATGTTCCAGTCTCCGGTGAGCCCGTCGACCCACGCCTCGTAGCGGGAGCGCATGAACTCGGGGTGCCAGGCGATCTCCCGCCCGGCGCGCAAAAGCGTCTCCCGCCGCTCCAGTGTCCGGACGTACCACTGGCGGGACGAGACGATCTCGAGCGGCCGTTCGCCCTTCTCGTAGAAGTTGACGAAGTGCACGATATGGCGGGGCTCGCCGACGAGGTCGCCAGCGGCCGTGAGGAGCTCGACGATCCGCCGCTGCGCCTTGCGGACGGTCAGCCCTTCGAGCTCGGCGAAGGCGGCCGCGGCGCCGTCGGGATCGCGGGATTCGAAGCCCGCCGAGCCGAACGGGGCGTGGCCGAGGCGTCCGTCGCGCCCGACGATCGTCCGGGTGGCGAGGGCGAGGTCGCGCCACCACGTGACGTCGGTGAGGTCACCGAAGGTGCACACCATGGCGATTCCCGACCCCTTCTCCGGGTCGGCGAGGAGATGGGGATGGATCGGAACCTCGACCCCGAAGAGCGGCGTCACGGCGGTGCTGCCGAACAGCGCCTGGTAGCGGGCATCCGCGGGGTGGGCGACGAGGGCCACGCAGGCGGGGAGGAGCTCGGGTCGCGTCGTGTCGATGAGGATCGGCTCGCCCGTTGCCGCCGAGACGAAACGCAGGCGGTAATAGCTCGCCTCGACCTCGCGGTCCTCGAGCTCGGCCTGGGCAACCGCCGACTGGAAGTCGACGTCCCACAGCGTCGGCGCCTCCTGGCGGTAGGCATGGCCGGCGCGGACCATGCGGAGGAAAGCGGACTGCGAGGTGCGCTGGGCGAGCGCGCCGATCGTCGTGTACTGGTTCGCCCAGTCGACGGAGAGCCCCAGCCGGCGGAACAACGCCTCGAAGGCCCGTTCGTCCTCGGCGGTGAGCTTGTGGCAGAGCTCGACGAAGTTCGGCCGGGAGATCGATTGCGGGTTCTTTGGCGGCTTCGCCGGTGCCGAGAACGCCGGGTCGTAGGGGACCGAGGGATCGCAGCGGACCCCGTAGTGGTTCTGCACCCGGCGCTCGGTCGGCAGGCCGTTGTCGTCCCAGCCGATCGGGTAGAAGACGGCCTTGCCGCGCATCCGTTGGAATCTCGCCACGATGTCCGTCTGGGTGTAGGAGAAGATGTGGCCGACGTGGAGGGCCCCCGACACCGTCGGCGGCGGCGTGTCGATCGAGTAGACGTCTGGGCGCCCCCGCGAATCGTCGAAACGGTACGTTCCCCAGGCGTCCCAGCGCGCCGCCCAGCGTTTCTCGAGCCCTTCGAGCGCCGGGTGGTCGGGCAGGTGAATGGTCCGGCCGGCCGACCCGCCGGCCGCGGCTCGGGGGGACGGGGCAGTCGGCGGGGTCGACGCCTCCGGGCCGAAGGCGCGTGCCGTGGGCTCGTCTTCGGCTCGCATCGGACTAGTACCGTAGTCGTGTGCTCAGGTTGCGCGACACGGCGACCGGTCGCGTCGCCGAACTCGCGCCACGAAACACCGGTGTCATCGGCCTCTACGTGTGCGGCCCGACGGTCTACGGTGCTCCGCACATCGGCCACGGCCGCTTCGCCCTCGTCTACGACGTGCTGCGGCGCTACCTAGAGTCCGAGGGATTCCGGGTCGACCACGTCTCGAACGTCACCGACATCGACGACAAGATCATCGAACGCGCCGCCGCCGAGGGACGCGACTGGCGCGAGGTCGCCCACGACTCCGAGGCCGAGTGGTGGGCCGCGATGGACGGAATTGGCGTCGCCCGGCCAACGGCCACCCCGCACGCGACCGACTACATCGCCGAGATGGTTGAACTCGTGAACGAACTCCTCCGCCGGCGGGCCGCGTATGTAACGGGGGAGGGCGTCTACCTCGACACGTCGTCGGTCGCCGACTACGGACTACTGAAGCACCAGCGCGTCGAGTCGCTGCTCGCCGGGGCGCGCGTCGAGATCGACGAGGAGAAACGATCGCCCGTGGACTTCGCGATCTGGAAGGCTTCCAAGCCCGGGGAACCGAGCTGGGAAGCGCCGTTCGGGATGGGGCGGCCCGGCTGGCATACCGAGTGC
>Ga0187877_1000752_pt1 | contig 38609 bp, 37 predicted proteins | sample June2016WEW_17_1_3_FD_132430 | JGI IMG/M metagenome (GOLD analysis project Ga0187877, IMG submission 132430) | Peatland microbial communities from SPRUCE experiment site at the Marcell Experimental Forest, Minnesota, USA - June2016WEW_17_100 | ecosystem: Environmental > Terrestrial > Soil >...
CGGTATTACTGGTGGTGGCGGGCTTCGCGGGTCATCCAGGATTACACCCTGAACGGGATCTGGCATGAGATCATTGATGAGTTTCCTTTTTTCTCTTACTTGCTCGGTGACCTGCATCCGCATGTCCTGGCGATCCCCTTTGACCTCCTGGCGGTGGCGCTGGCGCTGAACCTGTTCCTGGGCGGCTGGGCGGGTGAAACCGACCTTTTCGGCCTGCGTTTGCCAATCAGCAGGACGGGCTTTTTCTTTTCGGCATTCGTGATCGGCGGACTGGCCTTCCTGAACATCTGGGACATCCTGTTCGGGATCGCGCTGGTCGCGGGGGCCTTCTTGCTGCGGCAGGTCTTGAGCAACGGTTGGAAGTGGGAACGGCTGGGAGAGGTGCTGGCCTTCGGAGTGCCTATCAGCCTCCTGGCGGTCCTGCTCTACCTGCCCTTTTTTATCGGTTTTTCCTCGCAGGCGGGGGGGCCCCTGCCGAACCTGGAGAACCCGACGCGCGGGGCTCAACTGTGGGTCATGTTCGGCAGTTTATACCTGCCGGTCGGTGCGTACCTGGTCTATCTATGGCGCAGTGAAAAACGACCTGCCCGTTGGAGACTCGGCCTGCTCCTGGCCGCAGGTGGGACCCTCCTGCTGTGGCTTTTCTCATGGGCGCTCGGAGGTCTGGTGCTCGTGGCAGACCCTTCCGTCGCCCAGAACTTCCTTTCCTCCCAGGGCGCCTTGAGCACCTCCCTTTACTTTTCTGAGGTGACCCTGCGCCGCCTTTCCTATTTTGGCGGCTGGTTAACTTTGCTTGTTCTGGCGGGTGCAGCTTTGGCTATGCTGATTCCGGTCCAGGAGGAGGAGCAGGCTGATGGCGAGCCAGCCCTGGGTACGATTCAGGCCCAGCCCGGAAAACGGCCTGCGGCGGACAGATTTATTCTATTCCTCATCCTCCTGGCCGCGGTCCTTACCCTGATCCCGGATTTTGTCTATCTGCGCGACCAGTTTGGCTGGCGCATGAACACGGTCTTCAAGTTCTATTATGAGGCCTGGTTGATCATCAGCCTGGCGGCGGCTTTTGGTGTGGTGGTAGTGTTGCGGCGGTTGCATGGGATCTGGCATACCCTTTACCGGGTCGGGCTGGCGATTGTCCTGGTCATGGCGCTGACCTATCCCGTCCTCGGGCTGTTGACCAAGACCAGCGATTTTCAATTGCCGGCCTTCCAGCAAGCTCTGCAGGCGGCCCGTGCCGCCAAGGACCCGGCTGCGTTGCAGACGGCCGCCCAGGTCTGGAGCCTCGACGGCGCGGCTTTTTACACACGCCAGTATCCGGATGACATGGCGGCCGCGGCCTGGCTGCGTACTGCGCCGGCGGGGACCATCGTCGAGCCGGTGGGCGGCGGGTACGATGATGCTGACAACCTGATGTCGACCTACAGCGGCCAGCCGAGCCTTTTGAACGGTTGGGATCACGAAGACCAATGGCGCGGCGGTTCCGTGGAACAGGGAACGCGGAAGGAAGATATTCAACGCCTGTACGAAACGACCAGTTGGGATGTTGCCAAGGCCATCCTGGACCAGTACAACATCCGATATGTCACCATCGGCACGATGGCCCGTCAGATGTACCGGGTCTCGGAAGCCAAGTTCCAAAGTCATCTGCGGGTGGTCTTCACCAGCAATGCAGTGATGATTTACGAGGTGCCGGATCAGGTTGACATGTTAAAATAAGGCCATCATGAAGAATTCAAACTTCACCCTTGAACACGCCCTGTATACCCTGGCGATCCTGCTCGCACTCGGAATCCGCCTGCTCAAGCTCGGCGCCCTGCCGCTCTCTGATTTTGAAGCTGCCTGGGCGCTCCAGGCGCTTCATGTTGCCCAGGGCCTGCACCCGGCCCTTGATCCCAATCCGGCCTACATCCAACTGACCGCCATCCTCTTTTATATCTTCGGAGGCACCGAATTCCTGGCCCGCCTCTGGCCAGCCTTGATCGGCAGTGCCCTGGTTGGGGTGCCCTTCTTCTTCCGCAGCCGCCTGGGACGTCTCCCGTCGCTGGTTCTGGCGTTCGGCTTGGCGGTCGATCCTGGCCTGTCCGCCATCTCGCGCCTGGCGGGAGGCAGCATGCTGGCGGTGGCGTTTCTCATGCTGGCGTGGGCCATGTGGGAGCAGGCGCACCGCTCGGCAGCCGGCGTGTTTGGGGGTCTGGCGCTTCTTTCCGGCCCCTCGGTCTGGTTCGGTCTGCTCGGATTGGGTTTGACCTGGCTGCTCGGGAGGGTTCTGCTGCACCGAGAGGGGGGCGTTCGGGCGCAGGCAGACACCACGGTGGGGGCTGGCGGGCCAACCCCTGCGGGAGAAGAAACGAGGGTGGAGGCAAGCGGGGTGGCCCCTGCGGGAGAAGAAACGAGGGTGGAGGTAAGCGGGGTGGCCCCTGCGGGAGAAGAAACGAGGGTGGAGGCAAGCGGGGCGGCACCTGCGGGTGCAGAAACCGGGGTGGGGAATAGCGGGGCCTCATCTGCAGGTCTGAGCTGGGCCGCGCTGCGTCCCGCGCTCGTCTGGGCGGTGGGGACCGTGCTGGTTGTGGGCAGCCTCGTGTTGCTTTCTCCGAAAGGTCTGGCGGCGTTCGTAGCCGCAATACCCGCATTCCTTTCGGGATGGTTGGCCTTGCCCGATATCCCGGCCGCCTACGTGCTGGTCAGTCTACCGGCTTATGAGCTGTTGCCGCTCCTCTTCGGGCTGGTCGGGGTGGTGCGCGCCGTCCGACGGCAAGACCCGTTGTCCATGCGTCTGGGCTTGTGGGCGCTGGTGTCTTTGGTCCTGACGCTGATCTATCCGAATAAGCAGGTGGCAAGTCTGACCTGGATGCTGCTGCCGTTATGGGCGCTGGCTGCACTCGAACTGAGCCACCATTTTGATTTCGAGGGACAGGCAGTCTGGGAGCTGACCGCGGTGATCGCACTGATTGAGGTCCTGTTGGTGTTTGGTTTGTTGAATCTGGCTGCGATGACGACCGGGTCTCTTACCGCAGACGCGACCCGCTCGCGGCTGTATCTGGAAGTGCTCGTCTTTGTGCTCATCGCGCTGAGCTTGCTCCTGGCAGGGTTGGGCTGGTCGCCGGATGTAGCCCGGTTGGGTGCCGTGTGGGCCGGGATGCTCTTCCTGACCGCATACACGATCGCCGTGATGACCGGCGCGACCGGAGTGCGCGAGCCTCTGACTGCCGAGCTCTGGCAGCCGGAACCGCGCACCGCGGGGGCCGACCTGATCCTAAAAGTGGCCAACCAGATCTCGGACTTGAACCGCGGTAATCTACAGTCCCTGCCCGTCACGGTCGTCGGCGTGGATTCCCCTTCTCTGCTCTGGGTTTTCCGCAACTGGGACCTGAGGGTCGTGAATGCCCTCGCGCCCGAGGACACCCCCGAGCTCGTCATCACCCCTGCCAACACCCAGTTGAGCCAGACGGTGAGCTATCGCGGTGAGGGCTTCGCCTGGCGTGAGACGCCTTCCTGGGCGGCCGCAACCTCCGCTGACTGGCTGCGCTGGTTTGTATATCACCAAATGACCGTGCAGCACGATGAAATTATCCTATGGGTGCGCGCCGACTTGCTGCTCGATCCGGTCGGCCAGACCTCCTCGCCTTGATTTCACCAGGTGACCCCATTCCAACATGCATAAACCCAGCATAATCGCCATTGATGGCCCGGCAGCTTCAGGCAAGTCCACATTGGGAAAGCGGCTGGCCAGCGCCCTGGGTTATCTGTTCTTCGATACCGGGGTCATGTACCGTGCGGTGACTTGGGGTGCACTGCAGCGCGGCATCGATGTCTATGATGAGGCCGCGGTGACAGCTCTCGCCAATGCCATCCGGATCGATGTCCGACCCCCGTCGAAAATGGACGGCCGCGCCTGCGATGTGCTGGCCGATGGGGCCGACGTGACCTGGGAAACGCGTTACACGGAAGTGGACGCGAATGTCTCGATTGTTTCTGCCTACATCGGTGTGCGCCAGGCATTGGCCGCGCAACAGCGGCGGATCGGCTTGCGCGGGCGCGTGGTGATGGTCGGGCGCGATATCGGCACCGTTGTTCTGCCCGAAGCGGATCTGAAAATCTACCTGGACGCATCCGCCGAGGTGCGCGCCCGGCGGCGCCACCTGGAGGTATTGGAGCGGGACCCTCAGGCAGTGTATGATGATATCCTGGCCGGGGTGCGGATGCGGGATGAGATCGACTCGACCCGCGCTTTTTCCCCTCTGCGAGTCGCCGAGGACGCGGTGGTCGTCGATTCGGATCAATTGAATGCCGATCAGGTCTTCGATCAGGTGGAGGCGTTATGCCAGTAAAGGAATACCAGGTGGCGCTTTGGCGGCGGATCCTGCGACCGATTATGATGGCCGTTCTGCGGGGTCTCTTCAACCTGCTGGCCTCTGTCAAGGTGGCCGGCACCGAAAATGTGCCGCTCGGCCAGGCTTATGTGGCAGTCCTTAATCATATCTCTACGTTCGATGGACCCTTTGTGGGCGCCTTTTGGCCGGAGATCCTGGAGGCGGTCGGAGCCATCGAGGTCTGGCAACGGCCGGGTCAACAAATACTCGCAGTGCTCTATGGAGGCATCCCCGTGCATCGCGGCGATTATGACCGGGCCATGATCGATCGCGTCCTGGCTGCCCTCCGTTCCGGCCGCCCGCTGTTGATCGCGCCGGAGGGCGGCCGTTCTCACACCCCGGGGATGCAGCGAGCCAAACCCGGCGTGGCTTTCATTCTGGATGAGGCCCAGGTGCCGATCGTGCCGGTAGGCGTGGTCGGGGCGACCGATGATTTCTGGCAGAAGGCTTCCCATCTGAAGCGGCCGCATATCGAGATGCACATCGGCAAGCCCTTCCGTCTCCCGCCGATTCAGGGCAGGGGTGCCGAGAGGCGTGAAGCCCGCCAGTGCAACGCCGATCAGGTGATGGCTGCCATTGCCGCTCTCCTGCCGGAGGAGTATTGCGGCGTCTATTCCGACGCCGCTCGGGACCTGGAAAAGGGCGGGAATTAGGGCGTCGCCGGGATCGGCGGTCCCTGCTTAAAAACCATTGCGGAGTTAAAAAAATGTAATGGGACTGCACGACCGTTGCGACGGTACGGCAATTTTTCTTTTAAACCCACATGCTATAATAATTTCGAAATTTTGACCCTGAACGGGATTCCGAATCGCCTTCCGGCACTTCCTTGCCCTTGGAAGCCGGACAAAATGGCAGATTCGCCTGGCTGAAAGTCCTTGCTCCCGACCCCTCCGTCGTCAAGGTGGGAGGTCAACGATCGCCCGCTCACGGGTGTACCCGATCCGTGAGAAGCCATGCCTGAGCAGCCTCCGGCCAGTGCCGTTCGGTTCCCGGCCATGGGCTGGGAAGGTCGACAGCCAGGATCGTTTTTTGGATGCCTGAGACCATATTTGTTCTGAAAGGAGTAAGGCGGCTTCCTCCACCTGCTGCAGGATGGGGCCCGAAGCCCGAGCGGATGGTTTCCGCCGCCAACCAGTGATGAAAAACACCTTTCGCTCCAACGCGGAAGCGGTACTGGCAGCTGTGCTCGCCTCCGCTTCGGAGCCGGTGCTGGTCGCAGATCGGGGAGGGCGCCTGCTCTTGGTAAACCTGGCTGCCCGGCAAGCCCTGGCTGTTCCAGAGGAAAACCTGGAGGGGCAGCCGATTGACCCGACGATCGTGGAGCAAGGCTTGCGCGACCTGCTTCTGGATCAAGGCCAAGGGAAAAAGTCAGCGGTCGTTCCCCTGCCCGACGGCAAGGTGTATTTTGCGACGGCTTCTCCGGTTTCCGCGGAAGGGTCGGCAGTGCGGGTATGTGTCTTGAGGGACGTTACCCACTTCAAGGAACTGGATGATTTGAAATCGGAATTCGTGTCCATGGTAAGCCATGACCTGCGTTCGCCTCTGACCCTGATTCGCGGGTATACGACCATGCTGGAAATGGTAGGGGAGCTCAACGAGCAGCAGCGCAATTATGTCGCCAAGATCACCACCGGCGTGGAGACGATGACCCGCCAGGTCGATACCCTGCTCGACCTGGGCCGGATTGAAGCCGGCGTGGACCTGCAGATCGACAGGGTGCCGCTCATGGAAGTGGTCAACGATGTTGTGAACATGCTGCAATTACAGGCGAGGCACAAGGAGATCGACCTGGCACTCGAGATTGGAAGCGGTCTCCCGAAGCTCGTGGATGCCGACCGGGCGCTCCTGCAGCAGGCCCTCTATAACCTGGTCGAGAATGCCATCAAGTACACGCCGGATGGGGGATGGGTTAGGCTGAGCCTGAAGGCGTATCCGGAGGCGATCCAGTTTGAGATTCAGGACAACGGGATCGGCATCTCCCCTGCGGACCAGCCGCGCCTGTTCGAGAAGTTCTTCCGCGGACGCCAGCGTGAAGCACGCGCCCAGCACGGTTCCGGGCTGGGGCTGGCAATCGTCCGCTCGATCGCCGAGCGCCATGCGGGCAAGGTCTGGATGGAGAGCAAGCTCGGCGAGGGGAGCACCTTCTACCTGTTGTTGCCGTATCGCCGGCCGAAAAAAACCTCCCAAGATCCTCAGGTGATTTGACCAAATTTGCACGTTTCGGGTATAATAACGTGCCTGTTCATAAGAACCTCAGCGGGAAGCCCGCTGTGTGGTGGTTAATTTATTTGATTGAGGAACCTGCATGGCAACCAAACGAACTTATCAACCGAAAATTCGTCGGCGTGTGCGTGTGCATGGCTTTCGCCAGCGCATGGCCAGCGCGGACGGCCGCCAGGTGCTCAAGCGCCGGCGTCTGAAAGGCCGCTATCGATTAACTGTCAGGAGCAACGCACACGTCAAGCATGTCCGCTGGTAGGAGGTCCGCCGCGGGGTCAGTCGGGGCTGCTCGGCCAGCCTCCCCTGGCGAATCTTAGGTCGGAAAGAATTTGAGGCACAGGTGAAGCGCGATTTTCGCCTGACCGGGTCTGCTGATATCAAGCGGGTGCGGCTTTCTGGCAAGTCTTATGCGCACCCGCTTGTTATGTTATATGTAGCCGCCTCGGACCAGCCAGGAAGGCGCGTCGGGGTAAGCGCGGGGCTCGCCGTGGGGAATGCAGTCAAGCGGAACCGGGCCAAACGACTCTTGCGGGCGGCGATCAAGGATTTTGTACCCCAAATCCGCCCGGGAACCGACCTGTTGTTGATCGCACGCGCCCCTCTTCCCCAGGCTGATCTGCTCCGGACTCGGGAGGCGTTATCCGCCTTGCTGATAAGAGCTGGACTTCTTCTGCCATCCTATGACGACTGAACCCTACCTGCCCCGTGAGTATCCGGACGAGCCGCGCTTGCGGGATATGCCCCGCAAGGTGCAGAATTGGCCGCGCCTGGCAGTCCTGGGCCTGATCCGCTTTTATCAAATGACCATATCCAGGGCCCTCGACCCGAACACCTGCCGCTTTTACCCTTCCTGCTCGCATTATGGCTACCAGGCAATCTACAAGTACGGTGTCTTCAAGGGCAGCCTGATGGCCACCTGGCGCATCCTGCGCTGCAACCCGTTCAATGCGGGGGGCTACGATCCTGTTCCGTAGGAGATAGAAGAGTTTCCATGAAGATCAAATCTGTTCTTCTGATCGCAGCCTTCCTGGTTCTCAGCTTATTGCTCGCTGGCTGTGCTTCGGGTCTCACAGCCTCCTCCTGGGCGAGTGCGGTTGCCGACGCCAACGACGCTTATCTGGCCGGTGGCTCATATGTCTATGCGGTCAGCCTGTCGAACGGTACACAGGTCTGGCACTACCCTGCCAAGGCTTCCGCCAACCCGTTTTATGCCCTCCCGGCCCTGACCTCGGACGGGCAGGTGATTGTTGGGGGGTTCGACCATAATCTGTACAGTCTCAGCCAGAAAGACGGCACGCAAAACTGGGTGTTCAACCAGGCTCACGACCGCTGGTACGGGGGGGTGCTGGTCTCGGGTGACACGATCTATGCCCCCAACGCAGATTACAACTTGTATGCCCTGGACCTGCACGGGAACCTGAAGTGGACCTTCCAGGCGGACCAGTCCCTGTGGGCAGCTCCGGTCTCGGACGGGCAGCGCGTTTACTTCGGCACCCTAGGGCGTAAGGTTTATGCGGTGGATGCGCACACGGGCAAACAGGTCTGGGTACAATCCGTGAATGGGGCCATCCTGGGTTCACCTGTCTTGCAGTCCGATGGCACCCTGTTCGTGGGAACTTACGGTGGGAGTGTTGTCGCCCTGGACACATCCACTGGCCGGGTTCGCTGGAGCCACCCGGCCTCGGGCTGGATTTGGGCCAGCCCGACCCTGACCGATACTGATCTTCTGGTGGGCGATTCGAAGGGGATGCTCTATGACCTGGATCCGAGTACGGGCAAGGAGCGCTGGCATCAGCAGCTCAACGGGTCCATCCTCAGCTCACCTGCCAGTGATGGAAAAAGTATTGTGGTTGGCACGGAAGATGGGAATCTGTATTATTATGACCTGACCGGCAGCGTGGTCCACACCGCCTCGGTGTCCGGAAAGGTGTATAGCACGCCAGTGATCATCGGGAACACGATCCTGGTCGTGCCGACCGGTGCAACTGACATCCTGATCGCTTACGACCAGAACGGCACCCAGAAATGGGCCTTGCCGCCCGCCAAGTAAGGACACAAACTATGTCTTGGGAAACCATTATTGTCAATCCCTTTACGAACGTTCTTCTGCTGATTTATCATCTGATCGGTGGGAATTTTGGTGTGGCGATCATCTTGTTCACCATCTTGATCCGCCTGATCACGCACCCGCTGATGGCCTCACAGATCAAATCCAGCGCCAAGATGACAGCCTTCCAGCAGTCGAAAGAATGGCAGGACATCCAGAAGAAATACAAGGATGACAAAGAGAAACTGGCCCAGGAACAGATGAAGCTCTACAAGGACCTCGGGATCAATCCTTTTGCCTCCTGTTTACCGACCCTCATCCAGATTCCCATCATCTTCGGCCTGTACCAGAGCATCATGCGCGCCATGGCAGCTTCGCCGGGCCAGCTGTTGATCCTGTCTCGGGTCGTCTCGCCCATCTTGAGCACGTTCTTCCACATCCAAAACGCCGACGTGGTGCCGCTCAACAGCAAGTTCCTGTGGATGAACCTCGGCCAGCCGGAACGGGTTTATATGTTCGGTATTGGTATTCCCGTTCTGGCCATCATCGTGGCCCTCACCACCTACGTCCAATCCAAAGTGACCCTGCCGCCTTCTACGGGCTCGAATGACCAGATGGGCATGACCAATAACATGATGGTTATTACGATGCCGCTCATGCTTGGATACTTTGCATTGACCTTCGCCTCCGGCCTGTCGGTCTACTTTATTGCCGGCAACCTGGTCGGCATCGCCCAATACGCCTTGCTGGGGAAGGTGAACTGGAAAGCACTGCTTCCGGGGGCGAAACCGACCGCACAGAAGCAGGTTGTCGCGAGGAAAAGCAAATGAACGAACGAACCACCCTGGAAGTGATCGCCCCCACCGTTGAGGATGCCGTCACCCAAGGGCTGGCGGACCTCGGCCTCGCGCGGGAAGCCGTGGACGTGGAGATCCTGGATCCGGGCAGCCGCGGTCTGCTTGGGATCGGCTCCCGGCAGGTGCGCGTCCGCTTGACGATCAAGCCGGCAGGACCTTCCCTTTCTACCGGAGGCGAGACGGGCCCGGAAGAAGTCCCCTCGGGTGATGATCCTGTACTGGACCTGGCGCGGCGGACCGTGACGGTGCTGCTCGATAAAATGAAAATCTCTGCGACGGTCGAGGCCAAGTATGGCTCCGCCGATGATGAGGGGAACTTTCCAGTCCAGGTCGATATCCATGGCAATGACCTGGGGGTGTTGATCGGCCGCCGGGCGGAAATTCTGAATGCCCTGCAGTATATCGTGAACCTGATCGTCAGCAAGCAGGTGGAGCATTGGGTGCAGATCGTTGTGGATGTGGAGGGCTACCGGGCGCGCCGGGAACGCCAGCTGCGCCAGATGGCTCGTCGCATGGCCGACCAGGCCCTTAAGACCGGTCGCCGCCAGGTGCTCGAACCCATGTCTGCCAGCGAGCGTCGTATCATCCATTTGGAGTTGCGCGACCACCCCGAGGTGACCACCCAGTCGGTCGGGGAGGAGCCGGCCCGCAAGGTAACGATCGTTCCGAAGTAAGCTGCCTCAAAATGGCTTATCGGCCGTGCAGCGCTACAGTGCTGCACGGTTTTTTATCCCCTCAAGTATAATTTATCTATGCCCTTCCTCGTCCCTCTTGATCCGGTGGACTATGTGGTTATTGGACATCTCTCCTGTGACCTTACCCCCGAGGGTCCGCGCCTGGGAGGGACGGCGGCTTATGCCGCTTTGACGGCGCAGGCGCTCGGGTTGCGCGTCGGGGTGGTCACGTCCTGGGGAGGTGAACTGCCCCTGGAACCTTTGGTTGGCATCCGGATTGTGAGCGTTCCGGCGGAACACAGCACCACCTTTGAGAACATCCTCACTCCCGGCGGGCGCTTGCAGGTCATCCATCACGTCGGGGAGCCGCTGCTCTTCGAACACATCCCTGACGTCTGGCGGCAGGCCCCGATCGTCCATCTCGGTCCGATCGCCCAGGAGGGCAAATCCCTGGTCGATGGGAGGCTGGCCTCATCTCTATTCGGCCTGACCCCTCAGGGCTGGCTGCGCAGCTGGGATGCGGATGGGCGCGTGCGGCCCTGCGCCTGGCCGGAGGCATCCGAAGTTCTGCCCAAGATGGGGGCAACGGTGTTGAGCATCGATGATGTCGGAGGCGACGAGAATCAGGTCGAGGCCATGGCCTCGATCAGCCGCGTCTTGGCGGTTACCGAGGGCCCCTGCGGGGCACGTCTGTATTGGAACGGCGACCTGCGCCGCTTCCACGCCCCCGCCCGGACCGAAGTCGACCCGACCGGCGCGGGCGACGTCTTTGCCGCCGCTTTTTTTTACCGCTTGTTCTCCACCCGAGATCCCTGGGCAGCGGCGCGCTTTGCCACGCATCTGGCCTCTTATTCCGTAACGCGCAAGGGTTTGGAGGGGATCCCGAACCAGGAGGAGATCCGCACCTGCCTGGTGGAGGTTCTGTAGTGGGACGGATCTATACGCTGGTCAATCAGAAAGGCGGGGTGGGTAAGACGACCACCGCCATCAACTTGGGCGCCTATATGGCTCAAATGGGGCAGCGCGTGCTCATTGTGGATATCGATCCCCAGGCGAACGCGACCGCCTCCCTGGGGGTGGACAAGCATACGGTCAAAGGCGGGATCTACGAGGCCTTGTTGGGAGGCTCACCCGCCGCGGCCTATGTGCTTGCGAACCCCCGCTTGAAATTATCCATCCTGCCCTCTTCACCAGCCCTGGCTGGAGCCGAGGTGGAGCTGGTCGGTGAACTCGGCCGCGAGTCCAAGTTGAAGCAAGCCCTGGCTCCGCTCCTGGAGCGCTTCGATTACATGCTGGTGGATTGCCCCCCCTCGCTTGGGCTGCTGACGGTCAATGGATTGATGGCCGCACGCGATGGTGTGCTCATCCCGGTGCAGTGCGAGTACCTGGCCCTGGAAGGTCTGGGCGAGTTGACCCGGACGCTCCAGCGCGTCCGCCTGGCGCTCTTCCCGGACCTGAAGGTGCGCGGGGTGGTGCTGACCATGTACGACGGCCGGACGCGCCTTGCCGGGGATGTGGTAGAGGAGGTGCGCAAGTATTTCTTCGATCAAGTGTTTACCACGATCATTCCTCGCAGTGTGCGGCTAGCGGAAGCTCCCTCCTATGGCCTGCCGGTATCCGCATACGCACCCACATCGAACGCCGCCCAGTCTTATTCTTCCCTGGCGCGTGAGTTGTTAGCCGGCGATGGCATTGCCATCCCGCTCCTGCAGGAGTAGCGTATGGCTCAAAAATCCGGACTTGGCCGAGGTTTAGGTGCTCTCATCCCGGGGGGTGAGAACGCCGTGTCAGAAAATGGGGTGATGCTGGTAGCACTGGACCTGATCTCGCCCAACCCCCGCCAGCCGCGCCGAAAGATCCTGCCCGAGGACCTGGGGGAGCTGACCGCTTCGGTTCGGGAACACGGAGTGCTCCAGCCTTTGATCGTTACCGCGGGCCGGAGTGCCGGGCGATATATCCTGATTGCCGGAGAACGCCGCCTGAAGGCAGCCCGTCTGGCAGGTCTCGAGAGGGTACCGGTGATCATTCGCCAGGCGACGGATCAACAACGTCTGGAGCTGGCGATCATCGAGAATGTCCAGCGTGCGGACCTGAATCCTCTTGAGGAAGCCGAGGCCTACCGCCAGCTTGCCGAAGATTTCAGCCTCTCCCATGAGGAAATTGCCACCCGCGTCGGGAAAAGCCGCGTGGCGGTGTCCAACACCCTCCGCCTGCTTAAATTACCGGACTCGATCAAAAATGCCCTGATCGAACAGCGTATTTCTGAAGGGCATGCCCGTGCGTTGCTGGCGTTGACGACCGCGGAGGCCCAGACTGCGGCCCTGCATACGGTCCTATCGAAGGATCTCAATGTGCGCTTGACCGAGCTGCTGGTGCGCAAGCTCACTGGCGAGAAACCCCGCCCGAGACGAAAAATGTCTGCCTCGCCGGATTTAGCCGAACTGGAGGAGCGCCTGCGCGTCGGCCTGGGGACCAAGGTCACATTGCGTTCCGGACACAAAGGTGGCTCCCTGATCATTCATTACTACTCCAATGAGGAATTGGATGCCCTGGTGGAGCGAATATTGAAAGATTAGTTTGTGGGGACACCCGCCCATGAAACTTCTCCACAATGCACGCGTGCACACCCTTGACCCGTCCCGACCGGTGGCTTCGGCCCTGATGATCGACGGGGAGTGCATCCGGGCGGTTGGTGGAGAGGAGCTGGTGCTGGAGTTCGATCGCGCTCCCAGGCAGGACCTGGATGGGGGGGTTGTCCTGCCAGGTTTGACCGATGCCCACCTTCATCTTCAGGAATATGTGACCAGCCGCCAGATGGTGGACTGCGAAGTGGACAGCAAGACGGAATGCCTGCGCCGGGTGTCCGACCGCGCCCGCCAGACCCCGGTCGGGGAGTGGGTACGCGGGCATGGCTGGAACCAGAATGAATGGGGCGGGGATTGGCCCAGTGCGGCGGACCTGGACGCCGTGGCCCCGGATCACCCTGTTTACCTCACCGCCAAATCCCTGCATGCCGCGGTCGCCAACCGCGCTGCCATGCAACGGGCGGGACTCACCCTGTCCACCCCCGAGCCTGCCAACGGCATCATCCAGCGGAATGAGCAGGGGCATCCGACCGGCCTCCTGTTTGAGGGTGCAACCCGCCTGGTGGAGGAGTCCATTCCGGAACCAAGCGCCGAGGCGCGCGCGAGCTCCCTGCAAAGGACCCTCCCGGAATTGTGGCGCATGGGTTTGACGGGGGTTCACGATTTCGACCGGTGGACCTGCTTCAGGGCGCTGCAAACGCTCCATGAACGTGGTGAGCTGGCCCTGCGCGTGGTGAAGTCCATCCCCTTCGACCTGCTGCCCCAGGCAGTCGGACTCGGGTTGCGCAGTGGAACGGGGGACGAAACCCTGCGCCTTGGCTCGCTAAAGCTGTTTGCCGATGGAGCTTTGGGGCCGCACACCGCGGCCATGTTCGATCCTTATGTTGACGAGGAGGAAAATTGTGGTATTCTAAACCTGGATGGCGAGGCCATTTTCGAGATCGGTCGTCAGGCGGCGGAATGCGGACTAGGCCTGGCGGTGCACGCCATTGGGGACCGCGCCAACCATGAAGTCTTGGACGGCTTTGCCCGCCTGCGCGCCTATGAACGCGAGCACGGCCTGCCGGCGCTGCGCCACCGCATCGAGCATGTCCAGCTCCTGCATCCGCAGGATGCCGGGCGTCTTGCGGAGCTGGAGGTGATTGCTTCCATGCAGCCGATTCACGCAACCTCCGATATGCCAGTTGCCGATCATTGCTGGGGCGGCCGCTGCCGGCTGGCGTACGCCTGGCGGACGCAGCTGCACTACGGCGCAGCCCTGGCTTTTGGATCGGATGCGCCGGTCGAATCCCCGAATCCGTTCTGGGGGCTGCACGCGGCCGTGACCCGTCGCCGGGCGGATGGGTCGCCCGGGCCAGACGGCTGGTTTCCGGAGCAGCGCCTGACCTTCCAGGAGGCCCTGGAGGGGTTCACCCTCGGTCCGGCATATGCCGCCGGGATGGAAGATCGTCTCGGGCGGCTGGCGCCCGGGTACCTGGCAGACCTGGTCCTTCTGGGAGAAGACCCGTTTGTCTGTGACCCGTCTGAACTGCGCACGATGCAGCCGGTCGCGACCATGATCGGTGGAGAATGGGTCTGGCGGTCTTGAGAGTCACGGATGGCAAAGAAAACATTGACTCCAGAAATCCTCGTACCTCGTCTTGGCGAGCACCTCGTGCAAGCCGGTGCCATCACCGCGTCGGGGCTGAAGCAGGCACTGGCCCATCAGAAGAGGATGCAGCGTTCAGGCGAGCGCTACCTGCTGGGTCAGGCCCTGCTCGATCTTCAACTGATCGACCAGCCCACCCTGGACAATGCGATCACCGAGCAGATCATCGCGCTGCGTACCGCCCTGGAGGATGCGAACCGGAATCTGGAGCGCCGGGTTGAAGAGCGAACGGCAGAGCTGCAGGAGGCGCTGCGCAAGCTTTCCGAGCTAAACCAGATGAAGGCCAATTTCGTCGCCAACGTGTCTCATGAACTGCGCACACCGCTCACCCATGTCAAGGGCTATCTGGAACTGCTGGTTACGGGTTCGCTGGGGTCGCTGACCGACGAGGAGCAGAATGCCTTGCAGATCGCCCAGCGTGCCGCGGGGCGGCTGGAAAGTTTGATCGACAATCTGATCCTGTTCTCCCAGGCCTCGCGCGGCGAGATGACCCTGCGCCTATCGCCGGTCAATTTGAATCGCATCGCCAAGGAAGTGTTCGAATATTCATGCTCCAAAGCCGAGGACCGCAACGTCAGCCTGCTCTATGAGGTCAAGCCGGACCTCCCGCCGGTTCAGGCGGATGAGGAGAAGATCTCCTGGGCGATCCTGCAGCTCCTGGAAAATGCGATCAAATTCACGCCGAGCGGGGGACAGGTGACCCTGTCCATCCGGCCCGAAAGCGAGCGGATGATCATGGTGGCAGTCTCGGACACCGGAATCGGCATTCCGGAGGATCGGCGGGGAGAGATCTTTGAACCATTTCATCAGCTGGATGGCTCCTCAACACGCCGCTACGGCGGCACGGGATTGGGTCTGGCCCTGGCGCGCGAAATCCTGGATGCACACGGTTCGATCATAGAGGTTCAATCTGAACCAGGAACCGGCTCCACGTTTCGCTTTGCTCTGCTCACGGCTTCCAAATCCTCTTGATTCATCAGGTGATGCGTATGGACGGTGAAACCCTTGAATACTTCACCAAGCTGACCGAGGCGATCATGAAGGACGATTGGAAGAGCGCCCTGGATACTTTGTTCGTCACCCTGCGCAAGCAGTTCGTCTTCGACAACCTGGCGATCTACATGATGGAAGCCGCTGCGGGCATGCCGGAGGTGGCATATGCGCGCGCTGTCGGCCGGGGGCGCAACAAGGAGGCGGATGCTTCCTGGGGGGAGGAGATCGCCAATCAGGTCATCGCGACCAGGAAAATCGTGACGGTCAAGCCGCGCGGCCGACCGGCCTCGGATCGGATCGCGATGCCCTATCTGTTGGGCCTGCCTCTGGAACTGCCCAATCGGCGGGGTGCCCTGCTCTTTGTACGCTTTGGGGGACCGGAGTATTCGCCCAGCCAGTTACCGATCGCCTCCCTCGCCGCAGTCCAAGCCGCGCGGGTCTTCGAACGCCGTTCCCTGGTCGAGAACCAGGCCCAGCTGGAGCTCGCCCGCTATCGGGCTCAGCTGCAGGATGATTTCATCGCCACCATTTCGCATGAACTGCATACCCCCCTGGGCTTCATCAAGGGCTACTCGACCTCTTTGCTTCGCTCCGATACGACCTGGGATGAGGCGACCCAGCGCGAGTTTTTGACCATCATCGACGAAGAGTCGGATCACCTGGTCGAGCTCATCGATCGGATGCTCGACTCGGCCCGTTTGGAGAGCGGCAGCATGCCGATGGACTTCCAGCCCGTGCGCCTGGATTCTCTCATTCGCGATATCGTCCAGCGCATCCACAGCCGCCAAAAATCGCTGGAGGTCGAATTGGAGCTGATCACCGCTCCACCCATTCAAGCCGATAGCGTCCGCCTCACCCAGGTCTTCAACAATCTGTTTGAAAATGCCCTCAAGTACGCCCCTGGCGCAAAGATCACCATCTCGCTTCAATGTTATGAACACCGCCAGGTGGTCACGTTCTCAGATCAGGGCCCGGGCATCTCACCTGAGCATTTGCAATTCCTGTTTGAGCGTTTCTATCGTGTCCCCGGCCAGTCCGGCAAACACGGGACCGGCCTCGGCCTGTTTATCTGCCGCCAGATCATACAGGCGCATCACGGCCAGATTTCGGTGAAAACGATGCCTGGCAAAGGGACTGCGTTTCACATAGAATTGCCCGTTCGTCAGGCGAACCAAAAATAGGAGGATCAATCGATGGCGACCCGTATACTAATTGTGGATGATGAGCCGAGGTACCTTCGTCTTCTGGAAGCCAATCTGCTGACCGAGGGGTATGAGGTCGCGACCGCCGCGACGGGCGAGGATGCGGTCGAGTCCTTCTCCGCCAATCCGGTGGATTTGATCCTACTGGATGTGATGCTGCCCGGTATGGACGGCTTTGCCACCTGCCAGCGCATTCGCCAATTTTCAAACGTGCCGGTCATCATGCTGACCGCCAAGGGAGAAGAGCAGCACCGGGTGCGCGGCCTGGATGTGGGGGCGGACGACTACCTGGTGAAACCATTCTCCATCATGGAACTGCTGGCCCGGGTGCGGGCGGTCCTGCGGCGGGCCCAGGTCGGGGAGGTGGGCCAGGATCGTTACTTCACTCACTACGATCTGCGGATTGACTTCGCTCGGGCTGAGGTGGTCGTGGGCGAACAACCCGTCAGCCTTTCAGCGACGGAGTACCGGCTCCTGCTCCAGTTTGCCCACAACATCGGAAAAATATTGACCGCCGAGGACCTCCTGACCAGCGTATGGGGTCCGGAATACCGGGATGATAAAGAGATCTTATGGGTGACCATCGCCCGACTGCGCCAGAAGGTCGAGGCCGACCCGCATACCCCGAAGCATATCGTGACCCGCTCGGGCCTCGGCTATTTGATGCCTCCGATCGAAGAATGAGACTGAGAAGGTGAAGTGAGGTATGGAACAGCCTTCGCAATCCGTCCTGGTGATTGACCCGGATGCTGCCAGCCGCAATTACCTGTCCGCCATGCTCCAGAAGAGCGGATATACGGTGCTGCTCGCCCCTTCGGGGCGAGAGGGCTTGATTTCAGCCTGGAAGGATCTGCCCCAGGCGATTATCCTGGACCCGGTGATCACCGATATGCGGGCCCTGGACATCGTCACCCGTCTGCGGGCGGATCGGCGTACAGCCAAAGTACCTCTGGTGGTGCTGACCAGCCATGAGGATCAGCAGGAGTGCTCTGCGCTCCTTTCGGCAGGCTGCAATGAATGTCTGGTGAAATCCAGCCAGGCGCTTTCGAAATTGATCGAACTCCTGCCGCGCTTGTTCAGCATGGATTTTACGCCGAAGAAGTTGGGCGTGCTGATCGCCTTCCTCAGCGCCAAAGGCGGCACCGGGACTTCTTCGCTGTGCGCCAACCTGGCTATGTGCCTGGGAAGTAAAAAGCTGGAAACGCGGGTGGCGGTCATGGACCTGGTCCTGCCGATCGGATCGATCGCCAACATCGTTGGCTATAACGATCAGGTTAATCTGGTCGCGGTGGCCGGGTCCGACTCCCCGGCAAAGCCCTCTGTGTATTTTAAGGAAAGCCTCCCGCGCATTACGAACTGGTATTTTCACCTCCTGGCCGGTTCGCCTGACCCGGAATCAGCCAACCAGATCTCCTTCGATCGCATTGATGAAGTCGTCATAGCCATGCAGGAATCCTATGATTATGTGTTTGTGGATTTGGGCCGTTCGCTCTCGCGCATCAGCCTGCCTGTCATCCAGCGCGCCAACTTAATTGCCCTGATCTTGAGCACGGACTTGGCATCCGTGGCGTTGACCCGTACGGTGTACGCCTACCTTCAGAATCAAAAGGTGGATCCAATGCGGATTTACCTTATTTTGAACCGGGCGGTCGGCCTGGAAGGAATGACCAAGGCGGAAGCCGAGCAGATGCTCGGAGTTCAGATCATGGTCACCATGCCGTATATGGGCGGCAACTTCACCCTGGCCAACAACCGCCATGAACCGATTTCGAGCAAGTTTCCCAACGATACGCTCACGCTGGCCTTGAACCAGATCGCCACCGAATTGGTCGAATCCGTACAACGGCTGCCGGTCCGATGAGGCGGTCGCTCGTGGCGTTTGAGCTCATCGTGAGCTTCTCTGCTATAATGCCTTTGTCGCGAATCGTCACTTGAACCGAGGTAATCCGATGACCATTCAGGCCCAAGTATCCGTTCGTTCCAGGAAATTAGGCGTTCTGATGCGGGACGCGCGCTTGGCAGCCCGGAAGACGAGCAAGGAATGCGCCCAGGCCATGGGGGTCACGAGTGGGATTTTGCGCGCCTACGAGGAAGGACGCCGCTCGCCTTCCTTGCCGGAACTGGAATTACTGGGTTTCTTTCTGAACGTGCCCATGCACCAGTTCTGGGGCAAGGAGGTCCATTCGACCGACGCCCCTCCGACCGGATCCTTGAACTTGGCCGCCTTTGTCAACATCCGTCAGCGCTTGATCGGAGCCCAGCTCCGCCAGACGCGCGAGAAGGCAAGTATCTCGGTCCGGGATCTTGCCGAACAATCCGGCCTCTCGAACTCACGCATCAAAACCTACGAGCTCGGCGAACGCCCGATCCCCTTGCCTGAGCTGGAAGGCCTAGTCGGCCTGCTGGGTGGCCAGTTCGATACCATGTTCGACCAGGCAGGACCGGTCGGACAATGGATGGGCCAGCAGAAGGCGATCCAGGATTTCCTCCAGCTGCCCGTGGAATTACAGAACTTTGTTTGTAAGCCGATCAACAGACCCTATCTCGAGCTGGCTCAAAAGTTGAGCGGGATGTCCGCTGAAAAATTACGGGGGGTGGCTGAAGACCTGCTGGACATCACCTTGTGACCCAGATGGCCGAGAGGTTGTCCTTCCCAGAGATCCTTGCAAATGCCCAGCGCCTCTATCAGGCGGGGGATTATCCTGCTGCGGCAAGTGCCTTTGGAGAAGCGGCGGCCTGCGCGCAGCAGCTGGGGGATGAGCTGGCGGCAGCCGAGATGAAAAACAATCAGTCGGTGGCGCTCTTGCGCGCCAAGCTGGCCCAGGCAGCTCTTGAAGCCTCACAGGGTACCGAGCTGGTCTTCGCCAAGGCCAATGACCTCCGCCGTCAGGGCATGGCCCTCGGCAATCAGGCCTCCGCCCTGGAGGCTCTCGGACGCCGGAAAGAGGCAGTCCTCGGCTATCAGCAGGCAGCCGCCGTTCTGGAGAGGGCGGGCGAGGGGGACCTGCGCGCCGAGATCATGCAGTTGCTGGCCGTCCATTATCTTCGCCGCGCGAAATTCATTGATGCGGTCATCGCCCTGCAGTCGGGGTTAGCGGGAGTCAAGAATCCGACGGCGAAGCAGCGCCTGATGAAGAAATTCCTGTTCATCCGGCTATGATGGCTAAAGCAGACCTTCGGATTCGCTCTGCGGTTTTAGCCGACCAGCGGGCGCTCGCCAACCTGATCCACTTCAGTGCGCATGTACACCGCCACCTCGACTGGCGCAATCCGCTGGATTGGGTCGGTTCAGCCCCTTTCCTCGTTGCCGAGCGACGAGGGGAGCTGGTCTGTGCCCTTGCCTGTCCGCCGGATCCGCCGTGCATTGCCTGGCTGCGCCTCTTCGCCGACTCCGGGAAAGTCCCTCTGGGGGAAGCCTGGCAGCTGCTCTGGCAGGCCGCCCGCGCGGAACTGGCGCGGCGGGGGAACTTCACGATGGCAGCCATCCTATTACAGGAATGGTTGCGCGCCCTCCTGGAAGGAGCCAGCTTCACCAGCCGTCAGGAGATCGTCATGCTCGAGCGCGATCAGATGCCCTCGGCTGAGGTCATGCTCCCGCCAGGGGTTTCCATCCGCAAGATGATCGCGGCTGACCTGCCGGTGGTAGCCAGGGTGGATGCAGCGGCGTTTGAACCCATCTGGCAGAATTCACTGCTGGCACTCCAGGGAGCCTTCCCACAGGCGATGCTGGCCACCGTGGCAGAATCGGCGGGGGAGGTGATTGGGTATCAGATCACCACCCGTAATCCGTTCGGGGCACATCTGGCCCGTTTGGCGGTCCGGCCGGATGCGCAGCAGCGGGGGGTGGGCGGGGCGTTGGTCGCCGAGCTGATCTGGCAGCTGGTTCATCAAACCGTGATTCGCCTGACCGTCAACACCCAGAGCGACAACCTGACCTCGCTCTCCCTTTACCGCAGGATCGGGTTTCGGGAAACTGGAGAACGCTACCCCGTCTACGAGCGCTCGATCACACCCTGAGTTGCCCCCGGGGGACGAACTGGGAAAATCGCAAGAAACCGCCAGCGAGGCGCTGGCCGCATTGAAAGTAATTTCAAGAGCCTAGGGGAACCGATTCACATCGGTTTTTAATCTCGCAGGGCTGGACAAATATCCGCGCTTATGGCAAAATCCGTGCACAAAATTTATAAGGAGCCTGAATGAGCAAACGCCAAGAGATCCGCGAGCGGCGTCAGAAAGAACGGCTGCGCAGTCGTATTCTGGTCATCTTATTGGTGGCAGTCGGTGCCCTGTTGATTGTTTTCGCCCTTATTCTTCCATCTCTTAACCGCGCCCATGCGGTCGCCGACGCCGCATCCGTGAAGGTCACCCCGATCACGCCGAGGGTATTCAAATCCCCGGTGAACGGGGTACACCTCGGAAATGCGAACGCGCCGGTGAAGATCGATGTCTGGGAGGATTTCCAATGCTCGTCCTGCCTGAGCTATACCCAAAACATTGAACCCCAGGTGATCCAGTCCCTGGTCGACACCGGCAAGGTTTATTACACCTTCCATTTCTTCCCGTTTATTGAGACGCTCAGCACCGTACCGAATTCAGAATCTCACCAGGCCGCCAATGCAGCGATGTGCGCCGCGGATCAGGGCCGCTTCTGGGATTATCACGATATGCTCTTTGCCAATTGGATCGGGGAGAACGCGGGTAGTTATACAGATGTACGGCTGGTGGCGTTCGCCAAGGCCCTCAATCTGAATATGACCTCGTTCAACCAGTGTTTCCAGGCGAACACGCATAAGACGGAAATCGATCAGGATTATGCCGCTGGCCAGGCCAAGGGCGTGAACGGCACTCCCAGCCTCTTTGTGAACGGGACGATCGTGGCCCCTGGCTATATACCCACCCTTGATCAGATCCAAGCGGCGGTGACGGCGGCGCTTCCCAAACCATAATCGTTGGGCGGACCTCCCTTTGCTCTGTGCTCGAACCTGGCCCGAGGCGCAGCCGTGCGCCTCGGGTTTTTGTACGGCTTCCTTCCAGGGTAATCCTTCGGAAATATCACGAGCCGGGGAAGCAAACCCCGGGTCCCGTGGGAAGCGGCCGGAGGATGCGGCGCGAATCGTTCTGGGGATGACCGCAGGAGCGTTCCTCCTGCCGAGGTTGGGACCAGGACAAACCGGTCCGATCCGTCAGATCACGACGCGCGCCTTCTCCGGGTCGACCAACCCGCCGGCTCCGGTCAAAGAATGGTCTGATTTTTACTGGATTTTGAGAAGCACCAGAATTTCCACGATCAGGGGGGCAAGCACCAGGGCAGGCAAGAAATTCCCCACCCGGATGGGTTTGATCTCCAGCAAGCTGCTGATGGCAATCCCCAGCAGGAGAACACCCCCCACCGCAGTCATTTCAGCCATCATGGCTGCAGTCAGCACCGTATTGAGTTGAGCAGCCAGCAGGCTGATGCCCCCTTGATAGATCAGAATCACCAGCACCGAAAAAAGTACTCCGACGCCTAGTGAGGAGGCAAAGGCCAGGGCGCCGAAGCCGTCCAGGACAGACTTGATCGCCAGCATGCTGTAGTCACCTGTCAGGCCGTTCTGGATCGAGCCGAGGATGGTCATGGGGCCGACGCAAAAGACCAGCGAGGCAGTCAGGAAGCCGCGTACGAAGCGTCCGCTCGCCGGATCCCCGCTGGCGAAGCGGGCTTCCAGGATCTCACCCAGGCGCTGCAGGCCGTCTTCAATCCGCCACCATTCACCGAGCACCCCTCCGATCAACAGGCTGCCCAGGACAATAAGCGGGTTTTGCGTTTTCAAGAAATTATCGATCCCGTATGCCAGCGTGAACAGCCCCAGACCGGCGACGACCGTCTTGCGCAGTTGTTCGCTCAGGCGGGCACTAAAAAGCAGGCCGAGTGTGCCGCCCAGGAGAACAGTGGCGATGTTCAGCAGTGTGCCAGTCATTTTTTCGCCAGCGTAAGAATCGCGCCGCTTTGCTTGGTTTCGAGCAGTTCGAGGGCGAACAGGAAAGAGGAAAGCCGGTTGAGGTAGGGGAGCCAGACCGGATTGGTTACCATGCCCTGGTCGAGCAACCCGGCCATGCGACGCTCAGCCCGCCGGACGATGGTCCGTGCCAGGTCGAGGATTGCCCCCGCCTGGGAATCCCCGGGCAGGATGAATTCCCCGAGCATAGGAACCAGGGCCGCGATGGCATCGACCTGGGATTCAAGCCAGGCCAGGCGCGGCGGATCCAGCTTTCTGAATTGAGCTGCATGCTCGGGTGTGGCCGCAATCTCAGCCATCAGGGCATACAGGTCGCGCTGCACCTCCAGGAGCAGATTCGCGCTCTGCGGTGCCTGGCACAGGCTGCGCGCCAGGCCCAGCGCCGCGGAGGCCTCATCAAGCGCCCCCAGCGCCTCGAGCCGTGGGTGGTGCTTGGGGAGCCGTTCTGCGCCCAGCAGACCGGTCGTTCCGTCGTCACCCGTACCCGTATAGAGAGGTGCCATACCTTGCATTATACCCACTTTGAGGCAGGGCAAATTCCTTTTAGCGTATAATTGTCCTAATTAGCGGAATTGGACGGCGCTGAACTCCATCGGCTTCAAATGGCGGAGATCGTCGCACCTCTCGCTCGTCTGCCTCAGGCGGCCTGTCCCGGAAACCCAGGCGGCCCGCGAGGTATAATGAAGTTATGAATACGAAAAGCAAACTTGAAAACGCTCTGAAAGAAGCGATGAAGGCCGGCGACGAGGTGAAAAAACGCACCATCCGAATGGCACTGGCCGCAATCCAACAAACGGAGGTCGACCGCCAGGTGACCTTGGATGAAACCGGTCTCGTGGGCATCCTTCAGAAGGAAATCAAGATGCGCAAGGAATCCATAGAAGAAGCGCGCCGGGCGAACCGCCCGGACCTGGTTGCCTCCGCCGAAGCCGAGCTGGCCGTGCTCGATACCTTTTTACCCGAGGCGCTGAGTGCTGACGAACTCAAGGCTTTGGTGGAGGGGGCCATCGCAGAAACGGGTGCAGCTACCCCGGCGGATATGGGCAAAGTGATGAAATTGCTTATCCCGCGTGTGGCTGGTCGCGCTCCCGGTGACCAGGCCAGTGCGCTGGTCAGACAGTTGCTCCAAAAATAATTGCCGGATCGACCTGAGCTTCCTTCGGACAGGAAAAATCGAATGGCTTCCTCTCGCCGTTCGCCACCCATTTTCTCCCGCTCGATTTTCCTCCCCCTGCTTTTGTTGGTGTGTGTCAGCATTCTTGCATTCGTGATGCTGATCCAGCCCTGGTCGTTGCGCCAGACCAGCCTGCCCTTGCGGGTGGGGGATGTGGCTCCGCAGGACCTGCGGGCCTCGCGCGACATCCAATATGTCAGCGATATCTTGAGCGAGCAGGCCCGCACCGCAGCCGAGCGAGCGGTGGAGCCGATCTATGCCCCGCCGGACCCGGCGGTGGCACGCGGCCAGATCGACAAGCTGAAGGCGATCCTGCAATCCATTACTGACATTCGATCGGATTCCAATTCCACTTCTACGCAGAAGATGGCAAGCCTGGCTGTCATCCAGGGGGTCAGCCTGCAGCCCAGCTCGATTGAGACCATCCTAGCTATTTCGGACAGCCGCTGGCAAGCTGTACAGAGCGAAACGCTCAATGTGCTTGAAAAGGTCATGCAGGCCCCGATCCGTAGCGATGGAGTGGATGAGGTCCGGCAGAATTTGCCTTCACAGGTGAGCTTTGCGATGACCGAGAACGAGTCCGGTGTGATCGTTGACCTGGTCCAGCCCCTGGTGACGGCGAACAGCTTCTACAGTCCCGAGTTGACCGCGGCTGCCCGCCAGGCGGCGGGAAGCGCGGTTCAGCCGGTGATCCAGAGTTTCGTCAAGGATCAAACGATTGTCGCGGGCGGGCAGATCATCTCGGATGCCGATCTTGAAGCCTTGACTGAGCTCGGGATGGTGCAGCCGAAGACGCAGGCCTTTACCTATTTGGGGGCGGCCGCACTGGTAGGCCTTTCCGCGCTGATCATGGTTTTGTATGCCATTCGCCGCAAGCGTGAGTTCCTAACCGACCTGCGCAGTTTGATTTTACTATCCATGCTCTTCCTGATATTTCTGTTGGGAGCCCGCGTTAGCATCCCCGACCGGACGATCTTACCGTATCTTTTCCCCATCGCCGCTTTCGGCCTGTTGGTCTCCGCCCTGTTTGGCATTGAGCGCGGCGTGGTATTTTCGTTGATCATGAGCGCTTTGGCTGCGTACGGGATGCCGGACAGCCTCGGCCTGCTGCCCTACTACCTGCTGAGCAGCCTGTGCGGGGTGTTTGCCCTGGGACAGGCGCACCGCCTCAGTCAATTCCTATACGCAGGGGTAGCGATCGCGGGCGGGGGTGCTGCCGTGTTGGCCGCCTACCGCCTGCCGTTCACTTCGATCGACTGGATCGGGATCGCCACCCTGGCCGGAGCGGCTCTCCTGAACGGGATCGCCTCCACCAGCATCGCCCTGCCGTTGCTCTATCTGCTGGCGCAGTTCCTGGACATGACCACCCCCTTGCAGCTGCTTGAGATCTCCCGCCCTGATCATCCTCTATTGAACTATTTCCTCCAGCGGGCACCGGGGACCTACCAGCACTGCCTTCAGGTGGCCAATATCGCCGAGCAGGCGGCTGAACGCATTCAAGCGGATGTGCTGTTGACTCGGGTGGGTGCCCTGTTTCATGATGTCGGCAAGTCTGCCAATCCCCTCTTTTTTATTGAAAATCAACCTCCCAACCATATCGACACCCACGATGACTTGGATCCTGAAGTCTCGGCGCAGATCATCATCCGGCATGTCAGCGATGGCTTGGAGCTGGCGCGCAAATACCGCCTGCCGCGCCGGATCCGCGACTTCATCACCGAACACCATGGGACCCAGATCACCCGGTATCAGTACAACCGGGCTCTCCAGGATGCCGGTGGGGAGGCCAGCCGGGTGGAGGAGGGCAAGTTCCGCTACCCCGGACCCTCACCGCGTTCCAAAGAAACCGCAATCCTGATGCTTGCGGATGGCGTTGAGGCGCGCGCCCGTGCGGAACGCCCCAGCGATGACAGCCAGATGCGCGGGCTTATTCAGGACGTGATCAATCGCTGCCAGAAGGATGGCCAGTTGGACGATACGCCTCTCCTGCAACGCGAGCTGGCAGCGATCGCCGAATCCTTCCTCAACAACCTGCGCGTGACCTATCACCCTCGCTTGGAATATCCCCAGGAAAAAACACCGGCAGGCCCGCCTGCCGCCGACGACGGTTCGTCCGCCTCGGGGGAATCCTGATGATCTATATCGACGTTCATCCCGGCCTGAAGACCAGGCTCGTGTCGGATCTGCTGGAAGGGGCGGCTCGAGCAACCCTGCGCCAGCAGTCCGTTCCGGAGGCTGACCTGACTCTGGTCCTGGCAGGTGACGCCCGCTTGCGGACCCTCAACCGGGAATACCTTGAGCAGGATGTGACGACGGACGTACTGTCCTTCCCATCCATGGAAACGGACCCGGACACCGGTCGTCGTTACCTGGGGGATGTCGTGATTTCGCTGCCGCGCGCCGAATCCCAGGCCAGGGCTGGCAAGCATCCTCTCGAACAGGAAGTTCAGCTCCTAGTAGTGCACGGTGTCCTTCACCTGCTCGGTCACGACCACGCGGAGGCGGAAGATAAGAAGCGGATGTGGACGGCCCAGGCCGAGATCCTTAAAAGCCTCGGCGTTCCCTCCACCATAATCCATGAATAAGACTCTTCACGCCGTACGTGACTTCTTGATCAGCCGCGGGCATTCCTTTCGGCATGCTTTCCGCGGTATGGGTTATGTCCTTCGCACCCAGCGCAACGCCTGGATCCATGCCCTGGTTTCGCTCTTGGTGCTCGTGATGGCGCTATGGTTGCAACTGCCGTTACGGGATTGGGCGGTCCTTCTCCTAACCATTGCCATGGTTTGGACGGCAGAGTTCATCAATACCGCCCTCGAGGCAGTCGTGGACCTGGCCAGTCCGCAGCAGCATCCCCTGGCCAAGGTCGGCAAGGATGTGGGCGCGGCGGCGGTCCTGATCGCGGCAGCAACCTCGGTCCTGATCGGATTGCTGGTCCTGGGTCCGCCGTTGTGGCAGCGGATTACCGCTGGGTTTTTTCGATAAGGAGGGGAGGCGCGATGTCCCTTTCGTTCCGTTTTGGAACCGTCGGCTCTCCGATCGGCATGCCGCCCCGCCCGGGCGGCACGGTCGGCGGAGTCCAGTACTCCGCCTCGATCGGGCTGGATGCTCTTGAACTGGCCTGGGTGAACGGCGTGCGCATCGGGGAGGCAGCCTGCGCGGCGATCCGCCAGACTGCTCAAACGGCGCATGTGGCGCTATCCGTTCACGCGCCCTACTACATCAATCTGAACGGTGACGAAGAGAAGTGGCCGCGGTTGCGGAAGTACCTGATGGATGCGGCCCACTTTGGAGCCCTGGCCGGTGCAACCGACATCATCTTCCATCCCGGCTCCTACTTCGGCCGCCCGGCGGAGGAGGTGCTTGCGGTGACCATCCCGCGTCTGCAGGGCTGTGTGGATGAGCTGCGCGCCGCCGGCAACGCGGTCACGCTGCGCCCGGAGACGAGCGGAAAGGCAGCCATGCTGGGGTCGCTTCAAGATACGCTGGAGATGGCTAAGGCGATCCAGGGGGTCATCCCCTGCATTGACTTTGCGCATCTGCACGCCCGACTCGGGGACGGCTCCATGAATACCTACAAGGAATGGATGAAAGCGCTGGAGGATTACCGCAAAGCGCTGGGGGAGGAGGCGCTGCAGCATCTCCACATCCACCTTTCCGGAATTGAATTTGGGCCAAAGGGGGAGAAGAACCACGTGGCCATGGAAGCTGCGGATTTGGATTTTAAGAACCTGTTCCGCGCCCTGGCCGAATCGGGGGCGAAAGGGCGTCTCATGTGTGAGAGTCCGGTTATGGAGGAGGACGCCCTCAAATTCAAGAGTTTATGGATGGAGGTAAGCGGAGAGCTTTAAAAACTAAAACTCCGGATTCATCAGGTCCGGAGTTTTGATAAAAGGGTGCGCTATTCGGGCTGGATCAGGGCACTGCAGTATTCGCATTCCACTGTGTTTGCATCGATCCAGTTTGCCTCGTTTGGGTGGAGGGGGCCACCGCATTTCGGGCAGTTCGTCGGCAACTTGCCGCGGGAGGGGGCGGGTGGAGCTGTGGCAGGCATAGGACCCACCCGGTTGCCGAACTCCTGAGCCAGGGTCGCGGCTGCGTTTTTCATCCCGTGCGCTGTCAGTTTGCGGGTGATGTTCGTATAGAAAACCGGGGATCTCTGGTTCATCTGGTATTGGAGAAAAAGGGTCAGCGCGGCGCGGGCCTGGATGAGAGCGTCTTGCTCCTGCTGGCTGTCCGCATAAGCATGGGCGGCTTGGGCGTGCAGGTTCGCCGCCCGCCTGGGGTGGTTGGTGGTTTCCATTGTACTGGCCAAACCAGCAAAGAGCGGGGCGGCCTGGTCAGGTTGACCGGCTGCCACGAGCTGGTTGGCCCGGTTCAGCGTCTGCAGTTGGGCGGGGTTGAGCAGATTGGCCTGCTGGGTTTGGTTTCGAAAACGTCGGAACATGGGAGCCTCCATACTGGTTGTGCGGATTTAGGGTACCGAAGCCGGGCCTGGTTTCGGATCGGTCGAGAGAATGAGGGGAGAACCAGGCGGTTGCAAGTAGTCGAACTCCTGGATCCAGCTGCCCAGCTGGCGTTTGACGATAGGTTTGATTCTGGCGCGCGCCTGGTTGAGGCGGTCCGGAGCGGGGAATCTCTTTTGGGGTGCCTGAGGACGCCCGCTGGAAGTCGTCAACGTTCCCGGGGCGGAGGTCGTTGGTACACTGCTGACCGCATCGCTGCGTTGCAGTGCGGCTAAGGTTGGGTAGGGGATCAGGAAGTTATTCTGTCGCATGGGTGATCTGGAGGATAGCGGTGATTCACGCCGATGATTATTTTAACCCCGGACTGTAAATTTCGAGTGGGTTAATTGTAAATTGTGTGTAATATTGGAGCCGTTTCCGCAGTAAGATCATGAATTTAGAGAACAGCTCTCTTCCCTGGAGAGCATCCGCCCGGAAATTTCGGAAAAGCCGTCTTCTTTTGAGCTAAAAGAATAACCAGCCTCCTGGGCTGGAGCCCTGGGGAGCCTGTTCTAGAAGGGTGATCCATGAAATAAAAATGCCGCCCCTCGGATGAGAGAAGGACGGCACGGTCAATGGAGAGGGATAAGAGGGAAATTGGCTCTATCCAAACTCAACGGGCCTGAATTTATACCCGTAGACCAGGATTCCCCGTTCGTCGCCATCCGAGCGCAGGCGGCGGGTGACCATTTCAACTGGCATGCCGATCTCGACCGGCTTGTCTCCCAAATCAGTCAGCTGGGCGGTCACCAGCGGCCCTTCCGCCAGTTTGACCAATGCCACGGTGTAGGGGGCAGTCTCGTCGAAGCCGGCCGGGGCTTCATAGATGGTAGTATATGAATACACCTCGCCCTTGCCGCTGAAGGCATAGGTCGTCTTGGCTTCCCCACCGCAATTGGGGCAGATATCGCGCGGCGGGAAGATCTTGGCATCGCAGTGCGGGCAGGTCTCACCGACCAGTCCATATCTTTGTGATTTCAGTCGCCAGTGGCGTGCAATTTCCATAAGATTTGTAATCTCCTTCTAAGAAGTTGCAGGTTAACTTTAATTTTGTCCGACTCTCAGGAACTATCAGATTTGCTTGCAGATTTGCAAGAACTGAGAAGGAACACTTCCCTGTATAGACCGCCGTGTTTATCCCGGCTGGCGATGCCGCAGTAGGCCCCCTTTGCAGGCATCCAGGCGCCTTCCATGAGGGAGCAGCTTTATCCTGGGTTCTTTAACTCGAAATGCTTTGATCTTATTCCGCAGATCTTTCAAAGGAGAATTGCGTTTGGCAGGAGAAAGCGCCACCCGGGACCACCGGTTTTTCCCGTTTCCTGCCGCCAACCTGTCGACAAGGGCTGCTAATCAATCACCGAGTAAAGCTGATGCCATCCAAACACATCTGCGTTGTTCAACAGGAATATAATCAGAATGATCACGATCGGGATGGCATAAGCCAGGAATTCCAGTTTCCCGGCTTTCAATTTCTCTCGGATGCCGTTCAGGCAGAAGCCGGCTGCAATATAGACCCATAGGAAATTGGTATAGTGCAGCCTCGGCAGGGCAACGAGTGGTGCTTCGAGCCAGTTCTGGTTTCCATAAAGAAGGGCCACGAAGGTGAGGAAGGGGATTGCCCAAAAGGTAAGCAGGAGGAGGAATATTTTTCTCTCCCGTATCAACGCAAGACCTGCTCCGGCTAAGAACAGGGGCAGGACCAGGAAGGCAGCCGCCAGGGTGTAGAAATACAGGTCGAAGCCTCTCAATGTGAGCGTATATAATAATTTAATATGAAAATGGATCACATACTTGAAAATATTGGCCAGGGAACTGGTTATGAAATCAGAATTGCGATTGGACAGATTGATCCCAAAGACCCTTGCCTGGAGAAGCAGGAAACCTGCATAAATCAGACCTGAAATTCCAAGGCTCAGGATCACCTTCTTCATGGGCTTTTTCATAATCCAGGCGATCCCAGGGATCGCCAGATACCAGGGGAAAATATCGTAGACCAGGCTGGCCAGGCCTAAAAAACATCCGAATAATATATAGTCTCCAATCGTTTGACGCTCGGCATCGATGAACTTGATGAAGATCAACAAGATGATGGGGATCACCGCGTAGCCCGCAAGATTGTCCGGAGCTTCTGTACTGTATAGAATAAAGCCGCTTCCCACGGTTGTGAGCAATGCGGTAAAAATAGCGCTGCCGGTTTGGGAGGTTATCCTTTTAGCAAGCAGGAACATCGCACCGGACGACCCAAACCACAAGAGGATGTTTCTGGTGATGTAAACGTAATATGGGGATATAAAATAACTGAACTGGCTGGTCAGGTAGAAAAGGTAGCTCCTTCGAATGAACTCGTCTTGGGGGTTAATTGGCAAACCCATGAAGTAGGCTTCCAGGTCCCTCCATAAATGATAATCCGCCATCATGATTCCCTTGTTGTCTGGGAACAAAGGGACCGCGTACCAGCCAGACAGTTTCGTACGATCGATGAGGGTGCTGGCCAGGATCGGACTGTGGTAGGAAAGGTGAATCCAGGTCTGCAGGATCACGAGAACGAACAACCCGAGCCAGAAGAACAGCTCGATCGGACGATTTATAAATAAGCTCTCCGTTTTGTAATAGGTGCAGAAGATTGCGCTGATCAGACCCAGGATGATCAGGAACGCTAAAAAAGGGAATAAAAAAGGGATCACTTGGCCCAGCTGGCGTATGCCCGCAGGGAAATCCTGCGCAAAAGCGGGAAATTTGGATGCATCAACCCCCTCCCAGGGGTAAGAATAAAAAGGTGTGTATTGGTATTTCTCCAGGCCCAGCCAATGGTAAGGCAGGACCAGTATTATGGCCAGGATGAGGACCAGGACTTCGGGCACAAAACGCACCCGGACGAATTTTCTGAGCAGATAATAAACCGTTGGCAACGTAAAGACCAGCATGTAAGCAGAATCGAGGAACCCGCGTCGTGAATAAGGAAGACTGCTCGGTTCCCACGAATAACGCCCTGATAATATAAAAAGGGCTGCTCCGAGGAAGAGCATCCAAAATAATCCTGTTTTTACGATCTTGGCCATGTTTGTCTTCATAGCTGGTCCAGTGCGCGTGCATGATTCAGAGTGCAGTCCTGATGGCGGATGAAAGGAACCCGGCTCTCCGGTCAAGCCTGCTCAGACAAACTTGAGCCTCTGCGCCGCAAAGAAGACCATCTTGAGCAGCAGCCGGCCATGCTTCCAGCGTTGAATGTTGGTTGTCCCGTAAGTGCGGTCCTGGTAGCGGATGGGCAGATCGACGATTTTCAAGCCCAGGCGGGAAGCGCCAAAAAGCAAATCAAAGTCACCGAATGGATCAAAATCGCCGAAGTAGGAGCGGTTGGCAGAAATGCGGAGATAATCTTTTTTCCATAACACTTTGGTGCCGCAGAGCGTGTCTTTGATCGGTTGACCGAGCAGCCAGGAGAATGCTAGGCTGAAGAACTTGTTGCCCAGGAAATTGAAGAAATGCATGGCTTCTTTTTCCCTGGGATAGACCAGCCTGACCCCGTTGATGAATTCGCCTTTATTTGCGGTCAACATCTGGTAGAACCTTGGCAGGTATTCGGGAGGAACGGTCAGATCCGCATCCAGGATCATCAGGATGTCTCCGGTGGCCTTGGAGAAACCCTTTCTGACTGCGTCCCCTTTTCCGATCCCGTCCTGGTGAAAAAGCTGACAGGAAATTTCGGGGAACTTCCTTATCGCCGCTTCGATGGCGGCAGAGGTATTATCTTTTGAATTTCCTTCGACAAAGAGCAATTCTGTGCCCGCCCCCATTTGTGGAATCCGCCGGAAGATATTTTCAATGTTGCCCTCTTCATTTCTGGCCGGTACAACAACCGAGACTGAGCATCTTTCCTCTTCGGCATGGTAATTCGTCCTCGGCCGGGCAAGCATTAAATTGGTGATGGCCATTGATCTGAACAGCCAGAATTTCACCAGAAATTTGTTGAAAAACGGATCCAGCCAGGGCAGCGGGACCGGCAGCAATACCTCGCTCCAGGATTTGATGACCTCAAAATCCGATAAATTTATCAGGTTGGCCACGTCCTCCCTGGTCAGCCAATTTTGCATCAATACCGGTTTTGCCAGGCCGATCCATTGAGCCAATGTGAGCGGTATTTGCCAGAGACGGCTGTAGAAGTTCAGCAGGACCCGCGTACCTGGGTGGCAATATCGAAACAAGGCCTGTAAAACACTTTGGACGTCCCAAAGCTCGTCAAGCAAGTCTGACAGGATGATGAAGTCGAACCTCTCATTTTCTGCCAGGATGCTGCACAGGTCGCTGACGTCCAAACAGAACAGCTTTAATTCCGGATGATCTCTTTTTGCCTGCTCGATGGTTTTAGGGGAAAAATCGACGCCTACTCCGTAGGCGGGTTTTACCGACGCCAGCAAATCCCCGTTGCCGCATCCAAGATCCAGGACCTTCGACCCCGGTGGAATGTAGAATGAATAAACTTCTTGGAGCCTGCGGTGATAATGTGAATTGAACGGGTTGGATTTTTGAGTTTCGGCGATGCTGTCCCAGCACTCAATGCGCCTTCGCTGATATGCTGATTTTCCCCCCAAGAAATCCGCTTCCTTGGCGACAGTTTTTGCTCTCTCCATGGTGTTATGGAAAATCTCCTGATCGGCGGTGATCACCTGCCGCCCGTCTGGATTTGACCGGCATCAAACCCGCAGAGCGAATATTATAATGTATTTCTTCTTGAATGATTATCGGGAACGGCGGAAGCCTGAATGGTTTAGGAGGTTTCCCCCACATACTCCAGGATATGCGTGACGGCAGTGGAGGCCGGCCCACCGAGCGACTGGATCAAGGCAACCTTGGCTTGGGGGATCTGGTTCGCCCCGGCCTGATCCCGCAGCTGCAGTGCAGCTTCGACGGCCTGGTAGACGCCGGTCGCGCCCCCTGGATTGCCTCGAGCTTTCAGTCCACCCAGCGTACCGCATGGGATCCTGCCCTTGAGGCCGATGCTTCCATCCTGAGAGAGCTTCCAGCCGGTGCCGCGCGTCGCAAACCCGGCTGCTTCTAAGGAGAGGGCCGCGTAAACTGGAAACGCGTCGTGGTACTCAAAGAGGTTGATCTGCTCCCGGGCGATCCCGGATTTATGAAGTGCTCGCTCGACGGAAAGCTGGGCGGCAGAGAACCATAACGGGTCGGCGCGGTCGTGCAGGGCCAGGGTGTCCGATGCGGTCGCGGAAGCTGCGATCCGCACCAGGGGGTTGGCGAATTTCCTGGGGAGCAGATCAGGCCGGGTCAAGAGCAGGGCAGCAGCACCATCCGCATTAGGGGCGATGTCGAACATGTTCAAGGGGTCGCTGACCATCTCCGCCTGCTGGTAGGTCTCCAGCCTGACGGCCTTCCGGAACATGGCGTTGGGATTTCCGGCACCGTTGGCGTGGTCGTTGAGGGCGAACCCGGCAAGCCCGTCGGCGGGGAGCTTGAACTCATGCTGGTAGCGCCGGGTGAGCAGGGCGGCCTGGGCGGTGGGGGTGAGGCCCTGGATGGCCTCATAGTCAGAGTCAGAGGCGGTCGCCAGGGCGGCCTCGACATCCGGACCGATCAGGTCGGTGAACTTCTCCACACCGACCACCAGGGCCACATCCACCAGGCCGCTGGCGATGGCCAGGAAGCCCTGGCGCAAGGCGGCGCCGCCCGAGGCACCGGCTGCTTCTACGGTCTCAGCCTCGATTCCCGCCATCCCGGCATAATCTGCCAGCAAGACACCGAGGTGGGCCTGGTGGGACAGACTGGGGGCCAGCATGTTGCCTGCGTAAAGGGCCTCAGGGCGCAGTCCGGTGGAATCCTTGAGGGCTGATTGCATGGCCTGAATGGCCAGATCACGCAGGGGGATCTCCCAATGCTCGCCGACCGGCGTTTGTCCGACTCCTGCAATAACCACATCGGTCATGTCGCCTCTATTTCATCGTGATCTTCCCGCGCAGGCGGGCATAGGTGGCATAGTCGACCTCGGTACGCCGGGCGATATACTCCTGTGTCTTGGTTGCCAAGTCGCGGCGGGGAGCCAGGGCCTCTGTGACATGCAGGTCAAAGGCGTCCGAACCGGCTCCGGAGCCGAAAGAGACGACCAGGATGCGGTCGCCGGGCTCGGCGATATCCAGGACGGCGGTCAACCCGATCAACGCCGCTCCGGCATAGGTGTTGCCGATGACCGGCGAGAGCAGGCCAGGTTTGATCTGTTCCATACTGAAGCCAAGCATGGAGGCAGCTTTCTGCGGAAATTTGGTATTCGGTTGGTGGAAGACGGCCCAGCGGTAATCCTTGGCGGTGGTGCCGCTCAGCTCCATCATGGTTTTCCCAGCCTCGGTGATGTGCTTAAAGTAGGCTGGCTCCCCCGTGAAGCGCTGGCCGTGCTCAGGATATTTCTGGTTTTCGCGCCGCCAGAAGTCGGGCGTATCGGTGACATAGGAATAGGAGGCGTGGATGACCGCCAGTGCCTCCTCTGCTGGGCCGACGATGAAGGCTGCGCCGCCCGCTGCGGCGGTGTATTCGAGTGCATCGCCGGGTTTTCCCTGTGCCGTGTCCATCCCAATGGCGAGGGCGTAGCGGGCCATGTTTGATCCGACCAATCCCATGGCAGCTACCAGGGCCTCTGTCCCGGCTTTGCAGGCGAACTCCCAATCTGCCGCCTGGGTGTTGGGAACTGCTCCGATGGCCTCAGCCACGATGGTCGAGCTGGGTTTGACGGCGTACGGGTGGGATTCGGACCCGACCCATACGGCGCGGATCTCCGAGGGATCGATTCCGGCGCGTTTCAAGGCGTTGCGGGCGGCCTCGATTGACATGGTGACCACGTCCTCGTCCAGTCCGGGGACGGATTTTTCCTTGATGGGGAGACTGGCGCCCCGGCCTCCAGTCCAGATCCGGGCGACTTCCTTAGCGGGCAGGCGGTAGCGCGGGACATAGGCGCCGTAGCCGATGATGCCGACAGGTCGGGTGGGTTTGAGCAGGACATTGTTCGTCATTTTGGTCGATTCCAGTCTTTGAGGATTTGTTCTGCGCGATCGATCCTGACCGCTTTCTCGGCCACCAGCTGGGCGGCTAACATGTCGATCTGGTCCCCCGTCGCCCCGGCAGCGATGGCAACCTGTCTGGCGTGCAGGGACATGTGGCCGCGCTGGATGCCCTCGGTGGCCAGGGCCCGCAGGGCTGCCAGGTTCTGGGCCAGCCCGACGGAGGCGATGATTTCGGCCAGTTCTCCGGCGGTCTGGACGCCCATCAGCTTCAACGCTGTCTTGGCGCCCGGATGGACCTTGGTCGCCCCGCCCACGATCCCGACCGCCATAGGCATCTCGAGCTCGCCGGTCAGGTTGCCTTCCTCATCCTTCCCCCAGGTGCTGAGGCTGGTGTAGCGCCCATTGCGTGCAGCGTAGGCGTGCGCTCCGGCTTCGATGGCGCGCCAGTCGTTGCCGGTGGCGATGACCACAGCATCCACGCCATTCAGGATGCCTTTGTTGTGGGTTGCGGCCCGGTATGGGTCTACTGCGGCAAAGGCCCAGGCCTCGAGGACGCCATTCCGGACCTGTTCCCCCGAGAAATTCTCGAAAGCCAACTCCCGGAGCGGGATACGGCAGGCAGCGTGTACCAGTCGGCGGTCGGCCAGGTTGGAGAGGATTCTCAAATGGACGCGCCCGCCGCAAATGGCTTCGATGTGCGGGGCCAGTTTCTCACAGGCGGTGTTGATGGCATTCGCGCCCATGGCATCGCGTACGTCGTAGATCAGGTGCACTACTAGGAAGGGACCGATGGGGGAGGTTGGGATGATCCGGACTTCCAGGTCGCGCGCCCCGCCTCCGAATTTCTTCAAGAGGGGATCAACCTCATCCGCCTCCGCCAGCAGGGTGGATTTTTCCTTGAGCAGGCTTTTTCGGGCGGCGGCGAGGTCGTCGATCTCTAGCACCTGAATCTGGCCGATCATTTCCGGGGCGGTTGCGGTGGCGGTGAAACCGCCCCCGGCACGTGCCAGTTTGGCCATAAAGGAGGCCCCGGCAACCACCGAAGGCTCCTCAATCACCATGGGAACCAGCACCTCCCGCCCATTGATCATGAAGTTCAACCCGATGCCGAACGGTAGCGCATAGGTCCCGACGACGTTTTCGATCATGTGGTCCGCCTGGTCGTTGGATAACCCTCCTGTTCCCAGGCCAGCCAGGTCATCCGGCGATAATCCGCCGGCTGCGGTCAAACGGGAGAGCCGTTCTTCCCGCGACAGGTTATAGAATCCTGCGATCCGTGAAGTTCCCATATTATTCACTCAAATCCCGTTTCATCTGCGGGAATTTTACGTTACCCATCTGGCAAAACCTATCAAACTTGGCGGAAGAGAACAATTGGAGTAGAATTGTCGGGATTAAGGTGGCATCATGCTCTTAACGAGGGAAGAACTACAGGAAAAATTGTTCGCGCTGCATCGGGCGAGCCTGGAGCTGATCAAGGATATTTCAGTCGAGACCCTCCTGGAGCGCATCGCCTCGCTGGCCTGCGAACAGGCCGGGGCGCGCTATGCGGCGCTGGGGGTTCTGGACGGGGAGGGCCAACTCAAGCAGTTTATCACTATCGGGATGAGCTCGGAAGAGATTAAGCATATCCCGCATTCACCCCGCGGGCTGGGCTTGATCGGCGCCTTGATGCACAGCCCAAACAACATCCGCCTGGCAGAGATCAAGGATGATGCGCGCAGCAGTGGCTTCCCAGCCGGCCATGCGGTGATGCACTCCTTCTTGGGGGTTCCCATCTGGGTGGGAGAGCACCAGCTGGGCCAGATTTATCTGACGGACAAGATCGGCGCTTTGGAATTCACCTCCGACGATGAAACGATCATTGAAATGCTGGCAGCCTATGCCGGGGTGGCCATCGAGCACGCCCGCCTGTACGAAAGTCTGCAGGAACGGGATCAAACCTTGACCCGTCGCAATGATGAACTGAATTTGATCAACCAGGTTATGACCGCTATGGCCTCCTCCTTGGACCTGGATGAGATTCTGAACAAAACCCTGGCGCAGGTCATGTCGCATTTCCAGGTGGAGGCCGGAGAGATCTTCCTCCGCGAAGAGGACGGCGTAACCCTGCGGCTGGTCCTCCACCGCGGCGAGGCAGCCGAGGCGTTTTGGACTCGTAACCGGTTCAAAATGGGCGAGGGCATGATCGGCCAGGCGGCACAGACGATGCAGCCGGTCATCAGCAACCACCTGGAGAAGGACAAGCGCGTGCTGCGTGAGGCTGTAGTGGAAGCCGGCTTTAAGCAAATCGCCTGCATCCCGCTCACCGCGCGCGGCGAACTGGCTGGCGTGCTCTCCATCGCCGCCCGCAGTCGTAAAGCAATCTCCAAAACAGAGATCCAGCTGCTCACCGCCATCGGTGCTGGGGCAGGGACGGCTATTGAGAACGCCCGCCTGCATGCCAACACCCGGCGTCTGGCGGTGCTCGAGGAGCGCGAGCGCATCGGCATGGACCTGCATGACGGCATCATTCAGTCGATCTACGGTGTGGGCCTGACCCTGGAGAACGCCCGTCTCCGTCTGCGAGAGAATCCTCAAGATGCCGAAGATCGCCTCCAGCAAGCGATCGAGGATCTGAACCGCACGATCCGCGATATCCGCAGTTATATCCTTGACCTCCGTCCGAGGGAGATGCACGGGGAGGGCCTGGTCGAAGGATTACAGCGTCTGATCACCGAGTTTCGTCAAAACACAAAGGTGGAAGTGGTCCTGAGCGGTCCGAAGGGTGATCACCTGGCCGACCTGCCCCAGACAAACGCTGTGGCGCTCTTTCATATCTGCCAGGAAGCGCTGGCGAACATCTCCAAGCACGCTGAGGCTAAAAAGGTATCGGTTGACGTGTGGGGCGCTTCCGACCGTGTCCTGCTCGAAGTGAAGGACGATGGTCGCGGTTTTGATATCGGTCAAGTCAACAAAACGGTCGGTCACGGGCTGGCGAACATGCAGACGCGTGTGGCCAATGTAGGGGGCGATCTGGATATTTCCTCCGGTCCAGGGGAGGGGACGACCATCCTGGCCTGGGTTCCGCGCACGCCACCGCAGCAAGCCGCCTGAAAGGCTCCTTTCAAGCCAACGAAACCCCAGATTTTGGGTTTCACACCTCCCCGCACGCGGATTCATTCAAAATGGATTCTTTAAGGTCCGGTCGCTATTCCTTAGTAACCCCGTAAATGCACACGGTACCTCCCCAGATATGGCGGGTTTCTTCCAATACGCTAAACCGACGCTAGCTTAAAAACTTCTCATTTTTTAAGATTATCGAACCTTAAAACGACCCTTGCAAATCACTTGACTCACA
>Ga0187877_1000763_pt1 | contig 38393 bp, 31 predicted proteins | sample June2016WEW_17_1_3_FD_132430 | JGI IMG/M metagenome (GOLD analysis project Ga0187877, IMG submission 132430) | Peatland microbial communities from SPRUCE experiment site at the Marcell Experimental Forest, Minnesota, USA - June2016WEW_17_100 | ecosystem: Environmental > Terrestrial > Soil >...
CGCGCCGCGGCCTTCCAGGGTCGCTTTGAGCGCAGCCAGTTCTTCATGCGGGCCGGACACCACGCAAAGCTTGGGCGAGTTCACCACGGCGAGGGCCAGAGAACCGCTCAGGAGCGGCCGCACTTCGAGTTCGGGCAAACGCACCGACAACATGCCGCCAGCGGGCATGCTCTGCATCAGGCGCGCCCGCTCGGCCAGCAGCGCCAGCCCATCCTCGAGCGACATCACGCCTGCCAACACGGCCGCGACGTACTCGCCGACGCTGTGACCGACCATGGCCGCGGGGCGAATGCCCCACGCCAGCCATAGCTTGGCCAGCGCGTACTCGACTACGAACAGGGCCGGTTGGGTGATGGTCGTTTGGTTGAGTTGCCCGCGCGCCGCGTCCTCATTGCCCGGCGGTGGAAAGAGGAGCGAGCGGAGGTCCAGCCCGAGGATCGGCTGGAGAGTGGCGGCGCACTGGTCCAACGCTTCACGGAACACCGGCTCAGTCTCGTAAAGCTGCCGGCCCATGTTCACATATTGAGCGCCTTGGCCCGGGAACAAGAACGCTATCCGGGTCCCGGGTTCGCGCTCGGCCTGGGTAAAGACCCGCCTCGGCTCCGGCTTCTCCAGGAGCGTGATCGCTTCCGCCAAGGTGGGCGCCGCTACGGCGCGCCGATGCTTGAACAGGCGGCGGCCGGTCTGGAGTGTGTAGGCGATGTCCGCCAGGTCGGCCGAACGGCCAGGGGGCGAAACGGAGGACGCCGCGGCGGCGGATTCCGCCAACGCCGCCGCCGGGTTCTCACCGGCAGCCAGTGTCTCGAGGCGCGCGGCCAGGTTCTTCGTCAACCGGTCCAAAGCGCCCGCCGATTTCGCCGACATCACCAGCAATTGCGCCGGCCGGCGGCTCGGCTGCGACTCGAAGGGCGGCGCCTCCTCCAGGACGACATGCGCGTTAGTGCCGCCGATGCCGAAAGCGCTGACTCCCGCCCGCCGCGGCAACGGCACGCCTTTCCACTCGGTCAACTTCGACACCACGTAAAAAGGACTGGTTTCGAGGCCGCATTTCAGGTTCGGCTGCTCAAAATGCGGCGTCGGCGGGATGAGCCGATGCTCGAGCGCCAGGGCCGTCTTGATCAGGCCCGCCACGCCCGCGGCAGACTCCAGGTGGCCGACGTTTCCTTTGACGGCCCCGAGCGCACAGAACTGCTGCCGGTCGGTAGTGGCCCGGAAGGCCTGGGTCAGCCCCGCCACCTCGATGGGGTCGCCCAGGGGCGTCCCGGTGCCGTGCGCCTCCACGTAGCTGATGGTGTCCGCCTTAACCCCGGCCAGGGCCTGTGCCAGGCTGATCACCTCGGCCTGGCCGTTGGCGCTGGGTGCCATGTAGCTGGACTTGCCCGAGCCATCGTTGTTCAGCGCGAACCCCTTGATGACCGCCACGATGTGATCGCCGGCCTCCACCGCATCCGCCAGGCGTCTCAACACGACGATGCCCACGCCTCCGCCGAACACGGTCCCTTCGGCCGAGGCGTCGAATGGCCGGCACCGCCCGTCACTCGAAACCATCGCTCCTTCCTGGTAAACGCAGCCGCGCTTTTGTGGAAAGGAGATCGATACCCCACCCGCCAGGGCCACGTCGCACTGGTAACTTACCAGGCTCTGGCAGGCCTGAACCACCGCCACCAACGAGGTCGAGCAGGCGGTCTGGATCACCACGCAAGGCCCGCGGAGGTTGAGCTTGTAGGCGACGCGTGTGGCCAGGAAGTCCTTGTCGTTGCCCAGCAACACCGGGCTCGTGCTCATTTGATGGCCCTTCAACGCCTCTTCGATGAACCGGCGGTTCGCACAAAGGTTGTGCAACAGGTAAGTGTTGAGGCTGCATCCGGCATAGACGCCGATCGCCCCCGCGTAACGGTCGGGGTCATAACCGGCGTTCTCCAACGCCTCGAGGGCGCACTCGAGAAAAACCCGTTGTTGCGGGTCTGTCAGTTCAGCCTCCCGCGGCGTCAGGTTGAAATAGGCGGCGTCGAACAGGTCCACGCCTTCGAGGACGCCCCTGGCCTTGACATAGGCCGGCTGCGAAACCTCCGCGTTGCTCACTTCCAGCTCGGCATCGCTGAAGTGGCTAATCGAGTCAACGCCATTGACCAGGTTTTGCCAAAAGGCCTCGACGCTGCTCGCGCCGGGGAAACGGCCGGCCATGCCGATGATGGCCACGCCCTCGAGGGAACCATTATTGTCGATCTGCCGCATAAATTTGTGGTGGTGGACCGTCAGCCCCGGGCACTGGGCCGCCGCGCCCGCCCGTGCGTCAAGGCCTCGCGCTGGCGCGCCGCGCGATCCGTCACCGCTCGCCGCTGGGCGCTCTGTTTGTCTCCCGCCTGGCCGAGATATGCGGCCAGGCTGGCGACGGTCGGGTACTGGAAAAGGTCGGCGATCATCAGTTTGCGCGAGAGAACTTCTTGCAGCCGTTCCTGGACCCGCACCATGGATAATGAAGTACCGCCCATCTCGAAGAAATTCTCCTTCGTGCCGACCTGCGGCAGGCCCAACACACTTTGCCACACGCCGGCGATGGTTTCTTCCAACCCGTTCTGCGGCCCGACGTATGCGGCGGTCGTCTCTCTTTCAGCGAAGTCAGGCTCGGGCAAGGCGCGCCGGTCGATCTTCCCATTGGCGGTGAGCGGCATTTCTGCCAGCCAAACATAATGCGCCGGGACCATGTATTCCGGCAATTGTCGCGCCAGAAACCCGCGCAGTTCTGCGCGTGACGGCCGCAGGCCGTCTTTGGGCGCCAGGTAGGCCACGAGGCGCTTTTCCTCGCCCTGGGCGTGGGCTGAGACGACGCACTCACTCACTGCCGGGTGCTGCCAGAGCGCGGCTTCGATTTCCCCCAATTCGATGCGGAAGCCCCGGATCTTGACCTGGTGGTCGAGGCGCCCCAAATACTCGATGTCGTGCCCGGCGACAAATCGAGCCAGATCCCCTGTCCGGTACAGGCGCGCGCCCGGCCGGCCGCTGAGATGGTCGGGAACGAAACGCTCGGCGGTGAGTTCCGGGCGGTTGAGATAGCCGCGCGCCAGGCCGGCCCCGCCAACATACATCTCTCCAGCCTCGCCCATCGGCACCGGCCGGCCTTGCGGGTCCAGGATGTAAACCTGGAGGTCCGGGATGGGCACACCGATGACGCTGCCGGATTGCACATCCTCCCGGGACAGCGGGCGGTAGGTCACATGCACGGTCGTTTCGGTGATGCCGTACATGTTGACCAGGCGGGGGTGCTGATCTCCGTGCCGCTCGAACCAAGGCCGGAGACTCTGCATCTCCAGCGCCTCGCCGCCGAAGATCACGCAGCGCAGCGCCAGTTCCTTTTGCCCGGCCGATTCCTCGGCGCGGCTGAGCTGGCGAAACGCCGACGGGGTTTGGTTGAGGACCGTGACGCGTTCCTTGACGAGCAGTTCGTAGAAGGCTTCCGGCGACCGGCTTACCATGAAGGGGACTACCACGAGCCGCCCGCCGTAGAGCAAGGCGCCCCAGATCTCCCAGACCGAAAAGTCAAACGCGCAGGAATGGAAGAGCGTCCAGACGTCCCGTTCGTTGAATCGATACCAGTCATCGGTGGCGGAGAACAGCCGGGCCACGTTCCGGTGGGTGATCAACGAGCCCTTGGGTTTGCCGGTCGTGCCCGACGTGTAGATGACATACGCCAAATGGTCCGGCCCGGCCACTGGCAGCAGGTTCTGCCCGTCATTTGCCGCTGCGGCCGCGGGCAGCGCGTCGTCAACGCACACAACCCTGGCCGCCGTGGCCGGAAGGTCCCGTATCAGGTTCGACTCCGTGAGCAGTACCGGCGCCTGGCTGTCGGCCAGCATAAAAGCCAGCCGCTCGGCGGGATAAGACCGGTCGATCGGCAAGTAGGCCCCGCCGGCCTTCAAGATCGCCAGCACGCCAATCACCAGCTCGGGCGACCGTTCCAGATACATCGCCACGAGCACATCCGGTCCAACCCCGAGGCCGCGAAGCACCCGCGCCAGCCGGTTGGCCCGCTCATTGAGCTCCCGGTAGGTTAGGTGCTCGCACCCGAACACCAACGCGGTCGCGTCGGGCCTGGCCGCCGCCTGCGCCTCGAACAACTCGTGGATACACCTGTCGTGGGGATACTCGCCAGCCGCGGCGTCCTGGGCGCTTGCCGCGCCGGCAAGCTTTCCGGAGGATGTCATAATGGTGGGTAAATCAAGCATGTTGTGTGCCGGTATAGGGTTGCTGGCATTCGAAAGCGAAGGGCTGCAGAATGAGTTGCCTCAGGGACATATCAAGCCGTTGTTGAGTCGTTTTGCACGGGCGGCGCTTAACGTCTATGGGAGTGCCCAGGCGTCCGCCACAAGAATGCAAGAATAGTGCGCATGAAATGTGCCACATAGCGAGACGGAAGAATATCATCATTCGTAAATCTCAGTTTTGCCGCGCTTGTCATCGGCAGCTTGTGCCCGGATTTGGCCAATTGGGCCAACTGGGACAATTTTGCCCATAGCCTTCTGGGCAGCATCGGTTCAATCCGTGCATTCCCAGTATTCGACTCGGATCGGAGAGTAAAAAAGATGCCGCTTCTCCAAAAACTTGAGCCAGCCGGTCGACCGGATCACGTGCTCCACCCCGGGATCGACGTAGCTGGGAATCCAGAAGATGCACCGCACGCGCCGGGGACAAATCTCCACCGTCGCCTTGATCCGCCCCAGCACCGCGGCGAGCGTTTCCGCCCCGAAAGGATCGCCAAAAAAATACACCGTCCCCCCTTTGTAATCCGCTTCGGCGGCGTCACCCACTCGCACTTCCACGGGCGACCGCCGCTGGCGCAGGGTCCTCGCATTGGCCTGGGCTCGCGCTGCGAAGTCCGGTGACAACTCCACGCCAACACATTTTGCAACCGGCCTCCGCGCGATGAAGCAAAGCACTCGCCCATGGCCGCAACCCACATCATAAAAAACATCTTCCGAGCCGAACCTCCCCCGGTCCAGGAACTTATGCAGGAGCCAGTAACTCACCGGACCGTTGCGGTTTGCGTCCCCAAACCGGGCGGCACCACTCGGAAACAGTCCCGCGCCGGAGATCGTATCGATTCCCAGAAATCGGTCAACCCGGCGATCCAGGCCAACACGCACGAAGCGTCGGAACCGCTGAACGATGGAGCCTCTGCTTTTCACCTCTCACTTATCAGGCGCTTCGGCCAGGGCTCGCCGCCGGCTGCAGAAACGCCAGCATCCATCGTGCCACCCGGGGAATCCGTTCGAGCGGAACAAGCGACGAGAGCCTTTTAAGGGAGTAAAGCCCGGCCAGCACGGTGACGAGAACCGCGACCGCCGCCAAGAGTGTGTGCGGCACAAAGTACCAGGCGGCGAAAACGGCCCCCACGATCGAGCCGTAGAACACCACGAGCCGCTGGTTGGTTGGCGACCATTGAAAACCGCTGACGCGCCGCGCGATCGCATAAATCAAGAACCAGTAAAAAACGTACAGGCCGAAGAACGCCATGCCCGTGCCTTTCAATCCGAAGCCGCCCAGACAGACCCAGACCAGCCCGATGTACACCGCGTTGCTGGCAAGCTCGCTCCAGAAAAACAGGTTGCGCTCGCCCTTCGCCAGCAGGATGAAACCCAGCGGCCAGGTGATGACGCGCAGCATCATGCCGAGGCAGAGCCAGCGCAGGATTTCCACCGCCGGCCCGAATCGGTCGGAGTAGAATAACTGAATGACCAGGGGCGCGAAGGTCAGCGTGCCGAGCACGCCGGGCCCAGCCAGCAACAAGCCCACCTCGGTTTGCTCATTCACCAGGCGGTTGCACTCCGCGTTGTCGTTGGCCACAGCGCTCAAGCGTGGAAAGAAATCCGCTCCCATGGCCTGCAAGATAATGCCAATGTAAAGCCCGCCCAGGGCCCAGGCGGCCTGGTAAAACCCGGCGGCCTCAACCCCGAGCCGGCGCACGACGGCAATCCGCACCAGGTAAGCCCCGCCCAGGGCCATCAACCCGGCCGCCATGAAGACGAAACCCAGCTTGAGCAGGGAGGATATTTCGTTCGAGATGTCGGCCAGCCTCATGGTCACGCGCCGCACGTTGATCTTGCGGCTGTACCACCAGGAGGTGACGATCCCCATGCCGGCCGCACACACCAGGGAGGGGACGACGCCACGTTCTCCGTAGAGATAGACAATCGCGATGCCGAACAGCGTGCCGTAGAAGGCGCCCAGGACGTTCGCCATCGCCAGGTCCCGGATCCGCCGCATCCCTTGCACGAGGGCCATTTGGCCACCCGAAACCGCCCCAAAAAATACCGCCAAGCCCAGCAAGGCCACCGCCCCGGCGTGCCGGCTGTCTCCGAAAGAAAGCCGCGCCACCGGCGCGCAGAAGGTGACGAGGAGCAAAGCGCCCAGCGCCCCGAGCACCGCAGCCACCCGCCTCAGGGTCGTCACCGTGCGAGCGATGCGGTCAGCCTCGCCGGTGCCGACCGCTTCGGCGATTTGCCGCACCCCGCTGCTGTTGATGCCCATCCCCGCAATGCTCTGCGCCAGGTCGCCGATCGACCCGTAGAGGCCGAGCAAGCCCACGCCCGCCGGCCCCAGGATCAAGGCCATAGCCTTCGTCCGGACGATGCCGAGGCCGATCTTCAAAATCGAAGAGCCGCCAATCAAGGCCGATGACTTCAGGATTCGTCCATAGGACCTTCCCGCATTTGCCTCTAAGTCACTCGGCGGTGCCACGGACGGCATCATGCTCGACGGTCCGCCCCGATTCGTTTTGTATCCTGCGGTCATCACAACAGCCTATGAGCAGCGTGTCGCGGCCTCCCCGGCCATAGGCCGTAATGAAGCCGCCCCCGGAGCAGCTTGGCGGCTTGCCAGGCTGGCGCCGGCAGCAATCGGAGCAAAAGCTTCCTTACTCTGGCAGCGGGGGCGCCTGCGCGCGCAACTTGCAGCAGGGTCCAAGGTCTGCGTAGTATGTCACAGGCCATGAAGTGCTCAAGCAGCGAGTTGAGCCGTTCATGGTGTTCTCCGATGGCCCTCGCCTTGAGAAATTCCTCCTTGCCAATCATCCCTTTATTGTAAGCCGTCGTGAGATCTCCGCAGAACACTCTGTGCATTACGGCTCTCATTGCAAAATTCCGCCTCGTTCGTTCCTCCTCGGCCTTAATCGATTCCCACGTCGCGGCGATGCGCTGCTCCGCGTTATAACTGTTGCTCCCGTGCATTCTGTATTTCACCACTGGGCGGTCGACATATAAAACCCCGCCCACCAGCAGGGCGCGAAGCATCAACACATTGTCTTCGTGCGTTAAGTCAGTTGGGAGGTCGCCGAACACCTCCGCAAGTGAGAGGCTGAACGCCTCCGAGCACCCAAAGATCGGAGGCTTGAGCGTATCCACATAGCTGCTCGGTGTGACTCGTTGCTCAGTAAAATGGCCGGTTGGTTCTGATGGATCATGAAAGTGAGGATGCCTTATCTCCTCCCCGGCCTGGTTGATATGACTAACCCGCGAATGAATCAGCCCGGCGGTCCTGCCACTGGACTCCCAAGCCTCGACCAGGGTAGCCGTCCGGCACGGTAAAGAGATATCGTCGCCGGCCGCGACCACCATCAGTCCTCCACGGACCAGCCGGCTAACGCAGTTTACATGACCGGCGAAGCCAAGATTGGACTTGTTCCGGTTCAGGACAATCTGGTGCGGCCCCCCATAGCGCGCGGCCGCGCTTTTCATGATCCCGAACGTCCCGTCCGTTGAACAGTCATCAGAGAAAATGAGGCGCAGCGGCGAATAGGTTTGCGCCAAGGCGCCCGCCACGGCGTCGGCCATGAACTCCTCCTGATTGGAGCCAAACAAGGCAAAAGTAACTAGTGGTTTCACGCGGTCAAGCAGTGCAACTCTCTGGCCGGCATAATGACTCAGATTAGCGGGACGGCTTTGCGGCGTGGGCGAATATACACTCGCCCGCGCGCGGGTAGAGCGCCAGAAGGACATGTTCCACGGCGGTTAGAGCCCAGGAAAGGCTGCGCACGACCCTGCGTTGAAGAGCGCCCATCTTGGGCGCTTGGCCCCTAAACGGCGGCGAAATACTCTCCTCGACCACGCTCCGCGCCGCGTAGGTGCGGACATACGGGCGCACGAATCCGGCCGCCTGCAAAAGCCGCTCCATCGAGCGACAGCCGAACAAATGGAGGTGCCGGGGCGGCTCCAAGCCTCGCCACCGGGCCCCGAACAGCCGGTGCCCCCAGCTCGCTCCGTTGGGCGTCGCCAGAACGAGCTGGCCGCCCGGGCGAAGAATGCGCAGGCACTCCCGCAGCGTGCCCAGTGGGTCCGGGACGTGCTCGATGACGTGGTTCATGGATACGACATCAAAGTGGCCCGAGGGGTAGGCGATGTCGGGCAGCGTGCCACATTGGGCCTGGCAGCCGGTTCTCCTCGCTGCGAGCACCGCCTCGGCGTCGGGGTCGATACCCTCCACGTTCCAGCCCAGCGCTTTCATGCGTTCCAGCCACTCGCCGGAACCACAACCGACGTCCAGCAGCCGTTGCGGCCCCGCAAAGGGAAGCCACATCAAGCTCCGTTCCAAGCCCGCTCTCCTCAGTGGCGCCAAGTACAGCAGCGGCCACAGTGCTCCCCAATGCCCCCTGGTGACGCTATACGGATACCCAAAACGATGCCTCAGGTAGCCACTCACGAGTTCGCCGTAAGCGGCGCGAAGCCGGCCACCGCGGCGCGTTCCATTTCCTTTCGCCTCATGGGTGTAATAGTTCGCATAGGCGCTCGCCAACTCCTCGGCTGTCGGAATGGGGTGTAGCCGATACAGCCCGCATCCCGTCGCCACGCATTGTACGAGCGTCCAACTGCCCTGGGCGCCAAAAAGCTGGTCCGTTAGGGCATCGTACACCACGCGGCTGCCCGCGGCTCCGCAAACCGGGCAGTTAGGGATAAAAGGTGCCTTTGTCACTTCCCGGCCGAGGTTCCGAAAGCCAGATCGAAGGCGGAGCTGACAGGAAGTATGGTCGCGCCAGCCCCGAGGGACGCGTCAATGACACGCGACAGGAAGTCCGTCGTACAGCCGAACCGCGATGGCTGCGTGGAAACGTCATGTGTGTAGAAGACGAGCCACCCGCCAACCGCACAGTTGGCTCTGATTAGCTTATGCAGCCGCTCCAACGAGGCGCCGTGCCCGTAGATTGAACACGCCTTCAGCAGGTTCACATCGGCGCCGGATGCATTGATTCCCGGGTAAATGCCCCGGCAGCACTCAAATCGGCTTTCGATAGCCGTCTTGGTGCCTGGGGTTGCCTGGCCCTTTGGGTAGGAAAAGCTGCGAAACCGCGAGCCGCAGCCCAGACGCGCCAGACAGGCGCCATTCCGGGAAATTGAATCCATGAATTGCGCCACGGAACAAGTCCAGGCGTCCGCGTGATCGAACGTGTGGCAGCCAAGCTCGTGCCCCGCTGCCATTACGGCCCTGAGATCGTCAAGCCGAAACATTGGGCCGACCGAGGACCTCTCCACATCCATCAAACCCAGCGAAACATAATAGGTGGCCTTGACGCCGAAGTGCCCTAGCACCGCTCCGCCTTCCGTCAAGGCGGAGCGCGGGAAATCGTCAAAGCAGAAGGATATTATAGGCCGTGAGCAGTGAACGTTTCGGATCCTCCTCGAGCGAGTTTGCGCCGCCCAATGCCGGGGCATACGCGTCAATCGAGCAATGAGGCCGGACGACATGCTAAGGTTCTGCCGCTGGAATGGCAAGAAGTGCTAATGCGAGTGAAACCGCTCCGAAATTCGGCGCGCCTGGGCTTTTGCGTATCACGCCGCCCGGCACGCTCTGCTTAAGGCGCCGCCCGAGCCCAGAGCGGGGCCCGGCCGGTGACTAACCATTGAAGGGCGGCCATGCTCCTCGCCGCCTTTAGGCGGGTGGTTTCGTCGGCAACTTGGGCCCCAAGAAGTGCTTTCGGCCCGTAGCCCGCCAACCGCAGCACCATGTGCATCACCAGGATGCACCGGCAGGCCAGCGCCGCCCGGAGGCCGCCATGCTTGCGAAAATACTGGATCCTGGCCCGCAGGAGCTCAATGTAAAACCGGACCGGCGCCCGCTCTGAACTGCCGCCGCCGTAATGAAACGCGCGCGGCCCGGGCACAAAGGCCAGCCTCCAGCCGTGGTCCCGAAAGCGCTTGCTGAAGTCAACATCCTCGCCATAGAAGAAAAAGGCCTCGTCCAGTAATCCCACCTTCTCCATTGCCTGCCGCCGAACAATCGTGAAGCAGAGCATGATCAGTTCGACCTCCACCATCTGGCCCGCGTGAGAGTCATGCTCCGGGCCCTCGCAGCAGGGGCACCGTGGCTCCTGAAATCCCAAGGCATCCCGAAAAACACTCCGCAGACTGGGGCCGCGGCCGACAACGTGCTGGCTCCTCCCGTCCCTGCCCACAATGCGAGGGCTCGCCATACCCACGTCGGGATGTGTGTTCATGAACTCCAAGAGCGCCTCGATGCAGCCGGGAAACACTCTCGTATCCGAGTTCACAAACATCACGTAATCCCCGTGGCTATGCCTTATCCCAAGGTTCGTGGCGCGCGCAAATCCCAGGTTCTCTCCGTTGTCGATGAGGACGACGCCGGGAAAACGTTCCCTCACGGCCGCCTGGGACCCGTCGGTCGACCCATTGTCAACGACAATGACTTCCAGCGATGGCTGCGCCGCGGAATCGGTTAGCGATTCGAGGCACTCGATTAGAAAAGCTTTGCTGTTCCAACTGACGACAACAGCCGAAACCAAGTTGGGGTGTGCAGGGTGCATGTTGGGGTGTCCGAAAGCCGTCTCACTTCCGAGCCCGATTCCGATCAAGCCTGAAGGCACTGTGCCTGCGCCAACCCGTCGAGCTCGGCCTTAGGGACAGCGTGACTTTCGACACCTGTGAGACGCGCAGCCTCGGACGCCCACCAAGCGCTCGTGGCGGCCATGACAAAGGACCAGTAAACCTTCACTTGGTCGAAATACGAAACCGTCCAGAAGGTGATGGCGAAGGAGGTAAGCATAGCGGTGATGACCCAGGCTTCAAAAGCATGAACTCCCGCCGTCTCGCCCGCGTCCGCCGAGCCCCGAAGCCGCCGCGCAAACCCGAAGCCCGCACACAGCACCCACCCAAACGCCAGGAACAGTCCTAACCCGCCGGTCACCATCATCTTAATAAATTCACTGGTAATGTCGGCAGCGTCCTCGTCGCCCTCGTCCAACCCATAGGGAATCCAGGCTCGGGTGTGATCCGTTCCCGCCAAACACCAGTCGCCGACGTGCATAAAAGCCGAGTTGATCAATTCCGACCTGTGCCAGGCGGTGCTCGACCCGAATATTTTGACCCGCGAGATGACGTACCACACGGGAGCCTCCATCACCAAGTGCAGCAAGAGCAGGCCGCCGAGCCCACCCCACAGGAACATTCTGGAGTAGCGACGCCAACGGTAAAGCATCACGCTGCCCATGATTATCACCAGAGCCAGTATTGGACCGCTAGAGGCGCTCCCGAACATGGCCAGGAGGCCGGCGCAGAAGCCGATAATTGCCGTCCGCTTGAACCACCGCCACAAGAGCAACGACAGACCGGAAGTGATCGCGCCGGCGGTGCCCGCATTGATCGGGTGCGCGAACGAGGCCTGCGCTCTAACGATTCCATCCCGGGCTTGGGAGATTTCGCTGACGCCTCCCAGGACGGAGAACCAATTCCTGCCGGTAGCGTGCTCCGCCGCGACCGACAAAGCCACGGGAACAAACAAGACGACGGCAATCAGCACGGCCTGCTTGACCCCCTCAAAATCCACAATTAAGCAGCGGAATACCATGTACGACCCGGCATAATCGTAAATCATGCCCAACCGAGCCTGGAGCAGCCGGGGATGGTGGAACAGGCTGGTCATCAGCAAAACCGACGCCCACACGACCATTCCCTGGTCAACCCGATTCCAAAATGCGACCGGATACTCGCGGCGCAGAATGATGCGAACGAACGCGAGCAAGACCACGAACCGCCAGACATAGAAATGCAGCCCGCCAACGTCCACAAACTGGCCGACTGGAATCCAAAGAGCAGAAACAAACACCGGCACCAGGGCCCATCGCCTGGGTACGGCGAAAAGAAGCAGTGCTATCGCCAGCACGAGCAGCCAGCCTATAGGCGTGATCGGCATAGATCTGAAGGTTGAAAGAACCGTGCTTCAGGCCCGGGGCCGGGTTCTTCACCGCCCCCTCCGAAGCTTCAGTTTCAAGTGGTTCATCAAGACGATAGCAGATTCCCTCGCGGAATGGAATGGCAACAGTCTGAAGTACCATTGCACCTTGGCAGGTATTGCGGCTCGCTCGCCCTGCTGCCTGGCCTGCATATAGCCTCGAAGTGAATTGCGCGCGAGCGCCACCTCTCCCGTGGCCGCATCCAGCGCGCATTTCAACAGGATATGGTAAATCGGCACAAAGTTAAAGTACGCCGCGCGCCCATAGTACAGCGGATCCGAGCGCACCCCTACGGAGCGAGTTTCGCCCGTGGCATCGGGAAACGCCTGACTTTGCCATCCCTTTAGCCAGGCGCTGGCGCAGGAAACCGCGTCGGCCGACTTCACCATGAAATAGCCGGCTTCATCAAGGCACTCGGCTCGCCACAATCGAATACCGCCGCGGGGCCATCGACGAGAGAATCGAGGACGCGTCCTGAGTTCGCCGTTCACGTACTCCAGATAACCGCTGGCGATGCCAAGTTTTGGCAGCGCCACGAACTTTTCCAGCAGCCTCTCATAGTAATCCGCCGCCACAAAACAGTCCGCGTCCAATATGCCGATATAGTCATACTTGATCCCCAGGGCGGCCTCCTGCTCTCGAACGGCGCGGAACCCCCGGGCAATTACCCCGGCATACTTGGCGCCCAGGGCGTAGTCGCCAGCCAGCCCCTCGGTGCGCACGACCACCACGTGTTCAACGTTGCGAATCTGGCCTGCGTGTTCACGCAGAAAATCGCAGCCGCCATCTGTGCTCTGATCATCAACGATGACCCACAACGAAAGCGGATGGGTCTGGCTTTCAACGGCCCGCAGCAGCGCCGGCAGATTCGGCGCCTCGTTTTTGACGGGAGAGACAATGGCGACGGTGGCCTTGGCGCTCATTAGCTGGTGTGCCTGCGAGTTTAGCGCGCAACGCTGCGCCAGGCGTGCAAAGCCCAACCCCTTGCTGCGAGGCGCCGGAGAGGCCTGGGTATCCCCCTGTTGCCTCCGGCTGAGAGGCCGCTGAGCCAGCGTGCTCGCGAGCCGGAAAAACCAAGACGAGACAAATGACGGGCCGCGCCGCTCGGGCCGCAAACGCTGATTCCACTCTGGTTGAACGACCGCAGTTTCCGGCGGAATGCGCCGGCGAACGCGCGCCTGAGCCAGACCTTCAAGAAGTCGAAATTAGGGCCGGCAATTACCACGGACCCCTCCGCTTTGGCAAGCGGCGCGCAGGCTTCCAGCAGCGACCACGGTTGCGCGAGCAAATGCAGCAGATTTGTGATAAGCACACAGTCGAACGTGCGGCCGGCCAGCCGCTCAAAACACTCATTGAGTGTGCCATAAACGGCCTCGACGCCGAGCTTCGCCGCCGCGGGGCCAATAACTGAGTCCAGAGGCAAGGCGGTCACTTCAACATTCCGTTCTCTAAGTTTGGCCTCGGTGGCCCCCCAACCGCACCCGATCGACAGCACCTGCTTCGACCGATTGGGCAGCAACCGCAACACCTCGCTGCAAGGCTGCTCGTAGTAACTCTTGGACCAGCGGTTCCTGGGCATGTTCGATTCGGTCCGGCATAAGGTAGTTGCCGGATGCCGCCCGCAACCTATCTGCATCAGAGTCTCGAGTTGCTCCTTGAATGCGCTGAGGGAAAGGCCTAGCTGCCCCGCATAGCGGTTGGACATGTGGTGTATGAAAAACTCGCCCATGTGTGAGACGCACAGCACCTTGCGGAAGCCGCACGACGTGTAGGGGTCCGTGGCGGCGGTCTCCAGCAGACCGTACCGTCCCTCGTGCGGAGCCCGCAGGAAGCCCCCGGACGCAATGGCCTGGCGCAATTGGGCCTGCGTCAGAATGAAGAAACCGGAATGCTCGTTCGTAAACTCGGCGACGGTATACGGCCCCCTGGCTCTAACGCTTTCCGGCCTCCAATGGTATGAACCGTGGACTTCCGGAAGTGACCAAGCCCCGTCCGGCCCGGTTTCGAACCTCAGGAAGCCGGCAATCTCGTCGCTCGCAAGCGCGCTCGTCGCCTGCAAAAAGGCCTGAATGTTGGCCTCGGTAACGTCCATGTCATCCTCGGAAAATGCAAAGAGATCATAAAGACCAATACGTTCCGCAAAGATCTGTTTGTGAGCAAAAGGAAGCGACCAGGGGTTCCTGGCCGGCAATCCAATGCGGGCCTCCACCCCCGCGCCAAGCTGCTTGGGAGCCTCCGAGAGCACCACCACGTGAACGTGCATCGGCAGCGCCCGGTATCGCTCAATGACACGCCGAAGGTACTCGGCATTTTTCTCGCCAAAACTCGCCACGGCCACTAACAGGCGAAGTTGACTGAGATCTGAGCCTGAGTGAAGCACAGGAATACCAATTCCACACCCGCCCGCCGCCTCGAGCCGCATGGCCCAGCGCCGGTCCGTAAACGCGAGGCCCCCGCAATTCCAAGACCCCGCAGCGACACAACCTGGATTGGACTAAGGCGGGGGGACGACCTGGAGAGCTGTTGGGGGAGTTGGCCGGGCCACACCCGTGGAATACTCATACGGCCCAATATCCCACGCCGAACCCTGGGGCCGGCTGACGCCCAGGATGTCCGCGTTGAAGCCCGGCACCGTGGTCCCGGCGTCCTTGAGCGGGCTGCTCGACTGCAGGGCAAAACTGTAGGGCGAACCGCCGACGAAGCCGAGGTTTGCTTTGATGACGTTGTGCGTGCCGTCCGGCAGCGAGAGCCCATCCGTGGCGTTGTAGTCCGCATGGACGGGTACCTCCCTCACGTAAGGCGCCGAAATATTGTAAGAGAAAAAGACGTTGTTCTCGATGGTGCAATTCGTTCCGTAACCGTAGCCGGACGGACCGCCATTGTTCGCGGCAAAGGGATAACCGTTCGCCCAGCCCCAGTTGGTGAAGAGGTTGTTGGCAATCACCACCCCCGGCATGTACACAAACCCGCTCTGCCAGGAGTTCTTGAAAATGTTGTTGTGATAATACCAGTTGCACATGCCCGGACACGGGTTGATGCCGGGATTGGCTCCGTTGAGCATCATGCATTGGATGTTCGAGTCGACTATCACATTGCCGTTTACCACCACGTTGCTCGAGATGGAGCTTGAGTTGAGCGCGAAGGTTTGAAGAAAGTCCGAGTGCGTGCCTATGCTGTCATAGCCGGGATTGGAGTTGTTGGTGACGTAGTTGTAGGAAATCGTGATGTTGTAGCCCCACACCAGGCCCACCGCTTCGTTGTCCGGCACGTTGGCCATCGTGTTCGAGATGACCAGGTTGTCATGGCCGGAAGTCTCAAAAGCGGCCCAAAGCCCCGAGTTCGGTCCGGTGACGCTCGTGGTCCACAAGCAGTTGCTCACGACCCCGAAAGCGCCGTTCATTCCGACCCCGCGATACCACGTTGCGTTCGTCCAGGTGCAATCATGCACGAAGCCGTAATTCCCATTTATGGTGATGCAGCAGGCCCCGCTGCCGGAGTTCCCAGGGCCGGCTAAGTTGAATCCGCTGACGCTCACGTAGGCGCCGTTGAGATTGAAGTAATTCACGGTCGGAAGACCGGTCCCCACGAAGCTGATAGGCGAACCTGACCTGCCGCTGGCCGCCAGCGTAACGGTCTCGGGGTACGTCCCCGCCGCAACGCTCACCGTGTCGCCCGCCGCAGCGACCGAGGCCGCGTGGCCTATGGTGCGCCACGGCGATGACGCTGAACCATTACTCGAGTCGTTGCCTGTGTTGGCAACGTAATAGGTCGCACCCCAAATTTGATCGGGCATCATGCCGACCAGTGCGCAGATAACTGCGCCCACCCTCACGCTCTTTGCATCAATCATACATTTGGTAGTAAGCAATTCCCAGGCCGCCTTAACTAAACCTCTATCGCACAGCATGACCGCCTTGTCAAGTTGAAGGTTGAGTGGTCTCCCGGCGTGGCACCGACCACGCTGAATATGTGGGTCAAAATGGCGCACCGCAACGACAGCCGGACAACTCCGCTGCGCAGGGGCCACCGCCGGCGTGCCGAACTGGCAGCCAAAGTGTGTCGCCACCCCTGGCTGGCGCGACCCGCATCGGCCGGCGTGTTTCCGTCATTTGCGGCCATCCAACGTTGCCGCACCGTCAATATTGCGCAACCGTGTGCCCGGTTTGTGGAGGCTTGTGTCACGCAGTTGGGCAGTGGGCTCGAAAGAACCACTGTGAAACCAACAGCGACTGGACCCTAAGCAATATGGTGCTGGCAGACGGCGTCCACGAGTCTGAGGTAATCGGGTCTCATCGACTCCCAGCCGTTGCGGGCAGCGTAGGCGCAGCCGTTGGCGATCAGGCCGCGCCGCAGCTCGGCGTCGCGCAGGACCTCCAGCATCGCTTGCGCCAGGGCATCGTGGTTGCCCGATTCAAAGAAGCGGACGACCGAGTCGTTGAAATAGTGACGATCGATTTTCGTGCTCGAGACCACGAGCGGGACACCCAGGGCCATGAACTCCAGGATCTTTGTGCTGTAGGCTTCGTTGCCAAAAGAATCGGCCCGCTTGGGAACGACGCCCAGGTCGGCGTTGGCCATAATCTGCACGATTTGACTTATGGGGACCTCAGCAAAGAATCGGACTTTGCCTTCAAGCCGGAGTTGGCTGGTGAGCGCGAGCAGGTCGGCCTTCACGCTGCCGTCGCCGTAGATGTGGAACTCGGCGCTAGGCAGCTCGGCGCTGACACGCTCGAAGGCGCGGAGGGCGATATCCACGCCCTGATGCCACTGCAGGCCGCCTGGGAACAGGACGATGAGCTTGCCGTCGTCCCGAGTCCGTAAGCCGGGCCGGAATTTGTTTGTGTCCACGTTGTTGATGAAAACGGAGCACTTGCCCTGTGTGCCAGTCCGGGCGGTGTATCGGTCGAACCAGAGGTGGTTGGAAATGATGACATGGTGCGCGCAGGCAGCGGAGGCCCGCTCGGTCCACTCCAGCAGGCGGATGGCGGGTGACTTCTCCAGCGCGCGGAACTTGCTGGCATAGAACTCCGGGACGATGTCGTGGATATCGAGGATGATCTTGGCCCCGGTCAGTTTGGGGAACAAGCCCGCGAAGACGAGGAAGTCCGGGACGTTGTGGATGTGGAGCAGGTCGTAGGGTTTGAGGACGTGTTGCCGCGCAATCCAGGCCGAGGAGCGAAAGAGGAAGCGCAACACGGGCAAGAGGAAGGAGAGCCGGGACTGCTCGGTCTTGCCGAACCGCCGCTGGATCCGGAACAGGTGCAGACGGTTGTTGACTTTCTCCTCTTTTGGCGCCTGGCGGACGGGCTGCAAGGCGACGACGTCGACATGGTCGCCCTGCTCGGTCAGGGCGTCGGCGTAGCGTCTCACCCGCGAGTCGGACAGGAAATCCGAATAGGTGACCATGCAGATGCGCCTGGGCGGCGGACGGAGCTGCGGCTTGTGTGTCCTGACGAAGGCCGCCAACTCCTTGGGTCGCGGGTGCCAAAACGAATCGCCGTAGCGTTGCTGGGCGTACTCCAAGAAGCGGGTATAGAACTCGACCGGAAAGGTGCCCGGAGACGCTGGCTCGCCTTCAAAGCGAAGATAGTCCGGATGGACGTTGATTAAGGCCATGCCGCCCTGCCGCGCGACCCAGTCGAGTTTGCGAAACCAGAGGTCCGGCTGCCGCTCCTTCAGCAGGAGGAAAATGGTGGAGTCCTGTGGGAGCGTGTAGGGTAGTTCCGCGTAACCCGCGCCGCGGGAACCACTGGCCGCTGACCGCTGACCATTCACCTCGGGGTGGAGGCTGGAGCCTGACGCGGGGACCCAGAAGGGGAAGATGGTGCCAACAGCGTCGGGTTGTGGCTCGAAGGGGTCGGTATCGAAGGTGGAGGCGTCGTACTGGACGCGCAGGTCGTGAATCCAATCCAGGTTGTGCAGCATGAAGCCGGACCGGAAGCCGGCAGCCCCCCAGTCTTTCACGTATTGGTTGATTTTGACGGCGCTCGAGGCGAACCGCTGGCGGCTTCTGTAGAGCTTGCCATCGTGGTGCAGGTCGTGGACGCCGACCTCGAAGCCGCTTTCGGTCAGTTCCTGGCGCAGCGCGCGGTCAACCCGGTACTCGCCTTCGGGGATGAAATTGAACGAGGAGCGGAAGCCGTATTGCTTTTCGAGTTCCATCAGCCGGCGGCAATTGTCCACCCCGGCCTGGCCTTCGACATCGTGCGTGAGGACCAGAGCGAACTGTTTGCCCTCGGGCCAACCGGGCCAACCCTCGGGGGGGCGCTCCGAGCCGGGCAGGATCGGCCAGACACCGCCGACCCGCTGATGTCTTCGAGTGGCGAACCAGCCGCGAACCCTTAGTCGGACGGAATGAGACAGAATCGGTTTAAGTCTGTAATACAGCCGGTTGCGGAGCTTGCGCATGGTTGGGAAGCTCGGGGTCACAGTTTGAGGGGCCAAGGTTTAGACTCCAAAGTCTAAAGTCCAAAGGCCAAATTCAGGGAACAGGAACGGGAGGTTAGCCGCCAGTAATCCGTGGTCCTCTTAAAGGTCCTGCTGCAGGCGCTTGGGGCCGTGGGCGCGGGTCTTGTTCAGGACCACGCCGACATTGGCGCCGGACTGGGCCAGGAAGGAGCCGGCCCGTTTGACGGCCTCGCGGTCGGTCTCCTCGGCTTCGACCACCACCAGGGAGATGTCCATAAACCGGGCCAGCTTCGAGGTGACACTGATCTGGCTGATCGGCGGCATGTCGAAGATGACGTAATCGTAGTCGCTGGCCTTGAGCTTGGGCACCAGATGCTGAAAGTGTTGGGGCACCGAGCGCGGGAGCTTGTCGCTGTTCTGGTTTTCCCTGACCACGTAGAGTTTTTCCTGCACCAGGGCCGTGTCGCGCCTTTCCAGCTCGAGGGCGTCCTCCAGCCCGCACGCCGGGTTGCCCCGGTAAAACTGGTGCGCCGAGCCCTGCTCATTCATATCGACGAACAACACCTTGCCGTCACCGGTCTCGGAAAGCGAAGCCGCCAGGCCCGCCGCAATCGTCGTCACCCCGGCCCCCTGGCCGCAGCTTGTCAGCGCCACCAACTTGGGCTTGCGGGTGAGGTTCTTCAGGTCGAAATACGCGATCAGGCGGTCGCGCAACGCATCCTGAAACGGCCGCAGGGAGTGGCGGGAATCCCACGGGAGGATGGACAGCGAGGTTCGAGTGGCGGGAGGCAAGGTGGAAGCGTCGGGTTCGGGCGCTGTGGAGTCGGCGGTTTTCTCCGGGAGGAGGGGCGTGCGGGCAGCCTCCAGGACGCGCCGGCTGGCCTTCCCGTTAAGGTGCAGGCGCGGGATGGAAAGGAACAAAGGCAGGTGCAGCCGGCTTTCGACCTCGATGGGGCGCTTGATGGACGGGTCCAGGTAAAACTCCAGGGCAAAGGCCAGGGCCAAGGCGCCGGCGATGCTGCCGAACAGGACCATCGCGACGGCTTTGAGCAACTTGGAAGCGGCGCGGAGCGGCGGGGAGGGAGTCTGAATGGGGATGATGTTGGAGTTCCTGCTGGCGCCCAACTGCTCGTCGGCGCGGGACTCTTCCAGGTTCTTCTGAAAGTAATTGTAATTCGTTTCTTCGAGTTGCCGTTGCCGCTCCAATTCGGTGATGGAGCCCTCGGCGTCAGCCACGACAGCAGCCTCCTTCCGGATGATCGCCAGTTGATTGGTGAGGACTCTGAGTCTGGATTCGAGGCCGGGGACCCGAGCCATTTCTGCAATCAGGCTTATTTGGGCGCTCGAAGCGGGCGTGGGCTCGGGGGTGTGGTCAGAGCCAGGCACAAGGAATCTCGGGTCGAGAGTTTTCACGGCGAGCAGTCCCGGGTTTTCGTCCTCGAGTTTCCTTTTAGCTTTTTCGCTGGCCGCAATCTGCGCCCGGACGCCTTTGACGGGGGAACTCTCGGGGGTGAACTGGAGCGAGAGTTCCTGCTCTCTTTTGCTCAAGCTCTCGAGGAGGCCGCAGACCCGCCTGTATTCGTCCGCCGTTTCAGAGGGCACGGGGGCGGGGTAAGCCGCAGCCGCGAGGTTGGTCCCGGTCAGAGCATTCGGCCCGGAGGCAACCTTTGCCCCGGCAGAGACGTTGGAGGCAACCAGGGAACTGGCAGCGGGCGATGGATTGGCGGGGAACAGCCTGGTCATGGCGCCGACTTCGGCCTGGCGTTCAGCCAATTGGGCATCGGTGTCCATAATCTCTTGCCGGAGCTTGACCAACTGCTCGCTATAGGATTTCTTGCTGTCCTCAATCGAGATGATGCCTACCTTTGCTTTCGCCTTTCTCAGGTCCTCTTCGGTGTTATCCAGGCGGGACTTGAGCTGGTCCCTCTGCTTGGTGAGGTAATCATCATACAGGCCGACCGCCCGGTGAATTTCGGCGTGCCTGATGAGGTAGGCCTCGATCATCGCTCTGAGCACGGGCTGGACGACGTCAGGGTCCTTATGTTTGAAGATGGCGTGAATGACGTCGCTTTGCTTGCCGACGTCCGGCAGCAGGCTCTTCTTGATGACCTCCGCGGCCTTGGCGAGATTGGTCCCGCCGGCGAGCTTGACCAGGACATCCGGCGGAAGAGCGGCGGCGGCTTGCGCCGCGAGATCCAGGCTGGTCAGAATCTCGACCTCCGTGTTGATCACGTTTCCCCCGGTGCGCTCGTCGGGCATTCGGACCCTGGGATCGTTGGCGGTCCCCTGGGCGGGGGCTTTGGTGTCGACCACGTATTTGATAAAGAGCTTGGCCTCGGACTGATAGGGGACGGGCCCGAAGAGGTAGAGGGCAGCGGCGCCGAGGATGCCGAGGGTGGAAATGACCAGAATCTTCCCTTTGTGGCGGAAAAGGATAAAGAGGATGTCGCCGAGCGCCAGTCCGGGCGAGGGCGTGCTGTTGGTTGGTTGGTTCATGAAAGAAACTTGCTATGCTGGCTTCAAACCGCGCGTTCCTGCGGCTTGCCCGCGCTGAGGCAGGCCTTCAACTCCGTCACAACCGCCTGGATCTGCTCCTGGCTCAACTCCGGGTACATTGGCAAAGAGAGGAATTCCCGCGCGCACCGCTCTGCCACCGGGAACGAGCCTTCACCGTAGCCCAGCGAGCGGTAGGCCTCTTGGAGGTGCACCGGCACCGGATAGTGGATGGCGCACGAGATCCCCTTGCCGGCCAGCGATTCCAGCACGAGGTCCCGGTCCCGAACCCTCAGGGCATACACATGATAGACATGCCCGTTGTGAGGCGCGGCATAAGGCGTGATCACCTCCTCGCTGGCGCCGAGCAATTCTTCATAAATCCGGGCATTGGCGCGCCGCCCCGAGTTGGCCGTTTCCAACCGCTTGAGCTTCACCCGCAGCACCGCCCCCTGGATGCCGTCCATCCGGGCATTCCAACCGATGCGCGAGTGGTGGTACTTGCGAGCCTGGCCATGGTCGCGCAGCACCTTGATGGTCCCGTCCAGTTCCGGATCGTTGGTGACCACCGCGCCGGCTTCACCCAGCGCGCCCAGGTTCTTGCCGGGATAAAAACTGAAACACCCGGCTACCCCCAACGACCCCGCCTTCCTGCCTTTGTAAAGCGCGCCGTGGGCCTGGCACGCATCTTCCACCACCGGCAGCCCATGCCGCCGCGCTATCTCGAGAATCGGGTCCATGTCGGCCATCTGGCCAAACAGATGGACCGGGATAATGGCTCGGGTCCGGGGCGTGATGGCCCTCTCCAGCAGGCCGGGGTCCATGGTGTAGGTTCGCTCATCGATATCGACAAACACCGGCCGCGCCCCGCAGAAACTGATGGCCTCGGCCGTGGCCATGAAGGTGCTCGGCACGGTGATGACTTCGTCCCCCGGTCCCACGCCCAGCGCCAGCAGGCTCAGCCAAAGCGCATCCGTGCCGTTCCCCAGGCCGGCCGCAAAGCGGGTGCCGCAATACCCGGCGAAGTCGCGCTCGAAGGCCGCGACAAAGGGTCCGCCCGCAAACGCGCCGGCTTCGATGACTTCGCCAATGGCCTGGTTTAACTCGTTGCGAATCGGCTCGTGGTGGGCCTTGAGATCGAGAAATGGCACTTTCATAACCTTATGCGGGAGGGAGCATCTTCATGACCCGGGCCGGATTGCCGGCTACGACCGCCCCGGCCGGGACATCCTTGGTAACCACGCTGCCGGCGCCAACCACCGCCCGTTCCCCTACCGTGATGCCGCAGAGCAGCGTTGCCCCCGATCCGATAGAGGCCCCGCGCTTGACTCGCGTGGGGATGCACTGCCAATCGGCGTCGGTTTGGAGTTGGCCGCGGTCGTTGGTGGCGCGGGGATAACGATCGTTAATAAACGTCACATTATGGCCGACGAATACCTCATCCTCCAAAACCACCCCTTCGCACACGAACGAATGGCTGGAGATCTTGCAGCGGTTCCCGATCCTGGCCCCTTTTTGGATTTCGACGAAAGTCCCGATCCTCACCTCGTCGCCGATCTCGCATCCATAGAGATTCGTAAACCCGTAGATGCGCACGCCCCGGCCTAGTTTCACATCCGGAGCAATCTGTTGATAGGGTTGAGTGGTAGCAGCCATGAGATGCAACTATTCGTTAAGGGTGCAGAGCACACGAAACCCCTGCCGGTTGAGCGCCTCCAGGCGCTAAACCTCCGGTTTCTCTCGCTCCTCCCCGGCAAGCGACAGAAAGACGAATGCCCGGGGTGTTTGGCGGGCCGCCCGATACGGCCCGCGATCAGCCTGCGCTCCCCGGATGATTGTCAGACGCCGACCTTGGAGTCGCGCCGCCGGTTCTGCACCGGGTTCTTCCTGAGCTTGAGAGCGCCGTTCCGGCCGTTCCCGCCATTACCGCCGTTTCGGCCGTTCCCGCCATTACCGCCGTTCCCTCCGTTGCCCCCATTCCCATTGGAGTAGTTCCCGTACCCGTTGCCCCCGGTGGACGACAGCGCCGGCAGGAACCGGCCATCCTGGAGGCGCATCGGGTTGCCGTTCAGCTTCAACGACGCCGAACAGGCCTCCAGCACCCGGACAACCTCAAGCCCTCGCGTCCCGCTAGTCAGTGGAGTCTGGCCCGTCTTGATGCACTCCAGGAAATGCTGGCATTCCGTCTTGAGCGGTTCCTCCAGCTTGATGTGCGGGGCATACATGTCGCCATAGTGATAGGCATACTGGAATTCGGCGAAGGTGTCGTAGTGGGGGGGACGTTCCACCCGCGCATCAAAAATCCGGATTTTCTCCAACTGCGAGACGTCGTCATAAACAATCATCCGCTTGCTCCCCACGATCGTCATTTCCCGGACTTTCCTCGGGTCGAGCCAACTGCTGTGGACCAGGGCCGACCGGTTCTTGGAAAACTGGAGGTGCATCATCATCACGTCTTCGACGCCCGGTGTGATGTGGGCGCTGCCCTGGCAGTTCACGCTGGCCGGCGGCTCGCCCATGATATGGAGAATAATGGACAGATCATGCGGGGCCAGATCCCACGCCACATTGATGTCCTTCTGATACAAGCCCAGGTTGAGGCGCCGGGCGGCGATGTAACGGATGTCCCCAATGTCGCCCCAATCAACGATCTCTTTGATCTTTTGAACCGCCTGGGAATACAGGAAGGTATGGCCGACCATGAGCACCAATCCCTGGTTCCGGGCGATCTCGATCAACTCTTCGCATTGCGCGGCCGAAGCAGCCATCGGCTTCTCGATAAGCGTGTGTTTGCCTGCCAGGAGGCTCGCCTTGGCCATTGGGAAGTGGTGCTTGACGGCCGTGGCGATCACCACCGCGTCCAGATCCTCGGTCTCGATCATCCGCTGATAATCCAACTCGCCCTTGACCTCGGGATACAACGACGTGACGTGCTTCAGCCGCTCTTGGCTGATATCACACACCACTCTCAAGGTGCAATCGGGGAGCGACTTCAAGTTCCGCGCCAGATTCGGCCCCCAATATCCGCAGCCCGCGACTCCGACCTTAATACCTTTTGTCATGTTCGTTCCTTTCAGTTGACGGTGCTCGATGCAGTTGTCTGTTTCCGTCCTCAATCTTTCGACCTGCAATAGAATTGCCGGCTCCCCTCGCCCCTCATCACTGGGGGCAGGAAACCGGCTTTTCTTTCCGCCGCTGGTCTATGACCTGTTGCACGATAGCTGGAATGGTCCTCGCGATGATGCCGAGATCCAGCAGGAGGGTTTTATGTTTCACGTAGTACAGGTCCAAATCCATCATCTCCTCGAATGTGGTCCGGTTCTTGCCGTTGACCTGCCAGAACCCGGTCAAACCAGGCGGCGTCTCAAAACGCTGCCAGTGCCTTGGCTGGTAGTTCTCGCACTCATAAGCCAAGCATGGTCGCGGGCCCACAAGGCTCATCTCGCCCCGAAGCACATTGATGAGCTGCGGCAACTCGTCAAGACCGCAGGACCGCAACAGCCATCCCCCCACGATGAGACGCGAGTCCCCCGCCGCGTCCAGTTTCGCCATCGGGCGGCCGGACTTCATCAAATGGACCATGTGCCCGGCATGAACGCCCGTGTCCGCGTTGACGGCCATCGTCCGGAACTTCAAACACGTAAACCGACGCCCCCGGTAGCCAACCCGTTGCTGTTGGAACAAGGCCGGACCGGGGGAAACCAGCTTGACCATCAGCGCCACCAGCAGGCCCAGCGGAACCACCAGCGGCGCCGCCACCAGGACGCACGCCAGATCCAACCCGCGTTTCCAACGTGGAATGTCCCGGCGGGCCTCCGCTGGCCCCTCAGCCTGGCTAACCAGCCGTTGCGGACAGTCTGTGCTTTCGTAGATCATTGTTAAAACTGCACTGGCAGGTTCGACGTGTTGAAAATAACCTGCTCCTCGTTGCGCGCAGGCCGTGCGGACGGAGACCTAGGGCATGATTCGATGCCCCCGGCTTCAAGGCAGAGCTCCGCACTTGTTGGTCTTCCCAACTCTCCGCCAACTTCCATCTGCCCCTCCCTCGGCCCATCCCAGGGCCTTGGGTCCCTCTATTGTCTGCAGGCCTCTAGGCCGCGACCCCAACACACTCTTGCTGTGTCCGGGCCAACGCAGGCACCAAGTCGGCCATCCGCCGCTCATCCAAGGTCAATGACTTCCGATCCACTTCCGCCAAGGTCGGCCGTCCAAGAAAATCAAGCAAAATCTGAACGCGCTGCTTGGCGGACAGCACCCGCACCACGATCCCCCGCGAGCCGAGGAACGACCCCCCGGCCACCGTGACCTCCGCCCCGGCACACAGCCGGTCTTGCACCCAAATCGGGTTGTCGCTCTCGAAGCATTGCCTCAACTCGTCAATCACCTGGTCGGGCACCGTCGCTACCCGCTGGCCAAACTGCACCAACCCGCTTACGCCCGACATGTAGCGAACTTCATCCAGGCCGCCGGCGTCCGGGCAGCGCACAAAAACATAGCAGGGAAACAGCGGTTCAACCACCCGCACCACTCCGCGCCGCGTGGCCCGCTCCAATCTCATGCGCGGCAGGAATACTTCCAAACCGAGCCGCCGGGCCAAACCTGCCGCCGCGATGTGCTCGTGCTTCGGCTTTGTCCGTGCGCAGTACCACGCTGCTTCGAAGCGATGAATCATTGTTGACTTACTATCGCACACCCCGTCAGACCTGTCTGTAATGGCTTGCAATGATTTTTTTGCCACCGTTGGCCATGACTTTGCTGTAGTGGCTAGACACTACACCGTGTCATGGCTCTGTGGCCAATTCCGGGTTCCGGCTTCCGGGGCGAGCCGCGCCGCGGCTTCGTCACTCAGGTAGATTCTCCCCTCCAACACCTGCCGCACCGCCCCCATCAGCTTGGTCGTTGCCTCTCGCTTGGAGATGTAGCCACAGGCCCCGGCATGCACCGCCTGCTCCGCGTACACCGACTCGTCATACATCGACAAGACCAAGGTCAGGGTCTCGGGATGCCAGTGGTGAAGATCCCTGATGAGATCGAGCCCGTCCGAATCCCGCAACCTCAAATCCACGATGGCCAGGTCCGGCTTGGAGTCGGCGACCGCCGCGAGGGCTCCCTTCAGGTCTTCCGCCTCGCCGCACACTACCAGGTCCGCCTCGCGCGTGAAGAGGTCCTTTAGCGCCTGGCGCACCAATGGATGATCGTCAACCAGCAGAACACGTGTCTGTCTTTCTCGACCTTCTCGTGGCATATAATCGGCCCTAAAAAAGGTGCCTTGTCTGTCCGATTTCCTCGGCACCTCAGGCCGGACAGACCGGAGCTTCCCCGGGCTCCGCACCCGAGGGTTCTGCGATCCCCGCCACCCTTGGTCCGCCAGTCCAATCTCAGCGGACCGCCCGGACGCCCAAATCGTGCCTTTATAATAGAAACACAAACCCATGCCCTCTGTCTATCGTGCCTCCTGATGATCTTCTTGTCGTGAGTATTTGGGATAGCCTTGTAATCTCCCGCCACTACACGCTGCAAGGGTTTTCCAGGCCAACTTCACCCCGCGCTTCCCGCCGGACCGACAGGCATCGATATTGCCGGAGCCCGCTGACATCGGGGAAACACCCCACGGTAAACCACCGCCTTGACACGCGCGGTTTGCCCGCTTATGCTCGTCATTATGAATGGTAATGGCACCTCGCGCGCTGGAGAGCCGGCCGGCGCATCACGGCAACGCCCGGCGAAGTCTCCCCGGCGCATCCTCCTGGTCGAGGACGACGGGGCCATCCGCCGGATCAACGCCCAAGTCCTGGTTCGCTCCGGCTATCAGGTGGCTGCCGCCCAAGACGGGACCGCGGGCTGGGAGGCGCTTCATGCGAACGATTTCGACCTCCTGATCACCGACCACAGCATGCCCGGGTTGTCCGGCCTGGAGCTGGTCAAAAAGGTGCGTCGCGCGCGCATGACCCTGCCGGTCATCCTGGCCTCGGGATCGTTGCACACGGAGGAGTTGGAGCGGCACCCGTGGCTCCAGGTTGCCGCCACCCTGCTCAAGCCTATCTACGCTCAACAGTTGTTGGAAACGGTGAAGGAGGTCCTCCGCGCGCCACGCCCTGCCAGCTTCGGCCCCGAGGTCTGCAACACAATCCCCCAAAAACCGTCAGGACCGCAATCCTCCTCGTCCTGCGCCCCCAATGAATTGGTTTTCCCGGCAGCATCGTCAACTGCACCGAGCCCCGCGGGCTTGGCCAAGGACCCGGGTAGTCAGATTCCAACGGATCGCGGCTTGCAGCAACTCGACCGCGCTCCCATAATGCATCTTCTTCCGGATATGCATGCGATGGCTCTCCACCGTGCTCGCGCCGATGTGGAGTGCGGCGGCAATCTGCGCGGCGCTGGCACCGGTGCCGATTAACTCGAAAACCTGCAGCTCGCGCTCAGACAACAGGTCGCACGGCAAACTCCTGGTTTCGAGTTCCGGGCGCGCAACCTTGGAGGCCACTTGGCTGGCCACCTTTTCGGCCCAGTAAATCTCGCCGCTCAAAACCTTGCGGACCGCCTGCATTATCCTGGCGGGCGGCTCCTGCTTGGAAACGTAACCGTTGGCTCCGGCACGAATCGCCCGCTCCGCAAAATGCGATCCGTCGTACATGGACAGCACCAGTATCAGAGTCCCGGGGTAGCGAAGACGGATGTCCTTGATCAGTTCCAGGCCGTCCGAGTTCTTCAACGCCAGGTCCAAAATCGCCAGGTCCGGCTGGCAAGCCGCCATTGCCGCCAGCGCCCTCTCCCGGTCGTCCGCCTCGCCGCACACCGCCAAATCACGTTCCCTGGAAATGATCTCTCTCAAGGCCTGGCGGACCAGTGGATGATCATCCACCAGCAAAGCGCGCAGCGGCCCGCGTTGGCCGGCCGGTCTATTCATGGCAAGGCTCCGCACTTGGAATTGGTTTGCCAACCCGCTCTCATTCTAGCTCTCTGTAATGCAACAGCCCAACTTGCTCGCGAGCTGCGAATAGCTTCTTCTCCGCGATCTTCGCGTCTCTGCGTTTTCATTGTCCCTCCGAACCCGCCTGCCGGCCCCCATCCAGTCGCCAGCATCCCTTCCCCCACGCTCCCCACGCTCCACGCCCTGCGCGCTGGATGCAGTATAAGCCCGGATGGTCATCCGTTGTCTGTCCTGCCCAAGGATGATTCTTCTGTCATGCCCAGCCGCCACCCGACCGTCGTGGATGGACATTACATGATGAGCCATTCAGCCGCGCTCGGAGCCGCACCCAGTCAAAAAGAACGTCACCGGCCGGCCAGGCGTTTGCTCAACTCGGCCTCCCCGAGGGCAACTGGCAGCAGGCCCCCTTGGCCACAGTCCAGCGAATCGCCGCCTGCAGCAGCTTCCCTGCGTCCCCCAAATTCATCTTCTCCTTTATGCGGGCCCGGTAGGTTTCCACCGTGCTCACATCGATGCAGAGCATAGCCGCGATTCCTGAGGTGCTGGCGCCGCTGCCAATCAACTCGAAAACCTCCAGCTCGCGTTCCGAGAGCAGGTCCGCCGGCGAGCCATCGGCGCCGCGAACCGAACGGGCGGCCTTGGAGGCCACCCGGGCAGCCACCCTTTCGCTCCAATATATCTCCCCGGCCAAAATCTTGCGCACCACCTCGATGATCTTCGTAGAGGCTTCTTGCTTGGAAATATAGCCGCTGGCCCCGGCACGGATTGCCCGCTCCGCATACAGCGATTCATCGTGCATGGACAAAACCAGCGTCGGCATCTGCGGATGGAGGTCGTGAAGGTCCTTGATGAGCGCTATCCCGTCCGAGTTTTTCAACCCCACATCCACAATGGCCAGGTCCGGCCGAGAGGCTTCAATCGCCGCCAAGGTCCCTTGCCGGTCTTCCGCCTCGCCGCACACCGCCATGTCCGCCTCGCGCGCAATGAGATCCGTCAGCGCCTGGCGCACCAACGGATGATCGTCAACCAGCAGAACACGTGTGTGCCGCTTCCGTCCCTCCGATGGCATATTCTTCATACCGGTTTACGGCTGCAAATGTTTCTCAAGAGCAACAGCACTCAATCAACATGCCTATAATTACCGGAAGCGAAGTGCCATTACTATTGGGGGTGGCCCTGAAAATCATCCAGTGGAATCCCCGGTATGCGGTTAAGAACTCCGATCTCCTCCACGGTCCCCGTCCTCCTCGTCGATCGTTCCGCCGGCTGTTCGCTCACGAGGCCGAGCCGACAGCCAGAACCTCTCAGCCCCGCTCTGGGCCCAACGCTTCAACGTTGGGTCCAGCCGCGCCAACGGATAAGTCCCGAAGGGATGGCTGACGAGGCAGAGGGGAAGACCGGTTTCAGCCGTCCCCTCGGGACTCACGCCTCAGCCAGGCCACACCCAACGTAAAACACTTGTCATTACCCTCATCCTCTGCGCACCTCGATTAGCGCACCTGTTGCGGATCGTCTCAAACAGAGTAGGCGTTGCCTGTTTATAGTGCTAGCGCAGCCACCCCTTCTTTCTTTTTGTTTTTCAGCGGCGCGAGTCTGGCCCGCTGATCGAATTGCCCGCCCGCCGCGCCGCTGAAAAACAAAAAGAAGGGTGGTGGGTCGCGGTTCTCCTATAGACAGGTCACCCCTAACGGGGTTTTTGGCCCTTGGCGCGCGCCGGCGGTGGCACGAAAGCGCGAGGTCCAGGCGGTGTTCATCAATCAGTTCCTCTCAACCCAGCTTCCCCGAGGACAACTGGCAGCAGGCCCCCTTGGCCACAGTCCAGCGAATCGCCGCCTGCAGCAGCTTCCCTGCGTCCCTCAAATCCATCTTCTCCTTTATGCGGGTGCGGTAGGTCTCCACCGTGCTCACATCGATGCGGAGCATAGCCGCGATTCCGGAGGTGCTGGCGCCGCTGCCAATCAACTCGAAGACCTGCAGCTCGCGTTCCGAGAGCAGGTCGCTCGGCGGACTGTCGGCGCCGCGAACCGAACGGGCTACCTTGGAGGCCACCTGGGCAGCCACCTTTTCGCTCCAGTATATCTCCCCGGCCAAAATCTTGCGGACCGCCTCGATAATCTTCGCCGCTGCTTCTTGCTTGGAAATATAGCCGCTGGCCCCGGCACGGATTGCCCGCTCCGCATACAGGGACTCATCGTGCATGGACAAAACCAGCGTGAACATCTGCGGATGGAGATCGTGAATGTCCTTGATGAGCGCTATCCCGTCCGAGTTTTTCAACCCCAAATCCACAATCGCCAGATCCGGCCGAGAGGCTTCAATCGCCGCCAAGGTCCCTTGCCGGTCTTCCGCCTCGCCGCACACCGCCAAATCGCCTTCCAGCGAAAGGGTCTCTCTCAGGGCCTGGCGGACCAGTGGATGATCATCCACCAGCAAGACCCGCGTGCGATCCTTCTGCCTCAACTCTGCCATAGCAGTCTTTTTCATTCAGGACGATTTTGCCCGATTATCATGCATTGCCTGGAAACCTGCAGGCAATAATTGTTCCACCGGAAGGCGCCTTTTGAATCGTCAACCCCCCGCCGACCATATTCGCGCGATACCTCATCATGTCCAAGCCCATCCCGGAGCCCGCACGGCTCGCCTCAGGGATTCCACTCCCATCGTCCACGACGCTCAGGCACCCTCCGTCGGCCATTGCCTCCAGCCGGATGACGATCCGGCTGGGCTTGGCGTGCTTGAGGGCGTTGTGCACGGCCTCGCGCGCGATCCGGTACAGGTGGTTGGCCGTGGCCGGGTTGCCGATGGAAACCGAGTCCGGGCATTCAGCCACACAGGCGATGCGAAAATCAACGCTGCTCGTGGACGCCAAATCCCTCAACGCGCCGGCCAAGCCCCGCTTGTCCAGGTTCGCAAGGCTCAGTCCGTAGGCCACGCTGCGAGCCTCGCTGATGGCCGCATCGATTTGGGCCATGATTCTGGCGGCCTCCTCCGCTTCGGAACGCGACTGGGCCGCCAGATTCTGTCGCAATTGATTGCAGCCCAGGGCCATGCAGAACAGCCGCTGGCACAGGCCATCATGAATGTCCTGGGCAACCCGACGCTGCTCCCGCTCGCTGACTTCCAGAATCACCTTCTCCAAACGCTTGCGCTCGGTGACGTCCTGGGCGGTTCCCTCCAGGTAAAGCACCGCCCCTTTGGTGTCACGGACCAGGTGCGCGTTCATGGTCACCCAAATGTTTCGGCCGTCTTTTCGGCGAAGCTCAGCCTCGAATCCTTGGACGGAGCTTTTTTCTTCCAACAGCCTGATCAACTCCTTTCGTCTTGCCGGGTTGACATAAAGCTGCTGCCCGGCGTCGGTGAGGCCGGACTTCAATTCCTCGAACGTTTCATAACCCAACATGCGGGCCTGCGCCGGGTTGCCGTTCAGGAAACGGCCTTCGAGTGTGGTCTGGAAGATCCCTTCGGTCGCCTTCTCGAAGATACTGCGATACCTGGCCTCCGTTTCCCGCAACGCCTCGGCCACCTTGATCCGTTGAAGGGCGCCGCCGCAATGTCCCGCCAGGGTTTCGAGGAGTCCCAAATCATCCTGCGAATAGGCGCCTGGCCTGTAGCTTTGAATGGACAGGATGCCATGGACGACCCCGCTCGCGCGAATCGGGACATGCATGCGGCAAGCGGAACGGCCGGTCGCGCCGGCAAAAGGAGGCAAATCCACGCCGACCGACAATGGGTCCCCCCGGTCGGTCAATAGCGGGCCCTCCTTCATGACCTGCCGGATCAGCGGCGTCGGGTCGCAGGTCAACCCCGAGGGCAGAATCGGCATCCGCTGGCCACCCACCGTATCGACCGCCAGCAGCAGGATGATCTTGTCCTCCACTTGAGAGTACAAATGGATGTAGCCGGCATCGTAGCCGAGGATCTCAGAAGCGATCTCCAGGATGATCTTGGCGGCTTGTTCGGGCGTAGCCGCCGCGCTGAGCAGGTACCCCAAGTCCGAGAAGACGGTCCGCTGTTTCTCGGCGCGCTTCTGCTCGGAGATATCTCGGGCCACGCACACCAGGCCCACGGTCCCCCCTTTGCTGTCCTTAATCTGCGAGGTGCTGAACGCTACCGGGAACTCGCTCCCGTCCTTTCGGCGATGTAAAAGCTCCCCCGTCCAGCGGCCCTGGATGGCCTGTTCGAAGATGCCCTGCCAATGGCCCGGCGGGTTGTTTGGCGAGTGCAAAAAATCCGGGCTTCGCCCCAGCAGTTCCTCCTCGCGGTAGCCGTAGGCCCCAAGGGCCGCGCGGTTGACAAATTGGATGCGCAACCGCTCGTCGGCAACGTAAACCACCTCATGCGTGCTTTGCAACGCGTTGGCCAGCAATCGAATCTGCCCTTCCGCCCATTTGCGCTCCGCAATGCTGCGCGCCACCAGGACGAATCCCTGTGGCTGGCCGTAGGGTTCGGCCAATGAAACCGCGCTCAATTCGATGGAGAGAAAACCGCCGCCTTTCCGGGCCACCTCGTACTCGGCATTCTGCAAAACCCCGGTTTGCGCCAGCGCGGCGATATCGGCCCGCAGCCGCTCTCGCCCCTCCGGCCGCACCAGCTCCACGATGCTTTCCTGCTGCAACTCCGCCGCCTCGGCATAGCCCAGCATCGCCAAGGCTCGCGAATTCATTTTGACGATCCGGCCGCTCGAATCAAGCACAAACAACGCATCCGGCAGGATCTCGATTAGCCGCCGGTGGTACTCTTCGCTAACCCGAAACGCCGCCGTCGTGTCCCGCAGACGCAAAGCCGTTCGAATCCGCGCCAGCAATTCATTCAACTCTACCGGCTTGGCCAGATACTCGTCAGCCCCAACCTCCAACGCGTCCACCTTTTCCGCCGGGCTGATCGCCTCGCCTGAAACCATGATGACAAACACGTCCGCCAATGCCGGTTCGGCCTTCATTCGCCGGCAAACCTCAATCCCGCTCAAATCCGGCAGCCTCACGTCCAGCAGCATCACGTCCGGATGCTCCGCCCGTGCCGACTCCAATCCTTGTTCCCCAGTCATTGCCTCCCGCACTCGATATCCCTCGGCCCGCAAAACCCCGGAAAACAGCTCCACGACCTGGGAATCGTCATCCACCACGAGAATGTCCGCTTTTCTTTTCACGAGAGTCCCCGCTGCTTCCGATTCAAGCGATCTTCCCGCTTCGGCCTGGTTTAAACTTATTCACAGCTTATTGACGAAAGTCAAGTCAAAAAACCGGCTTGCTCATCTTCAGCATGAGACAAATGATACCACGCCTGAGAATTATGTCCAGACTCCTTGGAATCAGGCCGGCGGTTCCGAACCCTCCATTGGAATGTATCTTGCTGGTTCAAGCCGCGGTGAAATCAGCCGATACCTGGGCTGAGCTCCGTTATATGTCATTACAAAGCCAGAAGGATCGTAAACGGGTTTTGCTTGTGGATGATCATCCACTGATCCGGCAGGCCTTGAGAGGGGCCATTTCGCGCGAACCCGATTTGGTGGTGTGCGGCGAGGCGGAAGACCGCGACGGGACCTTGGCAGCGATTGAAGCCTCTCGACCGCATCTGGCCATTGTGGATGTGGGGTTGAAAAACTCGGACGGCATAAGGCTCATCCAGGACATCCACGATCGCCATCCCAAACTACTGACGCTGGTCTTGTCCATGCACGATGAATCGCTTTATGCGGAGCGGGCGATCCGTGCCGGGGCCAGCGGCTACATTTCCAAGCGAGAGGGGCCGGCGAAGATTATGGAGGCGGTGCGAAAGGTCTTGGCAAGGGAGATATACTGGAACGAAAAGGTGGCTGCCCAGGTGGCCTCCAAGGCGGCCCGTCCAGTTCGCGGCACCAATGGCTCCCCGGTGGACCTGCTCTCGGAACGCGAGCTGCAGGTCTTCGAGTTAATCGGCAGCGGCGCCAGCACCCCAATAATTGCGGCTACGCTCCACATCGGCGCGAGCACGGTGGACACCTACCGTGCCCGCATAAAGGAGAGGATGAATTTGAGAGACGCCGAGGAGCTGTTGCAGGCGGCGATTCGTTGGAATGTGGCCAAGGGCAGTTGCTGCGAATTTCGTCGTTGAGTGGTCTCTCCAGATTGCGAACATCAGATGCCCTGTCCCGAGACAGGCATGTCCACTTACAGGACACTTCTGCTTGGACCCCGGCATGAGAGGATGCCCTGTCCAAGCGGAAAAACAGGCTGTAAAGGCCCTGTGGACCGCTCCGGCATGGCTTGTGCTGTGCTAAAACCCATGATCGAGTTTGCGCTTGCTATGGTGGTGCTGACAACCGGCGGAGCGGCCTATGCGCTTTATGCGGCCGACCGAGCGCCGTTCGGCTACGAAGATCAGCGAGGCTTCCACTTCGCGGAATCCCAACGTGAGAGGACACCCAAGGATTCCCTTGAGATGGTGCCTGAATCCACCCGGTAACCACGGGCTAAGCGGCGGGGACTTTTGCGTCGACGGTGGCCTGCACCGATCCGTTCGGGGGTTTGGGCGCCGGCGGAACGAAGGGGGAGCGGGCCTTCCGGAGCCGGGAGGCGCTGGGGCGGGCGGATTTTGAGCGGGTGAGTTTTGCGCTGCAGGGCTTGCCTACCCAAGGGCACAAACCGCTGGTCCGCATCTGACAAAGGGGGTCTCTCTCGATCAATCCTTCGGGGTGAGCTTGGGCGGGCGTATTGGCGTCGCGCCAATGACCCGGGCTGGCGCCGAACCGGCGCTTGAAGCAGATATTGAAGAGGCCCAGGTGCTCGAAACCGCATTGTTTAGCCACCTGGATCACCTTGGCGTCGCGATTTCGCAGCAGGGAAACGGCTTTGATCAACCGCATCTCCATTCTCAGGGCGGCCACGGAGAAGCCGAAGTGCTTATGGAAGAGGCGGTTCAGATGGCGCTGGCCGCAATGGAATTTCTCCGCCAATTCCTGCACCGTCAGACCCATGATATCGTCCACCAAAAGCTCCTCGAGCACCTGGATCATGTGTTCCTCCGCGCCAACAAATCCACCGCGCTGGCACCGGGCATCTTTGAATGCCGCCGTTAGAATGGCGGTCACGACCCGCAGCAGTTGGCCGCGGTGGTCCAGGTTGTGCAGCGGCGGGGCAACCGCCAGCAGTCGATGGCATTCCTGGGCCAGCGGGCTGGCAGCAGGATACAGCCTCGGGCGCGCAAAAAACTCCGAGACGTTTTGCACCAGGGACAGCTCATTGCTCCCGAACAGCGGGTAGAGATGCTCCAGACAGAGGGCAAAGCAACTAAAGAGCAGTTCCCCACCCTCCGCCGCGCAGACCTTGCCACCCTGGGCCTCCGAGAGAACAAGGACATCACCCGGTGCAAGAGGATGACTAACCGCCGCGGAGACAAACGTTCCGCCCCCCCCCTTCGGAAACAGGAAAGACAAGCTGCGGCCTTGATTCAGCCACGCTTCTGGCGGCTTGAGGCGAACCAGCCGCAGTGCAAGATAATCATAAGCGAACATTGGGCACACTCCGTTCATGGGACCATGTTGCGGCTGCATTCCCCTCCCCGTCACGAGAGAACGCCGGCCTTTTATAAATCCCGCCATTGGACGCGGGTCCATGGCCTTAACGGGTCTAAAACACGACACTACTAAAGCTGAATTCGGCCGAAGAGTCTATACATATATAAGACAAAGCTGCTCACTTATCGGCATGGCGAAACAACAGTTCACCCCAAGTCGGCCAGGTCGGCGCAAGTTACTGATTCGGACGGGGAAAAAATGCCAGGCGGGAATGCCTGGGCATCACCTCGGGGGCGGCACTTCAGCCAGGAGCTTATCGAGCGCCTCTTTGATTTCCAGCAGGTGAACTGGTTTCTGCACCACGAAATCCAGGCAGGAACGATCTTCGGGCGGCGAGCCGGTGTGCATGATCACGGGAGTGGAAGGCGACCTGAGCTTGAGAATGTGGGCCATCTCCACCCCGGTCATCCCCGGCATGGAATTGTCGGTTAAAACGGCGTCATGAACTTTCGGGTCGAAGACGCCGAGAGCTTCCTCGGCGCTGCGCACGGAATCCACGACGTACCCGAAGTAGCTCAAAAACCACTTGGCGACGATGCGAGACTCATCTACGTCATCGACCAAGAGGACCGTTTTCACGTGGGATGGAGTTGGGTCATTCACACAACTCGAAAATAAGGAATCCTGGCTGCAAAATCCAGTCAGATTTAGGACATCCATAGACGCCGAATGACCAGCCGGCTCACCGGCCCATCTTATTGCCGCCTCCTACCGGCCCTTGAAACCGAGCATCACCTGCAAGGTTTTCAACAGAATGATCGCGTCAACGAACACGCCCTGGTGCTTGATGTAATGGAGATCGTATTCGAGCTTGATCAGGGCATCCTCGTCGGAGGCGCCGTAGCGGTATTTGACCTGGGCCCAACCGGTGATGCCGGGCTTGACCGCGTGGCGCGCTCGATAGAAGGGGATTTCTTCGGCCAAACGGTTCACAAATTCCGGGCGTTCGGGCCGGGGACCGACCACGCTCATTTCACCCCGGAGCACGTTCCAGAATTGGGGCGCCTCGTCGAGCCGGGTTTTGCGCAGGAAGGTTCCGACCGAGGTAATGCGGCGATCTCCTTCCTGGGCCCACACGGCCCCGGTTTGTCTTTCGGCATCCATCACCATGGACCTGAGCTTGACCAGGCGGAAGATCTTCCCTCCCTGCCCCACACGCGGTTGAATGAAAAAGAGGCTGCCTGGACTGGCGATGCGATTGGCCAGCCAAACGAACGGGATGGCAACCAGCAGCAACCCACATCCCAGGAGGCCAATCCCGATGTCCACCAGGCGCTTGAGCAGAAGGAACAGCCGGTACAACGCCGGCCGGGCGACCGGCATCACCACCTCCAACGCCCGCCCGGCGTGCTGCACCGGCACCCGCCCGGTCAGCCCCTCATAAACGCTGGCCATCGTGGTCACGCTCAGGCCCGCCTCGCGGCAGCGCAGCACGGCGTCAAACAAACTCTGAGGCACATTCTGCGTCAGGGTGATGGCGAAGACCAGTTCCTCCGGTTCCAACTCCCGAATCAGCCTTTCCAGGTCCAGGTGAGTGCCCAGGACCGGCACCCCGTCAACCACCGCCCCTTGTTTGCCCGGATCGTCATCGATAAACCCAAGCACATCATAGCTGACGCGCCTCTCCTTCTCCCCCTCCCGCGCGTCCCGCCCGGCCATGCATTCCAACAGGGTGCGCCCGCACCACCCGGCCCCCAGGATGACCACCCGATGATAAAACTGCGTCCGCCTCAACACCAGGGCGTAAAGGCTTCGCCACAAGGCAAGCGCTAAAATACTGAGCAGCGGAAAGCTAAACAGCTCCAGCCGGTGCGTTGGGAGAACCGGCGACAAAAACGGCACGCATAGAAAGACCACAGACGCGATTAGCGCCGTGCCGGTGACCGCCCAAACCGAACTGGCCGCGTTGGCAGCCCGCGACACATCGTAAACGTCCATCGCCAGACTGAGGACAACCCAAACCAAACTGAGCAGGGCAAACCAGGGTAAATGCTCCACCAGCCGCAGCGGCCCCAAGGAAAGATTCTCGCGAAGACCCAGCGTCAGGCTTAAAGCGACGTTGGCGCAAATCAAATCCCCGACCGCCAGGATCATCTTGTGTTCCTGCAGCCGCAACCGCAACCGCCGGACGGTCTTCTGACGGCCCACGCCGCTGGCCGGCGAGGAGGCCGGCGCCGCCATGGACGCAGGGGGCACCGACGCGGGCAAGGTGCCCGCGCCACGAACAGCCGGCGAGGACGCCGGCCGCGCCACGGACGGAGGAGGCCCGCCGCTCGGACCCGTGGAGGGTTGGCTCGGCGCGGTTGTTGTCTTCATGCCCTGGTGCATGAATTTATGTTCATGGCCACTTAGGCATTCGAAACGACGCCGATCTGATTGAGATTCATCTGGGCCAGTTCCGGGATCTCCAGTCCGAGTTTGAGCCGGAGAGCGATCCAATCACTCAACGCCTCACGCAACTCGCGCTGGCACCCCGCAAGGGTCTGGTGTGTCGCCCAGACACCCTGAAAACCGGGAACCTCGCCCCAGAACGTCCCGTCCTCCGCAATGATTTCGTAGTGGGCCAACTCCATGGCGATGTCAAGGAAGTGCGCAAGCATAAATTTCAGTTTGATTCTAATCCAGGCTCCCCTCAAGGGCAACCGGCTAAAACTCTCGTAACTGTTCAGGTGGGAGGGTGGGGCAGACCTCTGGTCTGCCGGTTAGCCGGGCCTCTGGCCCGGTGTTCCGACCGCACCAAGTTCACGGAGCCGGAGGCTCCGTGAACTGGCAGACCG
>Ga0187877_1000770_pt1 | contig 38193 bp, 32 predicted proteins | sample June2016WEW_17_1_3_FD_132430 | JGI IMG/M metagenome (GOLD analysis project Ga0187877, IMG submission 132430) | Peatland microbial communities from SPRUCE experiment site at the Marcell Experimental Forest, Minnesota, USA - June2016WEW_17_100 | ecosystem: Environmental > Terrestrial > Soil >...
ATCTTCCACCGCACCAAAGGGAACCGTTTCCTGAAATTCCATCACCATTTCTTCCACTTTTATCGTTATACTAATACTGACGGCTTCGGCTGTCATCTGAGAGTTCCTTTCTTTGTTGTTGTGACCAACTACAATATTGATTGGAACTCTCTCTTTTTGCAACCCCTTTCTATGGATTTCTATTACTGTAACGATTAAGAGACCGCCCCTTGATTGTTTTTAAGTGTGGTTCACCGCGGGAAAAGCAGATTTATCGTCCGTCCTGCCCGGCGCGTTTGGCCCACCCGATCAGGGAACTGCGCATGACGGCCATGATGACCCAACCCAACCGCCGCCAGACAAAGCGCTGGAGGCCGGGGAACCTCAGCCGGTAAAAGAAGCGTGCCCACCAGGTGCGCCGCCTCAGTGCCTTGCCCAGCTCGGAGCGCAGGAGGGCAGGTTTGTAATTTTGGAAGGAGAAATCCTGGCGCGCGAAGGCGTCCCGAATGGCCTGCGCGGCCAGTTCACCGTAGCCCAGGGCCAGGCTGATGCCTTCCCCGAAGAGGGCGTCGGCTCCGGCGGCGTCGCCCACGAGCAGGATACGGGGGGCTGAAAAGGCGCTCTTGGCTTCGAACCAACGCAGCGGATGACCTTCCAGCTTGTAATCCCCCAGCTCATAGCCGTGCCTCCGGAACTCGTCCGCCAGGGCATCGCGCAGACTGATGTCGGTTGGAATATTCCAGACATTGCTGTCATAGATGCCGCGCACCCGCACCGGCTGGCCGTGTTCAAGGGCGGGAAAATCCCAGCTGTAGCCCAGGATGCCTTGCGGTACATAGAGAAAGTCGAAGTACGAGTCGGTCTGGATGTGAAAGGACTGCTGGGGCCGTGGTTCGGTGACGATTTCCAGCAGGCGGGCGGTGTGGGTTACCTCCTGGGGGATGATGGCATGCCGGACGACGCTTTTGGATCCGTCTGCGCCGACCACGACCAGGGCCCGGTAGAAGCCGCGGTCGCTCTCGACCGTGACCGCCTCGGCCTCAGACAGGAGGCTCCGGACCGTCGTATTCTCCTGGATCTTGAAGCCGCAGGCGCGGGTCTTCTGTGCCAGCCAGGCATCGAACTCGTAGCGGCGGATGATGCGGAAGGCGTAGCCTTGCTCCCGATCCGGGCGTGTCTTGAAGCCGACTCCGTCGTAATCGAAGCGCGCCCAGTCGACATCGACGTGAGGGATCTCGGCGGTATCCAGGCCCAATCGGCCCAGGACAAGCTCCGCGTCCGGCAACAGCCCGCCGCCGCACAATTTGGGGCGCGGGTGTTGAGCTTTTTCTAGGATCAGCGTGCGCGCCACCAGCTCCGGCGCGATCTGCGCCAGGTGCAGTGCCGTGGAAAGGCCGGCCGGACCTGCACCGATGATGAGGATGTCGGCATCCGTCATCCGCTTATTGTAGTGAGAAACCTGCCCGAAGGCAAGCCGAAATTGAAAAGCAGTTATAATTTAACCAAACCCTCTCTGAAATCTGGATTTTATGCCCTCACCCCTTGATTTCCAAGCCATCATCTTAAAGCTCCAGGAATATTGGGCCGAAAAAGGCTGCCTGATCGCCCAGCCTTATTACACTCAGGTCGGGGCCGGTACGATGAATCCGGCCACCTTTTTACGGGTGCTCGGCCCGGAGCCGTGGAACGTCGGCTATGTCGAGCCCTCCATCCGTCCGGACGATGGGCGCTACGGCGAGAATCCGAACCGTTTCCAGCAGCACACCCAGTTTCAGGTGATCCTGAAGCCCGATCCCGGCAACCCGGTGGAGCTGTACCTGCAGTCCCTGGAAGCCCTGGGCATTGACGCGCGCCAGCACGATATCCGTCTGGTGGAGGATAACTGGGAACAGCCGGCAATCTCAGCCTGGGGCCTGGGCTGGGAAATCTGGCTGGACGGCCAGGAGATCACCCAATTTACTTACTTTCAGCAGGTAGGCGGGCAGACGCTCGACCCCGTGGCCGTGGAAATCACCTACGGTCTGGAGCGCATCCTGATCGCCCTGCGCAACGCTCCAGCGATCTGGGACGAGCCCTGGGACAGGACCGTCACGTATGGCGAGGTACGCCGGCGGGACGAGTTCGAGCACAGCAAGTATTACTTCGAGGTGGCGGATGTCGAGCGTCTGCGGCAGATGTTCGCCCTGTTCGAGGCAGAGGCGGATGCCTGCTTGGCGCAGGGCCTGGTCGTCCCGGCCTACGATTATGTGCTGAAATGCTCGCATGCCTTCAATGTGCTGGACACGCGCGGCGCGATCGGGGTGACGGAGCGCCAGGCTTTCTTTGGTCGGATGCGCGACTTAGCCCGCCGGGTGGCGGAAGCCTATGCTGCCCAGCGCAAGGAGTTGGAATATCCCCTCCTGAAGAAGACCGTCGGCGGGGCGGCCGCGACCGCCAGGATGAAGATGCCGGTCGTCAAGGCAGCCGCGCCGTTCCTGCTGGAGATTGGCGTGGAAGAACTACCCAGCCGGGATCTGGATTCTGCCCTGGCCCAGCTGGAGACGCGCCTGCCGGACTGGCTGGAAGGGCTGCGCCTGTCTCACGGTCCGGTGCGCCTGGAGGGAACCCCGCGCCGCCTGGTGGTTTACGTCGAGGACGTGGCCCCGCGCCAGGCTGACCGGGAGGAGCTGGTGAAAGGTCCGCCGGAAGCAGGCGCCTTTGGGCCGGAGGGGGTCCCCACCCCAGCTGCCATTGGGTTTGCCAAAAGCAGGGGAATCCTGCCTAAAGATTTGCAGGTAGTCGAGCTCGATGGCGGCCGATATGCGGTCGCGCGTCTCCGTCAAGCAGGGCGACCGGCGCCTGAGGTTCTCTCCGAGGCGCTTCCCGGGCTGGTGGAGGGGATCAAATTTGAAAAGTCCATGCGCTGGAACGCCTCGAATCAGGCCTTTGCACGACCGGTCCGCTGGTTGGTTGCACTCCTGGGCCAGCACGTGGTGCCGTTTGAATATGCCCTCCTGCGGTCGGGGAAGGTGAGCCGCGGACTGCGGCCATACGGTTCACCGGAGTTGATCATCCCAGCGGCTGGAGAGTATTTTGACATTATCCGGAAGAAGGGTATTCTGCTCGATCGCGAAAAACGTCGGTCCCTGATTGAAGCAGGGGTCAAGAAGCTGGCCGCTTCGGTGGGCGGGGAGGCGATCATCCCCGCCGAGCTCTTGGCTGAGGTCGCCAACCTAGTGGAAAAACCGACACCGCTTCTGGCGGCCTTTGAAAGGGAGTACCTGGCCCTGCCCAGGGAGGTGTTGATCTCGGTGATGGAGAAGCACCAGCGCTACTTTCCGATCCAAAAGCATGGGAATTTGCTGCCCTACTTCGTCGTGGTACGAAACGGCGATCGCCGCCATCTTGACTTGGTTCGGCAGGGCAACGAACATGTGGTCGGGGCCCGTTTTGCGGATGCCAATTTCTTCGTGCGCGAAGACCTGAAGCACAAGCTGGAGGATTTCCGCCCGCGCCTGACGACACTCACCTTCCAGAAAAAGCTCGGCTCCATGCTGGAGAAATCCGTGCGCATCGAGAAACTGACTGCGGCTCTCGTGCCCTTGCTGGCATTGGAGCAGGACCAGGCGGAGATTGCTCTCCGGGCCGCGCACCTGTGCAAAGCAGATCTGGTGACCCGCATGGTGGTCGAGATGACATCCCTGCAGGGTATCATCGGTCGCGAGTATGCCCTGCGCTCCGGCGAAAACCCGGCCGTGGCGGAGGCCATCGGCGAGCAGTACCAGAGCGTGCCAGGCACCCGGCCCGGGCTGGTCGTGGCCCTGGCCGATCGCCTGGATTCGTTGGTGGGGCTTTTCGCCGTCGGGCTGGTGCCGACCGGTACGAAGGACCCCTTCGGACTGCGGCGGGCCGCCCTGGGGGTTGTCCAGCCGCTCATCGAGCACAGCCTGCCTTTCGATCTGACGGCTGCCCTGGAGCGCGCTGCCGGCCTCGAGCCCATCCCTGCCGGCCGCGAGGTCCAGGCGCAGGTGATGGAGTTCCTGCTCGGGCGGCTGCGTGTGCTTTTGATCGAGTCGGGTGCTCGCTACGACATCGTGGATGCGGTCCTGGCGGTGCAGGGACATGACCCGGCCGCTTGCGCGCAGGCCGTCCAAGCGCTTTCGGCCTGGGCCTCCCGCCCGGACTGGAACGTGATCCTGCCCGCTTATGCCCGCTGTGTACGTATCACCCGTGACCAGAAGGCGAGATACGAGGTCCTCCCGGCCAACTTCGTCGAAACCGCCGAGCGGGGCCTGTTCGCGGCCTTGCAGAAGGCGGAGGCGTTCAGACGCCGATCGGGGTCGGTGGATGACTTCCTGACCGCTTTCCTTCCGATGATCCCGGCCGTAAACGTGTTTTTTGATCAAGTCCTGGTGATGGCCGAGGATCCGAAGCTGCGGGAGAATCGGCTCGGACTGCTCCAAAGGATCGTGAGTCTGGCGGAGGGAATAGTCGACCTGAGCAAAATGGAAGGATTTTAGATCCGATCGGGAGCGAGGCACGCCTCGCTCCTCGCGCATGCGGGGTGGAAGGTGAATCCGTGACACAGTTCGGGGCGGATCCATTAAAACAAGCCGAAGAGCTCCTACGGGGTGGCCTTCCGGGCGAAGCCAGGTTGATTCTCCAGAATTACCTGGCAGGCAACCCCGGTTCGGCACAGGCCTGGTGGCTGTTGAGCTTTGCGGCTGAGGGTCTGGGTGAAAAAATGGATGCCGTCCAGCATGTCCTGCGGCTGATGCCGGAAAACAGCCAGGCGCGTCAGCGCTTTTTGAAACTGCGGGCTGAAACGGGAGGCGGCCAGGCGGTCGCCGCGGGTGCGAAGGCCGTGCCTCAGGCCTCAACCGGTCAAAGCCGCTCGAAAAAGGACCGCGCCCTGCGCTGGTGGATCGGCGGTCTAGCGGGTTTTTTTGTGATTGTCGTTTTGGCGGGGATTGCTCTCCTCCATTGGGGATTTCAGCAGAACCTCCAGTCACCCCCGGCCGACCTGCAAGCGACGATACAGCTGGCCCAGGCCCTGACCAGCCGGCCTCCCCAAATCCTGGCGCCTACCTGGACCCCGTCCCCTGGCTGGACACCCTGGCCGTCCAGCACACCTACCGTGACGCCGACGATTACCTCCACCTGGGAATTGGATTTGACCTTGCTCGGCCATGTCGGTCCTTATGTCGGCTATTTTCCCCCGGATTTTTCCCTGGTGGATGCAGGCACCGTTCAAAAGATCAGTTTTAGCCAGTTTAAAGGGCAACCGGTGATGCTCATCTTCATGGTGACCCGCTGCCCTGCCTGCGAGGGTGAGATGGCCGCTCTCGAAACGCTCTACCAGACCTATCACAAGGACGGTCTGGTGATGCTGGGGATCTCCTACGCGGAGTATGGCCAGTACGTGAAGACAGTAATGGCTCAGTACGGCTTGACCTTTCCCGTCCTGCTCGATCGCGACGGGGCGGTTAACAACTTGTTCCAGATCGGGCGCTGGCCGACGCACTTCTTCATCCGGCAGGATGGCAAGATCGATTCGATCATGGACAGCCAGAGGACTTTGGACGAACTGGATGCACATGTCCGTCCCATCTTGAGCGGATATCAATCACAAACCCTCACACCCTGAGCCGGCGCCCAGCTGCAGATGGGGCGCGGTCACCCCGGACGGAAAGGTCCAGAGACGCTTCGCCTCGGCCCGGGTGAAGCTTGCGCCAGCTTCCAAGCGCGTCTATAATTCATCCACGCCGACCTCCCGCTTCAACTTCCTCCTGAAAGACGGTTCAGTCCATGTCTCAGATTGACGAAATCAAGTCCCGCATTGATATCGTCGACCTGATCTCTGAGACGGTGAAACTGCGCCGCACCGGCAAGAACTATGCCGGGCTGTGCCCGTTCCATACCGAGAAAACGCCTTCGTTCATTGTCTCGCCGGACCGGCAGACCTGGCGCTGCTTTGGGCAGTGCAATGAGGGCGGCGACATCTTTTCCTTTGTGATGAAAAAGGAGGGCTGGGACTTCCCCGAGGCGCTGCGCTTCCTGGCGGATCGCGCCGGGGTCAAGCTGGAAGCCTTCACCCCGCGCAAGCAGGAAGAGAAGGAAGAGCACGACCGCCTGCGCGGCCTGCTCGAAGAAGCAGTCCTCTTCTACCGCCATCAGCTGGCCGGTACGGCGGGCGGGAAGCCTGCCCTGGAGTACCTGCATGAGAAACGTCACCTGACCGATCCAACCCTAGAGGCCTTTGGATTGGGCTACGCGCCGGATGCTTGGGAGGCGGCCCTGGGCTATTTTAAGTCGAAGGATTATACCGAGCAGGAGCTGCTCGAAGTCGGTCTGATCAGCCAGCGTGACACGGGCGGTTTCCTGGACCGCTTCCGCAATCGCGTGATGATCCCGATTCGGGATGAAAATGGCAAAATGGCCGGCTTTGGGGCGCGCATCCTTGACCCGAACGATTACCCCAAGTTCTTGAACTCCCCCGATACGGTGCTCTTCAGCAAGAGCCGCCTGCTCTATGGTCTGGACCGCGCCCGCAAGGCCATCCGGGCCGCCAACCAGGCGGTAATCGTGGAAGGCTACCTGGACGTGATCGCTTTGCACCAGGCCGGGTTCGAGAACGTCATCTCCCCGATGGGCACTGCCCTGACGGAGGATCAGTTGCGCTTGCTGAAGAAATTCACCCGCCGCATCGTTCTGGCGCTTGATCCGGACGCGGCCGGTCAGCAGGCCGTGCTGCGCGGCCTGCAGGCCGCGCGCCAATCCCTCGACCGGCAGGAGGAGATTGGTTTCGATGCGCGCGGTTTGTTGCGCCACGAAGCCCGCCTGCAGGCCGACCTGCGCGTCGCCAGCATGCCTGACGGCCTTGACCCGGACGAGATTGTCGAGCGTTCACCTGAGCAGTGGAAGCAGTTGGTCGAAAAGGCTCAGCCGATTGTGATTCATGTCATGACAGCCCTTGCAGCCGGGCGCGACCTGGAGGATGCCAAAGTCAAATCCGAAATCGCCGCGCAGGTGTTGCCTCTGATTGAGGACCTGCCGGATCCTATTGAGCGGGATACCTACCGCCAGAGGTTGGCGCGCTTCCTGAAAGTGGATGAAAGAGCCCTGGTCGGCGCCCGGGTTCGCGCTCCCCGGGCGCGGCGGCCCCGGCAGTCCTCCGAGCAAGAACCGAGTGAGCCGGCGGAAGCGAATGCACACCACCAGACCGTCTCCCCAGCGCAGATGATCGAAGCGCACCTCCTGGGGGTCCTGCTGCGCAGTCCGGCCCTGCTCTTCCGCCTCGACCGAGCGCTTCAAGAATCCGCACTGGGCCGTATGGCGCCGGAGGATTTCGGGTATACTGACCACCAGCTGCTTTTCCGGCTGGTGCGCCAGTCGCTTGAACAGGATGCCGAAGAGGCCGATCTCTACCTGCGCACAAACCTGCCGGCTTCCCTCTCCGACCTGGCCGATGACCTGTTGAGGCATTCGGGAGAGCTCGACCCTCTGGATGACCGATTGATCGATGACCTGTTTCGCGGGGTAGTCAAGATACGCCGCACCGTGCTGGGCGAAAGCATCGACCAGCTCCGCTTTCTTCAGGAGGAAGCCCAGCAGACCGGTGACTTGCGGGCTGCCTCCTACCGGGAAAGGGTCCAGCAGCAAAGCCTCCTGCTGCGGCGTCTGGACCAGGCCGGTTTGAAGCCAACCGCTCACCGCTGAAAGGGATCCATGCCGCGTAAATCGAAGCCGAAGACGAAGCCAACTGCAAAGGCGAAGCCTAAGCCTAAGCCCAAGCCGAAGTCCTCGCTGCCCCGCCGCAGCCGCCCGTCTGAACCCGCGGAAGCTGCCGAGGGAGCCTCCACGCTGGAAGCGGCCCCCCCGGAAGCCGAGGTCGATGTGGAGGCCGTCGAACCGGAGCTTGGGGAGGAACTCGATCTGACCGAAGGATCGGAGGAGAACGGCTTTCCGCCGCCGGAGGAGGATCTGAATGGCTTGGCCGTTGAAGAACCGCTTGAGCTGGATAAGGTCGAACTTGCCGCAGAACTCTCCGAGGACCCGGTCCGGCTGTACCTGCGCGAGATCGGCCAGGTCAAGCTCCTGGACGGGGACAGCGAGTTTCGCTTGGCGACGATGATCGAGGCCCGCCGGCTGATCGTGACCCTGGGACGCAGGGGGGCGGGCCAGCGTGCGGCTGACTCACCGGATATCTACCACGCCGCATTGGGGGAACTCATCACGGCCTGGAGCCGCATGCGCGAGGATGCAGGGCGTCTGAGGATTGAAATGCCGGATGTGACCCTGATGTTGGCGGAAGCCCAGGCCTTGCACCTGTCGTGGGAGAGCGACGGCCCTTCTTATCTGCGTTCTTACCTGGAACGGGGCATGTGGGGGAAAGACCCCCTATGGGACAGCCTGGTCTCGCATGCCTATAATATCTTTCTGGTTTTCTACATCCTCCCCGGCAACTACGCCGACTGGCTGCTCAAGTATATTCAAACCCACCAAAAACACCCGGTCCAGCGCACGCTGTACCGCAACCTGCCTGATAAGGTCGCCCTGCACCGCGAGATCGAGGGGATCCGCCGCCGCGCCGAGGAAGCCAACGCTTCCATCATTCGCGCCAACCTGCGTTTGGTGGTCAGCGTGGCGAAGCGCTACCTGGGACGGGGCATCTCGTTCTTAGATTTGATCCAGGAGGGCAACCTCGGCTTGCTGCGAGCCGTCAATAAGTTTGACCCGCGCCGGGGGTACAAGTTCAGCACCTATGCCACCTGGTGGATCCGTCAGTCCATCAACCGCTCGATCGCCGAGCAGGCCCGCACCATCCGTATCCCGGTGCACCTGTTTGAATCCATCACCCGCCTGCTGCGCATTCAGCGTACGTTGGTTCAGCAGCTGGGCCGAGAGCCGACCAATGAGGAACTGGCCCTGGAGGTCGGTTACCTCAGTCCGGCGGATATGCAGGCGGTCCTGCGCTCCCAGGCTGAGGGCACGCCGCTCGACCCGCTTGTGCAGCACCATTGGGAATATGCTGCCGCCAAAGTGGACCGCATCCTGCGGTCCGCGGAGGAACCAGTCTCCCTGGAGGGGCCGGTCGGCGACGAGGACTCCAGCCAGCTGGGGGATTTCATCGAGGATGCCGACGCTCTCGAACCGATGGACGCCGCGGCGCGTGAGATGCTGCGCGAGCAGGTGCAGCACGCCCTGGCCGCGCTCTCGGAACGCGAGCGTCAGGTGCTCGAACTACGCTTTGGCCTGATTGATGGCAAGGACCACACCCTGGAGGAGGTCAGCCGGTATTTCAACGTGACCCGCGAACGCATCCGCCAGATCGAAGCCAAGGCCCTGCGCAAGCTGCGCCATCCCACCCGGAGCCGGCATTTGAGGGACTATCTGGCGTAAGGCTCATTGCACTAGGGTAAAAGGCATGCTCAAGAAAATATGGCCTTACGGGATCTTTGTGGGATTTTGTCTGATCCTTACAATCTGGTTGATGGTTTTTCACCATGTCGCCAAGAATTCTCCGGTAAGTGATGGATTTAATTTTACCCTCTATGCCCATCTGTATGCTGTCATCAATTATGATTCCCTGCAATTCATGCATGACGCGGCTCAGCCAGAAGCGCTGCTTGAGCGAACGAACATCCGCCAATCCAGACCGGGTTTGATCCTTTTGGTCGCCGGGCTAAACAAACTTGCTCAGCCGTTACGTTATCCGGTGGACCGCTTATTCAGGGCATCTGGGAAGGAGATCCAAGAAGCGTATCGCCTTCCTTACGTATTATATATCGGGTTGAATTATGTCTTCTTATTGATTGCTTTTTGGATTTACATGCAGGTGCTTGCGCAGGAAGCGAAGCTTGCCATGATCGGAGTTGTTCTTTTAAGCAGTTTATTTATCTTTAACGATGTGATCAAAGCGTTTCTATTGACCCCCCACACGCAGATTTTTAACCTCCTGGCGCCACTGGTGTGCCTTTATGGGTTTCAGGGGATTCAAAAAGGCCATCTGTTTGATCATAAAGCAATGCTCTTCCTGGCCTTCTTGGTCGGCCTGGGGGTCACTGCGTATGCCACCTTTATTTTGTTTTTGCCCGCCGTGTTCATTGCATTGGCTTGGATCCTGATTAGGGACAAAATAAAAATTACCAAAGGCTTGGTTTTAAGGTCGGTCGGGGTGATCGGATTGACCATCCTGCCTTTTTTGGCATGGATGCTTTATATTTATCATATGAACGGGACGTTCTATCAATTTGAAATAGAGCGCTATCATCAGTTTGTCTGGATCTTGCCTTTGCTTCGCTCGGCCCCGTTGTACGCCTTAAAAGCATTGAGCGGAAACTTTTGGAATCTGGCCAAATCAGCCGCCGGGCAAGCGGTCGTTCTCCCTGTTGTCTTTGTGGGAGTATGCCTTGTCACCTCGGATCGAGGGCATACTTTGCTTCAACGGCTGAGTCGTATAAAACTATTTCCTCCGGCCGCATTGATCGTTTCCGTGCTATTCCTCCTGTTCTTTGCAATGGATGGTCTTGTAGTTTATCGAGTGGCATTCTCGGCCGTGCCTCCCTTGGTGGTCGGGACAGCCATTGTCGTCAATGACCTGCTCGGGGATGCCACTCCGCTTCGGCGCAGGTTGGCGCTCGGGTCGGTTGCCATCCTGGTCTGTCTGGAATGGATGTTGATCCTCTCGACGGTCGGGCCTTTTGCATAAGCATTTCACTACAAACTTGACATAGGTTCGTGCCTCTAAATTAGCATTTCTGGTCTTTGTTGGTGACCTTTAGTTTCCTTTTTGTGCGGATTGAGTTCAGCTCCATGTAAGATGTACAGATAAGGAGTTGTTTGCCAGCGAATGATCTGGCTGGATGATGCCCAGCTTGCTTAGGGGAGGTTGTGCTCAGTCTGCCAGAAGTTATCTGGCTCTGTTGACGTCGTCTCAAAATAGTTCCACCTACCTTTCGCACCAATCGATAGCATCTTTAAGGAATTTCAGGTAAGCTCGGCGCATGAGCGCCGAACCAATCAGTTCTTAAGCTGCGAAATGTGGGATTCAAAAACCTTCTTGTGATATACTTTTCAGCCGACGGTCGCTCAACGCCTTTTGGTGTGGAGGTTTTATGCTCCTCGAATACGCGGCGATTGCCGTTTTTGTCTTTGTCACAACCCTGGTCGGGTTCATCGCCATCGGGCTGGGGACCCTTTTCGGCCCTCGTCATCCGACCGCTGAGAAAAGCAGCCCTTACGAATCCGGCATGAATCCCATCGGCCCCGGCATACGCCGGATGCCGATGCGTTTCTATCTGATCGCAGTCCTGTTCATCCTATTCGATATCGAAACCGTGTTCTTGCTGCCCTGGGCGATCGTCTTCCGCCAGCTGGGCCTGTTCGGACTGGGGGAGATGTTCGTTTTCATCGCCATCTTATTGGTAGGTTACTTTTATGCGTGGAAAAAAGGAGCTTTGGAATGGGAGTAGAACAAAAGCTTGGCAATATGGGCGTGGTCACGACGACCCTGGAGGAAGTGATCAACTGGAGCCGCACCAATGCCATGTGGCCGATGCTCTTTGGCCTGGCCTGCTGTGCCATCGAAATGATGTCCGCCCAGGCCTCTCACTATGATATGTCCCGCTTTGGGATGGAATTGATGCGTGCTTCACCCCGCCAATCCGATCTGATGATCGTTGCCGGGCGTGTGTCCCGCAAGATGGCGCCCGTCCTGCGCCGCCTGTACGACCAGATGCCTGAACCCAAGTGGGTCATTTCGATGGGCGATTGCGCTTCGTGCGGCGGTGTTTTCAACAACTACGCGGTTGTTCAAGGGGTGGACGAGGTGGTCCCGGTGGATGTCTATGTGGCCGGCTGTCCGCCGCGCCCGGAAGCTCTCATCCACGGGATCGTCACCCTGTATGAGAAAGTGCGCAGCGAGAAGATCGCGAATGGGAAATGATTTTATGGAAGAGAAACTTGCATCCATCGTCCAGAGCCTTGAAAAGGACTACGGCACGCAGGCTTCAGAGCAGCACGGCGAGGTAAGCCTGGTCGTCCCCTCCGAGAAAATCGTGGCGGCCTGCCAACAGGTGCGCGAGCTCGGCTTCGAACTGCTCTCGACCATGACGGCGGTGGATTACTGGCCGCAGGAAGACCCCCGCTTTCATGTGCTCTATCAGTTCACCTCGCTCTCGCTCCATCTGAATCTGAGGCTGCGCGTGATGGTGCCAGGTGTGAACCCACGCCTTCCGACCATCACTTCCATCTACCGCAATGCCAACTGGCGCGAGCGAGAACTGTGGGATATGTTCGGGATCAAATTCACCGGTCACCCCGACCTGCGCCGCATCCTGATGCCCGTCGATTGGGAGGGCCACCCGCTGCGCAAGGACTACCCCTTGGGCTACGAGGAGCCGCAGTTCACATTTAACTTCGATCAAATTAACTTACGCAAGCCTTACGCAAAGGAATAACGGCTATGACCGATCTCCAGGAAGTCTCCGTTGATGAATTGAAGCACCTGGTCTCCGAACGCGCCGTCAAGGGCGAGACCATGCTTCTGAACATGGGGCCGCAGCATCCTTCGACCCATGGTGTGCTCCGCCTGCTGTTGGAGCTGGACGGGGAGATCGTCGTGAACTGCATCCCTGATGTCGGCTATCTGCACACCGGCGTCGAGAAAAACATGGAAGCCAAGACCTATCAGAAGGCAGAGGTGATGTCCGACCGCCTGGATTACATGAATCCACCCGGCAACAACCTGGCCTATTCGATGGCGGTCGAGAAGCTGGTGGGGCTGGATGTACCCCCGCGCGCCCAGGCCATCCGCGTCATCCTGGCTGAGCTCACCCGTTTCCAATCTCACCTGGTCTGGCTGGGCACCGCGGCCCTGGATCTGGCGGCCATGTCCGTGTTCCTGTACTGCTTCCGCGAGCGAGAGTACATCCTGGACATTATGGAGATGTGCTCCGGACAGCGCATGATGACGACCTACATCCGCCCCGGTGGAGTTTGGCGGGATGTGCCGGTCGAGTTCGAGGCGGCGGTGCGTCAGATCCTCAAGACCTTCCCGAGGCGGGTCGATGAATATGAGGCGCTTCTAACCCGCAACCCGCTGTGGCTGGACAGGACGCTCGGCATCGGAAAGCTCTCTGCCGAGGATGCGCTCAACCTCGGCGTGACCGGACCGCTGCTGCGCGCCAGTGGGGTGAAATGGGACCTGCGCAAGGACCAGCCCTATTCCGGGTATGAACAGTACGACTTTGTCGTCCCAACCCACCCGGAAGGTGATGTCTACGCACGCTACCTGGTCCGGATGGAGGAAATGCGCCAGTCGCTGCGGATCGTCGAACAGGCCTTGAATCGGATGCCGTATGGACCGGTGCGCTCGAATAATTACAAGTTCGTCCCCCCACCGCGTTCGGAAATCGGGGTCAGCATGGAGGCGCTGATCCACCACTTCAAGTTGTGGACCGAGGGGTTCGAGGCCCCCAAGGGTGCGATATACAGTGCAGTCGAATCCCCGCGGGGGGAACTCGGTGTCTATCTGGAAAGCGACGGCAGCGCGAAGCCATACCGCGTCCACTGGCGCACGCCGTCGTACGACAACCTGCAGTCCATGCCACTCATGTGCAAGGGGGTGCTGGTGGCCGATCTGATCGCTATCATCGGCAGCGTGGACATCGTTCTGGGAGACATTGACCGATGAGCCTGGCAGACAAATATCCCCAGGAAGTGAAGAAGATCCTGGCCAAGTACCCGCCGGAATACAAGCGCTCGGCCGTGATGCCGCTGCTCTACCTGGCCCAGCGCCAGGACGGCTATATCACGAAGGCCTCCGTTCAGGACATCGCCGGGATGCTGGATATGACGACCACGGATGTGGTCTCGATCGTCGGTTTCTACACGCTCTTTCACGACCAGCGCGCTGGAAAATACCGCATGCAGGTCTGCACGGATCTGCCCTGTGCCATGCGCGGCGCCGACCGGTTCTTGGAGGAACTGTGCTCTCATCTGGGGATCAAGGTCGGTGAGACGACCCCCGATGGCCTGGTCACGGTCGAGGCGGTCATGTGCCTGGCAGCCTGTGATCGGGCGCCCATGTTCCAGCTGCAAACGGCTGAGGGTCTGGAATACCACGAGAATATGAGTGTGGATAAGACCCTGGAGCTCATCGCGACTCTTAAGAAAAGCGGTGGAGAGGTGAAGTAGTGGACCACATCCTGCTCCGCCATCGTGAGATCAAGGATATTAAACGGCTGGACGTTTACCGGAAAAACGGCGGCTTCCAGGCCTTCCAGAAAGCCGTGACCAAAATGGGGCCCGCTGAAGTGACCGAGCTGGTAAAAGCCTCGGGGCTGCGCGGCCGCGGCGGCGCAGGCTTCCCCACCGGGGTGAAATGGTCGTTCATCCCGGCAGGGGTTTACCCGCGCTATGTGGTCGCCAATGCCGACGAATCCGAACCGGGCACGTTCAAGGACCGTGAGATTCTGGAGGGTAATCCCTACCAGTTCCTGGAGGGGGTGGCGATCGCCTGTTATGCGGTGGAGGCTCATGTTGGCTACGTGTACCTGCGCGGCGAATTCTGGCACCTTGCACTTGAAATAGATGCGTGCATCGCCGAGCTCGAGCAGGCCGGCCTGCTGGGCGATGCCCTGTTCGGTACGGATTATTCCCTGCGCATCCATACTCACGTGGGGGCGGGGGCGTATATCTGCGGCGAAGAGTCTGCCCTGCTTGAATCCATCGAGGGCAAGCTTGGACAGCCGCGCATCCGACCGCCCTTCCCGGCCACATCTGGTCTCTTCGACAAGCCGACGGTGATCAACAACGTCGAGACGCTCACCAACCTGCCGCTCATCTTGGAAAAAGGGGCAGACTGGTATCGATCCATGGGCACCGGCGACAGCCCCGGGGTGAAGATTTTCAGCCTTTCGGGCCGCGTCAAGAAGCCCGGTAATTATGAGCTGCCTTTCGGCCTGACCTTCCGCCAGCTGATCTTCGAATACGGCGGTGGCATCCTCGACGACCGGCCGGTCAAGGCCATCATGGCAGCCGGCGCTTCCTCGTCCCTGATCGTGGCGGACGACAAGGCCCTGGACACGAAGCTGGACTATGCCTCCGTGCGCACGCTTGGCGCGGACCTGGGATCGGCTTCGGTGATCGTGATCGATGATACGGTCAGCATCCGCTGGGTCATCAGCAAGACCATCCACTTTTTCAAGCACGAATCCTGCGGCAAGTGCACCCCCTGCCGCGAGGGGACCTACTGGATGATGCATCTGATTGACCGGATCGAGCACGGCGAAGCAACCCAGGAAAATGTGGAACTCCTGCACACGGTGGCCAAGCAGATGCAGAACAAGTGCCTGTGTGCCCTAGGAGAATTTGCGACGATGGCGCCCGCCACCGGGATCGAACGCTTCCCGATTGACTTCAAGGCCTCTCCGGCGGGAGGTACCCATGCCTAAGCAGGTCGCCTTGATCATCAATGAACAGCCGGTCACCGTTCCCGAGGGGACCCTGATCGTTAACGCGGCGAAGAGGATCGGCATCGATATCCCGGTCTTCTGCTACCATCCGAAGATGGAACCAGTTGGGATGTGCCGCCAGTGCCTGGTCGAGGTGGGCCGCCCGATGATTGACCGTGCCACCCACCAGCCTATCATGGAGAATGGGCGGGCCAAGATCCAGTTCGGCGCGAAACTGGAGACTGCCTGCACCACGCCGGTCTCCGAGGGCATGGTCGTGCTGACCGCCTCCGACAAAGCCAAAGCCGGACAAAACGACAACCTCGAATTTTTGTTGACCTCGCACCCGCTGGACTGCCCGGTGTGTGACAAGGGCGGCGAGTGCCCGCTGCAGAACCTGACCATGGCCTACGGGCCGGACAAGAGCCGTTACCTGTACAACGACAAGATGCATCTGGCGAAGGCCGTGCCGCTCGGGGAGTTGATCTACCTGGATCGTGAGCGCTGCATCCAGTGTGCCCGCTGTATCCGCTTCCAGGAAAATATTGCTGGAGAGGCGGTGATCAGTTTCTTCCAGCGCGGCAGGGCGCTCGAGATCATCACGGACTCGGATCCAGGTTTCGACTCGGTCTTTTCCGGCAACACCACCGATATCTGCCCGGTCGGGGCGCTGACCACGGCGGATTTCCGCTTCGGGGCGCGACCCTGGGAGATGAAAGCTGCCGCCTCGGTCTGTGCCCAGTGTCCAGTGGGCTGCAACATCACCTTCAATACGCGCCGTGAGGCCAAGGCGGATGGCCAGGTGGTGATCAAGCGTGTCATGCCTCGCCAGAACGAAGCTGTCAACGAGATCTGGATGTGCGACAAGGGCCGTTTTGCCTACCACTTCACCGAGAGCCCAAAACGGCTGAGCGCGCCGCTGGTCAAGCTTGGCAGCAAACAGGAGGCGGTGGATTGGAAGGATGCGGTCGAGGTGGTCGCCAGGAAGCTGGTGGCGGCCAAACCAGAGACCGTCGTGCTGGCGGGCGGCCGTCTCTCGAATGAGGACTTGTTCAATCTAAAGTGGCTGGCGGAAGGCCTGGGTGGAAAGGCCATCCTCTATACCCACATGGGCGGCGGTGAACTGACCGCCCTGCTCGGCGTTGGAGGGGGGACCAACTTCGCCGATATGGGGAAGGGCACGACCATCCTGGTGGCAGGATCCGACCTGTACAACGAGGCTCCGCTCTGGTACCTGCGCATCAAACAGGCGGTAGGGCGCGGCGCCACGCTCGTCCTCGCGAACCCGCGCGAGACCAAGCTCGAAAAATACGCGGCGCATGTCGTCCGCTACGTGTACGGCGACGAGGCCGAAACCGTGGCGGGGTTGTTGAAGTCCCAGCCGGCCAAAGCTGCGGCGGAGGCGATCGGATCGGCTGAAAACCTGGTCATCTTGTACGGCAGCGAAGGCATGGGCCTGGAGGGCTCGTCCGCCCTGGCTGAAGCCTGTGCAAAGCTGCTGGTAGAAAGCAAGCACTTCGGCCGGCCCAATAACGGCCTGATCGGGGTGTGGCCGAAGGCCAATGACCAGGGCGCCTGGGAAATCGGCTTCCGTCCGGAGGGGGACCTCGCCCAGGCTTTGAAAGGCAAGGCCGTTTACATCGTGGCGGCCGACCCGGCCGGCGATGACCCAGCCCTCGCCGCGGCCATACGGGAAGCCAAGTTCGTGGCAGTCCAGGAACTCTTCCTGACTGCGACGGCGCAGCTGGCCGATGTTGTCCTGCCGGCGCAGGCATACACCGAACGCGACGGTACCTTCACCTCCGGAGAACGCCGTGTGCAGCGCTTCTACCCGGCCGTCCCGGTCCGTGGGGAGTCACGCCCCGACTTTGCCATCACCGCCCAGATTGCCAAACAGGCCGGGCTGAAACTGGAGGACCGTTCGGCCCTGCTCGTGATGGACCAGCTCGCCGCGCATGCTCCGGCTTTTGCGGAATTCTCCTATCGGAAACTGGCCGAGGTGAGCGAACAGTGGCCGATCGTCGGGCGTTCTGACCTGTTCTACGGCGGCACAACCTATGAAAACACCCAGGGATTGGGCGTTCAGCTTGCCCCCTCTGCCCGAGACGGCGATACGGTCCATCTCCCTCAGAGCAGCCGGAGGACAGCCCTGCATCCCCAGGAGGAGGCCTGTCTGGCTGTCCCGGTGACGCGCCTCTATGATCAGGGCATCACGGTTGCCTCGTCCGGGCTCCTCAAGGCCCGCATGGGTGAGGCGACGGTGTTCATGCACCCCTCCCTGGCGAAGAATCTCGGCCTGGACGGGCTGGCCGAGGTCGGGCTGAACCAGTCGACGCTGCAGCTGAAGGTCAGGCTGGATGAGACCGTCCCAGCCTCCGTGGCTCTCCTGCCGCGCAGCATGGGCATCCCCATCGCGGAGCCGACGGTGATTTCGCTCAAGACGTCAAAACAGGAAGGTCGGCGATGAACTCCTTTCTGATCCTGGAATGGTTTATTAAAGGGTTCGTCTGGGTTCTGGTGCTTCTGGGAGGCTTCGCTTACCTGACACTCTACGAGCGCAAAGCCCTGGCCCGGATTCAATCCCGGATCGGTCCTAACCGCGCCGGGCCGTGGGGCATCCTGCAGCCGATCGCCGACGCGCTGAAGCTGATCTTCAAGGAGGAGCTCACCCCGGCCAAGGCGGACAAATTGCTTTTCCTGCTGGCCCCGGTGATCACGGTCGTACCGGCCGTGGTCATCACGGCGGTGGTGCCGTGGGGGCCGGACCTGACGATTCTGGGCCACACACTGACCCTCTACATCGCGGACATCAATGTGGGCGTGCTGTACATCATGTCAGTGGCCTCCATTGCCGTCTACGGCATCGTGCTCTCCGGGTGGGCCTCCAATAACAAATATGCGACCCTGGGCGGGATGCGTTCTTCGGCCCAGATGGTCAGCTACGAAATTTCACTGGGCCTGTCCTTCGTCTCGGCCATCCTTCTGGCCGGGTCGATGCGCATGATCGACATTGTCGAGGCGCAGAAGACCATCTGGTTCGGGGTTCTTCAACCGGTCGGCCTGGGCATCTTCCTGATCGCTACCCTGGCGGAGGTGAACCGTGCGCCCTTCGACATGCCGGAGGCGGAACAGGAGCTGACCGCCGGGTATCATACCGAATACTCCGGCATGAAGTTCGCCTTGCTCTTCATGGCCGAATACACCAAGATGATCTCGATCAGCGCCATCGCGGCCACGCTGTTCCTGGGCGGCTACCAGGGACCCTTCGTGGACCGCTATCCTTTGCTGGGGCTGGTCTACATTTTCGTGAAAATCGTCATCCTGTTGTTCGGGATGATCTGGGTGCGGGCCACCTTCCCGCGCATCCGCTATGACCGCCTCATGGAGTTCGGGTGGAAGGTGCTCCTGCCGCTCTCCCTGGCGGTGATCGTTATCACGGCGACCGGGATCATCCTGGCGCAGCAGGTCGCCCCTGCGCTGATCTGGATCATTCCGGCAGCCTCCTTACTGGTAGCAGGCCTTGCGGTCGTCATGATCGACCGCTCGCTGAGGAGGAAAGACTATGAGCGTCGTTGAGCCATTTGTCGAACTGGCGCGTGGTCTGTGGACGACGCTCCACATGATGGTCGAAAAGCCGGTCACGATCCAGTATCCGGAAGTGAAGAAACCGGTCAAACCGCGTTTTCGCGGGCGTCATGCTTTGAAACGTTATGACAATGGCCTGGAGAAATGCATCGGCTGCTCGCTGTGTGCCGCGGCCTGCCCGGCTGATGCGATCTTTGTCGAGTCATCCGAAAATACCGATGAGAAGCGTTATTCACCCGGCGAACGCTATGCCAGCACCTATGAGATCAACATGCTGCGCTGCATCTTCTGTGGTTTCTGCGAGGATGCCTGTCCGACCGAGGCCATCGTGCTCGAAGACAACTACGAGCTTACCTTTACCGAGCGGAGGCAGGCCATTTATCCCAAGGAAATGCTGATCGATCCGGTTCCGGAGGGCAGCCAGCCGACCCCGCAGAAGACCGAGCCCGGGATGTTCACCCGCTCGGTTCCTGTGATGAAGGACCCGCAGGATTAAAGACCCTATGAATCTGTCACTGCTCCTCTTTTTCGTCCTGGCGGTTGTGGCCGTGCTCTCGGCCATCGGCCTGCTTGTGAGCCGCAGTGCGATCTATGCGGCGCTTTTTCTGGTGCTGAACTTCGCCGCCGTGGCGGTTTACTACTTGGTGCTGGGAGCCCCGTTCATCGCCATGGCGCAGGTCACGGTCTATGCCGGAGCCATTATGGTTTTGTTCCTGTTCGTCATCATGCTGCTGGGGGCGGAAAAACTGCCGCCCGGCCGGGCGCTGCCCTGGCAGCGGCCCCTGGCGATCAGCCTGGCCATTGTCCTGCTGGTGGAGGGGGTTTTCCTGCTCGTCCAGCGCCTGAAGATTACGGATATTCTCCCCGCTCCGAGCGTGGAGGTCAACTCGGTCGCCTCCCTGGTTGACCTGGGCAAGGCACTGTTCCAGATGTACCTCCTGCCTTTTGAAATCACTTCGGTCCTGCTGCTGGTTGCCATGGTGGGTGTCATCGTCCTGGCGAAAAGGGAGAAAGGAGAACTGGGGTCATGACCAACGTCGTACCGCTCTCCTATTATCTGGGGATTTCCGGGTTTCTTTTTGCCCTGGGAATTTTAGGCGTACTCATCCGGCGTAATCCATTGATCATTTTCATGTCCATCGAGTTGATGTTGAACGGGGCCAACCTGGCTTTTCTGGCCTTCTCCAGCGCTTTCCATGTGCTGACCGGCCAGATTTTCGTCTTCTTCGTGATGACGGTGGCCGCGGCGGAGGTGGCAGTCGGCCTGGCGTTGATCGTGGTCATCTTCCGCACCAAGCACAATATCGATGTGGACGTGCTGAACAGCTTGAAAGGATGACCATGGACATCTCCACCACGTTCCTCAGCCTTGTACCCCTGGTCGTCCTCCTGCCCGTTGCCGGGCTCATAATCAACCTGATCTTTGGGGGACACCTTGGTGAGAAAGCCGTCGGGGCGATCGCCAGTTTGGCCTCCGGGCTGGCCTTTGTCGTTTCGGTTCTGCTCGCTTACACCTTGTGGACCGGGAGCGGCCAGACAGCCATCGTGCCCTTTGCGGACTGGATCCACATCGGGGACTTGAACGTCCCCTGGGCCTTCCGTGTGGACACGCTCTCGGTGACGATGATGCTGGTCGTCTCTGGGGTGGGCACCCTCATCCACATTTACGCCATCGGTTACATGCACGAGGATGTGCGCTACAAGAACGACCCGGGCCGCTTTCGGCGCTTCTTTGTCTATTTGAACCTGTTCATCGCCTTGATGATGGTCCTGGTGAGCGGTGACAGTTACCTGATGCTCTTTGTCGGCTGGGAGGGGGTGGGCCTGTGCTCGTACCTGCTAATCGGTTTCTGGTTTGAGAAGGATACCCTCGGCCGTGACAGTGTCGCCAATGCCCTGGCTGCCAAGAAGGCCATGATTGCCAACCGCATCGGCGATTTCGGCTTCCTGCTGGCCGCCTTCACCATGTTCTGGGCTTTCAAAAGCCTGTCCTTCGACACGGTCTTCAGCCATACCGCCCAGGTCGCGCCGGGTGCGATCCTGGCCATCACCCTCTTTCTGCTGATCGGGGTGACTGGCAAATCCGCCCAGCTGCCGCTCTACGTCTGGCTGCCGGACGCCATGGCTGGACCGACCCCGGTCTCGGCGTTGATCCATGCTGCCACGATGGTAACCGCCGGTGTCTACCTGGTGGCTCGTTCCGCCCCGCTCTACAGTGCCGTGCCTGCGGCTCAGACGACCGTGGCCCTGGTCGGTGGGATTACCGCGCTCTTCGCCGCCACCATTGCGGTCGGGCAGTACGACATCAAGAAAGTCCTGGCTTATTCGACCATCAGCCAGCTCGGGTTCATGGTGGCCGCGGTAGGCATGGGGGCCTACGTGGCCGGGATGTTCCATCTGGTAACGCATGCCTTCTTCAAGGCACTGCTCTTTCTCTCCGCCGGTTCGGTCATCCTGGGCATGGAGCGCGGCCATCACCACCTGCCCCACGGCGAGCATGGCGGGGAAGGCGAAGCCGCTTTTGACCCCAACGACATGCGCAATATGGGCGGTCTGCGCAAGCAGATGCCGACCACCTTCTGGGTGTACCTGGCTGGCACCCTGGCGCTGGCGGGGATCGTCCCGTGGGCGGGATTCTGGTCCAAGGACGAGATATTGGCGGAAGCCCTGCAGAGGTTCCCCGCCGTTTTCTGGCTCTTGACCGTGGCTGCCTTTTTTACGGCCTTCTATATGGGGCGGCAGATCTGGATGGTCTTCTTCGGAGAGCCACGCCACGCCGCCGCCGGGCATGCCGAGGAGAGCCCGAGGGTCATCCTCATCCCTTTGATCATTTTGGCCGTGTTGGCCACCCTGGGCGGCGCCTTCAACCTGCCGATCTCAGGTGTGCATTTCCTGACGGACTGGCTTGGGCATACCATCGCCGGCGTTGAAGCGGGAAGTTTCAATTTCCTGGTCGCGGGCCTTTCCACCCTGCTGGCGCTCTTGGCTATCGCCCTCTCCTGGGTGCTTTATGGGAGGAGACCGCTCGAGGCAGGGCAGAAAGATCCGCTGCAGTGCTTGCTCGGACCGGTTTTCACCGTCTTCGAACGCAAGTACTGGGTGGACGAGGGCTACGCGGCCGTCATCGTTGATCGTTATGTCGACCTGGCCCGCTTTCTGGCGGAGGTGATTGACGCGCGCTTCTGGCATGACTGGTTCCATGACACGGTCATCGTTGGGACTTACCAATGGCTGGCGCGCACGGTGCTCAGCCGAGGGATTGACGTGCACGGGATCGATGCGTTCTTCAATGGGCTGGGCGAATTGACCAAGCGGACCTCCGTCGCCCTGCGCCGGTTCCAGAACGGCTTCGTCCGCAGCTATGCGCTGGCGGTGCTGGCTGGGGTTGTCATTATCATTGGTTATCTGATCCTGAAGTAAAGAGGATGGACTATGGACTTCTTGCTGAATCCACTCATTATCGTGACCTTCTTTCCGCTGCTGGGCGTCCTGGCCCTGCTCTTCATCCCCGCGGCGCGCAAGGAGGCCCTGCGATGGACGGCGTTCATTACCTCGGTCCTGACCTTCGGATTGTCCATCTGGATGCTGACCTTGTTCCATGCCTCCAATCCGGATTTGCAGCTGGGCTTCAGCCTGCCCTGGATTCAGGTGGCGGGTTGGAACATTTCATTCGCCATGGGCGTGGACGGCCTGAGCATCCTGCTCGTCCTGCTGACGACTTTCCTGACCCCCATCTCCATCCTCTCCACCTGGAGCGCGGTCGAGGAGCGCGTCAAGGATTTCATGCTCTTCTTCCTTCTGCTTGAAGTAGGGATGACCGGCGTCTTCCTGGCCCAGGATCTGTTCCTGTTTTACATTTTCTGGGAATTCACCCTGATCCCCATGTATTTCCTGATTGGCATCTGGGGCGGCCCGCGCCGCATCTATGCGGCCCTAAAGTTCATCCTGTATACCATGGCTGGCTCTGTCCTGATGCTCCTGGCCATCCTGTTTCTGGGCATCGAAGCCGGGACGTTCTCCGTGCCGGATCTTGTGACCAAACTGCCCGGGCTCTATGCTAGCGGCGTGATTAGCGCGCGAGCGGAGATGCTGCTCTTCCTGGCCTTTGCAGCCGCCTTTGCCATCAAGGTCCCGATGTGGCCGCTCCACTCCTGGCTCCCGGATGCCCACGTGGAAGCCCCGACGGCCGGTTCCGTCATTCTCGCGGGCGTCCTGCTGAAGATGGGCACCTACGGCTTCCTGCGCTTCAACCTGCAGTTCTTCCCGCGGGCGACGCTCCAGGCTGCCCCTTGGATAGCGCTCCTGGCGGTCATCGGGATCCTTTACGGTGCGGCAGTATCCTACGCACAGAAGGACGTCAAGAAGCTGGTCGCCTTCTCCTCGGTCAGCCACCTGGGCTTTGTCATGCTCGGACTGTTCGCCTTGAACCAGGAGGGCATCCAGGGCAGCATCCTGCAGATGGTCAACCATGGCCTCAGCACGGGGGCGCTCTTCCTCCTGGTCGGGTTCATTTACGAACGCCGCCATACCCGGGATTTTGACGCCTTCGGCGGGTTATGGAAGGTGATGCCGGTCTACGGCGCGCTGATGTTGATTGTCTCGCTGTCCTCCATGGGCCTGCCCGGTTTGAACGGTTTCGTTGGAGAATTTACGATCTTGCTGGGGGCCTGGGGCGCAGGCATGAAAGGGGGATCGCTCGGTTCGGTCCTTTTTGCTGCTTTCGCTGCGGTGGGTGTGATCCTGGCCGCCATTTACATCCTGGCCATGTTCCAGAAGATGTTCCTCGGGCCGCTGGACAAGGAAGAGAACAAGAAGCTCAAGGACCTGAACTGGCGCGAGATTGCCACGATTGTCCCGATCCTGATCTTTATTTTCTGGATTGGCCTGTATCCCAAACCGTTCTTTGCCCTGATGGCCCCTGCAGTCGCCAAACTGGTGGCTGCCTACCCGGCTGCCATCGCGGCGATCCATTAAGATTGGGTCTCCCCCTAGCCGGGGGGAGGTGGGAAACGCCTATGACGCAATCTGACATCCTTACGATCCTCCCGAACATCCTGCTCGTGGTGTGGGCCTGCTGCCTGCTGTTGGTGGACCTCTTCATCCCGAAAGGCCGCAAAGGCTGGACCGCCCTGCTGGCCGCGGTCGGTTTGGCCGGTGTCATGGGGATCACCCTGGCACAGGCCGGGAGGACGATGTCCGCTTTCAACGGGATGGTCGTCCAGGATGGTTTCTCATCCTTCCTGAACGTCCTGTTCCTGGCAAGCGGCCTGCTCGGGATCAGCCTGGCTTACGGCTACCTGAAGCGCATGGGCCTCGAGCGCGGTGAATATTACATCCTCATGCTCTTCAGCATCACCGGCATGCTGCTCATGGCCCAGGCCGCCGACCTGATCGTGGTCTTCCTGGCGCTGGAGCTGCTCTCGATCCCGCTTTATGTGCTGGCGGCCTTCGCCCGACCGCGACCCGAATCGGAGGAGGCGGGGCTGAAGTACTTCCTGCTGGGTGCTTTCGCTACCGGCTTTGTGGTCTACGGCATCACCCTGGTCTTCGGAGCCAGCGGCTCCACGAACCTGACCTCGATTGCGGCGGCGATGGCCTCCGGTTCGGCCAACAAGGATTTGCTGCTGATCGGCGCAGCCCTGCTTCTGGTCGGTTTTGGCTTCAAGGTGGCAGCGGTGCCGTTCCACATGTGGACGCCGGACGTCTATCAGGGCGCGCCCTCCCCGGTGACCGGCTTCATGGCAGTCGGGGCAAAAGCCGCCGGTTTTGCGGCATTGCTCAGGATCTTCGTGACCGCCTTTCCATCTCTGCACGTGGATCTGGTCCCGGTGCTGTGGGGCCTAGCTGCGCTGACCATGATCGCAGGCAACCTGATTGCCATTGCTCAGACCAACATCAAGCGCCTGCTGGCCTATTCCGCCATCGCCCAGGCCGGCTATATCCTGATGGCGTTCGTCTCCTTTGGCAACCCCCAGGTCATGGCCAGTGTGGTGGCTTCGGCGCTCTTCTACCTGGTGACCTACGCCATCACCTCCTTCGGGGCCTGGGCGGTGGTCATTGCCCTGGAAGAGCCCGATGGCCAGGGGCTGGAGATCGCCGACTACGCCGGCCTGGCAAAACGCAAACCGGCTCTGGCCGCTGCGATGACGGTCTTCATGCTCTCCCTGACCGGTCTGCCGCCCACGCTCGGGCTGGTTGGCAAGTTCTATCTGTTCCGCACGGCGATCCAGGGTGGCTTTGTCGGCCTGGCCGTTATCGGCGTGGTGACCTCGCTCATCTCCGCTTTCTACTACTTGCGCGTGGTGGTCGTGATGTACATGCGCGAGGGCGAGCCGCGGGGGGAGGGGGAGTCCTGGCTGGACCTGACCACCGCAGCCACGGCCATCGCGACCGTGGTGCTGAGCTTCCTCCCCGCCACGCTCTTCGCTCTGGCGAGTGGGGCAGTCTTGAAATTACTCTGAGCCCTATCCTTCCCGGTTAGAGTGATCGCCCCGGGCAGATCCTTCTGCTCAGGGCGGTTTCGTCTTTGATAGCACCCCGGATATAGACCCGGCCCCCAGAGTTTGATAAAATGTTCTGGGAATGATCAGGATCCATATCGGGCTGGACATGGGCAGACCGGGAGGCCTCCCGGGCCCTTTGGGATTCTTTGAATCAGCCGTAAAGATGGCGATAGAAAGGTCTCGGCATGTTCGATCGAATTGAGGGCATTTCGGATGCTGCCTGGTCTGGTGAGAATGACCTGATCGCCCATTCCTCCGCCCCGCAGCATCGGCGCAGGACACCCTTCACCTGGAAGTCAGTATGAAATCGACGATTTCTGTCATTGTACCGGCGATGAACGAAGAGGATGCGGTTGCCGCGACCGTCCAAAATATCCAGCAAGCCTTAACCGGGCTGGAATATGAGATCATCGTTGTCGACGATGGCTCTGAGGATGCGACCGCGGCACGCGCCCGGGAGGCCGGAGCGCGGGTGATCCGTCATCCACATAACCTGGGGTACGGCGCGGCGCTCAAGACAGGCATCCGGCAGGCTCAATTCGACACGATCGTCATCACGGACGCCGATGGGACCTACCCGAACGAGCAAATTCCCCTCCTGCTCGCGGAGTATGAGAAAGGCTTTGATATGGTGGTGGGGGCGCGCCGCGGTCAGAATTACTTGGAGTCCGTGGTGAAAGCACCCCTGCGGCTCCTGCTCAAGTTCCTGGTTGAATACACCACCGGGCGCAAGGCCCCGGATGTGAACTCCGGGCTGAGGGTCTTTTCCAGAGAAAAGGTGCTCCCGTACTTCAACCACCTTTCCAATGCTTTCAGTTTCACCACCTCCATGACGCTGGCTTATTCCATGAACAGCCTGTTTGTTTCTTATGTTCCGATCCCCTACCATGCACGTGTGGGAAAGACCAAGGTGCACCTGCTGCGGGATACCCTTAGGACTCTCCAGTATGTCGTCGAAGGGATCACCTATTACAACCCTTTAAAGATTTTTCTCTTGATGAGTGTTCTCGTTTTCGCCGCAGCAGTGGTCAGCCTGGTGCTGGCGCTCTTATTGAGACTGACTTTCTTCCTCTATATTGGCATGGGCGGTATCCTGATGTCTATCCAGGTTTTTTGCCTGGGATTGTTGGCCGTGCTGCTGCGCCAGATCGTCATCAAGGAGTAGGCCGCGGATGTGTGGGATCTGTGGCAAACTGTCCTGGACTGAGCCTCCCGACCGCGGAGTCGTCGAGCGCATGAGCACCAAGATCGCCCACCGCGGTCCGGACGGGGAGGGAATCGTGGACCTTGGCCCGCTTGTTCTCGGGCACCGCCGCCTGGCGATCATCGACCTCAGCGCGGCCGCAAAGCAGCCCATGTCCGATGGCTCCGGGCAGTACTGGATCGTTTTCAACGGTGAGATCTATAACTTCCTTTCCCTGCGCCAGGAGTTGATCGATCTCGGCGCACAGTTCCGCACGCGCAGCGACACCGAGGTTATCCTGGAAGCCTACAAACATTGGGGCCCTGCCTGTGTGCGGCGCTTTAATGGCATGTTTGCTTTTGCCCTGTGGGATGCTCAGGCCCGACGGTTATTCCTGGGCCGCGACCGGTTGGGCAAGAAACCGCTCTTCTATTACCTGTTCCCAGACGGGGGCATCAGCTTCGCCTCGGGGCTGAAAGCCTTATGCGAGGATCGTCGCATTCCCCGCATACTCAATCCGACTGGATTGAACCACTACCTTTCACTGAACTATACGCTGACCGCCGAGACGATGATCAAAGGCGTTAAGAAGCTGCCAGCGGCCAATTTCCTGGTGGTGGAGGCGGCAAAGCCACCTCACCAGGAACGTTATTGGGATCTGGCGGAGTCCTTCCGAAACAAGCGACAGTTCACCTCGGAGGCGGAGGCCGCTGAGGAATTGCGCTCCTTGATCGATGATTCGGTCCGTTTGCGCCTGATCAGCGATGTGCCCCTGGGTGTCTTTTTAAGTGGAGGGATCGATTCGTCCACCATCGTGGCCTCCATGTGCCAGCAGCATCCGCCTCAGGACGTGCATTCCTTCTCCCTTGGTTTCAAGGAAAAGAGTTATAGCGAGCTGGACGAAGCCAGACGGGTAGCCGACGCCCTTGGCGTGACCCACCGCGACCAGATCGTCCTGCCCAACGCGGTTGAACTCCTGCCGCGCATTGCCTCCCTGGCGGATGAGCCCTTCGCGGACACCTCCATCATCCCGATGTACCTGCTGGCAGAGTTCGCGCGTCAACAGGTGACGGTGTGTCTCTCCGGTGACGGCGGTGATGAGGTGCTGGCCGGATATGAGACATATACCGCGGATCGGATCCACCATCTGATGAGCTGGATGCCGGCCTGGTTCACGCAGAGCGTCAGCCGCGCCTTCGACCGATTTTGGCCTGTGACCTACGACAAGGTCAGTTTTGATTACAAGGTTCGCCAGTTCCTGGAGGGGGCCGCCTATTCCCCGATGCGCGCCCACTATCACTGGCGCACGATTTTTTCAGAAGAGGAGAAGCGCGCCCTGCTGCCCGGCCCGTTCCAGCGCATCATGGAAGCCGACCCCTATTCCCATTTCATGGCATTCGACCGCGAAGTGATGGACTGCCAATATCTCGATCGTGCCATGTACGTGGACATCAAAACCTGGCTGGTAGACGATATCCTGGTGAAGGTAGACCGTTCGACCATGGCACACGCTCTGGAGTCGCGCGCTCCATTCCTGGATTATCGGCTGGTCGAATTCGCTGCCTCCCTGCCGGTGGGCCTGAAGATGAAGGCCTTTAACAAGAAGTACATCCTTAAAAAAAGCCAGCGCGAGCGGCTGCCGAAGTGGGTGATCCGAAGATCCAAACAGGGATTTAATGCGCCGATTGCAATCTGGCTGGCCGGTGAGATGCGCGACCAGTATTCCAGACTGATCTCGAGTCAGGACGGACCGATCCTCTTTAATCATGATTACGTGGAGAAACTGTGGTCCGAACATGAGAACAAGGTCCAGGACCACAGCTTAAAACTCCTGGCCATGATCAATTTTCAGCTTTGGTGCAAAGACTTCGAGATTGACAACATCGCTGAACCCTGATTCCCGGCGGATCCGTTCATCGATCGAAGCCGGCCTTCTGCTTCTTGGGGGATCTCAAATTCGCTCGACAGTTCTCGTGCGGCACGCAGGGTGACATGGCTCGGTACCGGGTTTCGGCCTGGGCGGGAATCAGGCCAGTTGCCGCCCATCGATCCGCGTCCTTTGCTCTTGGAATGGTACACTGCTGGCCCTGAATTCGAAAATGCACTCAATTATAATGAGGCGATCTTTTTTGAGGAGAATTCCATTGATCCAAGCGCTCATCTTCGACTTTGACGGTTTGATCCTGGACACGGAGATTCCGGGGCTCACTGCGTGGCAGGAGATTTATGCCGAGGACGGTGCCGATCTATCCATGGACCTCTGGGGCCAGGTCGTCGGCGGGACCGGCTTTACCGACTTTGAACCGGCCGCCCATCTCGAGGAGCTCACTCGCCGCCCGCTCGACCACCAGGCTTTGCAGGCGCGCTGGCTCAGGCGCTGCGAGGAATTGACCGCCCCCCAGCCCTTTTTACCGGGTGTATTGGACTACCTGACGGAAGCCCCCCGGCTCGGTCTGCACCTGGCGATCGCCTCCAGCTCACCCCACGCCTGGGTGGATGCGCACCTGGCACGCCTGGGTCTCTCTGCTGCATTCGAGGTCATCGTTTGTGCGGAGGACGTCGCCCAGGTCAAACCGAACCCGGATCTTTGTCTGGCTGCACTGGCCTTCCTGGCCATTCGGCCAGAGGAAGCCGTCGTACTGGAGGACTCGCCCAATGGTGTGAAAGCTGCCAAGGCCGCCGGGCTGCGAGCCGTTGCGGTACCGAACGCAGTGACCAGCCAGTTGCAGATTGAAGGTGCGGATGTCGTCCTTGATTCCTTGGCTGCGCTGCCTCTGACGAGCTTGTTGAACCGGTTGGGCGACCCGCTCGGGATCCGCCCGGAAACCCCCAGGGACGTTGCGGGCATCCGGTCGCTTCACGGGAAGGCTTTCGGGCACGGCCGCGAAGCAGATTTGGTCGACTTGATTCGCGCCCACCACAGGGCAGCCCTCTCGCTCGTCGCGGTGAATGGTGGAGAAGTGCTTGGACACCTGCTGTTCTCAAAGGTGGTCCTCCAACCGCAGCCCTGGGCATTGCGCGGCCTTGGCCTGGGTCCGGTCGCAGTCCTGCCGGAGTTCCAGAGGAGGGGGATCGGCAGCCGCTTGATCCGTGCCGGCCTGGAATTGTGCCGCGAGCAGGGTTATGATTTTGTGGTTCTGCTGGGCGACCCGGCCTATTACCGGCGCTTCCGGTTCCAACGCGCCTGTGATCATTCCCTGGAAAATGAATATGGAGCCGACCACGAGTTCATGGTTCTGGAGCTCCAGCCGGGTGCACTGGCGAAGGCCAGCGGCCAGGTGGAATATCCTCCCGAATTCAAGGCAACCGGATGTTGAAAGGGGAGCTGCCGGGATTCATGTTACCCGGTCTTTTGGGGGTAAAGCCCATGTCGGCGAGTCTGGTTCCGATAGAAAAAAGTGATTCTCTGTAAAAGTATAAATTCCCAGACATTGAAAAATTCCTTGAAATCTTGGGATAACTCCAGAGCTCTTGAAAGCCTTGAGTTTATTTTGTCATCTTCCCTCACGCCCTGTTGATGATTCTCCTCCCACGAAGGCGCAATTATGATATTATAGACCGAATATATTTAGAATACGGACCTCATTAAATCACGCCTAAAGAAGTTTCATTGTCGTTAAGTGGCATCCTTCTGAAAGGAGACAACGATGAAATCCCTGTTCGGTTATCAAAAATTTTTGATTGTCTTGGTGATTTTTGCGCTTGCACAATTTGCCTGCAGTATCAGCGCACAAGCCCCGAGTTCCTCGCCTCAACCAATTCCATCCAGCGGACCGCAGGCGACACAACCGCCTACGGCTGCGTCAGCAGACCACGGTACGCCGGACGAAGCCAAGGCAATGCTCCAAAAAGCAGTAGAACATTACAACTCGGTTGGGCGCACACAGGCACTTGCAGATTTTAACAACCGGGTAGCGCCATTCTTCGATCGCGATCTTTACGTCGCGTGTATTGACTCCAACCTTCTCCAGAGCGCGAATGGCGGTTTCCCAAATTTGGTCGGCTCAGCAATCGAGCCGCTCAGCAGAGCAACCTGGGACGCCGCACCGATTAATAATATCGGTTCGATCGATTATCAGTGGATTGACCCTGCCACTGGAGTGACCGAGCCAAAAACCTTCTATTACGAAAAGGTTGGCAGCGATGTTTGTGGTGTCGGCGCGTACCACCCATAGTGTCGGAAGTCTTGCTGAGAAAGCTTGACCATCAAATGGAACTGCCAGAACGGAAGCCTGGTGGCGCTGGACGCTGGATCGTCCAGCCCCAGCGTGACATACTTGTGCTCGACATTTAAGTTTACCAGAGAGGCATCCCTGACTACTCCTCACGCGCCTTTAGGCGTGGGAGTATGATGAATTGCGTCTGCTTCAACTTGAAGGATTATCAACCAAAAACGACCAGGTTGGAGAAATAATCCCGCAGGTCAGACCTGCGGGATTATTAATTGCTGATTTCCTTTCCCCCGTACAGCTTCCGGTGCAGGATCGAGAGGGCCCGCACCTGTTCGGCCGCGTGGTAGGAGGAACGCACCAGAGGGGCGCTTTCTACCCAGCGGAAGCCGATCTGACGGCCATATTCTTTAAGTTCATTGAACTCGTCCGGCGTGTAATAGCGAGCGATCGGCAGGTGTTTCTTGGAGGGCTGAAGGTACTGGCCGATGGTCAGGATGTCGACCCCCCAGGAACGTTGAGCGCGCATGACCGCCTTGACTTCCTCGATTTCCTCACCCAGCCCGACCATGATCCCGGACTTGGTCAGCACCTCCGGGTCAAGCTTCTTGGCGTTCGCGAGGGTAGCCGCGGCCCACTCGAAGTTGTCCTGCGGCTGGACAGCCTTGAACAGACGTGGCACCGTCTCAACATTGTGGTTGAGAATTTCTGGCCTGGCCTGCATGACGATCTTCAAAGCTTCCAGGCTGCCCTTGAAATCCGGGATGAGCACCTCGACCGAGCAGCCCGGAAGCAGTTGGCGGATGCGGCGGATCACCATGGCGAAAACCGGCGCGCCGCCATCCCGGCGGTCGTCGCGGTTCACGCTGGTAATCACCGCGTGCTTCAGGTTCATGGCTTTGACCGCCTGCGCCACACGCTCCGGCTCCAGCCAGTCGAGTGCCTGCGGGCGGCCGTGCTTGATGTCACAGAAGCCGCAGCTGCGCGTGCAGACGTCGCCCAGCATCAGGAAGGTGGCGGTGCCAGAGCCCCAGCATTCGCCCATGTTCGGGCACATGGCCTCTTCGCAGACGGTGTGCAGCGCCTTGGAGCGCATCAGGTTTTGTAGCTGCTGGTAGGTTTCACCGGCCGGGGCGCGCACGCGGATCCATTCCGGCCGGCGCAGCGGCGTTGTGGCGACGATTTCAGGATTGACCCGGTCTCGGGTCGGGGTGGCAGACATAGAATCGATTGGGTCCCGGGGAATTTATATCAAAATTATCTTATAAATTGTAGCCGCGTTGCCCTCACCCGTCAAGCGTGATCCACCTTCCTGACCTTTAATCGCAGCCCGTCCACCATCACCACCTCAACCCGGTCCCCCTTGTGGACCTTCCCGGAACCTTCGGCCAGTTCCGCGGACCAGAGCTCGGATTCGGTCTGGACCTGTCCGGTCGGGTTAAAGTCCATGGTGGCAATGCCGAATTGACCACGCAGCCCCTCCTGCCCGGTGATGACCGGCCGATTCTGGGCCCTCAGGGCATAGCTCAGGATGACGGCGAAGATCAGACCGATGAACACACCCACAAAAACGACCAGGGGCAGCGAAACGCGCTGGAACTGAGGCGTGCCCGCCGAGTTGAACAGCACCAGCGCACCGACGATGAACGAGACGACGCCGGTCACGGTCAGCGCGCCGTGCGTCGGTGCTTTGATGTCCAGGATGAAAAGGACAAAAGCCGCCAGGATAAAGACCAGGCCGAACCAATTGACCGGCAGGTAGCCGAGCCCGTAGGCCGCCAATACCAGGGAGACCACACCGATGAAGCCCGGCACCCAGCCTCCGGGATGGGTCAGCTCGATCAGCAGAGCCTGCACGCCGATGGCCAGCAGGATGAAGACGACATTCGGGTCAATGAGAAGAGCCAGAAGTTGCTCGATCAGGGACATCCCAAGGACCTCGGTGACCGCGCCGGTGGTGTGCAGGGTACGTGGCCCGCTTGCCATCTGGACGGTGAAGCCATCCAATTGCCGGAGCAGGTCGCTGACATCGCTGGCGATAATGTCCACCAACCCGGCGTTGCGAGCTTCAGTGTAGGAGACGGCTTTGGCGTTGTCGATGGTTGACTGGGCCAGCGCGATGGCCTGGGACCCGCGGTGCTCGGCGAGTGAGCGGACGGTGGCATCCATGATGGCTTTGACCTTGGCCTGTTCGGTCGTAGAGAGGTCCTCACCTTGTGACCCGACCGGGCTGGCTGCACCGATTTCTGTTTCCGGGGCCATGGCATCTGCATGGCCTGCCAGGGTGATGATGGTCCCGGCCGAAGCGGCCCAGGCCCCGCGCGGGGCGACATAGACGACCACCGGAACGGTGCTGGCGCGTATATCCTCCACCATTTTATTCATCGAATCGATGTCGCCGCCGGGGGTGTTCAGTTGAAGGATCAACACCTCAGCCCCGTCCTGCTCGGCGGTCTGGATGCCGCGCGCCAGATACTGCTGTGTCGCCGCGGAGATCGATCCGTCGATCGTCATGAGCAGGACGAGGGGCCCGGCTGCGGCAACCTGGATAGGGTGAAACAGGAAAAGTACCAGGCTAAGGAGGGTAACCAATAAGCGGGTGGTTTTCATAGCTATTCGACTCCGTGTGGATGGTTATTATAAGTCAGAATGCGGGCTGTTCGTCCATCATCTGGCGGAGACGCGCCGGCCTCGGCCCCCGGAGAGAGATGGGGGACCGAGCGGGTACCCGGGCGCACGGGGTCTTCTTCTTTGGGGGTTGCGATAATAGGGAATTTGTTCTATACTCCATATTAAGGAGATGGTAATTGGCTGAGATCAATTCCCAGCGCATCGGCGAGTTCCTGCGGATCATTTTTGACCTGCTGTGGAATAAGGCTGAGGGCCTGCCTGCCGCAGATATTCTGGCGCAGATCCCCGAGGCCACCCCGCTGACGGAATACGAGCGCGGTTATTTTCCCAGCGCTCCCAATACCCCACGCTACGAGAAGATCGTCCGTCTGGCGACCATCCCGCTTGTCAAGGCCGGCTGGTTGGTGAAAAACAGAGGCCGCTGGTACATCACGGACGAAGGAAGGCAGGCCTGCAAAAAATTCAACGCGGCTGAAGAATTCTATGCAGAGGCGACGCGCTTATATCGAGAATATTATGAATGGCGGGGGACGCGCCCGATCAACTCCCTGACGGTCGAGGAGGCTGAAGAGAAGGCCTGGGAGCAGATCCGGATTTATCTGCAGGAGATGAAGCCGTTCGAATTCCTGACCTGTGTCGGTGATCTCCTGCGGGCGATGGGTTACCGCGTGGCCTGGATCGCCCCTCCCAGCAAAGAGCGCGGCTATATCGACATGATTTTCTATACAGACGTTCTGGGGATCAGTGTGCCTCGCATCATCGTCCAGGTGAAACACCGGGGTCAGGCGACCACGGGCGAAGGCGTCAGCGCTTTTTTGTCCGTGCTGGCAGCTGACGATTTCGGCCTCCTGGTGTCTTCAGGCGGTTTTACGAATGATGCCAAAGAAATGGTGCGCGCTCAGCCGCGCCGCAAGGTCACGCTGATGGACCTGGAGACCTTCCTGGACCTGTGGATCGAGCATTACGAGCAGCTCTCCCAGGAAGCGCGCCAGAGGTTCCCCCTTAAACCCGTTCATTTCCTGGCCCCCTTCGCATAAATCCCCCAGCCGGTTGGGGGATCTCTATTTATCATGGCAACCATCCCGTCGTGCTGAGAGAGCGTGCCCGCGGGGGATAGGGCGAGATGCGTTTCGGGTATAATAGCTCGGAAGATTTCGAGTGCGGGCGTAGTTCAGTGGTAGAACGCTTGCCTTCCAAGCAAGATATCGTGGGTTCGAGTCCCATCGCCCGCTCCAAATATATTCTAGCCACTTATTCTCTTCATGATAGGTGGCTTTTATGTCTCACGAAATAAAAACAAGGTAATCAAAATCCATGTTGGACGGGATGGGTTTAAATTTGATAAATTTGACAGGCGGGGGATGTTTTAGTCTCGCTTTCTTGGTCCGGGTTTAAGGAAAAATATAGCGGCGATATGAAAATATACGAAAATGAGCATCTTTGCGCAATAGAAATTCTCAAAAAACCATCCCAGCGAAAGCATCTTAAGAGGTGGATATTTTCTTTACGAAAAAACTACTTATTGGAGAAAAAAGAACCTTGGATATCTTTTGATGCGATTGATTATCTTTCATCCATAGATTTAACGGCCAAGAAAGTATTTGAATATGGGAGTGGAGGATCAACCCTGTATTGGTTGGCAAGAGGGGGGCCTGCGTTTCAATCGAGAATGATCCAAAATGGTACTCTGTTCTAAGACCCAAATTATTGAATCATGGTGATCGAATTGATTATCGATTCGTTCAACCCGAATATAACGGCTACCATGGTGATATTTCAAATCCCGATGATTATGTTTCTGGTTCTCCAGATTATCAAGGTTATACATTCAAAAAATATGTTGCCCAAATTGACGAATTTAAACCCGATTACTTTGACATTGTTTTGGTCGATGGTCGAGCGCGTCCATCTTGCATAAAACATGCCGTTGGGAAGGTGTAAATTGGGGGCATCTTAATTTTAGATGATATGAATCGTAGCTATTACACTGAGAAAACCAAACCCCTCCTGTCCAATTTTGATTGTTGTATATGCCATGGTGTTACACCGTGTTCGATATTTACACATACTACAGGATTTTATTGGCGAATCCGATAATGAAAACGATTTAAAATTCGATGACGCAAACCTATTTATCTTGTTTGCGACATTGATGCTATTCGGACTAATAAACAACGATTGGGATTACCGCCAAGCCGCAAAGTGATTTTAATTATTACTACCATTGCTGTATTATTATTTATGAGCCGTCCGTGGGAATCTATTCCTGGGATATTGCCAACTTCAATAACCCGTTTTGGTATATTATCAGCTTCCTAAGCGGTCGCATCCCTTGCACTACTCATCAGTTTTAGTATCAGGGTTTGGCAATCTTTCAAATAAATGTTACGAGATCGCGTTTTGCCAGTGATCATAAGTGTGGTTGAGAAGTTGTCAAAAACGTCTCCAGTGGACAGCTTTCGGATCGTAAAATCATCGCCCCATTCCGTATTGCGTAACGACCGACCCTTGACGGTCCTTCCAGTCTGCATAATAATCAATACGACCGTTTACCTGATGACTATAGGCGGTTGCGGGTGAAGGATAACTCGGCTAATTTCGTTCCCATCAATTGCAAATAGAACGCTTGCCTTCAAGCAAGATATCGTGGGTTCGAGTCCCATCGCCCGCCCTGGGTTAGTGGTTAGCATTCTCCAGGCTGGCTGCTAAGCTCTAATCGCTAACTGTATTTTGGGCCCGTGGCGCAGTGGTTAGCGCAGGCGACTCATAATCGCTTGGTCGCAGGTCCGAATCCTGCCGGGCCCACCTTTTCCCTTTTTTTATGTAAAATCGTGTACCGAACTGGAACCGAACCTGTGTTCGTCTAAATATGAACCCCTTAGCCAGGAAGGAAATAACTGCCTCTCGTATTCAAACTAGAAGAAGTTTAGTATTTATAATTACGCTTAGCAAAACCAAATCAAACTCTAATTATTTTGGGTTTATATTAATCTAACTCCGTACAAAATCCCAATTATTTGGGATTTTATACGGATTGCCTGTAAGCTGTTATACGATCCGCTCAAACGCGAGTTAGGCAGTTGCGCTCGGATGGCAAAAGGCAAGAAGCCTGAAAAACATATAAGCATCTATATAGTCGGCAGTGATTGAAAGGAAAATTGAAAATGGACGGAACAGAATTCAGTAATTTTAAGTGGATCAATGAAAGCAAGTTAATAAACGAAGGAAATAGACTGATTATTGAAGCACCAAGAGAAAGTGATTTCTTTTGTAATAATGGTGCCATTTCTCAGGAAGGAATTACGCCCGAAACCCTTTATAATGCGCCATTTTTCTACACGGAAGTAACCGGAGACTTTGTCATGAGCGTGCAAGTCTCTCATGATTTTCAAGATACGTATGATTCTGCAACAATTATGGTCATGAAAGATTTTCAAGTATGGGCTAAAGCATGTTTCGAAAAAACAGACTTTAAGATGCACGCTGTAGTTAGTGTCGTGACAAATCATACTTCAGACGACGCAAATGGATGCAACATCGACGGGAATACTGTGTGGTTAAAGGTTGCAAGAGTAGACAATTCATTTTCTTTCCATTATTCATTAGATGGGGACAAATTCTTTATGATGAGATTTTTCAATCTCCCAGTCGAGAAGACAATTAAAGTTGGACTTGTCGCGCAAGCTCCGACAGGCAAAGGTGGAAACCGCTTTTTTGAGAACTTTTCTCTAGAGCAAAAGACGGTGAAAAACATTCGATATGGAGAATAACACCGAAAGGCGGCCTAACACCGGCTAGCGGACTGCGGCTCTGCCGCTCCGAGCAGGCGCGTTTTGTCAGAAGTGGCGTGAGAATGATAAGAGTCCCGCCGCTGCCGCTGAGCCAAACCGTTATTGCAATGTGATACATGAAAAATGTACCTCTACAGGATTTGAACCTAGAACCGCTAGATCATAAACTTGACGTAATCCCTTACCTGGGTGTAGATGCCTTTTCTGTCGAATAAAGGATTAATAAAATGACTACGAATCAAATTGAAACAATAATAGAAAAAGTATTAACTAGTCGGCATATTACAGCAAATCAATTAGCCCTATGCAATGTTTTTTACAAGGCAGATGAAAATGGATTAAGCTTAATGAAGGCGGCTCAAAGAATTGGGAAGGGTACTCCTAGCCAAATAGGTGGAATAACCAGCCAGCTTGCGCAACGAATAGATAGCATCGGTTCTCTTCACGAGCGATTTGGTTTTACCGGTTATACCCTCTTTTTTGAAAGAATAGATGATAGATTAAAAATGAGAGAAGAAATTCGGAAAGTAATTGACAGATATCCGGAATTTAAAAAAGTGATGATTATGAATATTAAAGAAGTATTTTCTCTATACATGAGTGGTATTGATCTTTAACAATACCTTCGCCAATTATGTAGAAACGGAAGGCTCTAAAGCCGGGTGAATCATGCCCAAACGGGCGATCTGCTCAAAAATGTCGGCCAAAATAATCGCATCAGGTTTTTGCGGAAGCATTTTTATTGTCTCGACTGCATATCGGTAGCCATGATAGTGCGCCTTCAAATCCAGGATACTGAATTCCGGATTGGTGTGTTGAAAACGCCGCAAGAGCACCTGTGAGAGATTGACCAAGAAGAACGCCAGATTTGCAGCATTGGTCACGGCAGTCTTTTCGATGTTCATGAAATCCTCG
>Ga0187877_1000773_pt1 | contig 38066 bp, 32 predicted proteins | sample June2016WEW_17_1_3_FD_132430 | JGI IMG/M metagenome (GOLD analysis project Ga0187877, IMG submission 132430) | Peatland microbial communities from SPRUCE experiment site at the Marcell Experimental Forest, Minnesota, USA - June2016WEW_17_100 | ecosystem: Environmental > Terrestrial > Soil >...
ACGACCTCGGCGGCACGGAAGTGACCTTCGGCTTTGACACCGCCCTGATGATCGCCACCGAGGCGCTTGACCGCCTGCATACCACAGCCGAGGCCCACCATCGCGTCATGGTCCTGGAATTGATGGGCCGGGATGCCGGGTTTATCGCCTTGCATTCAGGCGTATCCGGAGGCGCCGATGTGATCCTGATCCCGGAGATTCCCTTCCGGTTCGAGTCCGTGCTCGCCAAGGTGCGTGAACGCGCCGAGGGCGGCTCCCACTTCAGCCTGCTGGCCGTGTCGGAGGGGGCGCGGCCTGTGGGCGGCCAGGAGCTCTTTGCGCGCAGCGGAGATGCGGTGTATGTGCCGCGCCTGGGGGGCATCGGCCAGGAGGTCGGCAGATATATCGAAGGGCAGGGTTTCGAGACGCGGGTCACGGTGCTCGGACACCTGCAGCGCGGCGGCTCCCCGACCGCCTTCGACCGCTGGCTGGCGACCCGTTATGGCGGGGCGGCCGTGCGCACCGCCTCGGCAGGGGCTTTCGGACGCATGGTCGCCCTGCGGGATGGCAAGGTGATCGACATCCCTCTGGAGGAAGCCCTGGCAGTCCCCAAGCGGGTTGACGTGCAGGGGGACGCCGTCCTGACGGCGCGAGCCATCGGGATTTCATTCGGAGATGATTGATCGAAGCTGGGGGAAGTAGACGCGTCCAGGCCTTTCACCGTTTCTGGATTCCCGTGCCTCCTGTGGGATTACACGCGGAAGGCCGCCCTTGCGGGCGGTCTCCCTGTTCGCGCTGTGGCACCTTTATCGCAGAGCGAGGAGGGATGCCACAGCGCTTCGTTTCGTACTTTGATCCATCTTGGGCACCACCTCCTCTTCTATAAGGATGGCGGGTTTGGGGCAGGGCTGCCTCCGTTGAGGCGTCTCCCTGCGATGGACGTAGTATCGCACAAATCAATTTGGATGTCAATAGGGCGGATCGACATAGGGCGGATCGACATAGGGCGGATTGCCGGGGGAGGCAGACCTCTCGTTCGAGCGATGATTCCTGACACATCCTCAACCATCTGACAGCCAGGGGAGGTTGTGCCGAGTCGTTTCCGGTTCCCCGCCCTGGGTTGCCGAGCACCGATGATCAGGGCGGGGAAGACTGGGTCGCTCGGGATGTGCCCGGCCAGGCGGTCAGCGGCAAATGAAGATGGGGCACTGCATTTCGCGCAGCATGACATTCACTGCGCTGCCTTTCACGACCTCCTCCACGACAGAAACGCTGTAGCCGCCCATCAGCAGGAGATTGATCGCATGCTCCTCCATGATCTTGTTCAACACCCTGATCGGCCCTTTCGCTGAAATGAACTCGGCCTGGATCTCATGCAGCTCCAGGTAGGCGCGTGGGTAATCCAGCACGGAGGCGTTCACCCGCGACCCGTCCGTGATTGCGACCACGCGCAGGGAGGCTTTCCATTGCTCGGCCAGGTACGTAGCGACGAAAAGTGCCTCCTTGGCCTTGGGGCTGCCGTCGAAAGCCAGCAGGGCCCGGTCCATGGGGCTGAAGGAGCAGCAGGCTGCCAGCAGCGGACGGGCGCAGCGCTTGATGATGGTGCGAAGACCCGATCCGAGACCGGGCAGGCCGGGTGCCGGGGGGTGGGGAACGTTCAAGACGACCAGGTCCGTCAACAAGGCCCGTTCGCAGACCTTGACCGGGACATCGCCTGCCTCGATCAGGAGGCTGCCGGCGACCCCTGCGGCTTCCAAGCGCTCTTTAAACTCGGCCAGGAGTGCCATGGCTTTCGGCTCATCTTTTTCCTTTTCCGACCTGACGATGTGCAGGCCTTGTAGATGGGAGCCCTCGCGCCGGGCGATCACCACGGCCAGGTTGAAGGCGTCCCAGCTTCCCGGGCTGCCGTTCACCGGAAGCAGGATATCCTTAAAGAGACGCTCCGTATAGCGATCGTACATCCTGGATTCCCGCCAGGTCCCGGTCCTATCCTCCCGAGCTTCGGCGCGGCTGCTCTCTTTCACCGCCAGGTCGACCGCTGCAGCTTCCGGGCGGATTGCCCAGCCTAGCTGCTTCTCCAGTTCGGCGCGGTGCTCTGAGATCCAAAGATAAAGATCGGTCTCGCTACGCTTCGGGAACCAGCGCAGCATGCCGTGCTCGCGGATGGCCGTTTCAATGGGAAGATAAACGGTTTCACACCAGTCGATGACCGCTTCGGCGTACGAGATGTCCCGTTTCAGGTCCAACCCCATGAAGTAGCGGTGGACCTCGATGTGGTCCTTGAGCTTGGCGTATTGGCCCGGGGCGGTCAGGGTCAGGTCCACATGGGGGAGCAGTTCGGCGATGCGGGTCTGCTCAAGGAAATCGGCGTATTCCGTCTTCAGGATCAGCTCGTCCGGTTGCATGTCTGGAGTGAAGGGGACCCTGGTCTGTACTTCGATGACATGCGCTTCGATGGTGGTCATGCCCTCCCGCCGGGCGATCGAGACGCGGTGGTTGCCATCCAGCACAAAATAGCTCTTCCCGATCTTGTAGACTTCAATCGGTGACATCCCGCTGTCGCGCGCGGCCGCTTTGACGCGCGCCCACCTCGCTCGGTCCTGATCGTCCAGCGGCAGGAAGGTGCGCGAGAAATCCGTGTAGCGCCCTACGCTGCCGAGGATGGCATCCAGGGGGATCTGCTGCACACCCTGGTCGGAACTCCCTGTCCGCTTTAACTTCCGGACAACTTCGTCGTAGGAAAACAGCCGGTTGGATTTTCCCGTTAGGCGCGAGACGATCTCCTGCAGGTCGGCTTGCTGCCGGGCAGCCCGAAAATCTTCCAGTGCGCTACGGAATTCAAACGGGTTCAGATCCATGGCATTTTGTCATTGAGAGGGAATTATAAACCCCGAGTTGTAGCATGTGTAGAAATCCCATTCCATGGCTTTTCTCCTCTCATCCCTTCCAATAGACGGGGAAAGGGGAGTCGGCCTGGGCAGAACGGCTTTTGGGAACTGCGTGCGCCGGTGTGCACCGTGTGCAACACTGTCCTGGTTGTGGTATGGTTCAGACTGGAATGATTTGATATGTTTTGATAGACCCGTGTTAGCTCCTGCCAGTTGGGTCCGGATATTCTAGGAGAAATTTACTATGGAGGTGGGGATGAAGCGACCCGCGGTCTTATGGATCACGGTCCTGATCCTTGGATGGTGTTTTGACTTTCTGTTCTGGGGACATCGTCCCGGGATTTCCTTTGCCATTTACACTGTGCTGTGCCTCGCCGGTGGATTGGCGGTCCTGATCTCTGAAGGATTCCACCCATCCTGGAAATCGGTGCCGCTGCTCCTGCCGATCGGCTTCTTCACCGTCATGACCTTTGTCCGCCTGGAGCCGATGAGCCAATTCCTCTCCTACGCCTTCACGCTCGGCCTGTTGGGGCTGCTGGCGCTCACCTATCTCGGCGGGCGTTGGGTTTGTTACAGCCTTCCGGATTATGTGGTCCAATTTATCCGCCTGGCCGGAAGCATGCTGGCCCGTCCGCTTATGTTCGTCAACGCAAGGAAGCAACTGGCAGCCGCCTCCCCCGAAGGAGTGCGGCAGGCAACGGCCAGCAGCTCGGGGTGGAAGCGCGCCTGGGCAGTCCTGCGCGGCCTGCTGATCGCCATCCCCATCCTGGCCATCTTTGCCGCCCTGCTGGCCTCTGCCGATGCCGTTTTCGCCCAAGTACTGAACCGGTTCATTGCCCTCTTCCGTTTGGAGAAATTGCCCGAGTACCTCTTCCGTCTGGCCTACATCCTGGTTGGGGCTTATCTGCTGGCGGGAGTCTTCCTGCACGCCGCCCAGAAGAGCCGGGATGAGAAGCTGATCGGCGAGGAGAAACCGCTCCTATCCGCCTTCCTGGGATTTACCGAAGGCGCGGTGGTGCTGGGGGCCGTAGAGCTCCTTTTTCTGGTCTTTGTGATCATCCAGTTCCGCTATTTCTTCGGTGGGCAAACCAACATCGGCGTCCAGGGGTTCACGTATGCCGAGTATGCCCGCCAGGGATTCGGCGAGCTGGTGGCGGTGGCGTTCTTCAGCCTGCTGCTCTTCCTCGGGCTGAGCGTCATCGTCAAGCGGGAAACCTCCGTCAGGCGCCAGGCCTTCTCCGGCCTGGGCGTCGGGATGGGGATCCTGGTCGGGGTGATCCTGATTTCGGCCTTCCAGCGGCTGAGGCTGTATGAGGCGGCTTACGGGTTCTCCCGGCTGCGGACGTACACGCATGCTTTCATGATCTGGCTGGGGATCCTGCTGGCTGCCGCGCTGGTCCTGGAAATCCTGCGCAAGGAGCGCCTCTTTGTGACCGCCGCGCTGCTGGCGGGCATCGGTTTTGCCGCCAGCCTGAACCTGCTCAACGTGGACGCCTTCATCGTCCGCCAGAATGTGGCGCGCGCGGCCCAGGGCCAGGACCTGGATGTGGCTTACCTGGCGTCACTGTCGCCGGATGCCATCCCGGCTCTGGCTGAGACCTACCGATCGGCGGCATTCCCATTCCGGATTCGACAGGCCGCCGGTGCGGCCCTCGTCTGCAGGCAGGCCACATCCTCGGGTCCGGTTGATCAAGACTGGCGGTCGTTCTCGCTGGCGCGTGGCTGGGCGAAGGCGGCTCAATCCAGGCTGGACTTGAGCGGCTACACCGTTCAAAAGGGCGATTACCCTTATCAAGTCACTGCTCCCGGGGGACAGGTGTTCGACTGCATGGGCGGGTGATGAAACTAAAAATGCGCTGTAGGCGCACCTGGCTTTTATCCTCCACAGGCGAAGGCGTAATCGTCCAGCACTTCGGCGATGGCATCCCACACGATCGCCGGGGGCGAGTTCTCCAGCATTCCTTCTCGGATGCGTCTGCATTGATTGGGGGCAAATTGACTTACCAGGGTCAACGGCAGAGGATTGCGGGATAGATTCGCCAGCAATTTTTTAAGGGCTGCCTGCACCCGCGCCTGTGGCCAGTAGTAGCGGATGCGGTCGCTGCGGCTGTATTTTCTGGAGAAAGCCTGCTCTTCCGGCGTGCCGTGATAATGGCTCCGCCAGTGGCGCGGGTCTTCTTGCATGACCTGGTCGATGATTTCGATCAGGTTGGACCGCTCGTCCGGCGGCAACAGTTCATCCTCCATCGCTGCCAGGGCAAACACCGCCTCGCGCAAGGCAAAGGTCAGCGCCGGGCCGACCTTCAGGATGGCGAAATGATCGCCGACGAGCTGCTGCAGAGAGACACGCCTCTGGTAGTCGGTGGAATGGGCCTCGTAGACCAGGCGCGGCTGACCGGCGATGAAACGAACCAGGCCCTGCGCCGCTCCCGGATCATAGTTTCGGACGTAGCTGTCCCCAAACTCGACGCCGGGCTGGACGACCACCGCCACCACCCGCTGCCAGGCCGCCTCCAGCCCCTCCCGGAGAAAGGCGACGTGTGTGACCTCGATCGTGCGGCGCACATCTTCCACCGCCGTGACCTGCAGGGCGCCCTCAGCGGTCTGGGTCCCCCCAGGGAGGGGCACCTCGGTGCCAATGACGTAACAGGGCAGTGGTGCGCGGTCTGGGTCAGCACAAGCCAGCTCGGCAGCTTTGGCCAGAGCCGCCGTCCGGCGGGCGGCAAGTTCCATCTCCAGGGTGCATGCCGGGTCGTCATCTCCCAGCCTCATGCTGGTGTCCAGGTGGATCTTGGTGAAGCCTGCGCGTACATAGGCCTGCACCATCTCGGCAGCTTTGCCAAGGGCCTTCTCCGCCGGTTCGCCTTGCCAGGGATACGGACCGAGGTGGTCACCGCCCAGCAGCACGTGCGCTGAGGATAGGTTTATCTGAGCGGCGATCCGCCGCACCTGCGCGGCAAACTGCCCAGGGGTCAGGCCGGAGTATCCGCCATCCTGGTTGACCTGGTTGCACGTGGCTTCGATGAGCACCATCCCCTGGGTCCGGGCGGCGCGCCGCAGGGCAGCCTGTAGGACATCCGGATGAGCCGAGCAGATCGAGGTGATTCCCCGGCCCTGGCCGGTCTTCTGGGCACGCACGATCTCGTCGAGCAGCTTAAAGGACATGCCGCCTGGCCTCCTCCAGGGTGGGCTGGGCGGCTGTGCCGCCGGCCTTGCGCGTCGAGAGCGACCCGCATGCCGAGCCTAGACGCAGGGCTGTTTCCAGGTCCCAGCCGTTCAGCCAGCCGTACAGGAATCCGGCGTCAAATAAATCCCCAGCGCCGACCGTGTCCACCATATCCGCTTGAATGGCCGGCGCGGAGACGTGCTCCCGGCCGCGCAGGGCGATCGCCCCATCCTTCCCCAGCTTGACGGCCACGGTCTGGCAGCTCTGACCCAAACGGGCCAGGGCCGCCTCAACGGTCGCCGCTCCGCTCAGGGCGATGGCTTCCTTCTCGTTGGGCAGGAAGACATCCACCTGCGGAAGCAGGGCATCGAAGCCGCGCCACTTGCCGGAGGGGTCCCAATTGGGGTCGAGCGAGATGGTTCTCTCCAGGTCGTGGGCCCGGCGGAAGAGGCCGGGGAGGCCCGCCTGGAGGCCGATCTGCAAGAAATAGCTGGCCACATGGAGGTGGCGGGCTTTCCGGAGCAGTTCGTCCGTGACCTGTTCGGCGCGCAGGTCTCCGATGCACCCGGGGTGGGTCAGGATGGCCCGGTCGCTGCCGCGGCTCAGGATGAGGCTCAGCCCGGTCTGACGGGAAGGGTCGATGAGGATCGGGGAGATATCAATCTGCCATTTGGCTAATTCGTCCAGCATGAAACGCCCGAAGAGGTCGTCTCCATACACACCGACGAAGGCCACTTTCAGCCCCAGCCGGGCCGCACCGCAGGCAAAGATGGCCGACGAGGAGCCAATCGTCAGCGTGGCCGAGTCGACCAGCTTTTCGACCTGGCCGAAGGCCGGTGCAACGCCCCCCTCAGGATCAAGTCGGGGTTGATCTCCCCCGCAACCAGCACATCGTAGATCATGGGGATTTCCCTCCGGGTTTCAGGCTGGAGATCGCTCCCCGCTCCAGGAAGCGCGGGTCTTGGACCGCCTGCCTGAGCATCCAGAGGCCGGTCAGGCAGAAGAGCAGCGAAACGCTGAACATAACGGCATAGCCATACGACTGGATCACCCAGCCGGCGAGAAGCGGGGCGATGAACAGCGCTGGACCGGTGAGCGAACGTGCCAGGCCGATGTAGGTCGGGCGCTCGCCTTCAGGCCCGAATTCCATTGCCATGCTTAAATCAGAGAGCAAATTACCGGCGCTGCTGACACCCAGCAGGACAAAGACCAGGTATAAACCCCACGGCATGGGGAAGAAGGCCGTGGCCAGGGCGGTCCCCAGGGCAGCGGCCCACAGGAGCGCCGAGAGCTCCATCACATGTTTGTGGCCCAGCCGGTCACCCAGCGGCCCCCAGACCAGGTAGCCGACCGCACCGGCGGCAAACAGGATGCCGGTGAAGACCCCCGCCGTCGAATCGGGCAGGGAATACTTGATCACGGCATAGAGGGCGATAAAGCCGGTCGCCATGCCACCGAGGTAGGAGAACCAGCGGCTGACCAGATAGGTGCGGAAATTGGCATCCGAGCGCAGGATCTTCAGCAGACGCTTCCCGTACTGACCGCGCGCGTGTCCTTCCGGCGGGACCTGGCGGGCCGGTTCACGCACTTGGCTGAGGAAGAAATACGACAGCCAGACGCCAAAGGCGCTGGCTCCGAAGCACAGGGCGAAATTCAGCGGGTAGGCAAAATGGGCCAGCAACAGCCCGGCCAGGGCCGCGCCGGCAACCCCGATCACCTGACCGGACAGCTGGGAGACGCCGAAAAACCGGCCGCGGTGCGAGACCGGAATGATCTTGGCGATCATCTCCTGCCACGGGATGGCAACAATCCCGCTGCTGGTCGATTTCCAGGCCATGAGCAGGATGAAGAACCCGACCGCCGAGGCGCGCGGCAAACCGTTCAGCCAGAAAACGGCGAAGGGTAGGACCAGGTATGGCAGGCGCTCCAGGGCGCCCAGCCCGATTACCAGCGGGTACTTGCGCGGCCGGCGCTCGACCAGGGGTGCCATGAACATCTGCGGCAGGAACCAGCCCAGATCGGCCAAAGCCGGGATCAGACCAATGACCAGGGTCGAGCTGGTGAGGTGGCGGGCGTAGACCGGCAGGATGGTGGTAATGGAAATAAAGCTGTCGCCCAGGATCCAGCTAACTGAGTCAAGGCTGTTCACGACAAAGTTGCGCGGAAAATTGCGGGCGATCTCGTCATCGACCCCCGCTTCGCGCGGCAGGTGGAGCAGGTTGCGCCAGGCAGACAGGGCCCATTTCCAGCTGCTGAGGTTAAACATCCGGCTCATTCCGGCCCCGGGAGGGTATGAGATGGTCATTCATAGGATAATCTGCCCAATTTCAATCCTCGGTCTAGGAACCCATCCGGGAGTATGGATTTCAGGGCGAGAGCCAGGGGGTCGAATTCTTTATGCGGCTTTAATGGCTGAGGGTCGCCGGTTGATCAGCGCGATGAGAGCGGTACTGACCAGCACGATCGCCCCGAGGATCAGATACATGTTCCGGCCGCCCAGGCTGCCCAGCAACACGCCGCCGAGAAAACCTCCGGCAGCGGAACCGAATCCGAAGATCATTGCGCTGAAGACTCCCTGGGCGGTCGCGCTCATGCCCTCTGGAGCATTTTCGTTGGCATAGGAGACACCCGCCACCCAGAAGGCCGGGAAGGTCAGGCCCTGGAGGAGCTGGATGACCAGGACCGCGGTTGCAGAGCTGGAAGCAGCGAAGAGCAGCAGCCGGAGCGCGGTGAAGAGCATGCCCAGCAGGAGCAAGCCATCCGCCTTAAAACGCCTGATCAGCCGATTGGCAAAGAAGAGCACGGGCAATTCGGAGAGGGTTGAAATGGTGAGGGCGATGCCCATGGTCGTCTCATTCGCTTTCAGCTCTTTCATGAAGGGGAAGAGGTAGTTGTTGGTCGAGGCGAAGGCCATGCCGGCCACAAATGCCAGGGTGAGAAAAAGGATCCAGCGGCGATCCGTCAGCAGGCTGCGGAGGCCCCCTCCCACCGAGGTCTTCCTTTCGATTTTTCCGTGAATAAATCCCTGGCTGACAAACAGTCCCACGAACATCAGGGCTGCATTGCCCCAGAACGCCCACTTGAGGCCGTACGCCTGGACGAGCATGCCTGCCAGCGGTGCCGCCAGGCCCCAGCCGATCGTCCCGCCCAGGCGAACCCGGCCGTACATCTCTTTTTCGCCGGCCAGCATGTTCATCGTGGCGCTGTCCGCGAAGGAAGTGACCGGCGCGTTGAAGAAGAAAGTCACGATCATCAGCAGGAGGACCGGCCCCAGCGTTTTGAGGAATGGGAAAATAAGGACCGCGATCACAGGAACCATGATAGTCAGGCTCATCACGAGCCTGTGACGCCCCGTCGTGTCGGCGATTCCGGTCCAGAGCGGTGCCCCGACCAGGGCCAGCAGCGGAACCATGCCCGAGAGCAGGCCGATCTGCACGCCGGTGAACCCCAGCCCCTGGTAATACAGGACCACAAAGGGGAACAGGAAGGCACCTGCAGCGTAATACAGAAAATTAAATGAAAAGGGCGTAACCTTTTTTATGTTTGCTCTCCATAGGTCTTGTACCAATCGGGAGCAATCTCCCCTGCGCGGTAGAAATCCGTCCAGGGCCTGCCCAGTTCGGTGCACCGGGCGCTCAGGTGCTCCAGGCGGGGACGGGCGACCTTCATCAGGAAACTGGTCCGTTCCCGGCTGTCCGCCCCCACCGCCTCCTGCCAGACAGCGCGGCCTACCGCAATGCCTGAAGCCCCCGCGCGGCAGGCGGCTTCCATCTGGCGCTGGTAGATCTCATAGTCCACGGTGGCGGATAGTAGGATCCACGGGACGCAACTGGCGGAGGAGATCTCCGCGCAGGCCTGCTTCCACGTCCCTTCGTCCTGGTCCACGGAACTGTCGAGGGGGAACTCCGCCTTGAGCACGTCTATGCCGAGAGGGGTCAGGCGCCGGGCGGTCTCGACCACGATGCTGCGCTTCTCGCCCGAGGAGAGCTTCCCATTTCCCTGGGGTGAGTAGGCAAGTGGCTCGAGCATGAGCGCCAGGTCGTATTTTTGACAGTCGGCCGCGACCTGACTAACGAAGGCTTCGACCCCGGCAGAGGTCCGCGCTTCGGGGTGGTAGTACACCAGGAGCTTGACCATGCTGGCGCCCATGCGCTTGGCCTGCTCCACGCTCCAGCCGGGTAGCACCTGGCTCTGGCGGGCGGTCGGCTCACCGCAGTAGCCGGTTGATTCGACCGCCACGATCAGCCCTGTCCCCGGCTGGCAGAAGGCCCGCCGCGATCGCCTGGGCGGCGCTGAACTCCGGGTCGAGCAGGACGGCGGTGGAGAGATCCGTCATGGCAGCCGCCACTTCGATCTTGAAACGGGTCAGGTCCTCGTCGCGGACGGAAGCCGAAGCGGACGGACGCAGGGCCCGGCGCAGGTTCTGGCGGTGATCCAGGGCCAGGCAGGTAAAGGTCCGGCGAGGAGAAGTACATTGCTGCAGGCCGCGCAACTTGCCAATGCTGATTGTCTTCATGACATCAATTTATCACAGATGGATCCTGACCAACAGGATGGGGTCGGCGAACTATGGGCAGGTGGCTCGAAAGGCGGTTAGGATGCGGTTCTTTTGAATGAAACTGATGTGATGATTCCGCCCCCAGGCGCAGGCCGCCTGGAAATCCACGCCGGTGTCGGTGTATTCAGCCGCGAAGACCGCCTTGCCCGCCTGAATGAAAGGCAGCAGCGCATCGCACCAACCCTGGACAAAGCAGTCTTCGGCGATGGCGAAGTCGAAGATGGGCAGCGCATCGGAGATCATGTCCGCGGCGTTCTTCAGGCCGATGGCCAGCCCGCGGCCGTGGGCTTCGTCCGCCAGCCAGCGGGCATATTTCAACTGGTCCGGGTAGGTGAGCGGAAAGCCGGTGTCGTTGTCGTAGATCTCGAGGTTGTCCGGCTCGACCGCGTCGAAGCCTTTGGCGGCGCACAGGTCCAGGCGGGTGCGCAGGATGGGCGCCAGTCGGTCGATTTGACGGATGTCCAGCCAATTCTCCCCCGGCCAACCGGCATAGTCCTTGCCAAGCACTTCGGGCGGGAAGCGCTGCGCGTCAGGGCGCCAATCCTCACGCGAACCCACGGAAATGTAGCAAATGACCTTTCGGCCCTGGGCATGGAGCGCCTGGACGACCGCCGCGTCATTGTCGAACAGGTCGATGTCGTAGACCTCAGCCTCCACGCTCGTATCCACGGGCGGATCCGAGAGTTGCCACTGCCAGGTCGGGCCGGGGGCTGGTTTCCAGATGCCGCGTTGGGAAGGGACAGGGGTCATCTCAGTCGTGTGACCGGTTGAAGAGGTCGGGGAGGGGACGCAGGCGGCCAATGCCAGGACGAGCGCCAGGGCTGCCAGTCGCCGCATGGCTATACCTTGAAATGTTTGAACTGCGGCAAATAGGGCTTGTTCTGGGCGAACATCTCGTTGACCATAGTCTTGATCTCTGCCAGTGAGAGCACCGCCGCGCTCAGCGGGTCATGGGCAATGGCCTGGAAGGTCAGGCGCGGGTCGCCAGTCAGGGCGGCCTCAACGGCCATTTCCTCGATCATCACGCTGGTGTGGGTCAGGGTGACGCACTGGGGCGGTAACGCGCCGACGTGGACAGGGTGGAATCCACCCTTGTTCACGAAAACAGGCACTTCCACACAGGCGCCTTCGGGCAGGTTGGTGATCAGCTTGGTGTTGGGGACATTGCCGTTGAAGGAGAAAGTCTCGCCGCCTTTGAGGGCGTTGATGATGTAGGCGGCATACTCCGTTTCGCGCTCCAGGGTGATGGGCTTATCGCTGGCCAGCCACTTCTTCACCTCATCGCGCCAGACCTGTTCGGTCTTCAGGTATTCCTTCAGGATGTAGGCGTACTCACCTGGATTCCAACCGGTGCCGTGGGTGCAGTACTTCTCGATCAGGTCGGGGCGCTTGCGGAACCACCAGTTGTACTCCGAGTTGTGCCCGCTTGACTCGGTCACGTAGTAGTCCAGGTGCAGGAACATCTCATTACGCACGATCTCCTCGTTATAAACGTCGGAGCGCTCGGTGACCGCCTTGCGGATCAGCGGATAGGCGTCCTTCCCGTTCCACTCGTATTTCAGGTACCAGGCCTGGTGGTTGATCCCAGCACAGGTGTAGGTGATCTCGTGGTAAGGCGCGCCGATCCAGCCCGCCAGCATCATCGAGGTGCCCTGGACGCTGTGGCACAGCCCGGTGACTGGGATGGGCGTGGAGCACTGCATGGCGCGGCACAGCATGGCCATCGGGTTGGTGTAGTTGAGCATGATGGCATCCGGGCAGTAGCGCTCCATGTCCTTGACAATGCTGACCATCACCGGGATGGTGCGCAGGGCGCGGAAGATGCCGGAGGGGCCGCGCGTGTCCCCGATGCAGGTGTCCACACCGTACTTCTTGGGGATCTCGATGTCATGGCGCCAGACGTCCGTGCCGCCGGCCAGTATGGTGACCATGACCACGTCGGCATTTTTCAAGGCTTTGGCCCGGTCGGTGGTCGCCTCGATCTTGGCCGGGTACCTGCCCATCTGGACGATGCGCTCGACCATCTGCCTGGACCAATCCAGGCGTTCCGGATTGATGTCCATCAAGCAGATCGAGGAGTCCTGCAAGAGCGGGAAGGTCAGAATGTCCCGGACGAGATTGCGGGTGAACTCCAGGCTGCCCGCACCGATGAAAGTGATTTTTGTCATAACATCTCCTTGTGATTAACTCGACAATGTTAGATTAGGACAAGCGTTCGGTTTTCTTTAGGTCTTTTAGCTTGAAAGAGCTTGTGCGGCCATTTGAAAGTGCTGAAAATAGTTCTTAAAAGGCGTAAGAAAATAACCTATACGAAGATCTAACATTGTCGAGTTAATCTTGAAGCAGTCGCTTGACTGGTTCAGAGAGGTCCAGTTTGAATTTGGAAGAAAACGAGCGCAAAGACTGTCTTTCGATTTCCGAGTTGATCGTGTGAGGGGAGGTCACGGAGAGAGCGGCCACCAGGGTGCCGAGCTCCTGCGCATGAGGGAGGGATAGGTTCGTTGCCAGCCCGGCGATCATCCCGGCTAGGAAAGCATCCCCGGCGCCGGCCGTGCTGACCATCTGGGTCGGAAAAGCGGGTACATGCCGGAGATTTTTCCCGTTCCAGCTCCAGCTGCCTCCCTTTCCAGCGGTGATCGTGACCTGCAGGGTAGAATTGACCGCCTGCAACCTGGCGAGGGTCGCCTCCACAATGGACCGGGACGACCCATCGTCTGACCTGATCCCCGCCACGGCGGCAGCCTCGTCCTGGTTCAACGCCAGGAGGTCCGTCTGGGCGAGCATGCCCATATCGACGGCAGTTACGACCTCGGCGGAATTAAATGCCGCGACGCGGAAGAAATGAGACTGTGTCGCCAGCTGCAGCAATTTCCGCCGGGCATCCAGCGGAACCTCGGGGGCGGCCAGGGCGACTCCCCTGGCCTGGTAGTGGAAAAAATCGGCTTCGGCCCGGGCCACGTCCTCCGGCTTCAGCTGGTCGCAGGCCGAGTTGTCCGTGGCCAGATTCACGCCGCTACCGTCCGGGTAAATGAAGCAGAAGGAGTACAACGTCTGCGCTCCTGGGAGGGATTGCACATAACGCAGGTCTAGACCGGCCGCGGCCATTTCCAGCAACAGGTGCCGCCCGGCCTCGTCGTCACCGACCTTGCCGATGGGCAGCGTGACGAACTCCTCGCCGAGCAGTGCCTTGACGTAATGGGAAATGATATGCAGCTTGCAGTGGTCTTGCCGGTCGATGAAATGACCGCTGCGGCTTTCTTCGCGGCCCAGGGTGTGGTACCCGTTCAGGGCGAAGAAAGCCCTTGTCCCTATCCCGCCGACGCCCAACATGGCCTGGTATTGACTACCGGGGATATTAATATTCAATGAAGTCACTCGGTCCATCCTCAATCTTTTGAAATACCCAGGTCCCATTCGGGGTGCAGGCTGATCGGGTGCATGGCGGTTTCCACCGTGGCAGTGATCAGCGCATCGGGATGTTCCTGCAGCAGGGTGATCGGATACTCAGCGGTCAGAGGACCGAAGAGGGCCACGCGCAGGGCGGTTTGTTTCCAGGCACCGGTGTCGCTGAACAGGCGTACTTTCTTTGCCGAGAGGCACTCCTTGACCCCCAGCGTGACCGACATGGGGGGAACGAACTGGTAGGCTCCACCGAAGGTGCGCTGGGCCAGGGCCAGGAGGGTGTCCAGGTTGTTCTCCTGCACCCGGACCGTTGAGTTGCGCAGATCGTCGAGGCTGATGGGACTGTAGGAATGCCGGCGGGCCTGGTTGTAGGCGATGTGCCCGTCCTGGCCCCAGCCGCCGTAGGTGATGTCGATCGGGGCGGCCCAGGTTTTCTTTTTGATCTCTTCGACGTTGTTTGCATTGAGCCAGTTGCGGTTTTCCGGAAGGACGGCCAGGACCGGCTCGACCGGCGCGTAGAAAAATTTCTCCATGAAGCCGCGGAAGCTGTAGGGGTGGTTGCGCGGCAGCTCCCGGCCCTGCCAGTCCAGACATTCGTCCATGTGGAAGACGACCAGGTTCTTTAAACTCACCTTTTCCTGATTGACCAGCTCGGTAAAGGGCTGGTACCAGCAGGCCGGCCCGCAGGGGATAATCGCCCGGGTGAGTTCCTGGCGTCGATTATGGCTCTGGATTTCGTCGACCAGCTCGCGTCCCATCCGCGCGCCCATTTCCTCTGAGTCGCGGCACAGGCGGAACGGGATTTTTAATTGTGGATGGCCTTCCAATTGCTCCTGAGGAACTTTACACCAGGCGTACAGCTCCCGAGGGGTGATTTCACTCATGGGTTTTTATTTGAATCCTGTCATCGCCACGCCGCGTACGATCCCGCGTTGGAAGAAGAGGTATACAACCAGAACGGGCAGCATCACCAGGATCGAGGCGGCCATGGTCAGGTCGTAGCGCGTGCCGTGGGCGCTGTTATACCAGGTAAGGAGCAGCGGCAGGGTGCGCCTTGTTTGGGTGGTAATTACAATGAGCGGCCAGAGATAGTCGTTCCAGGTGCCCATGAAGGTGAAAATGCCCAGGGCGGCCAGGGCGGGCCCCAGCTGCGGTAGGATGATCTGCGCGTAGATCAGGAACTCCGACGCCCCGTCGATGCGCGCCGCGTCGATCAACTCGCTGGGTATGCTTTCGATGAACTGGCGCATCAGGAAGATTCCGAAGGCGTCCACCGCGGCAGGGACAATCAGCCCCCACAGATTGTCGACCAGCCCGAGCTTAACCAGGATGAGATAGGAGGGAATCATCACGACCTGGAAGGGGACCATCATTTGTGCCAGGATGAAGGCGAAGGTGGCGTTCCGCCCCCAGAAGCGGTATTTGGCAAACACATATCCGGCGATTGAGCTGGTGAAGAGTATGAGGATCACGTGCATCCCGGTCACAAACAGGCTGTTCATGAAGAACCGCCCCAGCGGCACATTGGGATCATGGAAGATGGTCCAATAGCTTTGGATTGTCCACTTTTGCGGGAAAAAGGTGGGTGGAATCTTGATGATCTCACTGGCTGGCTTGAGCGATGTCAAAATGACCCAGATGAAGGGGATCAGTGTGATGACCGTACCTAGGATCAGGATGGTGTAGACGATAATGCGTCCCAGCAGGCGCGTCGGGCGGTGGCGCGGACGACGGACCAGCGGTATGGAAACAGCTTGTGCATTGGCCATGACTAATACTCCCAATCGGTACGCAGCAGCCGGAACTGGATTGCGGTGACGGCCAGGATGATGAGAAACAGGACAAACGAGATCGCCGCCGCCCAGCCCATGTTTTGATATTTGAACGCATTGAGATAGATGCTCATCACCAACGGTGTGGTCTGGTTGCTGGGCCCGCCGTTGGTCATCACCTGGAAGATCACGAAGACCTGGAACGAAGACAGCATGGTCATCACACAGATCAGCAGGGTGGTTGGCTGGAGCAGCGGCAGCGTGATTTGCCAGAATTCCTGCCAGACATTGGCACCGTCCACGCGGGCAGCGTCCCGGATTTCGCCGGGGATGCCCTGCAAGGCGGCCATGAAGATCACCAGGTTGTAACCGAAGTCCTGCCAGAGATAGGCAATGATCACGGCGATCATTGCCAAGGGGACACCCAGCACAAATGCGTTGGGATCGGTCAGCCATGCGTGTGGCGGGGTCAGCCCGATGGATTTGATCAAAGAGTTCAACAGGCCCTGCTGCGGGTTGTAGATGAAGTTCCACATGATGGCCACGGCCACGGACGAGCTGATCGTCGGCAGGAAGTAAATGGCCCGAAAAAGGCCTTTGATGCGACTGTTAACACTCTCCACCAGGATCGCCAGGGGCAGGGTGATGATCAAATTGAGCGGCAGGACCAGGAAGGCAAACAGGAAGGTGTTGCCGACAGCCATGCGGAAGACGCGCGCCGGCTCGGAGTTGGCAAACATCGCCTTGTAGTTGCCAAGCCCAATGAAGGGGTTCGCCCCGCCCAGGCCCAGGAAGCCGATGCCGGCGCGCGCCGGGGAGTAATCAAAGAACCCCAGGACGAACGCCCAGACCATGGGCAGCAAGGCGAAAAAAATCATGTATGCCATCAGGGGCGTCATCGTCCCGATGACAAAACCGTTTTCACCCGCGCGCATGCCACGGCCGGTTTTGGTATTTGTTTTACTTTTTAGCGGGATGGCTAAATTTGCCATAGTTCACTCCTGCTTTTGGCCTGGGGCAACCAGGGGCTGGCTGCCCCAGGCAGGTATCCCGAATTACTTCGCGTCCACCATCGCGTTGGCGTCGTCGTTGATTTTCTTAGCGGCCTCGTCCACTGTGGTCACTCCTTGCAAGGCCTCGAGGACATCCGGGTAGATGATCTCATAGAAGAGCTGGTCGTGGTTGGTCACATTCCCGACATATTGCCCGTGGGGCAGCAGGTCGAAGGTGGCCTGCATGTAGGGCGCAACCGCCAGCAGGGCATCCGGTTTTTCGACATTCACCTTCATCGCCGGGATGGTGCGGGAGTCGATGTTGTAGAGCATGGCATTTTCCGGAACGGTCATCATGAATTGAACAAATTTCCAGGCCTCCGCGGCGTGCTTTGTATTTACCGAGACGACCTCGCCCCAGCCCGAGTCGGCGGCGAAATGGCGCTCACCGCCGAAGTAGGTTGGGATCTCGACGTAGCCGAACTTCATATCCGGGTACTCGGACACGCCCGTCCCGGCTGCCCAGGAACCACGAAAACCGATGGCGATGTTGCCTGTAAAGAAGGAGGTTGACACCTCATTGGAAGTGTCATTAAAGAGCACCGGATCGACGACCTTGTACTTCTGGACCAGGTCGACCATCATCTGGATGGTCTTTTTGGCTTCGGGGGTGTCGAAGTTGAAGTGCTTGCCGTCGGCGGCAAAATACGAGCCGCCCTGCTCCAGGATGCCAGCGAACAGGGTGGCGGGCAGACCATCGCCGGTGACGAAGTCGAAGCCAGAGGTCGTCATCTTGCCCGAGGCGTCGTATTCGGTCAGCTTCTGGGCATCGGCGATCATGTCGGCGAAGGTGTTCCACTTCGGCGGGTAGGGCACATTGTGCTTCTCGAACAGCACCGGGTTGACCAGCGCGCCCCCGTTCTCTTGATTAAATTCCACCGGGAGGCCATACAGCTTGTCGCCGCAATAATAGCCGTCCAGGGGCGCCTTGTAGAAAATTTTGGCGGCCTGATCGTAGGTCATGATGTCAGCGGGAACCTCCTGGAGCCTGCCACCCAGCGCATAGGAGCAGGTCCAGGTGCCGAACATCTCGATCACGTCGGCTTCGTTCCCCGCCGCCATGGAAGTCTGCAGCTTCTGGATGTAATCGTCGTAAGAGAAGGTCTCGTACTTGACGTCGATGTTGGGATTGGCGGCCTTGAACTTGGCGATCAAATCATCGTTGGCTTTCTGGAATCCTGGATCCTGGTGGCCCCACAGCCGCAGGGTGACCTTCCCACCGCCGGATAAGCCGCCTCCGCATGCCGACAGCAACAGGGCAGCAACTAACACAATGAACCAAATGGTCTTTCTCATTTCTTCCTCCTCACATAATAGGAAATGGTGACTGGTGTATTCGGATGATGGGTTCATTCCGGATGACCTTCTGGGGAGATATTTTAGGGTGATCTTTTCAGGTTGCCTCCTTTACTTCACCTGAGAGAGTCTAATCACTATTTCAAGATGATTGGAACGATCCGGATCCAGACCTTTCGAGAGCGATGACTCGCAGGAAAGCAATGGGCCGACCGGCAGGTAGAACGCGTTGCGAATCGCATCGGCCCAAGTTTCTGGCTGTGGGAGGATCTGCTGATGGGTGTAGGAACCTTGATCAATGTTCATCTTGTTCAACTGTGGTGAAGCAGAATTCGTTCAGCGTTGCGGAAGTAGACTTTCTCCAGCACATCCTCCGGCAGGTACAAGCCGTTGATGTATCAGCGGCCCAGGTCAGGGATTTCAGCCGTACTGTAATTAAAACATTCATCGTCCGTTTCGAGGAAGCGGTAATAGATGCGATAGGTAGCCACATCCGGCCCGGCATCCAGGCCGAATAAGATGCGGTCGGGATATTTGAGAAAGAAACGGCGCGCCGTGTAGGGCTGGCGGCCCAGCTCGCCCAGCCGGGCGCTGATGTCCACATAAAAGTTCAGGCAGCGCTCCAGCAGCGCCCCGACCCAGGCCAGGTTCTCGGCGTAGCAGCCGACATGGGCGCCGATAAAGGTGGTACGGGGATGGCTGCTTACCAGGTTGGCCAGTCCCTCCACGATGCTCAGGAACGGCGGGAAGGGGGGTGGGAAAGTGCCATTCAGGGTGGGCGTGCAGCTCTTCCCAGCGTTCATTGGAGGCATCCAGCGGCTCGAAGAAGGCCACCGGGTCAGCCAAGTGGAGGACCACTGGTAGGGCTAGCTCTCCAGCAGTCTCCCACAGCGGGCCCAGGCGTAGGTCGTCCACACTGGCCAGCCTGTCCTTATCATCGCGAACGCGCAATCCAAAATCCTTCCAGATCTTCAACCCCTGGGCGCCGCGTTCTTTTTGTAGCTTTAGCCTGTGAGCGGCCCATTCGGGGAATGTATCGCCCTTTTCTTTCCACTGCGACCAGTCTACGCCCCCGAAGATCTGGAAGCGTTCCGGTGCGCCGGCCTTGAAGTGCTCCAGGTGTGCTTTCAGGAGCTGCTCGCCCCAACCGCCGTCCAGGTCAACGTATATATGGATGCCGGCCTGACGAGCAGGTCGAGTAGTTCCGGCAGCGGGCGATGGCCCCACCCCCCGCCTGTCTCCTCAGCCAGATGGTTATGAGCGTCGATGGCCAGGAAACGTGGCTTTTCGACCAGGGTGGTTTTGGTCACGAGGGCTGGATGGGGATGGAAATGCTCAAGCTGGATCATTTCAGACCGCCAGGAATTTGATTCCGAGAGCTGCTGCCTGGCTGGCGAACTCCGCGCTGGTCTGGGCGTCGGTCACGATGGTCTGGATGCTTTCCAAGGGTGCCAGGCGCGCGGTGGCCACGCGGCCGAATTTCGTATGGTCGGCAACCAGGATCGCTTCCCGGCCGGCTTTCAGGATGGCGCGGTCGGTCAAGGTCTCGGGCAGGTAGTCATTGGTCAGGCCCTGTTCCGTGCTGATGGCGTGCGCCCCGAGGAATACTTTGTCGGCGCGTACCTCTTTCAGAACCTGCTCGGTGAGGTGGCCGATGAATGAGAATTCACTTTCGCGCAGCATGCCTCCCAGGCAGACCAGGGTGATCTCCGCTGCGCCGGCCAGTGCGTTGACCACAGGCAGTGAATTGGTGATGACAGTCAATCGGCGGCCGCGCAAAGCGCGTGCCACCTCCAGCACGGTGGTGCCGCTGCCCAGGAAGACCGTCTCGTCCTCCCGGATGAGCACCGCGGCGGCCTGGCCGATGCGCTTCTTTTCATCGGCCTGTTCATCCTGACGCTGGAGCATGGGTAGTTCTGGGGGAGCGTGCTGGAGGGGGATGGCACCCCCGTGAACCCGCTGCAGTTTGCCCTGGGCCGCCAGCCTCTCCAGGTCGCGCCGGGCGGTTGCTCCACTGACCTTGAAGGTCTCGCAAATATCAGAGGTGGTGATGCGCTGGTTGCTGGCGATCCGTTGCAGGATGTGGTTCTGACGTTCGATGCCGGACAGGGATGGAAACGTGTTCATGCCGAATTTGTCAGATAATCGCTCATAAACGATCAATATCAATCATAAACAATCGCATTTTCGCATGAATGCCGACCGGATTCAAGTACCGAATGTCATCTTTACTAGGCCTCTGCAGAAAAAGGGGGATGTATTCCTGCGGTCAATGGCTGCTGGGGTCAGCAAATCGGTCAGATTGGATATAATTATCCTGACGATCCAGCATGGGTCGAGCCCACCGGATTATGGTAGAAAGGTGCGCGCCTGTGAGTAAATCCCACTCGTTTTTCACCGGTCACCGGATGGTCTCTTTGTTCCTGCTTTTCTTTCTGGCCACCGGCCTGACCCAATGTTCTCTGACACCTGGCAATCAAACTAACTGGTTCGTCTCGACCAAAGGGAACGATGCCAATGATTGCCACTACCTGCTGCTGCCCTGCCGGCATATTCGCGCCGTCATCCAGCGCGCCCAGGCTGGCGATACCATCACCATTGGGGCGGGTACCTTTAATGAGAGTCTGACGGTGACCAAATCTCTCACCCTGACCGGCCTGGGGGCAGAGAAGACTTTTGTGGATGTACAGTCGGCTGGACCAGCACTGGTCGTGGGGAGCTACACAGGATCGGGCTCCACCCCGACCGCCTCCCTGGTCCTGCGTGTTTCTAATATGTCGTTTAAGAACGGGGACGCGGCAAGCTCGCCTTCCACAATATTACCCGGTGCGGGAGGCGGTGCCTTCATCGGATATGGCTCTGTCTCCTTGACGGATGTCCATGTGGAGGCCAACCATGCGCTCAATTGCGGTGGCATCGCCAATCAGGCTGTGCTCACCCTCGTCCGGGTCAGCGTGGCGAATAATTCCACTTCCTCCACGGATGCGACCGGTGGTGGCGGCGGCATTTGCAACTGGGGCACATTGACAATCACCGATTCGGCGGTGGCTGGCAATCAAACCCCGGCAAACGGCGGTGGAATCTATAATGTCGAGTCGCTCAGCCTCGTTCGCTCCACGATTTCCGACAACCTTGCCGGGATGGCGGGCGGTGGCCTCTTGAGCGCGACCGGAAGCTTGACCGCCTCTGACTCCTCCGTCTCAGGGAACCAGGCCTTGCTGGGAGGGGGAGTAGCCCTGGACAACAACGATCAGGCGAAGCTGGAGCGGGACACCTTGTCCGGGAACCGCGCCCAGACCTTCGGGGGTGCGATCGTCAACATGCACGGGGCCTCGCTTTCCATGACCAATGTTACCCTGAGCGGGAACCATGCTTCCTCCGGCGGGGGGATTGCCACCGGGAATTTTGATGAGCCGGCTTTCCCGGTCAGCCCTGTTGATCCCTCGCTAACGGCGGCTTTCGTGACCATCGCTTTCAACCAGGCAGGCACTTCAACCGGGGGCGGCTTTTATCGCACGGCCGGGCCTGCTACATTCATCAACAGCCTCTTCGCCAACAATTCGGGCACGAGCTGCAGCGGTGTAGTCACTGGGAACGGCAACCTCACCACGGATGCCACCTGTCAGTTCGATGGGCCAAAGAACCTGTTCAACGTGGTCGACCCTAGGATCGGCCTGCTCCAGGACAACGGTGGGAATCTATTGACCCATGCCCTGCTGCCCGGAAGCCCGGCCATCGATGCCGGGGTGGTCACGGGGGTGGCGATCCCTTCGCAGGATGAGCGGGGCAAACCTCGCCCGGACAGCGATGAGAACGGCGTAACCCTGGTCGATATCGGTGCCTATGAGTCGGATGGAAGCGAAACTACGCCCGTCCCACCCTCGCAGCCGACCCAGGTCTCCGCCCCGACGGTGATTCCCTCGAGCACTTCCCTTCTGACCTTGCAGCCATCCTTGACCTCCAATCCTATAACACCCACCCCGACCATTTCCTTACCGACCTTGCAGCTGTTCATGACCCCTACCCCGACTGCATCCACCCCAACACTGCCTGCCTTGCCGACATCCGTTTCGACGCTCTCCTTCCCGACATCGGTCAGCTGCTTCTCCTATACTTCCAAAGCGGCCTGCAACGCCGATCCGGCCTGCCAATGGGGTTCGCTCATTCCGGTATGCACCAACAAATAGCCTGATCCTGGAACGCCTTTCCTCCGTTTCAAAAACGCCCCAGCAGGGGCGTTTTTGGGACCGTGAGAATCCTTAGCTGCGGGGGTCTTATTTGCGGCTCCTGATCGCTTTGGCAATGGCGGAGATGTGCTCCGGCGTGGAGCCGCAGCAGCCGCCGACCACGCGCGCCCCGAGGTCGGCGTACTTCAAAGCTGCCGATGCCATCTGGTCCGGGGTCAGATCATAAACAGCAGCGCCGTCCGCGATGTGCGGCATACCGGCATTCGGCTTGGCCCACAGGGGAAAACCTGGGGCGGCCGTGGCGTATTCCTGCACGATCTTTTCCATGTTTTCCAGCGTGGTGCCGCAGTTGGCGCCGACCATCATCGCGCCCATTTCCCGGTATTTTTTAATCACATCGACGGGGTTAACGCCCATCATCGTGCGCACGCCGCGGTCATAGCTGAAAGAGACCACGACCGGCAGGTCGGTCACGCGGCGCGCCCCCTGGAAGGCGGCACTGGCTTCTTCAAAAGCGAACTGGGTCTCGATGACCAGCAGATCCACGCCCCCTTCCGCCAAAGCTTTGGCCTGCTCGGCAAACGCATCCGCCGCCTCTTGGGTTGTGAGGGGCCCGAAGGGTTTCATCAGCTGGCCGGTCGGTCCCATTGATCCAGCAACGAGTACCCCGCTCCGTGTGGCAGCAGCCTTTCGAGCCAGCTCCGCGGCGCGGGCGTTGACCTCCGCAGCACGCTCTGAATATTTGGAATCCTTCATGCGCAGGCGCGTCCCGCCGAAGGTGCAGGTCAGGATGAGATCGGAACCGGCTGCCACGAAGGCATGCTCCAGCTCAAGGATCAGTTCTGGCTGCTCCAGCACCAGGTCCTCGGGCGGGTCGCCGGGCTTGAGGCCCATCTTCTGCAGGTTGGTGCCCGTTGCACCGTCTGCTACCAACACCTGGCCGGCTTGCAATCTTTCCAGGAATTTGTTCACTCAATCTCCATGAGCTGAATCGAGGAGGTTCGAAGGTTCTCTAATAATATCATTAATCCCATGGTTCAATCCTTGGCATCATTTGGGCATTCGTATGAAAATTCCCACTCGGTTGAGGTGGGAATTTTCTTGAGAGCGGTAGAACAAGGCAAGCATTGTCCGGCTCAAGCGATGGCGCTTCCAATCTCCTTTAGCTGCTTGACGATCTCTTCCGGGAGCTGGACCGGTTCGATGCCGAGCGCCTTGCAGGTCAGGATCTTGTAGGCCGTCTCCTCGATCATATTCGTCATATCGGCGGCCCGGCGCAAGCTGCTGCCCGCCACCACCAGACCATGATTCTGCATCAGCACGGCGATGCCATTCGAGAGCATCGCTTTGGCAACCTGTGCAGCCAGCTCATCCGTGCCCGGCAGGATGAAGGGTACGACTGGGATGTCACCGAAGAAGGCCGCATCCGCGGAGATGGGCAGGAACCGGGTGCCGGTGAGCGCCATCAGGGTGGCCTGGGGGGCGTGCGTGTGGATCACCGCGGTCGTGTCCGGCTGGTTCTGGTAGATGGCACAATGGACACGCCGTTCGCTGGAAGCAGGATAGTCTGTGTTGTTGAGGACCTTGCCGTCCAGATTGATGCGCACCATCATTTCGGGGTGCAGGTCGCCCTTGAAAATGGCGCTGGGGGTGATCCAGACCTCGTTCGGGTTGTCTTCGCAGCGTGCGCTGACATTGCCGCCGGTGGGGGTGATCAATCCCTTGGCATACAGCTCGTTGGTCACCATGAGAATCTGGTCGCGCACATCGCCAGTCCTGACCACCGCCGGTGCAGCCGGCTGGGAAACGCCCACAGGCGGAGGTGGCACTACCGGCATAGGCGCAACGTCTGTACCGATCTGGGTCAGATCGCCCGGATCCCCGATCTTCTGTCTCGATTCGGAATAGAGACGGCTCATGGCATTCTGGATGCGCAGGAAGGCCATCGCCTTGCCGGTGTCCCCGCTGAAGGAAAGTTTTCCGCTCGTTGCCGCCTTGGTGGCGTTAATGCGCCCCGTGAACATCCCGTCCAGGATATCAGCGCTCATCTTGAGCTTGACATCCGGCTCGCGGGGAGGATTCTCCAGGCCGGCGCCGACCTTGCCGTCCAGAAAACTCATGTAGAAGGCCTGGTTGATGTCCTTAACGGTGAAGGAGAAGATCACATTCTTCCTCTTGGCGAAACCGGCCATGTCTTTGTCCGCGGCGATGCGGGCAGTGAACTCCTTCAGGATTTGGATCATCTTCTCACGGGTCGCGCTGGTGTTTACCATAGGATTATCCTTTTCAAGAAAGCTGGCTAGCTGGGGTGAGGCAGCCTCGGAATTGCCTTTTTGCCCTTTACTTTCTGGCTCCCGCTCCTGTTTCTTCTGAGCAGCGACGTCCAGATCGGTTGCACCGGGTCCAGGTGTGCTGGCGCGCGAGCGCAGAGCTTGCTCATCCGTTTTGCGCCCCCCGCTCCAGGCGAAAGACGCAAGGGCTGTGGGGTTGAGCAGGTACTTCGGCTTCCGACCTTCAAGCAGCGCCTGCAACTCACCAACGATGATCTCTCCCTGGTGGGCCGCCACCTCGAGCGTGTTACCCCCCACGTGGGGTGTGGCGATGACGTTCGGGAAGGCCAGCACAGGGTCGTCGTCGGCGGGTGGTTCGATCGGAAACACGTCGAGTGCTGCCCCGCCCAACCTGCCGGAGCGCAGAGCTGCAAGCAGGGCCTTCGGGTCGATGAGCGCCGCCCGGGCGGTGTTGATCAGGAACGCGCCGGGTTTCATCCGGTCGAAGGCTTTGGCATCGATCATATTGTGGGTCGCCTCGGTCACCGGGGCGTGCAGAGTGATGAAATCACTTGCCTCTAGCAGGCTTTCCAGGGAAACTTTCTCGACGCCCATGATCGTCGCCTGTGCGGAGGTGAGGAAGGGGTCGTAGAGCAGGAGGCGGGCCCCGAATGGCAGCAGCCGCCGGATTACCTTGCGGCCAATGGCACCGCCGCCGACCACGCCAATGGTCTTACGCCACAATTCGACCCCCAGGAACTCCTCATGCGCCCGGCCCATGCGGCCCAGATCGCCAGCCTCGCTGCCGGGCTCGTGCAGAAAAACAGCCGCACCCTGCAGTTTACGAGCCAGCATCAGGATGAAGCCGACCGCCAGATCGGCGACGGCGTCGGCGTTACGGGCCGGGGTGTTGACCACCGGCACGCTGGCAAGGGTGCAGGCCTGGATGTCGATGTTGACCGGATTGCCGCGGCAGACGGCGATCATGCGCAGATCCGGGAGTTTAAGCAGACTTTCGGCGTCGACGATGTCCACCTCGGTCACGAACACCTGGTAGCCTTTCAGGGCCTGGACCAGGTCAACTCCGGTGAGCAGGATACCATCCTGTCGGTAGGGGGCGTAGGTGACCTCCCCCAGTTCGCGCAGCTGCCGCAGGGAGGCTTCGTCCACTTCGGCGCTGATGTAGATCCTGGGTCGAAAAGCGGCAGCTGCCGCTCCACCTGCGGGGCGGCTGGTCTCCGAAAGCATGGCGGATGTGATCTGATTGGCCGCGACCATGTCCGCCGGGCGGCGTTCCTGGCGCAGCGACTGCCAGTCGGCATAATAGGCCTGATAGGCCGCCGAGGCGGAGGTGTCGGGTGTGTGCTCGCGGCAGTAACGGGCGAGCGCTTTTACCCCTGACTGGAGATCCGGATAGAGCCCGGCGTTGACCCCGGCACAGATAGCCGCCCCCAGGGCTGTGGCTTCGATCGTGGCAGAGACGTTGACCTTGCAGCCCATCACGTCGCTGATGATCTGGGTCCAGGTCGCGCTGCGGGTAAGGCCTCCACCCAGAAAGAGCTCGGCGGGAGATATGCCCGAGACCTGCTGGATCTGTTCGATATTGGCGCGCACGGCGTAGGCCATGCCTTCCAGGATGGCCCGTGCGAGGTCTGCCCGGCCCTCCTCCCCGCCACGCACCAGCAGGGAAGAGAAGGTCAAATTGTCCACCGGCGGTTCGAGGGCAGAGGCGTTGAAGACCGCCGCGCCGATGGTCGAAACCATTCCATGGGCGCCGGGGATGGAATTTTCCGCCTCAGCCGCCAGTGCGGCGACCGGATTAGGAGCATCGCCATGGATCAGTTGGGCAACCCATTCCAGAGGCGAACCCATCAGGCCGGCGTTGCTTTCCAGTACGTACATACCGGGGATGACGTGCAGCCCGGTCCAGAGGCGCATTTCTTCGTCGATGAGCGGTTTTTCGATTGCCATCTGGATCGGGGTGTTTGTCCCGGCCATAACGCCGATTTGCCCGGGGGAGACCACGCCCGCCCCGAGCAGGCCACACTGGGTGTCCGGTCCCCCCACCCCTACCGGGATTCCGGGGACCAAGCCCAGGTTGGCTGCCGCTTCCCTGGTCAGCCTGCCGAGCCGCGTCCCGGCATCCTTCAAACGCGGAAAGACCTTTTCAGGCAATCCCAGGGATTTGATCACCTCGCTTGCCCACCGGTGCTCCTGCAGGTCGAAGAGCAGGCTCTCAGCGGCCTGCGCCGGTTCGGCAGCGGCCGCACCGCTCAGCATGTAACCGACCCAGTCGCTGATCGATAGGACTGCAGAGACCGACTTGAACGGTCCCGGCTGCTTATCCTTCAGCCAAAGCAGGCGGGCAGCCATCATGGCGGGACTGGGGGTGTGGCCGGTGACCCGGTAGAGCTCCTCGCCGCGTTCCATGGCCAGTCGCATGCCCTGTTCGACCGCGCGGGCGTCCTTGTTGGGTGTGGCCAGGAGCACATGGCCCTGCTTGTCGATCGCCACTGTGGCGTGGCGGAAGCTGGTGGCGGCGACCCCGGCCACTTCCTGCGGCGTACAGCCGGCTTTGCGGAGTGCCTCCTGGGCTGTCTCGCCCAGGACGCGCCAGATGTGAGCCGTGTCCAGACTGAAAGCGAGGCTCCCGGCCTCCGGTGCGCTTGGATGAAGCCAGGCGCGGTAGGCGCCGACCGTCTCAGCCGTTTCGGTGTTGACCAGCAGACAGCGTCCCCCGCCGGTGCCAACATCCAGCCCCATCAGGAATGTACTCAATTCGACTCCTTCCGATCTGTCACATGGCTTCCGGGCGGGTCACGGAAGGTTCCCTGCCGACATCTTTTTTAGTTTAGCCTCGACATGCGCCAGGTGGTTGCGCATGGCCTGGGCGGCGCGCTGCGGGTCGTGATTCCTCAGGGCAGCGACGATGGCGCGGTGATCTTTGAGAGTCCGGCGGCGCACTTCGGGCAGTTCATTCGTCCGGCGCCGGCTGGCGATGTTGATCTGGTCGATGGAGTTCATGAACAGCGCCAGGGTCTGGTTCTGCGCGGCAGCGATGATCCGCCCGTGCAGCTCCAGGTCGGTCTGCAGGAAGGTTTCCGGGTCCTCGACCGAAGCGGCCGAGCGTTTCAGACAGGCTTCCAGCCCGGCTAGCTGCTCGTCGCTCAGCATGCGGGCCGCCATGGAAACCAGCCCGACCTCGATGATCTTGCGGGCTTCGAACAGGTCGAGGAAGGTTGCATCGTTGACGGAAAAGATGAAATCGAGGTGGTTGATGAAAAGTTCCGGTTTAAGCGAGGTCACATAAGTCCCCGACCCCTGGCGGTTCTCGACGACCTTCATCACTGAGAGCGCCCGCAGGGCCTCGCGCAGGGAGGGCCGGCTGACGCCCATCCGCGGGGCGAGCTCCCGCTCGGGAGGCAGCCGGTCGCCGGGGCAAAGCTGCTTCTCGCGGATCAACAGCAGCAGCCGCTCGACGATCTTTTCCGAGAGAGCGTCTTTCTGCAAAGTGCCAAAGTGGATCTCGCTGTTCGCCATTTGCATGTCCCTGTGCTTTCAGCAGTTGATCTCCGGGCGCTCGAGCCTCGATCCCGGCGGGGGATCACGACCGCCCCACTGCTGGTTACCTGTTATTTCCTTTTTGTTGTTCCCATAACTGGCGCGTGATTTGGATATGCCCAACGTGAAGCGCAGTATGTTTTAGTGCATGCGCTAACGCCCAGGCGACCGTGACTTCACGCCCATTGCGGGATGAAACACGCGAAGTTTCCAAGTCTGGTAGGGTTAAATTTTCCAGGACGCGGTGAACATAATCCAGGCTGTCATCAAGCCGTTTCGTCAACCCGTCCAGACTTAACTCGCGTACCTGAAATTCAGCTTCCCGATTACGATCAGACGGCTCACGGGCCACGACATCCCCAAGCCAATATCTCTGTGCGCCTGTGAGATGGACAATCAGAACACTGAGAGAGTTAAAACCAGACCCGGGAGGTGCCCAATCCAGTGCGGCTGGAGGCAACTCTTTAAGCGTGCTTTGAATATCATGATGAAGCTCCTGCAGATTATTCAAATAGGCCTCAAAAAAAGGTTGCATAAGGAAAGGGTTTCCTTTTAAGTATCTTAACCTGCCCAACTAGCGGTTGACTCGCCCGGAAGCATTCCCGGCCATGAGGGCCTCGACCTCCTCCACGCTGGCCAGGTTGAAATCGCCGAAGTTCGAGTGTTTGAGTGCGGAGGCCGCCACGGCGAAATCCAGGGCGCGCTGCGGGTCGTCGCCGAAACGGTTCAGCCCATAGATCAGGCCGGCTGCAAAACTGTCGCCGGCGCCGACCCGGTCGACGATGTCGGAGATGTCATAGATCGGCCCGATGTAGAAATCGCCTTCTTTCCAGAGGGCTCCGCTCCAGGTGTTGTGGCTGGCTGAAAGCGAGCCCCGCAGGGTGATAGCGACCGTTTGCAGGGAGGGGAAGCGGACGGCGAGCTGCTCGCAAACCTCCCGGTAGGGAGAGGCCTCCACCCTCCCGGAGGTGACATCCACCCCGGAAGCCTTGATCCCGAAAACCTTCTCGGCGTCCTCTTCGTTGGCTACGGCCAGGTCGCACAGTCCCACCATTTCAGACATGACCTCCCCCGCAGGTCTGCCCCACTTCCACAATTTCGCCCGGTAGTTCAGGTCGCAGGAGACGGTCAGACCGAGCTGGCGGGCGGTCTTCACGCCCTCCAGACAGAGGGCAGCCGGACCTGCTGCGACCGCGGGGGTGATGCCGGTCCAGTGAAACCAGCTGGCCCCCTTGAAGGCCTGCTTCCAGTCGATCTCTCCCGGCTGGAGGGTCGCAAAGCTCGAACCGGAGCGGTCGTAGATCACCTGGCTGCCGCGCTGGGCGGCGCCGTTCTCGAGGAAGTAGATGCCGAGCCGATCGCCACCGCGCAGGATGGCCTGGGTGCTGAGGCCGTATCCTTCCAGGAACTTCAAGCAGGCCTCCCCCACGCTGCCCACCGGCACGCGGCTGATGAAAACCACCGGGAGGCCGAAATTTGCGAGCGAGACCGCCACGTTGGCTTCCCCGCCGGCAAAGAACACGTCGAAGCTGCGCGCCTGGCTGAGGCGCAGCCGGCCGGGAGGGGAAAGGCGCAGCAGGACTTCTCCGAATGTGACGATGCGAGGTTCCATCAGCTCCTCCTCAAGCCTCCGGTTTGACCTTACCCTCCGCCAGGGCGTGCTGGAACATCTCCACCGTCTCCCTGACGCCGTCGTACAGGGGGGTGAAGGAGATTGGCCCGATGGCCTGGACGAGAGCAAGGTTATCCACCTCGGGCGGGAAGGGCAGGGGCTGGTGGTCGAAGGTGATCTTGCCGCGCATGGAAGGTTCGGCGGCCTCGATGGCCTGGATCACCTGGGCGGTGCTGACCGATTCGCCGCCCAGGTTGAAGACCTCGGCGCCATGGAAGTCGACCCGGGCGGCCTGAATGAAAGCCCGGGCAGTATCATCAGCGTACTGGAAGCAGTAGCGCCCGCCATAGCTGATGTGATAGGGCCTCTGGGCCGCGGCGGCCAGCATGGCCTTGGTCGGGGTGGAGGTCATGCCCTGGTCGCGGCCGGCGCCGTAGACCACGTAGGGCCGCAGCCCGAGGCTGGAGATGCCTTCCTCCAGGAAGTAGATCCGGGCGGTGCCTTCGTTGGCCTGCTTGTAGACGCCGTAGTGGGAGCGAGGCTTGAGCGCAGCATCGTTTGCAAGCGGAACTTCAGGGTACTCCTCGCTTGGGCCGTAGACGGCGGTGCTGGAGGCATAGACCACGCCTTGGAGGCCGGCACGTTTGGCCGCCTCGAAGATGTTGACGGTCCCGACCACATTCACGCGCGCGCCTGCCACCGGGTCTGCCTGGCAGAACGGCAGCTGCAGGGCGGCCAGGTGGATGAGGCGGTTGGCATGGCTCTCATTTAAGGCTCCCTCCACCGTGGCCAGGTCCGAGACGTCGCCGCGCAGAAAATCGATCCTGCTGATTTCCTGATCGCTCAGGACGAGCGGTAGGCGCTGATGCCTCGGGTCCAGATCGAGCACCGTGACCGGCACTCCTTCCCGGACTAGGTTGCGCAGGACCCAGACGCCGATGCATCCGCCTCCGCCGGTGACCAGAAAGCGTTCTCGGCTCATCGTGCCTCCTATTTGGCGACCCAACCGCAATCCACCAGCCAGTCGCTGCCGGTGACGAAGGAGGCGCCCTCGCTCGCTAGGAAGTAGATCGGTTCGGCGATCTCGGCAGGGTCGGCCCAGCGTTTGAAGGCCTGTTCGGCCTCACGCTCCTTCTTGACCTGGTCGAAGGGCACTCCGGAGCGCTGGGCCTCCAGATCGATGTCACTGCGCAGCATGGGCGTGTCCACCGAGCCGGGGCTGATCGAGTTGACGCGGATGTGGTAGGGCGCCAGCTCCCAGGCCAGGGCGCGCGTCATGGCAATGATGGCGCCCTTGGTCGCACCGTACATGACGTGATCGATCTGGCCGACGTGGCCGGAGACCGACCCCATGTTGACGATCACACCATTCTTCTGCTTTTTCATGAACGGCAGCACGTGCTTGATGAGCAGGAAGTGGCCCCCCAGATTGACCTGGAGGGTGCGCTGGAACTCCTCCCAGGTGATCTGGTCGAAAGGCTTGACCAGCACCACCCCGGCGTTGTTGACCAGCACGTCGACGCGCCCATAGCGCCGGCTGACTTCCTGCAGGCAGGCTTCGACCTGTTCTTCGCTGGCGACGTCGCATTTCAGGAAGAGGGATTCGCCGCCGAGAAAGATGACCTCCTTCGCGATCTGCATCCCTTCATCGGCCAAGACGTCTAGCCCGACCACGTTGTAGCCATGCGCGGCGAAGACCTTCATGGTCGCCGCGCCGATGCCGCGCGCGGAGCCGGTGATAATGACCACTTTTTTATCGCTCATTTTTCCTCCTTCAGGCCGATCATCTCACGCGCCTGGCTGACCGTCGCCAGCTCGCGGTTCAGAGCCCTGGCCATCTCGGCAGTTTCCCGGACCAGTTCGTGGGTGGGCACGACCTTGCCGTGATGGTCGAAGGGGTTATCCTCCGTGCCGACGCGCACGTGGTCACCGGCCAGGATCGCGGCGGCCAGGATTTGGAGCTGCCCGGCGCCCATAATGCTGACATTGCACACACAGCCTTCCGGCATCAGCCTGCGGCGGTACTGGTACTCCTCGATCGTAGCTGGGGACCAGGTCCCGCCCGGCCAGCCGAAGAACAGGGTGGAGATATAGGGCGGCTTCAAAAGCCTCTTCTCGATCAGGAAGTTCAGGTTCCAGATGGAACCGGCGTGCCAGACCTCAAACTCCGGGACGACATGATGCTGCTTGCAAAGCCCGGCATATTCAGCCAGCTCCTGGCGGCTGTGCAGCACCGAGGTTTCCGTGCGGGCGAAGGCTTCATCGTGGTGGTTCAGGATGACCGAGATCATGTCCGCCCCGTGTTCAAAAACCTCCATCCGCTTCTCGAGCGGCAGGCTGGACATACCGCATTGGATGAGGATGTCGGTCCTGGCGCGGACGGCCCGGATGGTCTCCGCCCACCGGTTCTCCGCGTGGGTGTGCAGGATCGCAGCTCCATTCTCACGGCACAGCCGGGCTTCTTCGGCGATTGCCTCCGGCGTGCGCGGGTAAGCGACATCCGGGTTCAGCCAGCTGATGTTGGGTGTGGCAATGATGATGAGAGGTTGCATTCGGTAATCCTTGGGAAGTGGGAACGCCGGCTGGAAGCCGGGTTGGGCAACTGGTCAGTCCATTTGTCCAGAGCATAGCATGAAGCGGGGTCGATTACAAGTAGATCTTCTTCCCCGCTTCTCGTGATAATCATCTAGTTGTAATCCGATTTTAAACATGCTATAGTGTGGACTGGTTGTGTCCCCCGAGATCCGCCCTGCGTGAGACGCGAAGGCTGATCGGTCCTCCATTCCTTGAAGAAAGGCAGAGACTATGGCAGATAAGGTGCATGTTGGCATGATCGGGCTGGGGTCGATTTCGTATGCGCACGAAGCAGGGTACAGCGAACTGGGGGAGACGTGTGAAATGACCGCCATGTGCGATATTAATGAAGAAGAGGTCAATAACCGCATCGGGATGTATGCGGGGGCTAAGGGCTATATCCATTATGAGGACCTGCTCAAGAATCCCCGGGTCGACATGGTGGACATCACGGTCCCTCACGACATGCACTACCCGATCGCCAAGGCGGCCCTTGAAAATGGCAAGCACGTTCTGGTTGAGAAGCCCATCACGGTCAAATCCGAGCAGGCTGTCGAGCTGATCGCCCTGGCCAAGAAGGCGGGGCGCAAGTTCAGCGTGGCCGAGAACACAGCCTTCGTCACGGCCTATTTGAAGGCCGAGGAGGTCTTGAGACAGGGGATCCTGGGCGACATCTGGAGCGTGCGTACCCTGATTGCCGGGAGTGAAGCCTACCGCATCAAGGATCCGCACCTCTGGCACGGGAAGGCACCCTATGGCGGGGTCATCCTGGATTCCTCGGTGCACAACTTCTACCTCTTTAAGTGGCTGTTCGGCGGTGTCCGGGAGGTGCTGGGCTTTGGTACCAAGATCATCCCGGAAGGCGAAATGGAAGACAACGGCCTGATCCTCGGCCACCTGGCCAATGGCGCCGAATTCCAGCTCATGACCTCCTGCACGTTCGAGATCCCCTGGACGGAGCGTGTGGAGATATACGGCAGCCAGGGCGGGATGATCATCGACCAGCTGGCGGACCCCGTGGTCAAGTACTACCTGGGCTCGAACGATATCGACGGGACCGTCGTTGAAGGGGTGCCCTTCGACCCTCTGGGCTGGAAGTTCAATTCGATGGTGGCCGAGGTCGGAGATTTTGTGCACGCCGTGCTCGAAGACCGCCCGCCGCGCATTGACCCGGCCGACGCCCTGTACGCCCTGCGGGCAGCGGAAGCAGTCGCCAGGTCCATTGAAACCAAACAGCCGGTTACCCTGTGAAGGAGGGGCGCGATGGCCGAAGTCTCATTTAAACCTGTTGGATTGGACCGTTCCCGTTTGACCGCCCTGATGAAGGCGCGCCAGCTGGACGGCCTGCTGCTGTCCTCCCCGGAAAACGTCTTTTACACGACCGGCTTTCCGACCCTGCCCGGCAGCGGCAACCCGATCATCTACGCCCTGCGCAACCAGAATCCCTATTTTTCCTTCCTGGACCGCGCTGGCCAGATCACCCTGCTGTGTTGGGGCGGGGCGGCGATGGACATCGATTATGGTGCCGACGATGTGCGCATGTCCTTCACCACCCAGATGCTGCAGGACGACCTGGGTGCGCTCTTCGAAGAAAAGCTGCCGCCGGGCTCGACCGTCGGCGTCGAGTCGACCCTCCCTTATTACGCCCTCCAGCTGCTCCAGGGACATGTCCAGGACATCCACCTCTCGCTCGCAGACGACGTGCTGCAGCAGCTGCGCCTGATCAAGTCCGCAGCCGAGATCGAGCGCATCCGCACGAGCACGCAGATCATCGACCGCACCGTCCAGGAACTGGCGGATGGTCTGCATCTGGGAATGGGCCGTCTGGAGCTGATCCGGGAGGCCAAATACCGCATGATCCAGAACGGGGCGGATGGGGTCGACCACGTCACGGCCGCCTTTGGATCTGCCAACCCGGAGGTCGCCCTGGACGAACCTCTGGAGAGGAACCAGATCGTGACGCTGGACCTCGGGGCGGTCTACCAGGGTTACGTCTCGGACAACCGCCGCTTGGTCTATACCGGTGTGATCCCCGCGCCGCTCGGTGAGCTTCATCAAAAGCTGTGCTCGGTTGTGGCAGGCATGGGCGCAGCCCTGCGGGCAGGCAAGACCTTCGCCGAGCTGCATGCCCACGCCTTTGAGCTGTATGCCCAGGTGGGGGTCGAGCCCATGTTCCTGCACGTCGGCCACAGCCTGGGGCTGCAGGTGGAAGAGCACTGGATCATGGCGGACGACCCGACCCAGGTTGAGCCGGGCATGGTGCTCAACATTGAGCTTTACTCGCCGAGTGATGAGGGGGTCATGATCGGCGACGAGGAGACCTTCCTCGTGACCGGCGGCGAACCCGAGAAGCTCAGCACCCTGCCGGTCGAAATGATGGAGAGGAAGCTTTGATGACGGGGGGGAAGCTGCACGTCGGGATCGTCGGGGCGGGTCTGATCGCCCCCAACCACGCCGCCGGCTTCCAGGAGGTGCTGGAACTGTGCGAGGTCGTGGCGGTATGTGACACGAACCATGAGAACGCCGAAAACCTGGCGACCCTGTTCGATGCGCGGATCTACGCCGACTATCAGGAACTCATTGCCGATTCGCAGGTGGACCTGGTCGACCTGCTACTCCCCCACCATCTCCATTATCCCGCTGCCATGGCGGTCATCCAGGCCAAAAAGCACCTGCTGCTCGAGAAGCCGGTGGCGGTCACGTATGCGCAGTCCCTGGAGATCGTCGAAGCAGCCCGCCAGGCCGGTATCCATTTCGGCGTGGCGGAGAACACCCGCTACATCCGGGCCTATGTCGAGGCCGACAAGCTGATCCGGGAGGGCAAGCTGGGCAACATCACCCTGGTGCGTACCTTCCTGCCGGCCAATGAGCGCATCCGCCTGTCGAGCGATGACTTCTGGGGCAAGCGCGCCAGCTTTGGCGGCGGGGCCTTGATCGACTCCGGACCCCACACCTTCTACCTGCTCAAATGGCTGTTCGGCGAGGTCAAGGAACTGGTCGCCTTCACCTCCCAGATTTACCGGGTGAACAGCGAGGTCGAGGACAATGCCGACGTGCGCGGCCGCCTGGCGGGGGGCGCTGACTTCCTGAGCAGTTTCACCTTCACGGCCGAGGTCCCGCACAGTGAGCGCCTGGAGGTGTACGGCACGGCCGGTTCGCTGATCGTCGACCAGCTCGCCGATCCGCCGGTCAAGTTCTACGCGGAACCGACCGATTTTGAAGGCAGCCCGGTCGAGGGTCCGCGGTATGACCCGATGGGCTGGCATTTCTTCTCAATCGTAGAAGAGGTCAAGGACTTTGTCCGTTGCGTGGCCGCGGGCCAGCCTCCGGCGGTTGATCCGCTGGACTGCTGTTACGCCATCCACGTGATCGAGAAGGCCTACGAATCGGTTCGCCATCACAGCCAGCTGGTCCAGGTCTGAGTTTCATCATCTTATCCGGATATCCTCTTTGCGCCGTCAAAGGATGGATCAACCAATTCAATCTTCAATAAGGAGAGTATCGCATGGCAGACATCAAGCCCTATCTTCAGAAAATGGTTGACCGCTTCGCCAACCCCGCGGTCCAGGCCAGCTTGAAAGGGTTCACCAAGACCCTGCAGTTCAAGTTCACCGACACGAACGAATCCTGGCTTCTGCGGGCGGTGGACGGGAAGGAAGCGACCCTATCGCAGGAGGCCCTGGATAAGCCGGACATCCTGGTGACCATCAGCACGGATATTCTGGTCGGCATCATGGATAAAAAGGTTAACGGCACCACAGCCTACATGACGCGCAAGCTCCAGGTCAAAGGCGCCATGGAAGACCTGATGAAGCTCCAGAAGATCCTGATGTAGCCCTCACCCGCGTACACCTGCTCAAAACCAGGAGGGCGCGAGCCCCCTTGGCCCTCCCGTGGATTTCAGCTGCTGCCCCGGTGTGGAACACTTGCCGTCCGGCGGATGTTCCCTTATCCGCCGCGGAGACCTTCGGAATCCCAGGGGATACCAGAATTAAGGAGACAAGATGACCGCTACCACCACCGCTTTCGCAACCAAGAGGTCGATCGGCTTCCTGACCGGCATGAGCGTATTGATGCTGGGGGCCAACCTGGTCTGGACGGCGTACAACAGCATCCTGCTGCCCACTCTGGTTGAAAACGTGATCACGAAAAACAAGGGTCTGGTCGTCGGTTTGATCGGCTTCTTCGGGACCATGGTGGCCATTGTGGTCAGCATCCTGTCCGGTATCATCAGTGACCACACCGCGAGCAGGTGGGGGAAACGCACACCGGCCATCCTGATCGGGGCAATCGTGGCCTTGCCTCTCATCGGACTGCCATCTATGATCCTGTCACCCACCCTGCGGGCGGCCGTCCTGCCTCTGGCCCTCCCGATCATCGTGATCAGCTTCTGCGGCATGCAATTTTTCACCAACGTAAGTAACGGCGCCTGGTGGCCGCTGCTCGTTGACCTGGTGCCCGAGAACCAGCGTGGGACCGTCTCCGGGATCCAGGGTTTCCTGACCTTGCTGGGGGCAGCCATTGGCATCCTGGCCGTCACCTCGCTCAGCCAGAACGGGCAGACCAGCGCAGCGCTTTGGCTGGTCGGCGGGATCTTCACGCTGAGCGGGGTCGTCAGCGCGCTGGCCATCCGGGGGAAAGACCGGCCTGCCGAGGCGACCGACCGGATCAGCCTGTGGAGGGCCATGCGGGATATGTTCAGGGTGCGCACGCGGGTGGTGATCTTTTTCTGGCTGGTTTTCGCCGTGCTCCTGGCCTACATGGGGATCAACAGCCTGCAATTCTTTGCCATCTACTTTTTTGAGGTCTATTTCCCGACCATTTCTCCGGACGCGGCCTACCGCCTGATGGGCGGGATCAGTCTGCTGGTGACCATGCTGGCGGCGGTAGGAGCAGGCGTGCTCTCGGATAAGATCGGCCGGCGCCCCCTGATCTTGGGCGCGATGTTCCTGAGCGCGATCACCACCCTGCTGATGGGTCTGACGAGCAACTTCGTCGTCTTCCTGGTCATGGCCGCCCTCCGCTCGGCGGCGACCGGACCGATCTTCGCCAGCGCCCCGGCGCTCGCCAGCGATCTCTCCCCGAAGGATGAGGCCGGCCAGTACATGGCTTACAATAACCTCACCACCGGCCTTTCGGGCGCGCTGGCTTCCCTGATCTTTGGGGTCATCCTGGTCACGATGACCCGCACCACCTTCATGGCCCTGTTCATTATTTCGGCATTCCTCTTCCTGATCGGTGGCATCATATTCTATATCAAGGTACCGCAGAAGGAGATCGACGCCAGGCTGAAGGCTTGAAAAGGCTGGGCGGCGCGCAGGCTGCGATGAAAAAATGGATTTTCCTGTCGGCACATTTTGATGATGTCGCCCTCTCCTGCGGCGGGATGGTCTGGGAACTCACGCGGCGGGGCGATCTGGTTGAGATCTGGACGATCTGCGCCGGCGACCCGCCGCCTGACAAACCACTGACGGAATACGCCCAACTGCTGCACGGTTTCTGGAATATCGGTGAAGATGTGCCGCTCAAACGCAGCCGGGAGGATGCCGCCTGCTGCCGGCTTCTGGGCGCGCTCGCCTACCGTCGCTATACGGTGCCGGACAACATCTACCGCTACCTGCCCGGGACCGGCGAGGCATTGATCAGGGAGAACGAAGACCAGATGAAACCGCTCGAGCCTTTGGAATCGTCTCTGATCCCGCCTGTGACGGATTTCCTGCGCAAGAACCTGTCTGAGGCGTATGAGCTG